>WNGE01003049.1_pt1 | contig 38384 bp, 30 predicted proteins | sample 5400651 | NCBI WGS metagenome assembly WNGE01 (sample SAMN13153370, study PRJNA577476) | soil metagenome | isolation source: 60 cm soil or saprolite under grassland replicate 2 | place: USA:California | collected 2016-06-15 | reverse complement strand
TCGGAGAAGACCCTGCCGATCCCGGAGCTCGGCGACGAGGTGCAGGCGACCAAAGGCTTCAGCGTCATCGCCACGGCCAATGACCGCGACCGTGGCGTGAACGACCTGTCGAGCGCGCTGCGGCGGCGCTTCAACACGGTCGTGCTGCCGGTGCCCGCGACCGCCGACGAGGAGGTCGACATCGTGGCGCGCCGCGTCGCTCAGGTCGGCCGGGCGCTGGAGCTGCCCGAGGCAGCTCAGGCACGCGGCCCCGACGAGATCCGCCGCGTGGTGGCCGTGTTCCGCGAGCTGCGCGAGGGCGTGACCGCCGACGGACGCACCAAGGTCAAGTCACCGAGCGGGACCCTGAGCACCGCCGAGGTGATCTCGGTCGTCACCCAGGGCCTGTCGCTCGCGGCCCACTTCGGCGACGGGGTGCTGCGTCCGGCGGACGTCGCCGCCGGCATCGTCGGCGCGGTGGTGCAGGACCCCGTGTCGGACCGCGTGGTCTGGCAGGAGTACCTGGAGGCCGTGGTGCGCGAGCGGGAGAGCTGGCGGGATCTCTACCGCGCCTGCCGCGAGGTCTCCGTGTGACCGTCACGCTGCTCGGCATCCGCCACCACGGTCCCGGGTCGGCGCGGGCGGTCCGGGCGGCGCTCAGCGACCTGGAGCCGGACGCGGTCCTGATCGAGGGGCCGCCCGAGGCGGACGAGCTGCTGCCGCTCGCCGCCGACCCCGGGATGCGGCCGCCGGTCGCGCTGCTCGCGTATGTGCCGGGCGAGCCCGCCCGCTCGGCCTTCTGGCCCTTTGCGGTGTTCTCACCCGAGTGGCAGGCGATCCGCCACGGGCTCCAGGCCGGGGTGCCGGTCCGCTTCTGCGACCTGCCGGCCGCGCACACCCTGGCGGAGCGGCCGCCGGGTTCCGAGCCGCCGGGTTCCCAGCCGGCCGGGGCCACGGACGTCCCCGAAGCTGATCGTGTACGTGCCGACCCGCTCGGATGGCTCGCGGACGCGGCCGGCTATGACGATGCCGAGCGCTGGTGGGACGACGTGATCGAGCACCGGGGCGCTGGGGAGCCGGCGCCGTTCGCGGCCATCGGCGAGGCGATGGCGGCGCTGCGCGAGCACGTGCCAGCAGCTCCCGAGCGGGAGGCGGCACGCGAGGCGCAGCGCGAGGCGTTCATGCGCAGGGTGCTGCGCGAGACCCTCAAGCAGGGCCACCAGCGGGTGGCCGTGGTCTGCGGCGCCTGGCACGTGCCCGCGCTGGCGGCGCTCGGCCGCCGCTCGCAGGCGGCCGACGAGCGGACGCTCCGCGGGATGCCCAAGGTCAAGGTCGCCGCCACCTGGGTCCCGTGGACGCACGGCCGGCTCGCCTCCTGGACGGGGTATGGCGCCGGGGTGCTATCGCCCGGCTGGTACCACCATCTGTTCACGGCGCCGGACCGTCCGGTCGAGCGCTGGCTGGCCCAGGCCGCCCGCGTCCTGCGCGACGAGGACATCCCCGTCTCCTCGGCCCACGTCATCGAGGCCGTCCGCCTGGCCGAGGCGCTCGCCGTCCTGCGGCGCCGCCCGCTCGCCGGGCTCGGCGAGCTCACCGAGGCCACCCGGGCCGTGCTGTGCGAGGGTGCCGAGCTGCCGGTCGAGCTGGTGCAGCGCCGGCTGGTGGTGGGGGAGCGGCTCGGCGCGGTCCCGCCCCAGACCCCGATGGTGCCGCTCCAGCGCCACCTGCTCGGCGAGCAGCGGCGGCTGCGCCTGCGCCCGCGGGCGCTCGACCAGGAGCACGACCTTGACCTGCGCAAGCCAGTCGACCTCGACCGCAGCCGGCTGCTGCACCGGCTGGGCCTGCTCGGCGTGCCGTGGGGAGACCCGCGCCCAGCCCCGCGCGGCAAGGGCACCTTCCACGAGCTGTGGATGCTCGCCTGGCGTCCCGAGCTGGACCTCGCGCTGATCGAGGCGAGCGCCTGGGGCACGACCGTGCCGGTCGCGGCGTCCGCCCGCGCCCGCTCGCTGGTGACCGAGACCGCCAGCCTCGCCGACCTCACCGTGCTCGCCGAGCGTTGCCTGCTCGCCGACCTCCCCGATGCGCTGCCACAGGTCATGGCCGCGGTCTCCGACCGCGCCGCCCTCGACAGCGACGTCACCCACCTGATGGCGGCGCTGCCCGCGCTGGTGCGCGCGATCCGCTACGGCGACGTGCGCGGCACCGACGCCGGAGCGCTGCGCACCGCCGTGGACGCGATCGTGGTCCGGGTCTGCGTGGGGCTGGCGCCGGCTGCCGGCGGGCTCGACGACGACGCCGCGCGGGAGCTGCTCGGCCACGTCAATGAGGTCCACGGCGCCCTCGGCCTGCTGGGCGACCCCGACCACCGGGCGAGCTTCCAGGACGCGCTCGCCGGCGTCGCCGGCCGCGACGGCCTGCACGGCCTCATCGACGGTCGCGTGACCCGGCTGCTGCTCGACGCGGGCCGGCTCGATCGCGGCGAGGTGGCGCTCCGCATGACGCGCTCGGTGTCCATCGGCGTGCCGCCGGCACGCGCCGCCGCCTGGGTCGAGGGGTTCCTGTCGGACAGCGGCCTGCTGCTGGTCCACGACCCCGGGCTGCTCGGCCTGGTCGACACGTGGATCACCGGGCTGCCCGCCGACGGCTTCACGGACGTGCTGCCGCTGCTGCGGCGCACCTTCGGCGCCTTCCCCGCCCCGGAGCGCCGCGCCATCGGCGAGCGGGTCCGCCGCTCTGGCCCCTGGACCGGGGAGGGCGCCGCGCCAGGGGCGCCGGGGACGCCCGGCGCCTGGGCCGGCGAGGAGCTGGACCTGGCCCGCGCGGCGGCCGCCGTGCGCACGGTGGCCACCATTCTGGGTCTCCAGGAGGTGAGCGTGTGAGCGAGAGGAACGGCGAGCGGCTGCGTCGCTGGCGGCTGGTGCTCGGAGGAGCCGAGGACGGCATCGGCATGGGCCTCACCGGCGCCGACGGGGGGATGGACGGCGCGCTCGCCGCGCTGTACGACCGTGATGGCCACCATGACGGCGGCCAGCGCGGCGCCGGGCTGGGAGCATCCGCCCCGCGGGTGGCGCGCTGGCTGGGCGACATCCGCGGCTACTTCCCGTCCACGGTCGTCCAGGTCATGCAGAAGGACGCGATCGAGCGGCTGGGCCTGGACCGGCTGCTCCTCGAGCCGGAGATGCTCGAGGCGGTCGAGCCCGACGTGCACCTGGTCGGCACCCTGCTCTCGCTGAACCAGGTGATGCCCGAAAAGGCCAGGGAATCGGCCCGGTCGGTGGTCCGCAAGGTGGTCGAGGAGCTGGAGCGCAAGCTGGCGCAGCGCACCCGTACGGCCGTGAGCGGGGCGCTCGACCGGTCGGCCCGCGTGCAGCGCCCGCGCCGCCATGCCGACGTGGACTGGGACCGCACCATCCGCGCGAACCTGCGCCACTATCTGCCCGAGCACCGCACGGTCGTGCCCGAGCGCCTGATCGGCTACGCGCGGCGCCAGCGCGCCGTGCAGCGCGAGGTCGTGCTCTGCGTCGACCAGAGCGGCTCGATGGCGGCGTCGGTGGTGTACTCGGGCGTCTTCGGCGCGGTGCTCGCCTCGATGCGGTCGCTGGCCACCTCACTGGTGGTGTTCGACACCGCGGTCGTCGACCTGACCGATAAGCTCCAGGACCCGGTCGACCTGCTGTTCGGCACCCAGCTCGGTGGCGGCACCGACATCAACCGGGCGATCGCCTACTGCCAGGGTCTGGTGGGCCGCCCGGCGGACACGATCCTCGTGCTGATCAGCGACCTCTACGAGGGCGGGGTCCGTGAGGAGATGCTGCGCCGGGTCGGAGCGATGGTCGCCGCCGGCGTGCAGGTGATCGTCCTGCTCGCCCTGTCCGACGAGGGCGCGCCCTCGTTCGACCACGACAACGCCGCCGCCCTCGCCACGCTCGGCGTGCCAGCCTTCGCCTGCACCCCCGACGCCTTCCCCGACCTCATGGCCGCCGCCGTCGAGCGCCGCGACCTCACCGCCTGGGTCGAGCGCAACACCGCTGCCGGTTCCACAGGCCACGCGCGACAGCGCTGAGATCTCCATGGACGATCCCTCAGGCCTGGGCCATGTCCTCCTCCAGGATCGCCTCCACGTCGATGGTGACGAACACCTCGTCGCTGACCACCACACCGCCCTTGTCGACCTGGTCGTTCCAGCTCACGCCGAAGTCGTGCCGATTGATCCGGGTGACGGCCACGAAGCCGGCCCGGTGCATCGTCCCCTTGTTGACACCGTCGACCCAATAGGGCGTCGTCCACTGGCCCAGATACTGCACGTCGAGGCTCATCGGGCGGGTGACCCCGCGGATGGTGAGATCACCGGTCGCCTTGTAGCTGGTCGAGCCGATCTGCTCGACCCTGGTGCTCCGGAAGGTGATCTGAGGATAGTGCTCGACGTCGAAGAAGTCGGCGCTTCGCAGGTGGGCGTCCCGCTCCGGCTGGCCGGTCCAGAGCTTGGCGGCGTCCATGGTCGCCTCGAACGAGGAGCTGGTCGGCGTCTCGAAGTCGAGCTCGACCACGCCGTGGACGTCCTTGAAGTGGCCGCGGACCCAGGTGACCATCATGTGCTTGGCACGGAACTCCGCGGCGGTGTGCCCGGGCTCGAACACCCATCTGGCCATGCTGTTCCTCCCGTGCAGCGGACACGGTCGGCCGCCCACTGTATAGGTTGTGCCAAGCCACTCCGGGCCCCTGCGCCCGTTATGCAATTGTTGCCGTTTCAGCGGCCTCGACCTGAAACGGGAATTGGTGGCACTTCGATCTCCATAGTGGAGTGGAGTCCGCCCGCAGTGCGCAGCAGGCCTGGCCGCCAGCGTCAGAGGCCGGGCCTGCCCTGCCGTCTCCGGCAGCCATGGCGTGCGGTGAGCGGAGAGTGCGAGGTGCTGGCGACGGGGGGCCATGGGTGCCCGCCAGCCTTCGGCGGGGAGTCGGCAAGGAGTGATCTGTGCGACACAAGCCGAACAAGCCAGAACCCGGACCAACGACGACAGGGTTGTGCTCGCGCCCGCTGGCCGTTCTGTCACTGCTGACGATGCTGCTCGTCGGGACGATCGGTGGGGCGCTCCCGGCGAATGCCGACGATGGGCCGAAGCCGCTCGCTCCCAGACGGCTCTTCGACCAGTCGAGGCCCGGCGTTGAGCTCATCACGGCGAAGTTCACGGGCGAGCTGGCCGTGCCCCAACCGCAGCTCAGCGCCGCCAGCAGGCGCGCCCTGCAGGCACGCGTGCTCGAAAGGATCCAGCGTGGTGAGGTCCCGGCCAACGAGGCGGCTGCTCGCAATGCCGTCATCGCGGAGATCGTTCGAGACCCGCTCCGCTGGTTCACCGCCGGGGACCGGATCGACCGGATGGATCTCAAGGTCTCGGCGATGGGGTCGGGATTCTCGATCGGTGCCGATGGCTACATCGTCACCAACGCGCATGTCGTCGCTCCACAGAGCGAGACCCTGAAGGCCACGTTCCTTCGCGAGGGGTTCGGTGACGAGTTCCAGGACTCCCTCCAGCATCTGGTCGAGGGTGGCGTTCCCCAGAGCCTGGCGACCAAGTTGCTGGAGGCTGGGCTGCGATGGGCGACCAGGAGGAGCAAGCTCTCCCATTTCAAGCGGCGGCTCGAGGCGGTCACGTCGAGCGGGACCGGCGGGACCGGCGGGACCGTCAATTCCGGGAAAGGCCGTCCGGCCGAGCTGATCACCGCCGGCAGGGAGATTCCCGGCAAGGACGTGGCGGTCATCAAGGTCGCCGCCAGCAACATGGCCACGGTCCAGCTCGGTGACGACACCGCCCTGAGCACCGGCGACCGCCTGTTCGTGCTGGGCTTCCCGGGGCCGGCCACGTTCAGCCCAGTGCTGTCGAAGGAGAGCCAGAAGGAGCCCACGCTCACCCAGGGCGTGCTCAGCGCCAAGAAGACGGCCAGCGAGGGCTTCACCGTCCTGCAGACCGACGCCGCCATGACCCACGGCAACAGCGGCGGGCCGGTCTTCGACGAGCAGGGCAGGGTGGTCGGGGTCGCCACCTTCGGGTCGGTCGACCCAGAGACCGGTCGTGAGGTGGCCGGCCTGAACTTCGCGGTGCCGGTCTCGGTGGTGAACGAGCTGCTCACCCGGGCAAAGGTCAAGCCGGTCGCTGGTACCGCCACCGAGAACTACCGCCTGGGGCTCGACGCGTTCGAGAAGCAGTGGTACAAGCGCGCGCTTCCGCTCTTCAAAGAGGTGAAGCGGCTCGACCCCGCACACCCGACGGTTGATAAGTTCATCAAGGACTCCCAGAACGGGATCGCGCAGGGTCGGGACCGGACGCCGCGGGAGATCCTGGGGCTCTCGCTCGCGTTCCTCGCCGCGCTGGCCGTCACCGGGCTCCTGGTCATCGCCGTTCTCGTCGCGGCGTTGGTGCGGCGCCGGCGCCGTGAGCGGCCGGGAGCCGCTGTGGCCGGCGTGCCATGGGCCGAGCCGGGATCCGGGTGGTCTCCCGCTCCCGGGACAGGCCCGGCCATGTACCGTGGCGCACCGCCGCCCTCTCCTCTCGGAGCCCAGAGTGCTGCCCTCGGAGGGCACGCTCGTCCGGTTGAGCGGAGCGTCTGGTGGTCGACCGAGGACCACAGCGCCGAGCTGTCGGCGCCGGTCGAGATGCCGGCCGCCGCGCCCGCCCGCCCGGCCGACCCGGCCCGGCCCGCCGAGCCGATCGTCTGCGGGAACTGCGGGGCCGCGTGTCCGCCGACCAACCGCTTCTGCGAGCAGTGCTGGAGCCTTCTCGGATCGTGACGGAGGACGTCTCGCCCTGTTCCGGTGGGTCTGCAGTGGACAGCCAGTCCGCGTGGCTCAGCCGAGGTCGACGACGACTCCGCCACGGGCGACGGCGATCTCCCCGGAGAAGACCCGTCGGGCCGCGTCCTCGGCAACCTTGGGGTCGGTTCCTGGCCACAGATGCGTGAGCAGCAGACGCCCAACGCCCGCCCTGACGGCGTATTCGCCGGCCTGCCGAGCGCTCGACAAGTACTTGGCGGCATGCGGGGGTGTCCGTTCGGCGAAGGTGGCGTCGGCGAGGAACAGGTCGGCCTCATGCGCCAGGGCGACCACGTCCGGGCTTGGCCCGGTGTCGCCGGTGTAGGCCAGCACCAGTCCACCGGCCGTCAATCGCAGGCCAGCGTTGGGCACGAAATGCGGGAGCGGCCAGGTGTCCACCCGGAACGGCCCGACCTCGAACCGGTCGCCCGCCATGAACTCGCGCACCGCGGAAGCCTCCTGAAGCGTCCCCGGTCCGTCCAGGGCGAGGACCCGGTCAACCGCGGCCGGCAAGGCGTGCACCGGCAATGCGGGTGCAGGGTCGTCCCCCAGCGCCCGGGCTCGCAACAAGGGGTGCAGGTCGGCGCAGTGATCGGGGTGGCCGTGGCTGATCAGCACCGCGTCGGCGTCGGCGGCGGTCATCAGCTCCAGCAGTCGCGGCAAGGTGGCGTATCCCGGGTCCACGACGAGCCGGAAGCCGTCGTGTTCGACGAGGTAGCCGCTGCACGCCTGCCCGGCGGCGGGCCAGGCACCACAGCCGCCCAGCACAGTTGTCCGCATGGCATCGACTCCTGAAACCCCAACGTCCCGTGCTCCAGGGAGTTGTATCAATCCTCGGCCCGGTCGTGAGCGCTGGACGGTGGAACTCAGCCAGAGAATCGGCCACGCTGATCACCACGCCCTACCGCGGCCGAACAAGGAGGCAGGCATGTGCGGTCGGTACTCGGCGGCAACCGATCCGTCGCTGCTGGCAGAACGATTCCAGGCCGACCCCGCCGAGGCCGGCGAGGACCGGCCGAACTGGAACGTCACCCCAACCAGCAAGGTCCTGGTGGTCACCTCGGTCAAGGAGGCCCTGCGCGACGGCGATGGCGACGCTGGCGACCCTGACCGCGTGGAGACCTTCCGGCGGCTGCGACGGTTGCGGTGGGGGCTGGTGCCCGGCTGGGCCAAGGACCCCAAGGTGGGCAACCGCATGATCAACGTGCGCGCCGAGACCGTCACCGACAAACCCACCTTCAAGCGGCTCCTGGCCAGGTCGAGATGCATCCTGCCTGCCGATGGGTTCTACGAGTGGGACGCCCTCGGCGCCGACCCGGACACCGACCCAGGACGGCGCCGAGGGCGCAAGCAGCCCTTCTACGTCACCACCCGGGACGGCGCGCCGCTGGCGCTGGCCGGGCTCTGGACGACCAACAACCATGCCGACCCGGCAGGGCCGGTGGAGACGTGCACGATCCTGACCACCAGCGCCAACCAGCTCATGGCCTCGATCCACCATCGGATGCCGGTGATCCTGCCGGAAGCGACCTGGGACACCTGGCTGGACCCGGCCAACACCGATACCGACGCGCTGGCGGCGCTGCTGGTCCCGGCCCCCGACGACCTGCTCACGATGTGGCCGGTCGACCCGGCCGTCAACAGCCCCCGCAGCAACAGCCCGGAACTGACCCGCCCGCTGGAAGGCCACGAACCACGCAGCTGGCCGTGACCCGGCGCACCTGCGCCTAGCCGTCACTGGCTGGCTCGGGGGCCTCGGGGTCCTCGGGTGGCTGGGGGCCGAGCCGGGCCAGGATCTCCTGCGCCTCGGGAGTCCCGAGCGTCCGCGCGATTGCCAGGGCCTCCCGCCAGGCGGCCCGTGCCTGCTGGTGGCGGCCTGCTGTCCGGAGGATGTCCGCGAGGTCGCGCAGCGCCCGCATCTGGCCGGCGCGGTGGCCCAGCTCCTGGAAGATGGTCAGGCTCTCCCGCAGGCAGGCGAGTGCCTTCGCGGGCTCTCCCAGTTGCCCGTAGACGATGCCGAGGTCACCCAGGCTGATCGCCTGACCGCGGGAGTCACCCACCTCCCGTGAAAGGCGCAGGCTTTCGCGATGGCAGGTGAGTGCTCTCGCGGGCTGTCCCAGCCGCCCGTAGACGACACCGAGGATTCCCACGCTGGTGGCGCGACCGCGGCGGTCGCCCCGCTGCCGCCAGATGGCGAGGCTCTCCTCCAGGCTGGTGATCGCCTCCGGGTACCGCCCCAGCTCTCCGTAGACGTGGGCGAGGTTGATCAGGTTGGTGGCCTGGCCCAGGCTGTCGTCGAGCCGCCGCCAGATGGCGAGGCTCTCCCGCTGGAGGGTGAGCGCCTCCTGGTAGCGCCGTAACGCTGCGTAGACGCTGCCGAGACTGCCGAGGCTGTAGGCCTGACCCGACAGGTCGTCCAGCTCCTGGGACAAGGCGAGGCCATCTCTGAGGCTGGCGATCGCCTCGGTATGGCGTCCCAGCCGCCGGTAGGCGAAGCCGAGGTCGTTGTGGGCGTGCGCCTGGCCGACCCGGTCGTGGGTTCGCCGGGCGAGCTCCAGGACGGTCCGGTTGGCCTGCACGGCGTCGTGCCAGTAGCCGCGACGGTCGAAGAACGCGGACAGGGCTCGGGTGAGCTGGCCGGCCAGCTCACCCGGGACCGCGGGTGCCGCCGCCGCGGTCTGGGCGATGGTGGCGAGCAGGTTGGCGCGTTCGCGCTCCAGCCAGGCAAGCGCCGCCGGTATGTCCGCGAGCTGCTGGCCGCCGCGGGTCCACCGCGGGTTGGCGGTCGCCAGCCGGTGGTCGCCTGGGCGCAACAGCGCCAGGGTGTGCCAGGCGGTGGCGGTGTAGAACGCGAACGCGCGGGTGGACGCGGCGAGCCGCTCGGGTTCGGGGTGCTGGCTGGTGGCGTGCTGGCGGGCGTACAGGCGCAGCAGGTCATGGAACTGGTAGCGCCCGGGCTGCGGCGTCTCGAGCAGCTGCGCGTCGACCAGCCGCTCCAGCACGGTCCGGGTCCTGGGCTCGGGCTGGTCGAGCAGCCCGGCAGCGGCCGCCACGCCAATGTCTGGCCCGTCGGGCAGGCCGAGCAGCCCGAACGCGCTCACGGCGGCGTGGTCGACCGGGTCGGGGCTGTCCTGGAGGCTGTGGAGGGAGATCTCGAAGCTGGCGCGCACGGCGAGCTCGCCGATGGCGAGCTCCTCCAGGCGGCGGGTGGCGTCGGCGAGGAGGTCGGCCAGCAGCCCCACCGGCCAGCTGGGGCGCGCCGCCAGCCGGCTGCCGGCGATGCGGATCGCCAGTGGCAGCCAGCCGCACGACGCCACCACCGCAACCGCCGCCCGCGGCTCGGCGGCGATGCGCTGTGGGCCGGCGACGCGGCCCAGCAGCGCCAGCGCCTGCGGCTCGGGCAGGGCGTCCAGCTGCAGCAGGTGCGCGCCTTCCAGGGTGACGAGTGCGCGGCGGCTGGTCACGAGCACGGCGCAGTTCGGGCTGCCGGGCAGCAGCGGGCGGACCTGCCGCGCACTGTCGGCGTTGTCCAGCACGATCAGCAGGCGACGTCCGGCGGTCAGTGACCGGAAGCGGGCGGCCGCCTCCTGGACCTGGCCGGGGATCTGGGTAGGGTCGTGGCCAAGGGTGCGCAGCATGCCGCCGAGAGCGTCCAACGGGTCGAGGGGGCTCAGGCCGGGGGTGGCGCCCTGTAGGTTCACATACAGCTGGCCGTCGGGGAAGCTGTCAGCGAGCTGGTTGGCGGCCTCGATCGCCAGCGCGGACTTTCCGACGCCGGCCATCCCGCCGATCGCGCACGTCGGCGCCGGCTGGCCCGCCTCGGCCGTCGGGGTCGCGGCTCCGCCCTTCCCGGCGGCATCGACGGCCAGCCATCCGCGCAGCATGGCCAGCTCGTCGACGCGACCGGTGAAGTCGGCGGCCGGGCGGGGCAGCTCCCGCGGGGCCGGCGGGGCCGCCGCGTCCGCCCGGCGCGTGAGCTGGGCGAGCGCTTGGACGACCCGGTCCAGCATGCCGGCGGTGTGCTGGCCTTGCAGATGGGTGAGGTCATGGTTGAGCTGCTCAGCCAGGGGCGCCAACGGTCCACCGCCCGCTCCGCCCAGCAGGATCTCCCGGATGACACCGCTGGTCAGCGTCTCGGTGACCCGCTCGACTGGGAGGTCGAGCACCTGCGCCGAGGACTGCCCGGTCCCCGTCAGCGTCGCGTCGCCCAGGACAGCCAGCTGCGCGGTGATGCCCGCTTGGAGCGCCTGCAGCAGGGTGGCGTGCTCCTCGAGCGGAGCGGCCGACACGGGTATCCGAAAGACCTGGTCGATGACGCGGGCCACGTGCTCGGCATCCTCGCCGGACGCGCCGGGCCGCAGCTCGCGAGCAGCCCGCATGATCGCCACCTGGCCGGCAGCGCGCAGGGCACGCTCCTGCTCGTCACCGAGCAGTCCCGCGCCGAGCCGCTTGCCGGCGGCGTCCGCGAACTGGCCGAGCAGCCAGGACCCAAGCGCCTCGAACAGCACACGCTGGAGTCTCCCACACGTCCTCATCCATACCCACCGCGGTGCGTGGTGTGGGTTCCAGGGGCTGCTCTGCCGCGTGGGTGCCGCTTTGCCGCGCAGGGTGTCGCTCGGGCGCCCGGTTTGGGGGGTTGGTGGAGCGATCTGCGCGGCAGAGCTGCACCGGCGCGGCAAGGCACGCCTCGCCGTCCAGGGAACCGCCCAAGCACCACGACAAACGCCTCGAAGACCCCAGGGTCGGGTCGGACGCGACGCAGCCACGGTGGGTATGCGTGGTCGTCGGCCCCACACGTCCGCGCCGTCGGCTTCGGACGGGCACCAACCGCGCCGGACGCTCAGCCAGGAGAGCGCGCCAGCGGCTTGCCCACCTCCCAATGGTGACCAAACGGATCGGCAAGGCGTCCGATGCGCCAACCGTGGTCCTCGGAGACGGGTGCGACCTCAGTCGCCCCCGCCGCGACAGCCTGTCTGAAGACCGACTCCGGGTCTTCGACCGTCAAGATCATCCGGATCGATCCTTCGCCTGCTCCGGGGCTGGAGCCGGGGTCCTCTTGAAGCCAGAAGTCCGCCTGGCCGATCGCCAGCTGAGCGACGACAACCCTGCGGGCGTCGTCCTCGAGGCGGTAGCGTTCCACTGCGCCGAAGGCAGCCTTGTAATAGTCGACCGCGCTCGGTCCATCGCTCACCGACAGCCACGGGGCGATGCTGGGCGTGACGTGCTCTGGCGCGGGATCGTTCCGGGTCATCGTGTCTGTCTGCTCCCCGTGGGTGCCGGTCGTGTCCACCAGGCCGATCGCTGAGGGCGGCAACGCCTGGCACGTCGTGCGGCTGAGCATAACGCCTGCCGCTGACAGCGCAAGGCCGAGGCGTGATGAGGAAGCGGTCAGGGTCCAGCCACTCCAGCCCGCGCACGACGCAGGCGCGCGGTGACACCCCGCCCATCGCTGGCCGCGAAGGAGAACGTGATCCCCCCATCCCTGCTACCTTCCAACGACGACCGGCCTGGGCCGGTCACCGAGACTGAGGGAGGCGCATGACAAAGCTCACGTTCGACATCTCGATGTCGCTGGACGGTTTCATCGCGGGGCCGAACCAGACGCTGGAGCAACCGCTGGGCGAGCGCGGCGAACTGCTCCACCAGTGGGCCTTCGCGGCGGTGAGCTGGCGCGAGCGCCACGGCCTGTCCGGCGGGGAGACCAACGCCGACTCCGAGGTGGTCGAGGAATCGCTGCGCAACACCGGGGCAACCGTGATGGGCAGGCGGATGTTCAGCGGTGGGCAGGGCCCGTGGGAGGACGACCCCAGGGCAGACGGCTGGTGGGGGGACGACCCTCCCTTCCGCCACCCGGTGTTCATCCTCACCCACCACCCCCGAGAGCCGGTGACCATGCAGGGAGGGACCACGTTCACCTTCGTCGCCGACGGCATCGAGGCCGCGCTCGAGCAGGCTCGCGAGGCCGCGGGCGGCAGGGACGTCGCGGTGGGCGGCGGCGCGAACGTCGTCCAGCAGTACCTCACCTCCGGGCTGCTCGACGAGCTTCAGATCCACCTCGTCCCCGTGCTCCTGGGCGACGGCGTCCGGCTGTTCGACAACCTTGGCACCGGGCAGGTCGAGCTCGAATGCACCCGGGCGATCGAGTCGCCCACCGTCACCCACGTCAGGTACCGCGTCGTGCGGTCTTGAGGGACAGAAAGTCGGCGGCGCCGAGGATCCGCAGTATCTGCCGTTCAACGGGGCGGATGCCGCGCCGGCGCTCGTCGTGGAACAGGTGCGGCGAGACGAGCCGGATGGAGCGCCCTCGCGTCTGGAGCTCGCAGCCGCCAGCGGCCAGCACGTTCTTGACCCAGTCCGTGTCCGGACCGTAGGTCAGGGCGACGACGTAGCCGTCCTCGGTCGGGAAGACGTTCACCGGTGTCCGATAGCGGCGGCCGGAGCGCCGACCGCTGTGCACGACGACACCGAAGCCGGGCATCCACGGTGCGATGCGCTTGGTGACCCGGTTCAGGCCAACCTTGTTCCACCGTCGCACCGTCCTGGGAATCGGCATGGCCACCTCCCTTGTCGCCGAAGATCAGCCTACGCGCCCGACCTCATGCGCCGGCCGAGGTGATCTCCTCGCCGTCAGATGCGAATGACCCCCGCGGGGGGCCGACGGGGGCCATTCGCGCCGTGCCCTGGATCCAGCACGAGCCTCCGCCCAGGGCCAGTTGGCAGAGTCAGCACGAGGAGACCCAGAGTACAGTGTGTGCCTTACATGGCAAGCCCTTGCCAGCAAACGAGTGGCTGGCTCACCGGGGCGTCCCGGCCCTGAGCAGGGCGGCCAGCTGGACGCGATTGGAGATGCCCAGCTTGGCGTAGACGCGGCCCAGGTGGTTGTCGACTGTGCGGACGGCCAGGTCCAGCCGGGCGGCGATCTCGCGGCTGGAGGTCCGGGCGGCGGCCAGCGTGGCCACTTCCCGCTCTCGGGCGGTGAGGACCGAGGTGAGGGTGCCCGACGCGAGGGCGGGGGTGCGCGCGTCCTGGCAGGCGGCGGCCAGCGCGACCGCCCGCTCCTGGCTGGCGTTGGCCTTGGCGTCGCGACCGGCGGCACGGTGGGCGCGGGCGGCGGCGACCGCCGCCTCCGCCGCCCACAGCAGCGCGCCGAGATCCTCGAAGGCGGCCGCGACGCGGTCGAGCGCCGCCCCGTCCTCGGCGGCCAGAGCGGCCGTCGAGGTGGCCAGCACCGGGGCGAGCCGACCCTCCAACAGGCCGGCCAGCTCCTCCAGGCGCTCCCGGACCGCGACGGGAGCGCCCAGCCGGGCCACGTCGTGCAACGCGACCGCCTCGAACGTGAACTGCCCGGATGCCCTGGCCATCTCGGCCGCATGCCTGGCCAGCCGGTCCGCCCGGGTCAGCTCGCCGGCGCCGGCCGCAACCCACGCCCGGTCCAGCTCCACCCAGGCGTCGAAGAGCCGGTTGGCATTGCCCTGGCGGGCGTTGGCCCGTTCGAGCCAGGCGACCGCCGCCGGCTGGTCGTCGCGGATCGCGGCCACACTGGCCAGCTCGGCCAGGCAGCAGTGCATGAAGCGGTAGGGGTCCTGCTCGTCCAGCAGGGCGACCGCCTCCCGGAACGACGCCTCGGCGGTGGCGACCTGGCCCTGCGCCTTGGCGACCAGTCCCCGGAAGCCGGCCCAGCCTCCGGTCTGCTCGGGTGAGCGGTCGGCGACCGCGGTCCGGTATCCGGCGTCGGCGACCGCCCGGGCCTCGGCGAGCCGCCCGGCCCCGAGCAGGAGCTGGCAGTAGGCGAGGCCAAGCTGGGTCTCGCCCCAGGGCAGCTCCTCGCTGTGCGCCCTGGCCATGGCAAGCCCTCGTTCGGCCACGGCCAGCGCCTCGCCGAGCCGGCCGAGCGAGCCGAGGGCCGGTACGGCGGCGGTCGAGGCCCACACGAGCGCCTGGGCGGATGGTCCAGGCCGGTCGAGCACGCTGCCGGCGACCGTCACCGCCTCCAGCAGGCGCCCGTCGAACAGCAGGATCCAGGCCAGCATGGCGACCGCCTCGTCGCCGCCCTCCTCGGCCAGTGCCGCCTGCTGCAGGATCTCCTCGGCCTCCGCCGTCCGCTCCAACCCCCAGTAGAGGTTGCCCGCCCGGATGCTCGCCCAACGGGCCCGCTCCGCGTGGCTGCCCTGGGCTGGCAGCTCACCGTCCATGACCGCCACCGCCTCGGCATGCCGGCCCTGCCGCTCCAGGGTCTCAGCCAGGAACCGGACCGCGGTCGGGCCGCCGCCCGCGTCGACGGCGGCGCGGACCAGGCGCTCGGTCAGCTCGTGGTCGAAGCGGGCGGCGGCCCGACCGGCCGCCTCCAGCAGCAGCGCCGGGCGGGCGGCCACGCCTGCTTCCAGCTGCCAAGCCCCGACCCGCAGGAGGTCATCCCGCCGTCGCAGACCACCGGTGCCGAAGACGGCCGCCAGTTGCTCGGCAACCGCCCGTGCCCGGCTCACCGGCAGCGTCGCCCGGAGCACCTCGCCATACAGCGGATGCGCCAGGCGGGCAAGGACACGGCGGCCGGACCACTCCATCGTGAGCAGGCCGCTCCGCTCGGCCGCCTCGACCGCGTCCTCGTCCACCAGCCGCTCGAGCACGCCAACCGGCAGGGGCTCGCCCCAGGCGACCAGCTCCACGGCGGCTCTGGCCGTCTCGCCGAGGGCACCCAGGCGAGCCTCGACCAGCTCGACCAGCCGGGTCGAGCCGGCCAGCCCGCCCTTCCACCGCCACACTCCGTCGACTCGGCGCAGCGCACCCGTCTCGAGCCCGCCCAGGACCAGCTCGCGCAGGTACAGCGGGTTGCCCTCGGCCACCCGCAGCACCTCCTGCCTGGTCACCCCGTCCACCGGCCCATCCAGGACGACGCCGAGCAGCTCGGCGGTCGCCTCCGGCGCCAGCGCGGGCAGGTCGAACCGGCGGGCCAGGCCGTCCTTCCAGAGGGCGACCACGGAGTCGGGAGTCGGCGCGCCCGCCCGCACCGTCGCGAGCACCACCGCCAGGCCGCGGAGCGCGAGCTGGTGCACGAGCGCGGCCGAGGCATCGTCAAGCAGGTGAGCGTCGTCGACCGCCAGAACCAGAGGCCGCCCGCGGCCCCGCTCGGCGAGGAGGGTGGCGGATCGGCGGAGGGTGTCGAGGCGGTCGTCGCCAAGACGCTCGGCCGGGGGCAGCAGGTGGGACACGGCCCCGAACGGGATCGAGGCGGCCGCCCGGGTCGCGGCCACCAACTCGGCGTCCCGCCCGGCCGCCCGCGCCTCGGCCAGGGCCTCCCTGACCAGCCTGGTCTTGCCCACCCCGGCGGCGCCGGCGAGCACCACGCCGCCGGCGCCGGCAGCGCCGATGGCGGCGGCGAGCGCCTCGAGCTCGGCCTGCCGCCCGACCAGCGACCACGAGACATCCACGGGGTCATGCTATACCGCCGGACCGGCATCGTAGAGTAATCGACTACTCATGACAGAAGGGACGTACCCCGATACCGTCCGGCCGGGAAGCAAGATCGCTGCTGATCGCTTCGAGACGGGCCGCGCCGGCAGCGCTGGGCGTGCCGCGGTCGCGATCGTGCCCGGGGGACCGCGCCGGGCGGCGGGGGGGTCGCCGCCCGGTGTCGGGCTGCCCGGAACGGGCGCCGGGTGGCGGCCATTGAGGCCAAAGCCTTTGGCCAAAGTCTTTGGCCAAAGCTATTCGCCCGAGCGTACGCTGGCGATATGTCGCCGACACCGGGCGAGCCCTGTTCGACCGCGTCACACCCGCACATCGGCTTTGGTGGGCTGTTGCGTGCCTACCGGGAACGCGGGTTGCTGTCGCAGGAGCGGCTGGCCGGGCGGTCCGGGCTGAGCGCGCGGACGATCCGCGACCTGGAGACGGGAAGGGTCCGGCGCCCGCGGGGCGAGTCGGTGCGGCTGCTGGCCGACGGGCTGCGGCTGGCCGGGTGGGAGCGCGAGCAGTTCGAGGCCGCCGGTGCCGCACCCTCGGCCGGACCGTCCGGAGCCGAGCCGCCGACGACCGCGCACAGGGGGGTCACCCCGTCCCAGCTGCCGCCGGACGTTGCCGACTTCGTCGGCCGCGCCGAGCTGGTACGCCAGCTCCGGCACCTGCTCGCGGGCCGGCAGGACGGGGAGGCCGGGGAGGGCGAGCCAGCCGCGGTGGTCATCTCCGCGGTCGCTGGCAAGGCGGGCGTGGGCAAGAGCGCCCTGGCGCTCCACGTCGCCCACCAGCTCACCGCCGAATTCCCGGACGGGCGGCTGTATGCGAGCCTTCGCGGCGCCGGGGGCGTGTCACCGCTGGACCCGGCGGAGGTGCTGGGCCGGTTCTTACGTGCCCTGGGCGTGGACGGCGCTGCCATCCCCCGCGGCGTCGAGGAACGCGCGGCCCTGTACCGTAGCCGCCTGGCCGGCAGGCGCGTGCTGGTGGTCCTGGACGACGTGGCCGGTGAGGCGCAGGTCCGCCCGCTGCTGCCCAGCAGCCCGGGCGCGGCGGTGCTGATCACCAGCCGGACCCGGCTGGCGGCCTTGGAGGGCGCTCGGCTGGTGCACCTGGACGTGCTGGAGGCGGGGCAGGCGGTCGAGCTGCTGGCTCGGATCGCCGGTGCCCAGCGGGTGGCGGCCGATCCGGCGGCGGTTGCCACGATCACGGCCGCCTGTGGTGGGCTGCCGCTGGCGGTGCGGATCGCGGGGGCGCGGCTGGCGGCGCGCCCCCACTGGCCGCTCGGCCGGATGGCGGGCCTGCTGGCCGACGAGCGTGGCCGGCTGGATGCGCTGGTCCATGGCGATCTGGAGGTGCGGGCCAGCCTGTCGCTCAGCTACCAGGGGCTGGGCGATGACCAGCGGCGCCTGTTCCGCCGGCTGGGGCTGCTGGACACGCCGGATGTGGCGGCCTGGGTGGCCGCGGCGCTGCTCGACCGCCCGCTTCCTGAGGCGGAGGCGCTGCTGGAGGAGCTGGTCGACGCGCAACTGGTGGACGTGGCCGGGTGGGATGTGACCGGGCGGCCACGGTTCAGGCTGCACGATCTGCTGCACGCCTACGCCCGCGAGTGTGCGCATGCAGAAGAGCCGGTTGAGCAACGGCAGGCGGCGCTCGAGCGGGCGCTGGGTGGCTGGCTGGCCCTGGCCGAGCAGGCCGACCAGCGACTCTCGAGCAACTTGTACGGCGCCGACCACGGTGGCGCACCACGGTGGCTCCTGACCGCGACGACGTCCGACGACCTGCTCGGGGACCCGCTGGCCTGGTTCGAGGCCGAGCGGGTCGCCTTGGTCGCCACGGTCGACCAGGCCGCCGACGCGGGGTTCGACGAGCTGGCCTGGGACCTTGCCGGTTCGCTGATCAACTTCCTGGACCTGCGCGGCTACTATGACGACTGGCAGCGCACCCATGAGGCCGCGCTGACCGCCGCCCGCCGGGCCGGCAACCGCCGGGGCGAGGCGTCCCTGCTGCGTGGGTTCGGCTACTTCAGCATCCATTGGAACAACATGAGCGCCGCGATGGACTACTTCGCGCGGGCCCTGCCGATCCTCCGCCAGGTCGGCGCTCACCGAGGGGAAGCACAAGCCATGGAGGGGATCGGCGCCGTCCACCGGCTTCAGGGCAGGTACGCCGATGCCGCCGCCTGCTACGAGCGGGCCATGACGATGTTCGTCGGACTCGGCGACCGGCACGGCGAGGCCTGGGTCCGCTTCCAGATCGCCGTGCTGCGGGCCGAACAGGGCGAGCTGACCAGGGCCCGGGCAGAGCTCGAGGAGGCGCTTGCCACCTTTCGGGAGCTCGGCGACCGACGCGGCGAGGCCTGGACGCAACGACGGCTGGGAACGGTGCACGCCGCGCGCGGCGACCTCGATCGTGCCGCACCCTGGCTGGAGCGCAGCCTGGCGGGCCTTCGCCAGCTCGGCGACCGCTCAACCGAAGCGACGGCGCTGCGATCCCTCGGTGAGCTGTACCTGCAGCGCGACGAGCCGGAGAAGGCCAGATGGCTGCTCCAGGAGAGCCTCGCGGTCGCGCGCGAGCTGGTTGACTCGTTCGTCGAAGCCCAGACGCTCCGCAGCCTCGGGGACCTGCCCCTCCTGGAAGCCGACCAGGATGCGGCTGCCCGCTACCTGAAGGAGTCCGTGGAGCTCTGGCGCAAGCTGGACATGCCGCTGGAGCTGGCCCGGACGCTCCAGCGCCTCGGACAGGCATACCTCGACGCCGGATCGCCGGCAGCGGCCGAGTCGGCCTGGCGGGAAGCCCTGACGCTCTTGGAACGCGGCACACCCGAAGCCGAGCAGGTCACCCGCCGTCTGGAGTTGCTGCTCGAGACATCCGGCGGTGCCTGATCTAGGGCTCGGGGACGAAGGCGCGAAACGCGAGCTCAAATGCCTGGTCCACGTCGCGGGCGGCGAGCGCCCGGAGCAGCCGGTCGCTGACGAGCGGCCGGCCTGCCCCGGCCGGGACGCCCGAAGGCCAGAGCACGTCCACCAGGGGTGCCAGGTCGGGTTCGCCGACCGACCGGACCAGCCCCTCGACGAGCGCGCGGCCTCCATCGTCAGGGGCCGAGTCATCACCCGCCGCCAAGCGCTCCACGGTGGCGTCGAGCGACGCCTGGCCCAGCCGCCGGGCGGCGAGTGACAGGGCAGCGGCGAACAGCAGCGCACGCAGGCGGGGGAGTGCGGCCGACGCGATCCCGGCGGGGCCGGCACCGTCCGCGCGTGAGATGACGTCCGAGGGCCGCGCGGCGACGAACACCCCCTTGCCGTGCTTCACGTGGACGATCCCGACGGCCGCGAGCGCCCGGATGCCCTCACGGAGTGTGGGGCGACTGATCCGCAGCTCGCGGGCAAGGACGCGCTCGGGCGGGAGCTTGTCGCCGGTGGCGAGCCTGCCATCGGCGATCAGCGACGTGATCCGCGCGACCACCTCCTCGGCCACGACCTGCCTGCGGACGGGCCCGCCGCCTTCGCCGGCTGCGGTCAACGCCCGTCCTCTCGCCCCGCGGTTGGGGCCATGCCGTCGAGGGCGGCGCTGTAGGCCGCGTCGAGCAGCACCGACCGGGGCGCTCTGTGGGGGCGGAAGTTCTCGTGCACGTGACGGTGGCGGTCGCTGCGCGTCCGCAGCTCCTCGGTCAGCCTGATCAGCTCAGCTGACCCGCTCCCGGCGTAGATGGCCCGATGGAAGTCCAGGTGGTGGTGGTGGAAGGCATCTGCGTCGCCGGCCAGTGCGGCGCTGACCATGCGCTCCTGGGCGACGGCGGCCCCCGCCGCGACCGCCGCGGCGTCGTTGCGGACCGACAGGGAGACGGCGAATGCCTCGGTCAGGATCCGCAGCGCGTAGGTGCCGTCGATCTCGTTCGGGCTCAGGGGAGCCACCTGGACCCGCCGGTTCTCGCGGAAGATCACCAGCCCCTCGGCCTCGAGTCGCCGCAGCGCCTCGCGAACTGGCGTCCGGCTCACCCCGTAGCGAGTGCCGAGCTCCTCCAGCGTGAGCAGTTCGCCGGGGAGAAGATCGGCGGCGATGATCTCCGAGCGCAGCCGGCGATAGACGTTCTCGGTCAGCCCGCTCTTGTGAATGGGCGAGAACGTCGGCGGATTGCCCGGCTTCGGGTCCGAGGGCCCAACCGCCGGAGCGGGGTCGCCACGTCTCCTGTACGACATTGCGCTCCTCACGCCCGGCTCGTTGACAGGCTCCTCGGCGTCAGCCTAGCATGCATGTGGTCAGTCCACACACATATAGACCCCAAACTATCCGCATATCGAGCTCGCGGCGGGTCTGGAGTACCGACGTACCGCGCACATGGTACAACCACGCGCCCGTCATGACAGCGCGGCCATCCAGGCCCGCAACCAACGGTGTGGCCCACGCCGCCACTCGCAGTGACGGTGCCGTCGGTCACCAGTCTCCGAGGAAGGGAGGCGAGCGGTAGCGGTGCAGGGAGTATTCGTCTTCGACTGCGTGGTCCACGCCTACAACATGGCCGACGCGAACCTGCTCGACCGGCCGGACGCACGGCTGGGCCGCGACAGCATCGTCGGGCTCGGGGCCCAGACCCGGGCTCCCGCGAACCAGGAGCTCTACCCGACGTTCGCCAAGGACTGGAGCCAGGAGGAGCTCTGGAACATGGTGTTCGAGCGGTCCGCGACCGACCTCGCCATGGCCCAGACGGTCCCGATCTTCGACTGGTTCAAGGACGGGTTCGCGCCGGTCCAGGCCCAGTACGAGTTCGCGGCCAGGTATCCGGACCGGGTCCTGTTCTGCGGCGGGGTCGACCCCTCCTATCACGGACCCGGCGTGCTCGACGAGATGGAGCGGCAGGTCGAGGAGCTCGGGGCGAGGTCGTTCAAGTTCTACAACGCCCACGTCGACGGCAAGAGCTGGCGCTGCGACGACGAGGACGTCGCCTACCCGATGTACGAGCGGGCCCGCCGGCTCGGCATCAAGGTGGTCCAGTTCCACAAGGGCCTGCCCTTCGGCAACCAGAACATGGAAGACCTGCGCCCCAACGACATCCAGAAGGCGGCCAGGGACTTCCCGGACATGACCTTCGTCATCCATCACCTGGCGCTGCCCTACTTCGACGAGTGTGCCTCGATCGCGGCCAGGTTCCCCAACGTCTGGTTGGCGCTCTCGGGCATCGTCGCCATGTACTTCACGCGCCGGAAGCCCTTCCTCATCCAGCTCGGTCAACTGCTCGACGAGGTCGGCTCGGACCGGCTGCTCTGGGGGTCGGAGGCGGCCCTGATGGGGCCGCCCCAGCCTTACCTGGACGTCTTCTGGGATCTGACCATCCCCGAGGACCTGCAGGAGGACTACGGCTTCCCCCAGATCACCGAGGAGGACAAGCGCAGGATCCTCGGCGAGAACTTCGCCAGGCTGCTCGAGGTGGAGATCCCGTCGGCCAGCCGCCAGCAGGCCTGAGGCGCCCGATGCACGAGTCGGAAGCCCTGGCGCTCGCGGTCGAACGGAGGCTCGACGCACGCGTGCGCCCGTTGCTCCAGGTCCACGGCGGCGAGGTCACCCTGCTCTCGGTCGCCGGTGGCCACGTTTCGCTGAAGTTCGAGGGGGCCTGTGTCGGCTGCCCCCTCCGGCCGGTCACGCTCAGCCTGACCGTGCAGCGAGAGCTCGGATCGGTCGCGGGCGTCGAGTCGGTCACCGCCACCGGGGTGCGGGTGTCACCGTACGCGGCAGCTCGGCTGCGGGCGGCCTTCGCCGGCCACCTCGAGCCCTCACCCCGCCGCACAAGCGGTTCCCTCACGAGTCGAACAGGAGCAAGCGATGGCTGACAGCGTCGAAGACAGGCTCGCCGAGCTGGGGCTCAAGCTCCCCGACAAGCTGCCGTCCCCGGCAGGCAACTACGTCGGCGCGGTGACCGCTGGCAACCTGGTCTTCGTGTCGGGCCACGGCCCGTACCGCGAGGGCGTCCTGGCCTACGAGGGCAAGGTCGACAGCGAGGTGTCCTTCGACGACGCGCGCGAGGCGGCCCAGCTCGTGATGCTCAACTGCCTGGCGTCGCTCAAGGCCGAGATCGGCTCGCTCGACCGGGTCAAGCGCGTGGTCAAGCTGCTCGGCATGGTCAACAGCGACCCGGGCTTCGACCGCCAGCCCAAGGTCATCAACGGCGCATCTGACCTGCTCACCACGGTCTTCGGTGAGCGCGGGCGCCACGCGCGCTCGGCGGTGGGGATGGGGGCGCTGCCGATGCGGATACCGGTCGAGATCGAGATGGTCGTCGAGGTCGAGTAGCGGGGTGAACGTGGGCGGTCGCTTGGACGGCAAAGTCGCAATCGTCACAGGAGGGAGCTCGGGCATCGGCCGGGCCAGCGCCCTTCGGTTCGCCGAGGAGGGCGCCAAGGTCGTGATCGCCGACGTCCGACCCGATCCCCGCGAAGGCGGGGACCCGACCCACGCCGTCATCGCCGAGCGCGGCGGCCAGGCCGAGTTCGTCGAGACCGACGTGACCCAGCCGGCCGGGACCGACCAGATGGTCATGCGGGCCCTGGACCGGTTCGGCGCTCTCCACGCCATCATGACGGCCGCCGGGAACGTCGGCCCGACCGGCGACACCCGCGGCATCGACATCGACGAGTTCGACAGGCACCTCGCCCTGAACGTCCGCGGAACCTTCCTGTCCGCCCAGGCCGCCCTGCGCCACTTCGGTGCCGAGCGCTACGGCAAGGTCGTCATGGTGGCCTCCAACTTCGGCCTGGTCGGGGTGCCCGAGCTGGCCGCCTATTGCGCCGGCAAGGCGGCCGTGATCGGGATGGCCAGGGCGATCGCGGGCGAGTTCGGTCCGCTCGGCGTCAATGTCAACGCCCTCTGCCCGGGTGCCACCAAGACCGCGATCAACGTGCACTTCCGGGCCGACGCCGAGCTGCAGCGGGGCTGGCGGCAGATGACTCCTCTGCGGATGGCTGGCGACGAGTACATCGGCGACCCTCGGGACATCGCCAACGCGGCGCTGTATCTGGCCTCGGACGAGTCCCGCTTCATGACCGGGGCCACGCTGGTGGTCGACGGCGGATGGATCGCCCTGTGACCGCGCCGTCGCCCGCTCACAGCGGGCTCGCGGGTCGGGTCGCGCTGGTGACCGGGGCCAGCCGGGGGATCGGGCGGGCGACCGCCGAGGCCCTGGCCGAGGCGGGTGCCTCGGTCGCCGTGCACTACAGCCGCCGGGCGGCCGAGGCCGAGACCCTGGTCCGCCAGCTCGAGGCGGGCGGGGTGCGAGCGGCGGCGTACGCGACCGACTTCCGGCAGCCAGGCGCGGTGGAGGCGCTCGTGGCCCGCGTCGAGGACGACTTCGGCCGGATCGACGTCCTCGTGAACAACGCCGCCACGCTTCGGGTGGCCACCACCGAGTCCACCTCCGAGCAGGACTGGAACGAGACCATCCAGGTCGACCTGACCACCCCCTTCCGCTGCGTCCAGCGCGTCCTGCCCGGCATGCGGGACCGCGGGGGCGGCGCCGTCGTCAACGTCGCCTCGATCGCCGGGGTGAACGGCGGCGCCATGGGGCCGGCGTACGCGGCCGCCAAGGGTGGCCTGGTCGCCCTGACCCGCTACCTGGCCCGTGACTGCATCAAGGTCGGCGTGCGGGTCAACTGCGTGGCTCCCACGCTCACCGACACCGACCTGCTCCAGGAGCCCGGAGTCGGCGCGCTGACCGAGCGGATCATCGCGACCAACCCGATGGGCCGGCTCGCCCTGCCGGCGGAGGTCGCCAGGGCCATCCGCTTCCTGGCCTCCGACGAGGCGAGCTTCGTCAATGGCGAATGCCTGATGGTCACCGGAGGTCCCTAGATGCGGCTGGTGACCTACCTGGACGGCGATGCGGAGCTGCTCGGCTGGGTGGATCGGGGCCGGGCCGTCCCCGCCGGACAGGTCGCGCCCGGGTTGCCGAGGACCATGGACGAGCTGATCGCCCGGGGTCCGGAGGCGCTCGAGACCCTGCGCGGCGCCGAGCCGGCGCTCGCGACGGCGGTCGAGAGGGGAGGCGTCCCGGTCGACCGGCTCAAGCTCCTTGCGCCGACACCGCGCCCGTCCAAGATCATCGCGGTCGGGCTGAACTACCTGGCGCATGCCGCAGAGTCCAAGGAGGCGTCGCCGGCGGAGCCGCTGCTGTTCGCCAAGTTCTCGAGCGCCGTCACCGGCCACCGCGCCGACATCACCTGGGACCCTGGCCTGGTCCGCCAGGTCGACGCCGAGGCGGAGCTCGCCGTGGTGATCGGCCGCCGGACCCGGGAGGTCCATCCCGCGGAAGCCCTCGACCACGTGCTCGGCTACACGGCCTGCAACGACGTGTCAGCCCGCGACCTGCAGGCGGCCGACGGGCAGTGGGTGCGGGCAAAGTCCCTGGACACCTTCTGCCCTCTCGGGCCGGTGCTCGTCACCGCCGACGAGATCCCCGATCCGCAGGACCTCAAGATCCAGTGCATCCTGAACGGCACGGTCACCCAGTCGGCCTCGACGATGGACATGCACTTCTCCGTCAGGCACCTCATCAGCTACTGCTCGGCCTACTTCACCTTGGAGCCAGGCGACATCATCGCCACCGGCACGCCCCCTGGCGTGGGCATCTACCGGGATCCTCCGGTTCTGCTCAGCGACGGCGACGAGGTGGCCATCGACATCGAGCGGATCGGGCGGCTGGTCAACACCTGCCGCTTCCAAGCCACCACCGGGACGGTTGACCATGACCGACCTGCCGTCGGCGGTTGACGCGGCGGCGAGCATCGCCGCGGGCGAGCTGACGGCCGAGCGCCTGGTGCGCGCCTGCCTCGAGCGGATCGACGCACGCGAGGCGGAGGTCGGCGCGTGGGAGCACCTGGACCCCGAGCTGGCGCTCGTCCAAGCGCGCAGGCGTGACGCCGAGCCGGCCCGCGGGCCGCTTCACGGCGTGCCCGTCGGCGTGAAGGACATCATCGACACCACCGACCTGCCCACCGGATACGGCTCGGCGCTCTACCGGGGGCACCGTCCGGCCCGCGACGCCGCCTGCGTTGCGCTGGTCCGCATGGCCGGCGGCATCGTCCTCGGCAAGACGGTCAGCACCGAGCTCGCCTACTTCGCCCCCGGCCGGACCGCCAACCCGGCGGAGCTCCGGCACACCCCGGGCGGCTCCTCCAGCGGGTCGGCGGCGGCGGTGGCCGACGCCATGGTCCCGGTCGCGTTCGGCACGCAGACCGCCGGATCGGTGATCCGGCCGGCCGCGTTCTGCGGGGTGGTCGGCTACAAGCCGAGCTTCGGCCTGATCAACCGCTCCGGGATCCTGCCGTTCGCGGAGTCGCTGGACACGGTGGGGACCTTCGGCCGGACCGTGGCCGACGCGGCCCTGCTCGCTTCGGTGGCGAGCGGCCGCCCGGCGCTGGCGGCGGTCGAGCCCGGTCCGGCGCCGCGCGTCGGCCTGTGGCGGACCGCCCAGTGGGAGCAGGCGTCGACCGCGGCGCGGGCGGCCGTCATGGACGCGTCGAGCCGGCTGGCCGGGGCCGGGGCGGCGGTGGCCGATGCCGAGCTGCCGGCCTGGTTCGCCGACCTGTCCGCGGCCCACGTCACGGTGATGGCGTTCGAGGCGGCGCGGGCGTTCGCCCACGAGCGCCTGGTCCACGAGCCGCGGCTCAGCCAGACGCTGCGGGCCCTGCTCGACCAGGGGGCCGCCTGCCCGCCGCGGCGCTACGACGAGGCGGTCGCGCTGGCGAGGGCCGGCCGCGAGGAGCTGGCTCGGGTGTTCGAGCGCCACGACGTCCTGCTCACGCCGAGCGCCGCCGGCGAGGCGCCGGTGGGGCTCGGCTCGACCGGCGACCCGCTGTTCAACCGCACCTGGACGCTGCTGGGCACGCCGTGCGTGCACCTGCCGGGGTTCGCCGGTCCGGCCGGCCTGCCCGTGGGCGTGCAGCTGGTGGGCCGCGCAGGCGACGACGCCCGCATCCTCGCGGCGGCGGCCTGGGCGGAGCGGTGGCTGGTGTGAAGGGGCCAGGCGGGTCAGCCGGACTGCAGGTGGTCGAGGGCGGCCCGCACCCCGTCCGGGCGGATCGGCACCCCGCTGAGGGCGAGGCTCATCTCGGTCCCGCAAAGGGTGCCGGCCAGCATGAGGTCGTTGAGGTCGCCCAGGTGCCCGATCCGGAACACGCGTCCGGCGATGCGGCCGAGCCCCGTCCCGAGCGACAGGTCGAACCGCTCGAGGACGATCCGGCGGACCTCGCCGACCCGGCTGGCCACGCCGGTGGAGGTCTCGTTGTGGACGACCATCACCGCCTTGATCGTGTGCTGGCGGTCCCTGGCCAGCCGGTCGTGGACGGCGGCCGGCTCGACGCCGCGGCGCCAGCTCCCGGGGATGGACTCCACCGCGAGGCCGAAGCGGCGGGCCATCCGGAACCAGAGGGTGGCGAAGTGCCCGGTGTCGAACGCGAGCACCTGGTCGCCGGGCGACATCGTGTTGACCAGCGCGGCCTCCCACGCGCCGGTCCCCGAAGACGGGAAGATCACGACCGGGCCGGTCGTGCGGAGGATCGGTCCGAGCCCCTGGACCACCTCGCGGGCGAGAGCGGCCAGCTCCGGTCCGCGGTGGTCGATGGTCGGGGCGGCCATCGCCCGCAGGATCCGGTCGGGTACGTTGGTAGGGCCTGGGATCTGCAGGAAGTGTCGCCCGTTTCGGTGGCGCATCACATCGCTCCATTCAGCACGTGACCGGCTCGGAGGCTACTGTGGACGACCTTGCGGAGGCGCTCAGTCGCGAGCTGCGGGGAGAGGTCAGGTTCGACGCCTGGACCAGGACCCTGTTCTCCAGGGACGCGAGCATGTACGCGATCGAGCCGCTCGGGGTGGTGTTCCCCTACGACGCCGACGACGTCGCCGCTGCCGTCTCGGTGGCCGCCGAGCACGGCGTGCCGGTGCTGCCGCGGGGCGCCGGCACCAGCCTGGCCGGCCAGACCGTCGGGCGGGCGGTGGTGATGGATCTGTCCCGCCACCTGCACCGCATTCTCGAGATCGACGCCGACGCGGGCTGGGCGCGGGTCCAGCCCGGCGTCGTCCAGGACGACCTCAACCGGGCGGCGGGCAGGTTCGGCCTGATGTTCGGCCCCGACACCTCGACCAGCAACCGGGCGACGCTCGGGGGCATGATCGGGAACAACTCGGCCGGGAGCCACTCGATCCGCTACGGCATGACCATCGACCACGTGCTGGCTCTCGACGCGGTCCTCTCGGACGCCAGCCGCGCCCGGCTCCGCCCGGTGGAACCCGATGCGCCCGCCCGCCTGGGGCGCTCGGAGACGCTCGAGGGGGCCCTGTACCGGGAGCTGCCCCGCCTGGTCGAGCGCCACCGCGATGCGATCGCCAACGGCTTCCCCAGGTTCTGGCGGCGGGCCGGGGGCTACCGGCTCGACCGGCTCCTCGACGGCGGCCGGTTCGACCTGGCCAGGTTCGTGGTCGGCTCCGAGGGAACCCTCGTCACCGTCACCGAGGCGCTGGTGCGCCTGGTGCCCACACCTCGCCACCAGGCGATCGCCGTCGGGCACTTCAGCTCGACCGAGGCCGCGATCGCGGCCACCGAGGACGCGCTCGCCTGCGACCCGGCCGCGGTCGAGCTGATGGACCGCACGATCCTCGACCTGTCCCGCCGCCGCATCGACTACGCCGAGCTCGGCTCGATCCTGTCCGGCGAGCCGGACGCGCTGCTGTTCGTGACGTTCTTCGGCGACAGCCAGGCGGAGGCCATCGGCGGCCTCGACCGGCTCGAGGCGCGCTGGCGGCGGCACCGGCACGGCTACCACACCCTGCGGGCGGTCACCAGGGCGGAGCAGGCCGCTCTGCTCAAGGTCCGCAGGGCCGGTCTTGGGCTGCTGATGGCGGCGAGCGTCGGCACCCGCAGGCCGCTCGCGTTCGTCGAGGACACCGCCGTGGAGCCGGCCGACCTGCCCGCCTACGTCGCCCGCTTCCGCCAGATCCTCGACCGGCACGGCCTGGCGGCCGGCTTCTACGGGCACTGCTCGGTCGGCTGCCTCCACATCCGGCCATTCCTCGACCTGACCAGACCGGCCGAGGTGGCCACCATGCGGGCGGTCGCCGAGGAGGTGCTCGAGCTGGTCATCGAGTACGGCGGGGTGAGCTCCAGCGAGCACGGCGACGGTCTTGCGCGCAGCGAGTTCAACCGGCGCGTCTTCGGCGACGAGCTGTACGGGGCCATGCGCGCGGTCAAGCGGCTGTTCGACCCCGACGGGCGGATGAACCCGGGCAAGATCGTCGACGCACCGCCCATGACGGAGCACCTGCGCGACCCCAACCTGCCGGTCCCGTCGGCCACGCCGACCCGGCTCCGCTTCGGCGTGGACGGCGGCATGCTCGGCGCCGCCGACCGGTGCATGAACATCGGCCTGTGCCGCAAGGGCGCCACCGGCACCATGTGCCCCTCGTACATGGCCACCCGGGAGGAGGAGCACGCCACCCGCGGACGGGCCAATGCGCTGGTCAAGGCGCTGACGGCGCCGGAGCCGCTGGCCGCGCTCTCCGAGCGGCGGCTGGTGCTGCTCGCCCGAGCGCTCGGGATCGCCGCCGAGCGGCCGCTGCCCCGCTTTCGCCGCGACACGCTGCTGCGCTGGTTCAGGCGCCGGCCCTCGCCGCGGGGGCCGTTCCCCCGCGGCGAGGTGGTCTTTCTCGCCGACTCGTTCACGACCTTCACCGAGCCGGAGGTGGGGATCGCCGCGATCGAGCTGCTCGAGCGGGCCGGCTGGCGGGTGCGCCTGGAGGCCGCCGGCTGCTGCGGCCGCGCAAGCCTGTCCAAGGGCCTGCTCGACCAGGCGCGCGAGATGGCCGCGGGCATGGTCGCCCGGTTGGCGCCCGCCGCCAGGCAGGGCGCGCCGATCGTCGGCGCCGAGCCGTCCTGCCTGCTGATGCTGCGTGACGACTACGCCGCGCTGCTCCCGGGCGACCCAGCCGCCCGGGACGTCGCGGCGTCCGCCCGGCTGGTCGAGGAGCTGCTGGTCGAGGCGGTCGAGAGCGGCGACCTGCCGCTGCGGCCGGACGCCGCGGTCGCTGGCCGGCGGATCCTGTTCCACGGCCACTGTCACCAGAAGGCGCTGGTCGGGACGGCGGCAACCGTGCGGCTGCTGGAGTGCATACCGGGCGCCGAGGTGGTCGAGGTCGACGCCGGCTGCTGCGGCATGGCCGGCTCCTTCGGCTTCGAGGCCGAGCACTACGAGCTGTCCCTGCGGATCGGCGGCCTGCGCCTGTTCCCGGCGGTACTGGCCCAGCCGGCCGGCACCCTGCTCGCCGCCACCGGCGTGTCGTGCCGCCAGCAGATCGCGCATGGCGCCGGGCGGCCGGCGCGGCACCCGGTGGAGCTGGTGAGGGCCGCGGCCGGGAACGGCTGAGGTCCGCTCAGGGCGCGCCCTCCAGCACCGGGAGGCGGATGCGGGACGCGGCGCCCGGGGCGTGGAGCACGGCCTGGGTGGCGACGACCCGGTCGGAGACGGTGTCGACGCCGAGCGCGCGGCCGGTGTTGGGGTTCGGCTCCCAGGCCGGAAAGCCGCTGCTGGTGACCTGCACCCTGATCCGGTGGCCGCGCTGGAAGACGTGGAATACGCTGCCGACGTCCACCCGGTAGGCCTCCGCCTCGCCGGGCGCGACCGGGACGGGCTGGTCACGCGAGCGCCGGAAGCGTGCCCGCACGATCCCCTCCTGGAGGTTCACCGAGCGGCCGTGCCGGTCGACGTCGCACAGCTTGACGACCCAGTCGGTGTCGACCGCGTCGGTGACCGCGTGGAGCTCGGCGGCGACCGGCCCGGCGACCACGAGATCCTCGGCCAGGGGCGGCGAGGTGTACACCAGGACACCACGGAGCGCCTCGACGGCCGCCTGGTCGGCCGGGCCCATCGGGGCGACGTCGGGCCAGCAGCAGGAATGGCCGCCGGCGCTCGGGACTGGCTGCGCGGGGTCGTAGGCGAACACGTCGGGCGGCTCGGGCCCGGGTTCGGAGCGTGAGAGGGAGCCGTCGCCGCCGGCGGCGTTGGCCCGGCCCCGGCTGTGGAGGAAGAAGGGCACGGCGGTGGTGGGTGGCGGCCAGTCGGGAAGCTGGACCCACCGGTTCGCGCCGGTGAGGAAGGCACGCACGGCGGGTAGGTCGAGCAGCCCGTGGTCGTGGTCGCGCAGCCACAGGTCGAACCAGCTCAGCTGCTCGGCGTCGAAGTCGATGCCGCTGTCCGCTCCGAAGCTGATCGGCCCGGTCCCGACCAGTGATGGGACGTGGTGCCAGGGCCCGACGACGAGCCGCTGCGGCGCCTCCACCTGCCCCCGCAGGCCCGCCCAGTTCCTGAGCGTTCCGTCGACGAACACGTCGTACCAGCCACCGATGTGCAGCCCTGGGACCTGAATCCGGTGGTACCGGTCGGCCACCTGGCGGGCGGCCCAGTACGCCGGGTCGCACTCGCGGTCGATCCAGTCGAAGTAGAAGCGGCAGATGCGGCTGTCGGTAAACAGCGGAAGCTCACGCAGCGGGCGGAACTCGAGGTATCGGCGGGGATCCGCCGCCGCGGCGAGCAGCTCGGCCTCGAGCCGCGGCCCGAGGCGGCGGGCCTGGTCGGCACCGAGCTCGATCGCCCAGCCGAGGGCGAAGCCGAGCGCGAACGCACCGCCCTGGTAGATCCAGCCCTCCCGCAGCTCGGACGGGGCGAGGGCGGGCGCGATCGCTCGCAGCCCCGCCGGCTGCTCGGCGGCGGCCAGCAGCTGGGCCATCCCCGGGTAGGAGAAGCCGTACATCCCGACCCGACCGCTGGACCAGGGCTGTCCGGCGGCCCAGTCGACGGTGTCGGCGCCGTCGAGCGCCTCGTTGACAACCGGGTCGAGCGTACCGCCCGACCCCCAGCGGCCCCGCGTGTCCTGGACGACCACCGCGTAGCCCTGGGCCGCGTACCAGCTCGGGTGGGCGTACAGGTACGACTGCGCGACGCGCCGGTTGTAGGGGTTGCGCATGACGAGCACCGGGTGCCGTCCGCGGCCGGAGGGTCGGTACACGTCGGCCGCGAGCACGGTGCCGTCGCGCATGGGCACCCGAACGTCGGGGTCCAGGGTGATCGTGGTCAGGACTTGGGGCGCCCCTTCGCTAGGTAGTCCACGGATACTGCCAGGAGGATCAGGGCGCCGATCGCGACCTGCTGCCAGAACGCCGAGACGTTCAGCAGCACCAGCCCGTTGCGGATGGACGCGATCAGCAGCACGCCGAGGACGGTCCCGGTGATCCGGCCGACGCCGCCGAGCAGCGACGTCCCGCCGATCACGACCGCGGCAATCGAGTCGAGCAGCAGGTCCTCGCCGACGGTTCCGGAGCCGGCGTCCAGGCGGGCGGCCAGGATGACGCCGGCGAGGGATGCGAGCAGAGCGCTGAGGATCAGCACGGCCAGCTTGGTCCCTGGCACGTTGACGCCGGACAGGCGGGCCGCCTCGGGGTTACCGCCGACGGCGTACACGTTCAGCCCGAACTTCGTCCGTGTCAGGACGAAGTGGAGCAGGGCGAGGATGACGGCCGCGATGATGATCGGGATGGGGATGATGCCGATCTCGCCCTGGCCGATCACGTCGATGGCGCCCGGAAGCCCGTAGATCGATCGCCCGCCGGTGACCAGCAGGGCGACACCCCTGGCGATGCCCAGCATCGCCAGGGTGGCCACGAACGAGGGCATGCCGAGCTTGGTGGTGAAGAAGCCGTTGACCACCCCGACGAGCACGCCGACGACGACGGCGCTGAGCAGCACGAGCCCCGAGGGGACGTGGTACCTGACCGCGAGCAGAGCGCTCACTGACCCGATCAGGGCGACCACCGACCCGACCGACAGGTCGATCTCCGCGGCGATCAGCGCCAGTGTCATCCCGCCGGCGATGAGCGCGAGCGGGGCCGCGTTGAGCAGCACGTTGACCGCGTTGTCGAAGGTCAGGAAGTTCGGCGAGGCGATGGTCAGCACGATCCAGAGGATCACCAGCGGGATCATCGTGCTGAGGGTCGACTGCCGTCGCCGCAGCCGGCGCAGCCAGGCGATCGCCGACCTGCCCTCACGCTGGCCGGCGCCGGCCTCCTCCGTGTCCGACCGGTCCGTTGCGGTCAACCCGCGGCCTCCGCCGTCGCATACCGCATCACAGCGCCCTCCGTCGCCTCGTTCCCCGCGACCTCCGCGGCAACGCGCCCCTGGCGCAGCACGTAGATCCTGTCACAGGTCTCGACGACTTCCTGGACCTCGGAGGAGAGCATCAGGACCCCGACGCCGGCCGCCGCCAGCTCGGCGATGACCCGGTAGATCTCGGCCTTGCTGCCGACGTCGACCCCACGGGTCGGCTCGTCCAGGATCATCACCACCGGCTTGGTGGCGAGGCACTTGGAGAGGACCACCTTCTGCTGGTTGCCGCCGCTCAGGCCGACGACGGGCTGGTGCTCGTCCCGCGTCCGTATCCGGAACCGACTGATGTACCGCCTGGCCAGCTCGCTCGCCTTGGCGCCGGAGATGACCTGGCCCATCCGCGCCACCGTGCCGGTCACCCGCCGGCAGTTGACCACGCCGACGGTCAGGTTGTCGGCCACCGACAGGGTCAGGAACAGCCCCTGTGACTTGCGGTCCTCCGGGACCAGCGCGATGCCGTGGCTCACCGCACCGGCCGGCGACCGGATCGCCCGCACCTGGCCGTCGACCCGGATCGTGCCCTCGTCGATCGGGTCGGCGCCGTACACGGCCCGGCCGAGCTCGCTCTTGCCGGCACCAACCAGGCCGGTCACTCCGACGACCTCCCCCGCCCGCACGTCCAGGTCGACCCCGGCCAGGACATCGCCCCGCTTGAGCCCGCGAACCTCGAGCACACTGCCGCCCAGCGGTCGGGCCACGCGCGGCGGGTACATCTCCTCGAGCTTCCGGGCCAGCATGAGCTCGATGACGTGGTCCAGTCGCGCGTCCCGGGTCGCCATGGTCCGGATCGCCCGCCCGTCGCGCATCACCGTGATGCGGTCCGAGATGGCCAGGACCTCGTCCAGCTTGTGCGAGACGTAGACGATCCCGACACCGCGCTCCCTGAGCGAGATCAGCCGGGCGAACAGCTCGTCGCGCTCCCGTGGCGTGAGGGCCGAGGTCGGCTCGTCCAGGATGAACACCCGCATGTCGCGGGAGAGCCCGCGGGCGATGAGGATGAGCTGCGCCGCCGAGACGCCGAGCGAGCCGGCCCGAGCCCGCGGGTCGATCCGTTCCGCCTGGATGAGCTCGAGCGCTTCGCGCGCCTGCCGGTACAGCGCCGAGCCGTCGATCCAGCCGAGGAGGCGCCGCCAGCCCTGGTACGCGGGCACCCGGCCGAGCAGCAGGTTGCTCGCCACGTCCAGTTCCGGGACCAGTGTCAGCTCCTGATAGATGGTGGCGATGCCGAAGCGCTCCGCATCGTGGCGGTGCAGCAAGCGGACGGGCTCGCCGCTGACCTTCAGCGTGCCCTCGTCGGGCTGGTGCAGCCCCGACAGCACCTTCACCAGGGTGCTCTTGCCAGCGCCGTTCTCTCCCACCAGGGCGTGGATCTCGCCCCGGCGGACCTCGAAGTCCACTCCGGAAAGGGCCTGCACGCCGGGGAACGACTTGAAGATCCCCTCGACCTGGAGCAGGGGCGTCACTGGCACTTCGACTGGGCCGCCTCCTGCACTCGGGTCTTGAGCGGAGCGTCGACATCGGACTTCGAGCCGTCGGCGATCGCCTTGGCCTCGGCCGTGTCGATGGAGACGATCGGGGGTGCGATCATTGGCGGAACCTTCTCGCCGTTGGCCGCCTTGACCGCGTTGGCGACGAACTCCTGGCCAAACTGGGGGATGGGCAGGATGCCGTCGGCCGCGAACTGTCCCTTCAGCGTGGCCTCGATCCCGATGCAGGTCCCGTTGTAGCCCATCACCACGACCTTGCCGGCCTTGCCGACCGACTTCAGCGCCTGGAGGGCACCGAAGGCCATCTCGTCGTTGTTGGCGAAGATGGCGATCAGGTCGGGGTGGGCGGTCAGGATGTCGGTGGCCACCCGCAGCGCCTTGTCCCGCTGCCAGTCGGCGGTCGACTCGGCGACCACCTTGAGGCCGGGCTTGGCGGCGATACCCTTCTTGAAGCCCTCGGTGCGGTAGGTGGCCGAGAAGTTCCCGGGCGTGCCGGTGATGATCGCGATCTTCCCCGCGTCGTACTTGCTGGCCATCCACTGGCCGACGAGCTGACCGCCCTTGCGCTCGTCGCCGGAGACATAGCTGACGGCATAGCCCTGGTCGACCGCGCCCGGGACGTCGTCGATCAGGTTGAAGAACTTGACGCCCTTCTCGCTCTGCTGCTTCTCAAAGGCGAGGATGGCCTCGCCCTCCCACGGGTGGATGCCGATGACCTTGATCCCCTGGGCGATCATCGTCTGGGCCTTGGAGATCTGTTCCTCGACGTTGGCCGACTCCTGGACCGACAGCTCGACGCCTGAGCGTTTCTTGGCCTCGGTCTGCATCGCGTCGACCATCTGCTTCACGGCGGGATTGGAGAAGTTGCCGGTCACGGCACCGATGCGGATCTTGTCGCCGCCACCCGAGCTGGACGAGCCGCGGTTGCACCCCGCGGCCACCAGGGCCAGAAGTAGGAAGGCGACCAACGCCGAGCGGCCCCGAACACGACCCACCATTGGTTGACCTCCCACCAGTATCATATGTGGCCTGTCCACGTACGGAACCATAGTTGGCTCCCGGTGCCGTGTCAACGTGGGGTTGACCTGGTCGCCCGGCCTGACCTCGGCTGGGCCGCTCAGGGGAGCCTCAATGTCGTGCCAGCAGCTGCCGACATAGCAAGGATGGCGTCCCACTGGAGCTGAGCGGTCCACGCACGGACAAGCTGGGCACAGCCACTGCGAAGGGGGACATCCCGTGTTCATGCCACCAACCGGCCGCGATGGGCGCAGGTGGCCCCGGCGCCGCTCGGGCTGCCGTGATCGCGCTGGCTGCCTGCTCTGGGTTGACTCGGACATGGGTGGTCGTGCGGGAGATGGGTGAGCGCAGTCAGGCTGAGGCGGCAATGCGGGCCTCTGAGGAGCAGTTCCGGGGGCTGTTGGAGTCGGCGCCCGACGCGATGGTGATCGTCGACCCCCAGGGGCGCATCACGCTGGTGAACCGGCAGACCGAGCGGCTGTTCGGCTATCAGCGTGAGGAGCTGCTCGGTCAGCCGATCGAGGTGCTGGTGCCCGAGCGGTTCCACCGCGGCCACGTCGGTCACCGCGACGGCTACCTCGGCGATCCTGGGGTGCGGGAGATGGGTGCGGGGTTGCAGTTGTACGGTCGCCGCAAGGACAGGAGTGAGTTCCCCGTCGAGATCAGCTTGAGTCCGCTGGTGACCGACCAGGGGACGCTGGTGTCGGCGGCGGTGCGTGACATCACCGGCCGCAAGCAGGTCGAGGAGGCGCTGCGGCAGGCCACGCTGGTCGCCGAGCAGGCCAACAAGGCAAAAAGCGAGCACCTGTCGCGCATGAGCCACGAGCTGCGGACCCCGCTGAACGCGATCCTGGGGTTCGCGCAGCTCCTGGAGATGGACGAGCTCAACGACGAGCAGCGCGACAGCCTGAGCCACATCCTGTCAGGCGCCCAGCACCTGCTCGGGCTGATCAACGAGGTGCTGGACATCGCCGCGATCGAGGCGGGCCGGCTGCCGCTGTCGCTGGAGCCGATCTCTATGGCTGACGCCGTGGCCGAGGCGGTCAGTCTGATCGGGCCGCTGGCCGAACAGCAGCGCGTCGTGCTGGACAGCCCGCAGCCGGCCTGCCAGGACCATGTTCTCGGCGACCGGCAGCGCCTCAAGCAGATCCTGCTGAACCTGCTGTCCAACGCGGTCAAGTACAACCATGCGGATGGCAGGGTGCGCCTTGCCTGCGAGCGGGTGGCCGGCGAGCGGCTGCGGATCACGGTCAGCGACACCGGACCGGGCATCCCGCCAGCATCCCTGGAGCGGCTGTTTGTGGCGTTCGAGCGGCTGGGGAGGGAGCAGACGACGGCTGAGGGCAGCGGGCTCGGCCTTGCGCTGTCCAAACGCCTGGCCGAGGCGATGGGCGGGACGCTCGGGGTGGCCAGTGCGGTTGGGCGGGGCAGCAGCTTCTGGCTCGAGCTGCCACTGACCGAGGACCCGGTCAAGCGCGCCGACCAGCTCGGCTCGCTGTCGTCCGAGCAGCCCCTGCGGCCACGGTCGGCCCTGACGGTGCTGTACATCGAGGATAACCTGTCCAACCTGCAGCTCGTCGAGCGGGTCTTCGGGCGCCGGCCTGGCGTGACGCTGCTCACTGCCATGCAGCCCCAGCTGGGTCTGGACCTGGCCAGCCAGCAGCACCCTGACCTGGTCCTGCTGGATCTGCATCTTCCTGAGATGCCCGGCCAGGAGGTCCTCCGGCGTCTCCGGGCCGATCCCGCCACCAGCCGGATCCCGGTCGTGATCCTCAGTGCCGATGCCCGCCCGGACCTGGTCAAAGGGTTGCTGCATCAGGACGGCGTGCGGGCCTTCTTGACCAAGCCCCTGGATGTGAAGCAACTGCTCGAGCTCCTGGACACCGTCGCAGCCGAACGAGAGCAGGCAGCGGCGCCGTCGCGCGGTTCGATGTGAGGGGCTCCGCCGGGTGAGGTGGTCCTCAGGTGCCGGGCAGGGTGTCGGTGTAGGCGACCCCGTCCCACTCCTGCAGCGGGGCGCACCACCAGCCCCATTCCGGCCCGAGCCGCTGGTGGCCGGGCAGCGCGATGCGGCCGTTGCACCACAGCAGGCGCTCCCAGGGATCGTCGTGCTCGGGCGCCCACGGGAACAGCCGGGCGACGACGCGGGCGCAGAGATCGCCGGGCGGGTCCAACCGCACGCCCAGCCCGGTGCAGATGTCGCCGTTGTGCACCAGGGTCTCGTCGCAGCCCATCGCCACAAACCCGGTCGCGTCCGCCATCCCCAGGCTGTGGTAGCCGCGACCGCCCGGCGGCGTCGCCTCCGCGACCCGCGCGAGGATGTGGCCCGAGGAGACCAGTGCCTCCAGCAGGCCCTGGTTCGATGCGTTCGGGTCGCCGTCGCGGACATGCCCGCGCCGCCGCGTCGCCAGCATCGCGAGGTTGCCCGCGTACCACAGCAGGGTGTCGATGGTGTGCTCGAGCGTGCGCCTGCATGACCACTCGAGGTCCCCGGCCATGACCGACCAGTCCGCGGCGGTGTGCGGCGCCAGGATGTCGGCGGCCGCGGTGACGGCACGGCGGAGGTCGTCGGGGCGGAGCTCGTCCATGCGGCGAGTCTAGCCGGCTGTGGCGAGGAGCCCAAAGCCGTATTGTGGCGCTCCTCCGCAGCGGTCGGTCCTTGAAGATATCGAGAGTGAGCACGTGGAAACTGGGCCGCGCAGGGCAGATTCCCTCCGGGCAGATCAAGGTAGACTGCTGGCGACCAGGTCAGGGGCCGCCTGCGGAAGGAGTCATCATGACCCAGCACGAGCATCCCAATGTCGCTCTCGTTGGCCGGGCCACCCTCGGTGGACGTCCATGACATCGTGGGCAACGACGACCATGTGGTGGTGCTGGGGACGGCCTCGTCCTCCGCGGTGGACGGGTCGGGCGCCGAGTGGAAGTACACCCAGGTCTTCCACGTCAGGGATGGGAAGGTGACCGAGGTCTGGGGGATGGCGGAGAACGACGCCGCCGTCGACCCGTTCTTGGACAGCCTGCCCAGCTGAACGCCGGCGAAGCACCCCACTGTGCCGACGATCGGATCGCTCCAGGCTGCTCTGTCCAGCTGAGCTGTTGGGCGTGGTCGAGGTCGGCTTTGAGCAGCGGGAACAGCTCACGGACGATAGAGCGCTTGAGTGAGCGCAGGATCTCCTGCTGGCGGTCTTCCGGGCGTTTGCCAGCGGCGCGACGCCTAGCTGACGACGAAGTTCAATAGCTGGTCGGGGACCACGACGACTTTGTGGATCGTCCTCCCCGTCAATTGCTCCTGAATGCGCCGGTCGGCACGCGCGGCTGCCTCGATCTCGGCCCGGCCGAGCCCTCTCGCCACCTGCACCGTCGCTCGCAGCTTGCCGTTGACCTGGATCGGGATGGTAACGACGCCTCCGAGCACGTAGGCCGGGTCGGCCTCCGGGAACGCCTCCCAGGCCAACG
>WNGE01000118.1_pt1 | contig 38423 bp, 44 predicted proteins | sample 5400651 | NCBI WGS metagenome assembly WNGE01 (sample SAMN13153370, study PRJNA577476) | soil metagenome | isolation source: 60 cm soil or saprolite under grassland replicate 2 | place: USA:California | collected 2016-06-15 | reverse complement strand
GGCTGAGCCGCTGCGGGCGGGGCTGTCGGCGGCGACCGCCGGCAAGGCGGTACGGCACCTGCGGGCGCTGGTCGGGGCGGCCGGGTTGGCGGTCACGGATGACCGGTCGGTACTCGCCTTCGACGGGGTCGGAGAGCACCACTCGGGACAGGTCATGGCAGCGGCGACGAAGGCCGTGGCGACCGGGCGGGCGACGGTACTCGGTGCCGGGGACATGCCGTGCGACCGGGTCGACTGCGAGATCCGGGGTGCCGTGGTCGTACCGCTGGCGAACGAGGGAGCGCTGGCCGCGTTGTCGGACGGGCCCCCCGCGCCCGGGCTGGTCCAGGCGACCCGGGAGACCGGCCGCTGGGCGGCGGCCCAGCTGGCACTGGCCGAGCTGGACACCTCCCGGGACCGGCTGGCCCGGGCCGAGGTACGCGCATTGCGGGCGCAGATCAGCCCGCATTTCATCTACAACGCGCTCACCGCGATCGCGTCGTTCGTCCGTACCGACCCGGAACGCGCGCGCGAGCTGATCCTGGAGTTCGCCGAGTTCACCCGGTACAGCTTCCGCGCGCACGGGGACTTCACCACCCTGGCCGAGGAGCTGCGGTCGATCGACCGGTACCTGATCATCGAACGTGCCCGGTTCGGCGAGCGGCTCCAGGTGAAGCTGCAGATCGCGCCGGAGGTGCTGCCGGTCGGGTTGCCGTTCCTGTGCCTGCAACCGCTGGTGGAGAACGCGGTCCGGCACGGCCTTTCCCGCAAGCCCGGGGTGGGCACGATCACCATCATCGCCCGGGACGCGGGCGCCGAGTGCCACCTGACCGTCGAGGACGACGGGGTCGGGATGGACCCGGCGGTGCTCGGGGACGAAGGTGAGGAGCCGGCCGATGCCGGGCAGCACGTGGGACTGTCCAATGTGGACGATCGCCTGCGGGCCGTCTTCGGCGACCAGTTCGGTCTGGTGGTGGAGACCGCGCCGGGGGCGGGGACGAAGGTGAGCATGCGGATACCCAAGTTCCATCCAGGGGTACGGGCTGGGAGAGCGGCGTGACTGGACTTCGAGTTCTCGCGGTTGACGACGAGCCACCGGCCCTGGATGAGCTCGCCTACCTGCTGCGCGCCGATCCGCGGGTGACGAGCGTACAGACCGCCGGTGACGCGACCGGCGCGCTGCGACTGCTGCGCGACTCCGACATCGACGCGGTCTTTCTGGACATCCGGATGCCCGGGCTGGACGGGATGGAGCTGGCCCGGGTACTGACCCAGTTCGCCCGACCGCCCGCGGTCGTGTTCGTCACCGCATACGAGGAGCGGGCGGTGGAGGCGTTCGAGCTGGGCGTCGTGGACTACATACGCAAGCCGGTACAGGCCGAGCGGCTGGCCGAGTCACTCCGCCGGATTCTCGCCGCCCGGCTGGTACCGGCACCGGCCGCCGGACCGGCCGGCGCGACCGACAACGCCCGGGAGCAGCCCGACAGCGAGCCGGCCGACCCGACCATCCCGGTCGAGCTCGCCGGGGTGACCCGGTTGCTACCCCGCTCCGCGGTCCGGTGGGTCGAGGCGCAGGGCGACTACGCCCGACTGCACACCGCCGACGGGTCGCACCTGGTCCGGGTACCCCTGGCGACGCTCGCCGAGCGCTGGGCGGATGCCGGCTTCGTCCGCATCCACCGCTCGTACCTCGTGCAACTGCGCCTGATCACCGAGCTGCGCCTGGCCGGCGGCGCCTACGTCGTCGTGATCGACGGCCGCGAGCTGCCGGTATCCCGCCGGCACACCCGTGACCTCAAGGACCGCCTGGTCCGCGCGGCCAAACAGAACTGGAACCGTTGACATGTTGGCGCTCGCCTCCGCTCGCGCGGCACCGAGGCTCTCTGGGCGACGTCTTCCCTCGTCTCTGCGCTCCTCACTCCAGACGCCGCCCGCCTCGGTGCGTTAAACGAACTCCGCCGGGTCCAGCGTCAGGGGGAACGGATCGTCGGTCTTCCACGGCACACCAGGCCGGACCACGGCGGACTCGACATACTGCTTGCTCTTGTCGTCCAGGCGGAGCACGGTCAGCGTGCGCGCCTGCTGGTCCACGATCCAGTAGAGCGGGATCCCGGCGACCGCGTACTCATGGCGTTTGAGGACGAGGTCGTTGCCGGGGTTGGTGGGCGAGAGCACCTCGACGGCGAGCAGCACGTCCGGCGGCAGGAGGGTGCCTCGCGGCCGGTCGAGCGCGGACCGGCGGATCACCACCACGTCGGGGATCAGGTAGCTGGCCCCGCCCCGGATGCTGACCCCCGGGCCCGCGGTCGTCGCGCACAGGTGGGCCGGCGCCTGGCGGTCGAGCAGCCGGTCAAGGTAGGTGGTGGCGCGAACGTGCGGCAATTGCGGGGGTGGACTCACCAGCAGGCTCCCGTCGAAGATCTCGTACCGGTAGCCTTCCGGCAGCTCCCCGAGGTCGTTGATGGTCCACGGGGCGTCCGCGTCGGCGCGCTCGAACACCGGCCGGGAACGCGCGGGAGGAGACTCGGTCATCGTCACGCCTCCCATCCTGGGGCACTCAAGGTCAGCGTAGTCGGTTATCCACAGGCTGACTTTCTCCATGGATCCTTCACAGTACGGGCCCCGTACTTCCATCGGCGCTGAATACGCTGCCCGCATGAGCGAGCGCCAGCGAGCGAATCATGGGCTCAGTGTGTCTGTGCCTCATGCGGCCGGCGAGCGAAGCGAGGCGGGTGCATGAGTGAGCCGGGGCAGCGGAGAATCCTGGTGGTCGAGGACGAGCGCACCATCGCAGAGGCGGTGGCCGCGCGGCTGCGGGCCGAGGGGTTCACCGTCGAGGTGGCGGTCGACGGGCCGGGTGGCCTGGCGGCGGCCCGCCGGACCCGACCGGACCTCGTGGTACTCGACATCATGCTGCCCGGGTTCGACGGGCTGGAAGTGTGCCGGCGACTGCAGGCGGAGCATCCGGTACCGGTGGTCATGCTGACCGCCCGGGACGACGAGACCGACCTGCTGGTCGGGCTCGCGGTCGGTGCCGACGACTACCTGACCAAGCCGTTCTCGCTGCGCGAGCTGGCCGCCCGGGTACACGCGGTGCTGCGCCGGATGGAGAAGGCGGTCGCGGCCAGCCGTACCGAGGAGCCGCCGATCCTGCTCGGCGAGCTGGAGATCAACCGGGCGGAGCGGCGGGTACGGCTGGGCGGCGTGGAGATCCACCTCACCCCGACCGAGTTCGACCTGCTGGTACACCTCGCTGGGAGGCCACGCACCGTCCTGCCCCGGGAACGGTTGCTGGCCGAGGTCTGGGGCTGGGCCGACGCATCGGGGACGCGCACGGTGGACAGCCACATCAAGGCGTTGCGCCGCAAGCTGGGCGCCGATGTGATCCGTACCGTGCACGGCGTCGGCTACTCCCTGGAGGTGTCCCGATGAGGGCCCGGGTCCAGCAGCTGTCATCCGCCCTGCCCCGGCCGCTGGACTTCGCCCGGTACATCAAGCTCAAGCTGGGCCTGGTGATCCTCGCCAGCGGGCTGGCCGGGCTGACCGTGTTCTGGACCGTGATGGGCTGGGCGCCGCCGGCCACCTCGCTCACCGCGATCGGCGTCGGGCTGCTCACCTCGCAGATCCTCGCGCACGGAATGACCCGGCCGCTGCGCGAGATGACCGCCGCCGCCAAGGCGATGGCGCGCGGCGACTACAGCCGGCGGGTACGGGAGACATCGCGCGACGAGGTCGGGCAGCTGGCCACCGCGTTCAACCAGATGGCCGCCGACCTGGCCACCGCCGACCGGCAGCGGCGCGAGCTGATCGCGAACGTATCGCATGAGCTGCGTACCCCGATCTTCGCGATCCAGGCGGTGCTGGAGAACGTGGTCGACGGGGTATCCGACCCGGCCACCCTGCGCACCGCGTTGGCCCAGACCGAGCGGCTCGGGCGGCTGGTCACCGAGCTGCTCGACCTGTCCCGGATCGAGGCCGGGGTCAGCCCGCTGGCCCGGGAGTGCTTCGACGTGGCCGATTTCCTGCACGGCGCGGTACGCGAGGCCGAGGTCGCGGCCCGGGCGGCCGGCCGGGACGTGAGCTTCCAGATCAGCGCCGAGCCGGTCGTCGCGCTCGCCGACCGGGAGCGGCTGCACCAGGTGGTGGCCAACCTGCTGGACAACGCGGCCCGGCACAGCCCGCCGGCCGGTACCGTCACCGCGGCGGCCCGGCAGGAGGCGGTCGGGCTGGTGATCGAGGTGACCGACGAGGGTCCGGGTATCCCGGTCACCGAGCGGGCGCACGTCTTCGAGCGGTTCACCCGGGGTGAACGCCCGGCCGGCAGCGGTGGCGGTACCGGCCTGGGACTGGCCATCGCGCAATGGGTGGCCGAGCTGCACGGCGGGAGCATCGCCGTGGTCGACACATCCGCACCGGGCTGCCGGATCCGGGTGAGCCTGCCGGTCACGGCCGGCTGAAACCGTACCTCTTCTATTTGGAGTAGTGATGACGCTGGCGCCTGCGCTCAATCAGCCTCAGCCCACCCCACCGCCCGCGCCGCCCGGCATCTTCGCCCGGACCTGGCCGGCGCCCGAGCAACCCGCCACCCCGCCGGCGCTGCTCGGCGCGGCGCTGGCCGGCCTCGCGGCGGCGGTCGCGTTGGTGGTCAGCCGGGTCGGGATCGGCTGGGTGCTCACCGGGTTGGTGGTGGCCGGGACCGCGGTGGTCACCGCCTGGTGGGCCGGACAGCGCCGGCCGACGCCGGCCCAGCTCGGCTGGGGCCTGGCCGCGCTCGCCCTGCTCAGCACGGGTGCGTTCCGGGCGGCCGGCTGGTTGTTCGTGTTCTGCGTGGTGGGCGCGCTGCTGGCCGGCTCGCTCGCGCTGGCCGGCGGCCGGACCGCCTACGGGCTGTGGCTGGGCATGACCGCGGGTCTGCTCGCCGGCGCCCGCGCGTTGCCGTGGGCGGCGACCGGTCTGGCCGGGGTACGGCCGGACCGGCGGCCGGGCAGTCCGCGGCTCGGCCTCGCCGTGCTGGTCGCGATCGGGCTGGTGACGATCTTCGGCGCGCTGCTCGCCAGCGCCGACCCGGTCTTCGCCCGGCTGGTGTCCGGCTGGACGCCGCCGTCCAGCCCGGCCGACCTGATCGCGGCCGGGCTGCGCGGCCTGCTGGTGCTGGTGATCGCGCTCGGCGCGGCGTTCCTCGCGGCGCGGCGCCCGGCCTTCGACGAGGTACCGCCGACCACCCGCTGGTCGGTCCGGCGGGTCGAGTGGGGCGTCCCGCTCGCCGCGCTCGACCTGCTGTTCCTGACCTTCGTACTGGTGCAGCTGACCGTGCTGTTCGGTGGCCAGCACGACAACCTGGACTACGCGCGGTATGCCCGCTCCGGCTTCTTCCAGCTGGTCTGGGTCACCCTGCTGACGCTCGTGGTGCTCGGCGTGGCCGCCCGGGTGGCGCCCCGGCGGGAGCGTGCCGATCGTCTCCTGTTGCGCGTGCTGCTCGGTACCCTCGCCGTGCTCACCCTGGTGATCGTGGCCTCGGCCCTGCGCCGGATGGCGCTGTACGAGCAGGCGTACGGGTGGACCCGGCTGCGGATACTCGTCGGTGCGGTGGAGCTGTGGCTCGGGCTGCTGTTCGTACTCGTACTCGCGGCCGGGGTACGGCTGCGTGGGGCCTGGCTGCCCCGGGCGGTCGCCGGTACCGCGGTGGTCGGGCTCCTGGCCGTCACGCTGCTCAGCCCGGACCGGTTCATCGCCGACCGGAACGTGGACCGCTACTTCCGTACCGGCGACATCGACCGGTGGTACCTGCTGGAGCTGTCCCCGGACGCGGCGCCCGCGCTCGACCGGCTACCGCCGCTGCTGCGCTCGTGCGCCCTCGCCCAGATCGCCGCCGATCTGGCCGACGAGCCCGACGACTGGCGCACCTGGAACCTCGGCCGGGCCCAGGCGCGCGCGGTGATCGCCCGCGGCCCGCAGCCGAACTACCGGCTCTGCTGATGCTCTTGCCAGCACTGTCCCGGCGGGGCGACACTGCCGGGCATGGCGAGTGGGCAACCGGAGCGGATCCGCGTCGTCCTCGCCGACGCGGCCCGGGCCCGGCGCACCGGCCAGGTGACCCGGGTGGAGATCGCCGAGCAGACCGGCGTCGGTGAGGCGCTGGTACGCGGGCTGATCCGCACCCAGCTCGCCCTGGCCCTACGCTGTGCCGGCGTGGTCGCGGTGGGGCTGGGTGCCCTGCCGTTGCTGTTCTCCATCGCACCGGCGGTCATGCGGGCCCGGCCGTTCGGCGTCTCGCTGCCCTGGCTGCTGCTGGGAGTGGCCGCCTATCCGTTCCTGTTCGCGGTCGGCTGGGCGTACGTGCGCCTCGCCGAACGTACCGAGCAGGACTTCACCGACCTCGTGGAGCGGCCCTGAACCCGTACGCCGTCCCAGCGGTCATCGCGGTCACCGTGGCGACCGTGGCCATTGGCGCGTACGGGCTGCGCATCGCGCGTACCACCTCGGACTTCCTGGTCGCCTCGCGGGAGGTGAGCCCGGGCTGGAACGCGGCCGCGATCAGCGGCGAGTACCTGTCCGCCGCGTCCTTCCTCGGCGTCGCCGGGCTGGTCCTCAGGCACGGCGTGGACGTGCTCTGGTACCCGGTCGGCTTCGCCGCCGGTTACCTCGCGTTGCTGCTGTTCGTCGCCGCCCCGCTGCGCCGCTCCGGGGCGTTCACCCTGCCTGACTTCTGCCAGCTGCGGCTTGACTCGATCCGGGTGCGCAAGCTGGCCACCCTCTTCGTCATCCTGATCGGCTGGCTCTACCTGGTGCCACAGATGCGCGGCGCCGGGCTGACCCTGCAGATCGTCGCCGGCGCGCCGTACTACGTCGGGGTGCTGATGGTCGGTCTGGTGGTCACCATGAACGTGGCCTTCGGCGGGATGCGCGCGATCACCTTCGTCCAGGCCTTCCAGTACTGGCTCAAGCTGACCGCGCTGCTCGTCCCGATCGTGCTTCTGCTGCTGCACTGGCAGGCCGACCAGCGCCCGGCGCTGGCGCCGCCGAGCGGGGACACCTTCGCCCACCAGACCACGGTCACCTTCGAGCGGCCGACCCGGCTTTCGGTCGGCGGGACCACCGAGACGGTACCGGCGCACACCACCCGGGTGTACCCGGCCGGGGCGCCGATCCCGCAGGTGGTCGGCGGGGACGTGGACACCGGGCTGGACTGGCTGCTGCCCGGCTCCGAGCAGCGTGGCGACCGGGGCCTGCTCGCGACGTACTCGCTGATCCTGGCCACCTTCCTGGGCACGATGGGACTGCCGCACGTACTCGTGCGCTTCTACACCAACCGCACCGGCGACGGCGCGCGGCGTACCACCCTGGTCGTGCTCGGCCTGGTCGGCCTCTTCTACCTCCTGCCCACGCTCTACGGTGTGCTCGGCCGGGTCTACACCCCGCAGCTGCTGCTGACCGGCGAGGGCGACGCGGTGGTCCTGCTGCTCCCCTCGGCCGCGCTGGGTGGCGGGACGACTGCCCAGCTTCTCGGTGCGCTGGTCGCCGCGGGCGCGTTCGCCGCCTTCCTGTCCAGCTCGTCGGGGCTGATGACAAGCGTCGCGGGGGTACTCTCAACCGACGTCCTCGGGCGTGGTTCGGTGCGCGATTTCCGGATCGCCACGGTGGTCGCCGGCGTCGTACCGATGCTGCTCGCCGGGCAGGCCGGCGGCCTGAATGTGTCCCAGGTGGTCGGACTGGCGTTCGCGGTGGCCGCGTCCAGCTTCTGCCCGCTGCTGGTCCTCGGCCTCTGGTGGCGCGGCCTCACCTCGACCGGAGCCTTCGCCGGTCTGGTCGCCGGCGGCGGCATGGCGGCGCTCGCGGTGATCACCACCATGATCGGGCCGCCGCTCGGTGGGTGGGCCGGCGTCCTGATCCACCAACCGGCGGCCTGGACGGTACCGCTCGCCTTCACCGTCATGGTGCTGGGCTCACTCGCCACCCGGCGCTCGGTACCCGCCGATGTCGGCACCACCATGCTCCGCATGCATGCCCCCGACGCCCTCGGCATCTGAGGCAGCTCCGAAAGTGGGCGACCAGCCGAGCAAGGTGTGCGCTTTTTCGGTGCTCCAGAGCCGGGCACCGGACACGGTGAAGACCTCGAAGCCGTCGCGGTACTCGAGTGCCGCGAGAATGGCCCGGGCCAGGTCGGTCGCGGCGGTCGCCTGGACAGGTGTGCCGTCCGGTGTGGACACCAGCGCCGGCGGTTGTACCTTGGCCCACGCCGGCCAGGCTTCGTCAGGGGTGGGCCAGGCCAGCCGCAGAACGTTGACGGACACGCCGTGCTCGCTGGCCGCGGCCTGGCAGACCTGCTCGCCCAGCCGCTTCGTCAGCCCGTACAGGTCGCAGGCGTCCGGGGGAGTCGACTCGTCCAGCCGGCGCGAGGTCGGATCGCGGTAGACCGAGAGGCTGCTGAGGTAAACCACGTGTGGCACGCCGGTGTGGTGCGCGGCCAACAGCGTGAGGTACACCGACTTGACGTTGACGTCGAACGAGACACCCGCGAGTTCGGTTTCGGACCCCTCCGCGGGACCCATCGCGGAGTGCACGACGGCCTCCACGCCGTCCATCGCAGCCACCAGAGCCGGGTAGTCCGTAGCGTCGGCCCGGACGTGGTCAGCGTCGACCGCGGGCGGCAGCGGGTCGAAGATCCGCAGCACGTGGTGCTCCCGGAGGAGTGGAGTGACCAGGCTGCCGACATATCCGGCGCCCCCGACGACCAGCACCCGCATGCCAGGATCATGCCATGACGATCCACCCCACGGACCCGTTCGCGACCCCGGATGAGCAGCGTTCACCGGTACGGCGGCTCCGCGGCCGCCTGCCGGCGGCCGTAACGCTGTGGACCGCGCCCGGCCCGGCCGGCCTGACCGTGTCCTCGACCGTGATTGCCGATGGCGACCCGGGGCGGGTACTCGGGTTGGTCGATGAAGAGTCCGAGCTGTGGGCGGCGATCGAGGCGGCCGGCCGGTTCACCGTGGTACCGCTGGCGCCGAGGCACCGCCAGCTCGCCGAGCGCTTCGCCGGGCTGATGCCGGCGCCGGGCGGGCTGTTCCGCGGCGAACCGTGGACCGGTACGCAGTGGGGGCCGGTACCGGCCGACCTGCACAGCTGGGCCGGCTGCCGGCTGGATCAGGCGCGACCGTACGGGTGGGGGCTGCTCGTGGAGGGGACCATCGAGCTGGTCGAGCTGGGACCGGCGGAGGAGCCGCTGGTACACCACCGGGGTCGATACCGCGAGTTGCGCTGAACGGATCGCCGACGGTACTCGGCGCAGCGGCGCTGCCGTTCGGCGCGCGGAACGACCGGAACCCGACCAGATTCGATAGATCTCCCTAACGTCCCCGCCATGGCTACCGATACTTCCGCATCCCCGGTGCAGCCGGACGAGGAACGGTACGTCGCGGTTGAGGAGTCGCCCGAGTTCGGTGCCCTCCGCAAGACGTTCCGCGGCTTCGTGTTCCCGGTCACGGTCGCGTTCCTGGTCTGGTACGCGCTCTACGTGATCCTCTCCGCCTACGCACGGGACTTCATGAGCACCAAGGTCATCGGCAACATCAACGTGGCCCTGATCTTCGGGCTCCTTCAGTTCGTGTCGACCTTCCTGATCGCCTGGGCGTACACCCGGTTCGCGCGCAAGAAGCTCGACCCACCCGCCGCGCGGATCCGCGAGGAGATCGAGGGAGGTGGGGTGGCGTGACGTCCGCCCGTACCATCACAATTGTTCTTTTCGTCATACTGGTCTTGATCACCCTGGGCATCACGATCTGGGCCAGCCGGCAGACCCGCAGCGCCACCGACTTCTACGCCGGTGGCCGCACCTTCACCGGCTTCCAGAACGGCATGGCGATCGGCGGGGACTACATGTCCGCGGCGAGCTTCCTGGGTATCGCCGGCATCATCGCGCTCGCCGGCTACGACGGCTTCCTCTACTCCATCGGCTTCCTGGTCGCCTGGCTGGTGGCGCTGCTGCTGGTGGCCGAGCTGATGCGCAACTCCGGGAAGTACACGATGGGCGACGTACTGGCGTTCAGGATGCGCCAGACCCCGGTGCGTACCGCCGCCTCGATCTCCACCGTGGTGGTCTCGATCTTCTACCTGCTCGCCCAGATGGTCGGCGCCGGCTCGCTGGTCGCCCTGCTGCTGGGGATCAAGCCCGGGCAGACGTTCCTCGGGATGTCGGCGGAGACCGCGAAGATCGTGACGATCATCCTGATCGGCGTGCTGATGATCACGTACGTGGTGATCGGTGGCATGAAGGGCACCACCTACGTGCAGATCGTCAAGGCGTTCCTGCTCATGTGCGGCGCCATTCTGCTCGCGGTGCTGGTCGGCTTCGCCTTCAAGTTCAACCTGTCCAGCCTGCTCGGTGAGGCGGCGGCCAAGTCCGGCAAGGGGGACGCGTTCCTCGAACCGGGGTTGCGCTACGGCAAGGACATCGCCGGCAACACGGTGGCCACCACGGTCAGCAAGCTCGACCTGATCTCGCTGGGGGCCGCGCTGGTGCTCGGTACCGCCGGCCTGCCGCACATCCTGGTCCGCTTCTACACCGTGCCCAACTCCCGCGTCGCCCGGCGCAGCGTGGTCTGGGCGATCGGCATCATCGGCACGTTCTACCTGCTCACTCTGGCGCTGGGCTTCGGCGCGGCGGCGCTGGTCGGCAGCAAGGCGATCACCGCCCAGGACCCGGGCGGCAACATCGCCGCACCGATGCTCGCGCAGGTGCTGGGCGAGCGCTACCTGGGTGGTGACACCGGCGGCGCGGTGCTCCTCGCGGTGATCGCCGCGGTCGCCTTCGCCACCATCCTCGCCGTGGTCGCCGGGCTCACCTTGGCCTCGTCGTCGAGCGTCGCACACGACCTGTACGCCAACGTGATCCGTAAGGGCCGGACCAGCGAGCGGGACGAGGTCAACGTGGCCCGGTACGCCGCCTTCGGCATCGGCGCCATCGCGATCGTCCTGGGCGTGTACGCCCGTTCCCTGAATGTGGCCTTCCTGGTCGCGGTGGCCTTCGCGATCGCCGCCTCGGCGAACCTGCCGGTCATCCTCTACTCGCTGTTCTGGAAGCGGTTCAACACCCGCGGCGCGGTCTGGGGCATCTACGGTGGTCTGATCTCCTCGGTCCTGGTGGTGCTGCTGTCCCCGATCTGCTGGGGCGGCGCGACCCACTCCCTGCCGGCCGCGAAGCTGACCGCCGCGCAGGCCAAGACGTGCGGGGTGCCGGCGAACTCGACGGAGGTCAACAACCCGAGCGCGCTGTTCAGCTGCACCACGGACGCACCGATCCCGTTCAGCAACCCGGGTCTGATCTCCATCCCGCTCGGGTTCCTGCTGGCCGCGGCCGGCACCATCTCTTCGCGGGAGACCAACAAGAAGAAGTACGCGGAGCTGGAGGTCCGGTCGCTGACCGGAGCCGGCGCCCACTGAGCACTCCCCTCCTGTCGGGCAGGGCGGACAATGGTGTCCGCCCTGCCCGGTTCTTCGCGTCGCCGGACCGGCGCTACGCTGAGCCGCATGGCGATCGAGCAGCGGTACGGCGACGGGCACCGGATCCTCATCACCGGCGGGGCCGGGTTCGTCCCATCGCATCTCGTCGACGCCTTGATCGAACGCGGCACCGAGGTGGTATCGGTGGACAACTTCGTCACCGGGGCCAAGGACAACGTGGCGCACCTCGCCGACCACCCCCGCTTCACGCTGATCGAGGCGGATGTGTCGGACGGCCTGCCCGAGCACGAGCCGGCGCTGCAGGCACGCTTCGACGCGATCCTGCACTTCGCCTCCCCGGCCAGCCCGACCGACTTCGAGCAGCTGCCGATCGAGATCCTGCGGGTCGGCTCGGTCGCCACCCTGCACCTGCTGGAGCGGGCCACCCGGGACGGCGCGCGGTTCCTGATGGCGTCCACCTCGGAGGCGTACGGCGACCCGCTGGTACACCCGCAGCCGGAGTCGTACTGGGGCAACGTCAACCCCAACGGGGTGCGCAGCGTTTACGACGAGTCGAAGCGGTTCGCCGAGGCGGCCACCATGGCGTACCACCGCGCACGCGGGTTGGACGTCGGGATCGTACGGATCTTCAACACGTACGGGCCTCGGATGCGGCCGGACGACGGTCGGGCCATCCCGACCTTCATCACCCAGGCGCTGCGCGGCGAGCCGATCACCGTACACGGCACCGGGACGCAGACCCGCTCCATCTGCTACGTCGACGACCTGGTCCGGGGCATCCTGCTGTTGCTCGACTCCACCGAGACCGGGCCGGTCAACTGCGGTACCGAGCACGAGATGTCGATGCGCCAGCTGGCCGAGACGATCGTGGCCCTGACCGGGTCCAGCTCGCCGATCGTGCTGACCCGGCGGGGCGCCGACGACCCGGAGAAGCGCCGGCCGGACCTCACTCTCGCCCGTACCCGGCTCGGGTTCGAGCCCCAGGTGGGGCCGGAGGAGGGGCTGCGCCGGACGATCGGATACTTCGCCGGGCGGATCTGACCTCTCCCTCCCGGGTTCGTGCCGCATCCGCGGTCAGCTCAAGGTCCACTCGCCCCCGGTACGTACCCTTGGTGCCATGACGACGCCCACGGGTCCCGCTACCGGCCGTGCCTCCGTCGGTCGTGCCGCCGTACCGGGCACGCCCGCCGCCGGTGCTGGCGGAATCGGCCTGGCTCCTGGTGGCCCGCCGCCGCGCCTGCCGGCCGGTACCCCCTACAAGGGTCGCGGACGGCGCCCGCGCTGGGGCCGGATCGCCCTGGTCGGCCTGCTCGCCCTGCTCATGATCGGGCTGCTCGGCGGGTTCGGGGCCTTCCTCTACGCCAACCACCTGGACAGCCAGATCAGCCGGACCGACCCGTTCGCGCAGATCACCGGGGGTCGACCGGCGAGGGTGGCCGAGGGCGCGATGAACATCCTGATGCTCGGCAGTGACTCGCGGAACCCGGACAACGACAAAGCCAACGCGGACAAGTCGCGCTCGGACACGATCATCCTGATGCACATCCAGGCCGACCACAAGCACGCGTACCTGATCTCGATCCCGCGTGACCTGTACGTGCCGATCCCGGGCCACGGACGCGACAAGATCAACGCGGCCTTCGCGTACGGCGGCCTGCCGCTGGTGATCCGGAGCATCGAGGGCTTCACCGAGGTGCACATCGACCACATCGCACTGATCGACTTCGCCGGCTTCCAGGCGGTCACCGACGCGCTCGGCGGCGTCGACATGTACATCGAGCAGAGCATCACCTCGATCCACAAGCCGTTCCGCAAGTTCACCAAGGGCATGAACCACCTCAACGGCGCGGAGGCGCTGGACTACATCCGCCAGCGGTACCAGTTCTCCGACGGCGACATCAGCCGGGCCCGGCACCAGCAGCAGTTCCTCAAGGCGGTCATGGACAAGGCGGCCAGCTCCGGTACCCTCGGCAACCCCGCGAAGCTCAACGCCTTCCTGCAGGCGGTGACCAAGGCGATGACCGTCGACAAGGACTTCTCGCTCACCGACATGGCCCTGGAGTTCCACAACCTGCGAGGCAACGACCTCACGTTCCTGACCAGCCCGTTCAGCGGTTTCGACGAGATCGACGGGCAGAGCGTGGTGCTTTCCGACCGGCCCAGGGCGGCGGCGCTCTACGAGGCGGTGGTCACCGACAAGGTGGCCCAGTACCTCGCGTCCACCTCGCCGTCGCCGTCACACTCGGCTGGCGGGTAGCGCCATGTTAACCAGTAGTAAATAGTCCTGTCAGCTTGTCGGATTGGCCCTCTTTCACGCGTGAGGTGCCGGTGAGAGTGGCCAAAGCGGGCTCGCGCCGATCCACGGCCGTCCGTAAAGTGGCTAGGTAGCCCTGAACACGTGGCCCTGAATCCTCACGACCGGGAGTCGGCATTGGAGTACGCGTCCAGCGCGGTGCTCGACCGGAATGGTGACGAGCATCCCCCGCGCGGTCCGCGGTCCAACCAGCCGCCCCGCCGTGGCACTGGAAAGAAGACCGGCCGACGCCCCAAGGATCCACTCTGGGCCCGGCTGTTCGTGATCTTCGGGGCGTTGCTGATGCTGACCAGCGGCACCGCGATCATCGGTAACAAGGTCCTCTTCGACGCGGCCACCAGCAGCTTCAACAAGGCCGACCTGCTCCCGCCGCCGGATCACCATGTGTCGATCAATGGCGCGAAGAACATCCTGCTGGTCGGCATCGACGCCCGCCCGGACCAGAACCCCAACGACCCGATCCGGGCTGACTCGGTCATGATCATGCACATTCCGGCCACCCACGACCGGGCCTACCTGGTGTCCATCCCGCGCGACGCCTATGTGCAGATCCCGGCGTACGACAACGGGGTCAACAAGTTCCGCGGGACACGCGACAAGATCAATGCCGCGTTCGCGTACGGCGGCTCCGGCCTCACCGGGCTGACCCAGCGGGTCCAAGGGTTCCGGCTGTTGCAGCAGACCATCCGGACCGACTACGGCATCCGGTTCGACGCGGGTGCGATCGTCGACTTCAACGGCTTCAAGGAAGTGGTCGAGGCGCTCGGCGGGGTCGACATGTACGTCGACGAGAAGACCATCTCGGTGCACTGGGGCTGGACGAAGGACGGCAGATACAAGATGCCGTACACCTTCGACTCCAACGCGAAGGTGCACGCCGTACCGGGGGTCACCCCGAAGGTCTACAACGTCGGCATGCAGCACCTGAAGCCGTGGGAGGCGCTGGACTACGTCCGGCAGCGCGAGCTGCTCCCGGACGGCGACTACGGCCGGCAGCGGCACCAGCAGCAGTTCCTCAAGGCACTGGCGAAGGGGATCCTGAGCAGCGACACGCTGACCAATCCCGGCAAGCTGCGCCGCGTGCTGCAGGTCGTCGGTAAGGCGATGACGGTCGACGACGGTCACATCAGCATGGAGGACTGGATCTTCGCGATGCGCGGCATCAGCGCGGGCAACATCGTGACGATCAAGACCAACGGCGGGAACTTCCACAGCGAGCAGGTGGGAGTGGATTCCGTCGAGACGCTGGACCCGACCAGCCTCCAGCTGATGCAGGCGATCACGCGGGATGCGGTGGACGGATTCATCGCCGACCACGCGGACTGGGTGTCACAGAGCGGCTGAACGTAGCGGGCGTCACGGGCGGCGGACCGCCGTTCCTGGTAATTCGGTAAGGAATTCCGCCCCCGGTCGCCGGTGACCGGTCGGCTTCTTACAGTGAAAAGTGAATCGATCCACCTGCGCCGGGAGGCACGACGTCCACTACCAGCCAATCCGACCCGGCGCCCACCGAACTCGTGACCGCCGTCGATGACGCGTTGGCGGTGGTGGAGCAGGCCCCGACCGGGACCATCGAGGCGGAGCCGGCGGCCGACCCCGCAACGGTCGAGCCGGAGACTCCAGCGGTCGAGGCCGCGCCCGATGAGGCGGCGCCCGACGATGCTGGGTCCGGCGTCGCTGGGTCCGGCGTCGCGGTGGCCGACGAAGCCGTGTCCGACGAACCGGCGCCGGATGAACCAGCCGCCGCCGGGGCGGGATCGACACCCCCGCCGGATCCGACCGATCCGCCGGAGGAGGACGAGACCCCGGTCGGGCCGGTACGGTCCCCGCGCTGGGCCAGGGTACTCGTGGCGGTGGGCGCCGTCATCGCGGTGCTCGCCACCGGGAGCTATGTGTCCGCCCTGGCCCTGGAGCACCGCTACGACCACGCGCTGCCCAGGGCCAACCTGCTCGACCCGTCCGCCCGGGCACAGCCGGCCGGGGTCCGGCACATGACCATCCAGGGGCCGCTCAACTTCCTGCTGCTCGGCTCGGACGCGCGGGCCAACGACCCGATCGACGGGCAACGCTCGGACACCGTGATGATCCTGCACATCCCGGCCACCCTGGACCGGGCGTACCTGCTGTCGATCCCACGCGACCTGCGGGTACACATCCCGGCCGATCCCACGATCGGGTTCAAGGGGAGCACCGAGAAGATCAATGGCGGGTTCAACTACGGTGGCGGCGGCATGGGCGGATACCGCCTGGTCTCCAAGACGCTCACCGAGCTGACCGGAGTCAAGTTCGACGGCGCGGCGATCGTCGACTTCGACGCGTTCAGGTCGGTGGTCCACATGCTCGGCGGCGTGGACATGTGCATCGACCAGGAGACCCTGTCGATTCACACCGGCCAGGTGTACCACCAGGGTTGCCAGCACCTGATGGCCTGGCAGGCGCTGGACTTCGTCCGGCAGCGCAAGACCCTCCCGGACGGCGACTACGACCGCCAGCGCCACCAGCAGCAGTTCCTCCGGGCGATCCTGCAGGAGGCCCGGGACCAGGGTCTGGAGCGCAACCCGGTGAAGCTGGACCAGTTCATCCGCTCGGTCGAGGGGTCGCTGGTGGTCGACACCAGCGGCATGGCCGTGGCGGATCTGGCTTTCGCGCTGCGCAACATCACGCCCGCCTCGATCGTCGGCATCCGGCTGCCGTCCCACCCCGAGATGATCGGCGGGTACAGCTACGTCCTGGCCGACCCCGAGGCCGCCGGCCTGTACCACGCGGTGATCAGCGACTCTCTGGACGCCTGGGTAACCGATAACCCGAGTTGGGTGAACCCGTTCTGAATCCTCGGCGGGGGCCTCTCCCACCGCCCCCGGGTCGGCACTACGCTCAGTTCTCGTGTTCCGTCGCCCGCCCGTTCCCGTCGTCCACGCCCGTGACATCGGCGAGGACGTGTACCTGTTGGACGTCCGGGAGGACGACGAGTGGGTGGCCGGGCACGCGCCCGGAGCCACCCATCTACCGATGATGGAGCTGCCCGGGCGGCTGGACGAGGTCCCCACCGAGAAGGACGTGGTGGTGGTCTGCCGGTCCGGGCACCGCTCCGCGGAGGTGGTCGGATACCTGGTCAGTCGCGGCTTCGGCAACGTACGCAACCTGATCGACGGGATGATCGGCTGGGCCGCCGCGGGGCGGCCTCTGGTCAGCGAAGACGGAGATGTTCCCTCGGTCATCTGACCGGCAGACCGGGCCGTCTGGGCGGTGCTCGCCTCCGCCACAGACCGGTTCCGGCTGCGCTCCGGACACTGGGCCGTCCGGGCGGTGCTCGCCTCCGCCGCTGGTCTTCGCGCACCGGGGCTCCTCCGATGCGCTGCCCGAGCACACCCTGGGCGCATATCTGCGCGCGATCGACGAGGGCGCCGACGGGCTGGAGTGCGACGTCCGGCTGACCAATGACGGGTTCCTGGTCTGCCTGCACGACCGGCTGCTCAGCCGGACCAGCAACGGCCGGGGGCCGGTCAGCGAGCACACCCTGGCCGAGCTGGACGCGCTCGACTTCGGCTCCTGGCATCCGGGCGGGTGCGGCGGAACCGACAATCTGATCACCGACCGGGTGGACGGCGAGCGGGTCCGGGTGCTGACCCTGGACCGGCTGGTGGAGGCCGCGCTGGAAGCCGGCCGGCCGATGCGGCTGCTGGTGGAGACCAAGCACCCGACCCGGTTTGGTGCCGAGGTGGAGGAGCGGCTGGTCCAGGTCCTGCAGCGGTACGGGCTGGACAAGCCGGACCCCGGTACGGTCAGTGTGGCGGTGATGTCCTTCTCGTTCCGCGCCGTCCGCCGGGTGCGTACCCTCGCTCCGCAGCTGCCCGTCGTCCAGCTGCTCGAGTTCCTGCCGCCGTGGCTGCGCCAGGGGCGGCTGCCGGCCGGAGTGTCGATCGCCGGACCCGGGGTACGGCTGCTGCGGACCCGCCCGTGGCTGGCCCGGCGCCTGCAGGAGCAGGGCAACCAGCTGTACGTCTGGACGGTGAACACAGACAGCGACGTCGATCTCGTCCTGGAACTCGGCGTCGACGGAATCATCTCCGACCGGCCACGGTACGTGCTCGACCGGCTGGGCCGCTGACCGCATGAATTCGCTCGGTCGCAGAGGTGACGGACACAGGGTCTGTGCGCACTGGCCCGCTCAGGGCAAACTTAGACTCATGGCGGAAATGGAGTCGGTCGATGCCGACCCGCGAGCGTTGACCGATCTGGTCGACGCCGGTGCGCACGGGCTCCCCGCCATCCAACGTCTGATCGAGTTGTGCCGGGACGCGCTGGACGCGGCCGGCGCCGGGTTCATCGAGTCCGGGCGGTCCGGCGGCCGGGTGGTCGCCGCGACCGGCGCCGCGACCTGGGCGATCGGGCGCAACGTCGACCTGACCGGGCAGGCGGTCGACCAGGCGATCAGGTTCGGCGGTCCGATCGAGGCCCGCGCGAAGGATCAGCCCCCCGAACTCGCCGCGCAACTGGCCAGTCGGGGAATCAGCCGGCTGCTCGGCATGCGGGTGGACGCGGGCCACGAGGTGGTCGGCGGTCTGTACGCCAGCTTCTACGAGGACCGGGACCTCGGCCCCGCGCGGCACGAGGCGATCGCGCGGTTCGCGAGGACGGCCGGCCGGCTCTACGACGAGGGCCGGGGCCTGCCGGTCTACGCCGACACCCCGGCCGTGACCACGATGGCCGATGCGATCGCCGTGGTCGGGGTGGACGGGCTGGTCCGCTCCTGGAACCTGGCCGCCGCGGCGGTCACCGGCCGCCCGGCCGGCGCGGTGCTGGGCCGGCCGCTGCCGCTCCCCGTGCCGGTACCCGGGCAGGTTATCGAGCACCGCCTGGCGGACGGGCGCTGGCTGCAGGTCCTCGCCACCGAACTGCCCGACGGCGGTGGCCGGGTGGTCACCTTGCGCGATATCAGCGAGGCACACCGCCAGGAGCAGGCCCGCGACCTGTTCGTCGCGGTCGCCAGCCATGAGCTGCGCACGCCGGTGACCGTCATCAAGGGATACGCGGACACGCTGGCCGATCACTGGGACGAGTTGCCGGAGCCGGCCCGCCGGGACGCCGCGCAGCGGCTCGGTCAGCGCGCCGGTGAGCTGGCCCGGCTGGTCGAGCGGCTGCTCTCGGCGGTCGGCGACGGTGCCGGGCTGGCCGCCTCGATGTCGTTGCCGTTCGACCTGGTCGACGCGTTGCGCGCGGCAGTGTCGGAGCTGCCGCTGGACACCCGCCGGCTGGTCCGGCTGGAGATGCCGGACGTGCTGCCCAAGGCGCTGGGGGAGCGGGCCACCCTGGCCACCGTACTGGCCGAGCTGGTGACCAACGCGATGAAGCACTCGCCCGCGGACTCGCCTGTCGTCCTGTACGCCGTGGTGGACGTGGGTAGTGTCGGATTCCGGGTGGCCGATCGGGGGGTCGGGGTACGGCCGGAGCATGTGGAGCGGGCGTTTGAGAGGTTTTGGCGGGCGGAATCCGGTAACGAACGTCGTTACGGCGGTGTCGGACTCGGACTTTACCTGGTGAGACGTATTATAGAACGACAAAACGGATGGGTGTCGCTACGTCCTCGCGAAGGTGGCGGTACCGTCGCGGAGGTACGGCTCCGACGGGCGGACCTGGGGCCGGGGGAGGCTTAGTCGTGACCGGGGGGGCCGGAGAGCGCGCGTGGTGCGTGTCGGTACCGCACCATGCCCGTGGCGCCCGGCTGGCTCGCCACCGGATGGCCGGCGAACTCGCCATGATGGTCGGGCCTGAGCTGCTCGCCGACGCCGTCGCGGTGGTCGCCGAGCTGGTCGGCAACGCCATCCGGCACGCGTGCTCGCTGCCCGGCGACGTCATCCGGGTCGCCTGGCGGATGCGCAGCGACGACGACCGGCAATGCCTGGAGATCCGGGTGACCGATGGCGGGGCCGGTGACGAGCCTCAGCGGCGGGACGCCGGGGTGGACTCGGTGGACGGGCGCGGGCTCGCCATCGTGGACGCCCTGGCGGACACCTGGGGGGTCGACCGCGACGGGCTGGGGCAGAGCGTCTGGGCGCGGCTGAGCCGCCCGTACCCGGTGGAATCGTGGGCGGCGGCGCACGCGGTACCGTCCGAAAACCGGTGAGCCGACCCGGTTAGGCTGGACCGCCGTGAGCAAGCGTCGGAAAAACTCCCCCACCGAGGCGCCCAAGCGGCAGAAGCTGCGCGACGTCTTCGTCCCCCGCCCCTTCGCCGGCCTGCCCGACGAGCCGGAGTGGATCGCGCTGCGCGAACTGGTCCCCGCCGCCTCCGCCCCGCTGCGGCTGGCTCCGTCGCTGGCCGAGCGGTACCCCGACCGTCCGGTCACACTGGCTACCGTGCTGCCGATGGCGTGGCCCGCGATGACCAAGCCGGACGGCCGGATCTTCATCGGCCTGCAACGGCATGTCCAGTCAGGTGACGTGTCCCGGGACCTCGCGGTCGCCCTGCTGCAGGCGCTGGACACCCGGCCCGGTGAGCCGGTGGCGGTGCCGGCGCTGCCCGGTGAGGGGCCGCGGTTGCAGGACGTACTCGCCGACGAGCCGCTGGACGTCACCATGCACGACGGGTTCGAGTTCTGGCTGGACGAGGACGCCGGCGGCGATCCCAACGTGGCCGCCTCGCTGGAGCGGGCCAACGCCTCGATCTACCCGACGGTACGGCTGGCCGCGGCCCGGGCCGCGTACTGGTGCCAGGTGCCGGAGAAGGCGCACGTGCGCTGGGTACTCCCGGAGGACGAGGACACCGCGCTGGACGCGCTGGCCCGGCTGTCGGTGACCGGCGGGCTACTTCTCGGTGAGGGCACCAAGTTCGCCGGCATGTTTCGTGCACATGGCTTGCTGGTGCCGGTATGGGACCTACCACGCGAACCGGGCGCTGCCGAGTGGGAGATCCCGATGACCGGTTTCGTGAAGCGGTACGCGGATGCGGTATCGGTCACAGAGCCACTCACGCCGCCCGAGCGGCGCGCCCGGCAAGGCCTGCTCGGAAGGCAGATCACCTTGCGTTGACCGCGTGAATGACAGTTCACGCCACTTCATTCCCGGGTCACTCCGCGCCTACCCCTATTTCTGTAGCCAGTCGAGCACTTACAGTAGCAACTCCAACAAGTGCATCGACGAACCTGGAGTTCCCGATGACCAGCTATCTGGACGCGAGTCGTACCTCGACTCTGCTTCCCGCCGAGTACTACCCGCGCCACCAGCTGTTTGAGGCGCCCCGCGGCAACCCACTGGGTTGGGCGCAGCGCCGTCGCATGGACAAGGAGGCGCGCCGCGACGAGGCGGTACGCGACCGGGCGGTCACCCGGCTGGCCAAGTTGGGCGCCAGCTGGAAGGTCATCGATGTCACCGAGATCGGCATGGCGGTCAAGAACACGTTCCTCGCGATCGGGCCGGGCGGTGTGTTCCTCGTCACGGTGAAGCCCCAAGGCCGCAGCCGGGTACGCCTGGCCGGCGACGTGATGCAGGTCGACGGGCGGCGCCACGCGTACATCGCGGAGGCTCGCAAGCTCGCCGAGCAGGCGGCCACCGCGATGTCCCGGACCGCCCGCAGCAACGTACCGGTGACCCCGGTGATCGCCCTGGCTGGCAGCGGTGTCATCGACGTGCACGGCCTGCCCAAGGGCTGCGTGGTGACCTCGTACCGGGAGCTGGACTACATCCTGGGTGCGTACGGCGAGCGGATCGGCCCGCGTACGGTCAGCAAGCTCTACTCCATCGCCCGCCACCCGGTCACCTGGGGGAACCCGAAATCCGACCAGCAGGTCGAGGAGTACACCTGGTACCCGACCGGAGCGGCGACTGACAAGAAGCCGACGCAACGGTAGCGTCCGCAGGGCCAGTGCGACCGGCCGGTGTCGAGTGTCCACAGTGGACACTGGTCCGGCCGGTTGCAGGTGGACCGGGTGTGAAATACCGCTCGCGCCCGAGTTGGTCTCCGGGCGAACCGAGGGTTATCGTGATGCAGCGCAGCGTTTGGGAGGCGCCTTGGCTCATGTGGAACTCTCGCTCTCCGAACCGTTCGCACCGGAACTCGGGGCGGAGATCGAGCCGGAGGTCGCGCACGAGCCGGTCAGTTCGGTGGAGGGCTGGACGGCAGCGGTGTCGGGCGCCCTTGAGCCCTGCCTGATGATCGACACGCTGTCGGTGATCGTGGCGATCTCCCCGGCCGCGTGCGTGCTGTTCGGATTCGAGAGCCAGGAGTGGGCGATCGGGCGTGGCCTGCTCGCCGGGATCGTCCACCTGATCGACTTCGGCGACGGGGCCCCGCTGTCCGACCCGGACCGGGAAAAGGTCCCGTCCGTCCTCGCCTGCTCGTCCGCGCAGCTCGCCCATGGCCTGCTGCGGATCCAGTCCGCGGGGGAGATCCGTACCATCGACGCGGTTGCGGTTCCGCTCTTCGACGGCCGCAAGGTCGTCGGCTCGCTCACGTTCTTCTCGCCCGTCCGACGGTGATGGCGCGGCGCTGGGCAGTCCTGCTCTGCGCGGTCCCGCCGGTGCTCGCCGCGTTGACCGGCTGCACGCCCCGGCTCCCCCCGTCGCCGGTGGCCTCCGCCGCGCCAACCGGATCGTCCGCCCCCGCCGCGCCCACCGTGGTGCCGCGCCCGACGCCGGCAACCCTTCCGGCCCTCCCGCTGCCGGCCACACCGGGCAGCGCTGCCGGGTTTCCCGCGGATTCGGCGGTCGCCTGCGCCGGCAAGCCCGGGGCGGACCGGGTGGTTTCGCTGCTGCGGGCCAGGCGGATCGTCGAGGACACCGCGACACCGACCGCCCGGCTCGGCCCGCTCTGCGCCGGCACCTGGCAGTACACCGTCCTGTCCGTACCCGGCCGGGAGCCGTTGCAGGTGGTGACGCAGGGCCCGCCGACCGGGCTGGTCCTGGTGACCGCCGGCACCGATGTCTGCACGCCAGAGGTGCGCGTCCAGGCGCCGCCCGGGATCGTGGCCGCCGCGCACTGCCAGTAGTGACTAGGCTGCTGCCCATGCCTGGCGTACCACCGACGCGCTTCGTCTACCTCGGGCCCGAGGGCACCTTCTCCGAGCAGGCGCTGCTGACCCTGCCCGCGGCCGCCAAGGGCACCCGCACGCCGGCGCGCAGCGTACCGGAGGCACTGGAGGCGGTACGCGCCGGCGATGCGGACGCCGCCCTGGTACCGCTGGAGAACTCGATCGGTGGCCAGGTCGGGGTGACCCTCGCCGAGCTGATCAACGGCAGCCCGCTGGTGATCACCCGGGAGGTGGTGCTGCCGGTCGAGTTCGTGCTCGCCGCCCGGCCCGGTACCAGCCTGATCGACGTACGCAGTCTTGCGGCCCACCCGCAGGCCAGTACGCAGTGCCGACAGTGGCTGCGGAACCACCTGCCGGACGCCACGGTGGTGGACGTGCTCTCCAACGCGGCGGCGGCGATGGCGGCGTCCGCCGGCCAGTACGACGCGGCGATCTGCGCACCGATCGGGGCGGCCGGGCACCGGCTGGCCGTACTGGCCGACAAGATCGCCGACCATCCGGCGGCGGTCACCCGGTTCGCGCTGGTCTGCCGGCCCGCGCCCCCGCCCGAGCCGACCGGTGACGACGTCACCTCGCTGGCCGTCTACATCTCCCACGACCGGGTCGGCGCGCTGCTCGCGGTGCTGATGGAGCTGGCGGTACGCGGCGTCAACCTGTCCCGCATCGAGTCCTACCCGACCGGTGAGCGGCTCGGCCGGTACGTGTTCTTCCTGGACTGCTCCGGGCACGTCGCACAGCCCCGGGTCGGCGAGGCGTTGCAGGGACTGCGCCGGATCTGCGCGGACGTACGCTTCCTCGGCTCGTACCCGCGCGCCCGGGTACCGCAGGACGGGGAGCCGGGGCCGGTGCCCAGGCAGCCGGACGACTTCGCCGACTCGCTCGCCTGGCTGGCCCGGATCCGGGCCGGCGAACTGAGCTAGCGCTGCGTCAGGCAACGTTCGCATGGTCGCGTGACTCAGCGGCGGCGGTCCCTTGCAGGTCCAGATGTCCAGGCTGTTGCAGCTGATCATCGAGAGGTGGAGGCATGGCAAAGCTGATCTACGTGACAAACGTGTCGCTTGACGGCTACATCGAGGACGAGCGCGGCGCGTTCGACTGGCTCCCACTCGACGACGAGGTATTCGCGTTCACCACCGACCTCGTGCGATCCGTCGGCACGTTCCTCTACGGACGGCGCCTGTACGAATCGATGGCGGTCTGGGAAACCAATACCGGTCTGGCCGCCCAGTCCGAGCTCATGGCAGACTTCGCCAGCGCCTGGCAGGCGGCGAACAAAGTCGTCTACTCCACGACCCTGGCCGCGGTGTCAACCGCCGACACCCGACTCGAACGCCAATTCGACCCCGCCGCGGTACGCCAACTGAAGGCCACGGCCAGCGGCGATCTCACCGTAGGAGGTGCCAACCTCGCGGCACAGGCTTTCAAGGCCGGGCTGGTCGACGAGTGCCAGCTGCTCATCTGGCCCGTTGTCGTCGGCGGGGGCAAGCCAGGGCTGCCGACCGGCATGCGCGCCGACCTCGACCTCCTCGATGAGCGCCGATTCGGAAACGGCGTCGTACACCTCCGCTACCGCATCCCGACCTGAGCGTCCACAGCCACAACCTCGACGGGCACCCGCACCGCTCGCCTGCGTGCCACCTCCGCGCCGCGTGCGGGCAGCAGCCGGTCCAGACGAGCAGAACTCGATGATCCGTCGCCACATCGCGCTAGTCCCAGCCCAGCTCGTGCAGCCGGGCGTCGTCGATGCCGAAGTGGTGGGCGATCTCGTGTACCACGGTCACGCTGACCTCCTCGACGACGTCCTCCTCGGTGTCGCAGATGGCCAGGATCGGGTACCGGTAGATGACGATCCGGTCGGGTAGGACGCCGCTGTAGTCCCAGCCGCGCTCGGTGAGCGCGTGGCCCTCGTACACCCCGAGCAGATCGGGCTCATCCGGCGGTGGCGCGTCCTCGACCAGGATGACCACGTTGTCGAGCAGGTCGAGGAGCTCGCCCGGGACAGCGTCAAGCGCGTCCCCGACGAGCTCCTCGAAGCGCTCCCGGCCCAGTCGGACCGGCATGCTCAGCCGAGCTGGGCGGTCAGTGTGGTGGCCACCGCGGAGAGCGCCTTGGACACCGGGCAGGTGTCCTTGGTCTCCTCGGCGATCTTCTGGAACTCGGCGTCGTCGAGCCCGGGTACCACCGCACGGGTGGCCAGCTCGATCTTGGTGATTCCCTCAGGCAGGTTGAGGTGCACCTTGGCACTGGTGTCGATCGAGGTCGGGGTGTATCCGGCTTTGCCCAGGTTGTTGGAGAGTGCCATCGAGTAGCAGCCCGCATGGGCGGCGGCGATCAACTCCTCCGGGTTGGTCCCTTCCCCGTCCTCGAACCTGGAGACGAACGAGTACCGGCCCTCATAGGCACCGGAACCGAGGCGCAGGGCACCGGTTCCCTCACGGAGACTGCCCTGCCATTGCGCGGTTGATTCACGTGTCGGCATACCCTGAACTTACGCTGTGCCCCGGCCTGGGGCGAAGCGTGACATTATTCGGCAGTGGACACCGTGGAGTGGGGCACTGTCGACCCGGCCCGGCGGCGGCTGCCCGCATTGAAGTACACGATCCCGCGCGTCAGCGCGCTGATTCTCGCGGTCGCCGGATTCGTCGCGTTGGCCGCGGCCGAGGTGCTGCCCTGGGGCACCGTGCAGATGCCGGGGTCGAACGTGGTCACCGTGCCGCATACGTTGTTCAGCAACGGCGCCGGGATCAGCCTGATCCAGCTCAACGGCAGCACCGTCCTCGCCTACCACCTGGCCGCCGTGGTCCTGCTGGGCGCACTGGGCTTCGGGCTGGCCGGCAGCGCGGCCCGGCGGCGGGCGGCGATGGGCGCCGCTCTCGGCCTGGCCGCCGGCCTGGCCGTGATGGTCGTATCGGTACACCGGACGGCCACCCACTTCTTCGACAACTACTACAACGGCTACGGCTTCGGCCCCGAGCCGCCGGCCGCCACCGAGATCCCCAATGTGATCACCGGACCGGGGAGCTATCTCGCGTTCATCGCGGTTGGCCTGCTGGCCGCGGCGGCGGTGACCGCCGGCGTCTGGCAGCGCGGTTGGTGGCAGAGCCGGACGGCCGCTGCCGGCGCCGCCGCCCCGGCCCGTGCCGAGGACCGGGTGGAGCCGGTGCCGACCGCGGTCTTCGACGGGGGCGGCGGCGAGCGCGAGCTGACCGTCAGCGCGCTGGAGCCGCTGGACGAACGGTACTTCGCCCGACCGGACCGGCCTTAGCCGAGACACCAGCCGCGCAGCCGGTCGAAGGACGACCGGTAGTCTGGTGAGTCGTGATTGATCTGCGACTGCTGCGCGAGGATCCGGACCGGGCACGGGCGAGCCAGCGGGCCCGGGGCGAGTCCGAAGCGGCGGTTGACGCGCTCCTGACCGCCGATGAGGCGCGCCGCGCGGCGGTGGCCGCGTTCGAGGCGCTGCGCGCCGAGCAGAACCAGCTCGGCAAGCAGCTGCGCAACGCGAGCGGGGACGAGCGGACCGCGCTGCTGGCCCGTACCAAGGAGCTGGCCGGGCAGGTCAAGACCGCTCAGGCCGGGGTCGACCAGGCCGAGGCCGGGCTGCGAGCGGCCCAGTTGGTGCTGCCCAACGTGGTCGAGGAGGGCGCACCGCCCGGCGGCGAGGACGATTACCTGGTACTGCGTGAGGTCGGCGACATTCCCCGGTTCGACCGGCCGGTCAAGGACCATCTGGAGCTCGGCGAGGCGCTCGGCGCGATCGACATGGAGCGCGGCGCCAAGGTCTCCGGCAGCCGGTTCTACTACCTGACCGGGGTCGGCGCGCTGCTCCAGCTCGGGCTGCTCCAGCTCGCCCTGCAACTGGCGGTCGAGCACGGGTTCACCCCGATGATCCCGCCGGTGCTGGTCAAGCCGGACGCAATGGAGGGTACCGGTTTCCTCGGCGCCCACTCCGCCGAGGTCTACCGGCTGGAGGCCGACGACCTGTACCTGGTCGGCACGTCCGAGGTACCGCTGGCGGCATACCACGCGGGGGAGATCCTCGACCTGTCCGGCCCGCTGCGGTACGCCGGCTGGTCGTCCTGCTTCCGTCGGGAGGCCGGCAGCCACGGCAAGGACGTACGGGGCATCCTGCGGGTACACCAGTTCGACAAGGTGGAGATGTTCTCCTACTGCCGGCCGGAAGAGGCGCACCAGGAGCACCTGCGGCTGCTGGCGCTGGAGGAGGAGATGCTGGCCAAGGTCGAGATCCCGTACCGGGTGATCGACGTGGCCGCCGGTGACCTCGGTACCAGCGCGGCCCGCAAGTACGACTGCGAAGCCTGGGTACCCTCGCAGAACCGGTACCGGGAGGTCACCTCCACCTCCAACTGCACCACCTTCCAGGCCCGCCGGCTGGGCATCCGCTACCGGGACGGGCAGGGCAGGCCGCAGGCCGTCGCGACGCTCAACGGCACCCTGGCGACCACCCGCTGGCTGTTGCCGATCCTGGAGAACCACCAGCAGCCGGACGGCTCGGTGCGGGTACCCAAGGCGCTCCAGCCCTACCTCGGCGGGCGCGACCTATTGGCGAAATAGCCGCTCGGTGTTGGCGGACGTGGAGTAGCCTTGCTGGCCCACCGGAAGGGAGGCCACATGCTCATCCGCCCCGGGCTACCCAAACTCATCGCGACCGATCTTGACGGTACGTTGGTCCGCTCCGACGACACGGTCAGCCCCTACGCGCACGAGGTGCTGGGCCGGGTCCGGGCGGCCGGCATCCCGCTGGTGGGCGTGACCGGGCGCGGGCCCCGGCTGATCGAGCTGTGCCGGCAGGACATGCCCGAGGCGGACTACCTGGTGCTCGCCCAGGGCGCCCGGGTGGTCGATCTGACCGATCCGGCCGAGCCGGTGACGCTGCGCGCCCAGACCGTGGAGGGTGTCCGTATCCTCGGGGTGATCGAGGCGCTGGAGGCGATCACCGGACCGCTCTCGGTCATGGTGGAGGCCCGGGACGAGCCCGGCGCGCCGCTGTGGGGCGAGCCGCACCCGGCCTGGCGCTACCCGGACGCGGTGGAGCGGCGGGCCCGCAACGAGGCGCTGGCCGGGCCGGTACTCAAGGCCTTCGCATACTCGCCCGGGTACCAGCCGGACGAGCTGCTGGCGATCGCCCGTGAGCTGGTACCCGACGGCGACGTGACGATCACCCAGGCCGGCCTCGGCTACATCGAGATCTGCCCGCCCGGGGTGACCAAGGCCACCGGCCTGGCCGTGGTCGCCGACTGCCTCGGTGTCGACCCGCGCGACGTGCTGGTGTTCGGCGACATGCCCAACGACCTGCCGATGTTCGGCTGGGCCGGGTGGAGCCGGGTGGCTGTCGCCGAGGCCCACCCGGAGGTGCTGATGATGGCGGACGAGATCACCCTGAGCAACGATGACGACGGGGTGGCCGTCTACCTCGATCGGCTACTGTCGACCGGGTGAGCCTGCCCCGCCTGATCGCGACCGACCTCGACGGGACGCTGGTGGGGCGGGACTACGCGATCAGCCGCCGCAACGCCCGGGCACTGGCGGACGCGACCGCGGCGGGCCTGCAGGTGGTACTGGTCACCGGGCGGCCGCTGCGCTGGTTGGGGTTCGCATACGAGCAACTGGCCAGCCCGTACCCGGCGATCTGCGCCAACGGGGCGGTCGACTACGACCCGGTCACCGACATCGTGCACGAGACCCGCCCGCTGATGCCGGAGGTACTCGCTGAGGTGTGTACCCGGCTCGCCACGGTGATCCCCGGGATCGCCTTCGCCGTGGAGATCGAGGGCGGCCGGCGGATGCTGCACGAGCCGGCCTACCCGGCGGTGTGGGACGACGGGGCGGGCGAGGCACCGCTGTCCGAGCTGGTCGGGCATCCGGCGGTCAAACTGCTTGCCCGCAGCGACCAGTGCGACGCCGACCAGCTCGCCGACCTGGTCGCGGCGGCGGTTGCCGACCGGGTCGAGGTGACCCATTCGTCGTACAGCGGACTGGTGGAGTTGTCCGCCAGCGGCGTCACCAAGGCGACCGGGCTGGCCGCGCTCACCGAACGGCTGGGCATCGAACCGGCCGAGGTCATGGCGTTCGGCGACATGCCCAACGACGTACCCATGCTGCGCTGGGCCGGCCGGGGAGTCGCGGTGGCCAACGCGCATCCGGCCGCGCGGGCCGCCGCCGATGACCACACACTGTCCAATGTGGACGATGGGGTGGCGGTCTACCTGGAGCGGCTGCTCGCCCTGAGTGCCGCCTAAAGATACTGGCCGGTACCTCGGGCGGTCTCGGTCGGCTGCGGTTGGCCGGGAACCAGTCCGGGCATGCCCGGCGGTAGTGCGGGACGGTTGCCGCCGCGCATCTGCTCCAGCTGTAACCGGGCGGCCATCTGCTGGGCCACCAGCGCGGCCTGGATGCCGTGGAAGAGCCCCTCCAGCCAGCCGACCAGCTGGGCCTGAGCGATGCGCAGCTCGGCCTCGGACGGGATGTGGCCCGGATCGAAGGGCAGCGACAGCCGGTCCAGCTCGTCGCGCAGCTCCGGGGCCAGCCCGTCCTCCAGCTCGGTGATCGACCGCCGGTGGATCTCGGTGAGCCGTTGCCGGCCGGCCTCGTCGAGCGGAGCCGCCCGTACCTCCTCCAGCAGCTGTTTGATCATGCTGCCGATCCGCATCACCTTCGCCGGCTGCTCGATCTGCGAGCCCGGATCGTCGCGGTCCCCGTCAGCTTGGTCCGGCGGCATCTCCATGGTGCTGACCGGCCGGCCGTCCGGCCCCACCACGACAACCGTCCGGCCGTCCTGCGGCTGCTGCTGGTCGCTCATGTCCCCATCCTTACCCACCCCCGGGCGATCTCGCACGCCGCCACCCGGATACGTACCCTGGCCTGGGTGAGTGCAGACCCGGAGGAGGTGCTGAGCCGGCCGGCGCCGCCACCCGACCGTACGCTCGCCTACGGCGACGGGCCGGAGCACGTGTTCGACGTCCGGATGCCGCCCGCCGGGGTACCCCAGCGGACGCTGGTGGTGTTCCTGCACGGCGGGTTCTGGCGGGCCGCGTACGACCGGTCGCACGTCGGCCCACTCGCCGCCGACCTGGCCTCCCGCGGATACCCGGTGGTCTGCCTGGAGTACCGCCGGACCGGGCAGCTCGGGGGCGGCTGGCCCGGGACGTTGGTGGACGTGGCGACCGGAGTGGCCGCGATACCAGGGCTGCTGGGCATTCCCGGACCGCCCATCGTCGCCGGGCATTCAGCGGGTGGGCACCTGGCGCTGTGGTCGGCGACACAGGTGCCGACCTGCGGCGTGCTCGCTCTCGCCCCGGTGGCCGACCTGGTCGAGGGGTACCGGCTCGGGCTGGGCGCCGGAGCGGTGGGGGCACTGCTCGGTGGCGGTCCCGAGCGGGTACCCGAACGGTATGCCGCGGCCGACCCGGCTGGGCTGCCCGCACCGCCGGTACCTGCGGTTCTGCTGCACGGGACGGGCGATGACGTGGTACCCGTCAGCCTCAGTCAGGCCTACGCCCGGCGGCCCGGCGGCCGGGTCCGCCTGGTCGAGATTCCCGGCGCCGGGCACTTCGATCTGATTGACCCGCTGGCCGCAGCCTGGCCGACGGTGGTCGACGCCCTCCGTACGCTGGGCGCATAGCACCGACCGACCGTGTTGACGCCCACCGGGAAAGCGGGTAGGAACGCCAGCGGGCCGCGGTTGTGTGGTCCCTTGGTTTGGGAGGGAAACCGTCGTGTCCGAGCTAGACCGCCGGCAGGTGCTCAGGCTGTTCGGCGCGCTCGGCGCGGCCGGCCTCGCCGCTCCTGTGCTCAGCGCCTGCAACACACCCAGCACGACACCCGCGGACACCACGCCGGTGCGGATCGGCCTGATGGTGCCGCAGGCCGGCGCCAACAAGGCCATCGGCGACGAGATGACGGCCGGCTTCCAGCTCTACCTCAACCTGCACGGTGCGCGGTTGGGCGGACACCCGGTGCAGTTGATCGTGGTGGAGGAGGGCAACAGCGCCGAGACCGGGCGGGCCGCCGTCGACAAGCTGATCAAGGACCACGCGGTCCAGGCGATCTCCGGAGTGGCCAGCTCGGAGGTGATGAGCGGGATACGAGACCAGATCGAGACGGCACAGGTACCGCTGATCGGCTCGAACGCCTCGCCGAGCTCGCTGGGCAGCGTGAAGTACATCTGGCGGACCTCGTACGTCAACGACGAGGTCGGCCGTGCGCTCGGCGGCTACCTGGCCACCCACAAGAGCCAGTCGGTGTACGTGATCTCCGACGACGCGCCCACCTCACACGAGCAGGTGGGCGGGTTCACGACCACGTTCAACGGCGTGCCCAACCACCCGGGTTTCGCCGACGACCCGGTGCAGGTCCCGCTGTTCAGCAACCCCGGCATGGCTCTGGGTAACTACCTCACCGCGATCCGGACGAGTGGGGCGAAGGCAGTGTTCGCCGCGTTCTCCGGCGAGGCGGGGGCCACCTTCGTCAAGGCGTACCACGCGGCCGGGCTCACCGCTCCGATCTACGCGCCGGGCTTCCTCACCGAGGGCGTCAGCGCGATGCACGACCTGGGCGACGCGGCCAGCGGGATCTTCACGGCCATGAACTACGCGCCGGACATCGACAACGGGGCCAACCGGGTGTTCGCCTCCGAGTTCCAGAGGGCGTACACCAACCTGCCGACCACCTACGCGATGGCGTCGTACGACGCCGCCGCCGTACTCGACAAGGCTCTCCAGATCGCGGCCGGTGACCTCGCCCCGCAATCGGTGAACATCGCGCTCGCCGAAGTCGGTCAGGTGGACAGCCCGCGCGGCTCCTGGCAGTTCAACCAGACCCGTACCCCGTTGCAACGCTGGTACCTGCGCCAGGTCCGTAAATCCGGCCAGATCCTCACCAATACCGTGCTCGGCGACGTCGCCATGCTGGGCTGACGGTAGTCTGTTGCGCGTCCTGCCACCGAACCGCCGGAGTCCGCTGTGAAGCTGTCCATCCTCATGCCGGTCTACAACGAGGAAGCGCGACTCGCCGACGCCCTCAAGCAGGCACTCGGCGTGGACTACCCGTGCGAGGTCGAACTGGTGGTCGTGGACGACGGCAGCGCCGACGCGACCCCGGACATCCTCGCCCGGGTCGACGACGCCCGGCTCCGGGCCGTCACCCACCCACGCAACCAGGGCAAGGGCGCGGCGATCCGCACGGCCGTGACGCACGCCACGGTCACCACGTACGCCAACATGTTGTTCAACTGCTATCTGGGGGATCTGGAGACCTGCTTCAAGCTGATGCCGGTCGAGCTCTACCGGTCGCTGGACATCCGGTCCAAGGGCTTCGGCATGGAGGCCGAGGTGACCGGCAAGCTGCTCCGGCGCCGGTACCGCCCCTACGAGGTACCGATCAGCTACCGGGCCCGTACCCGCGAGGAAGGCAAGAAGATCACCTGGCAGGACGGGGTGGAAGCGCTCTGGATCCTGACCCGGGAACGGCTCCGCCGAACCCGCTGACTTCTGTTCGCCGCGCCCTACGGGTCACGACCGGCGGCGACGCGGAGGACGACATCTCCGTGACAGGGCCAGCCTTCCGGACACCAGCAGGCGACATCGGCGTCGGGTGCGACGTCCCGGCGGATGCCCTCGACCAGGTCGGGGTGTTCGCGGAGATATCCGGCGTACTGCTCCACGACCTCGGCGTGCGCCTCCGGCGTCTTGGCCCTCGGCTTGAACGGGTTGTGGTAGCGGCTCTTGGGGTAGCCGAACAGGTTCCGTCCAATGTAGACGGTGCCGGGCCGCAGTTCGTCGTACCGGAACGGGCCGGGTACCTTGACGCGCTTCGGGGTCCGCATGACTCGGCCCTCGCATGGTAGTAAGGACGTGCCCACTGATCGTATGATCCGCACGTTCAAACTGGCGGGGGGAAAGATGACCGGACCGCGTGCTCGGCGGGTGCCGACGCCACGGCTCGGCAAAGGCGCGATCGCCGCGGTGGCCTGGATTCTCGGCGTGGTCACCGCCGCCGTCGCCGGGGTGGCCGGCAACCTGCTCACCGACGCGTTCAAGAGCGCGACGAAGGACTCAACCGGGTTGGTGGTCGAAGGGGTCGAGTTTCCGTTCGACCTGAAGACCGACGCGTACTACTTCCGTACCGACATCGACCCGGCCCGGCTCACCACGGAGCTACCGCCCCAGAGCGGTACGGCCGACCCGCGGCAGTGGGGCGACAAGGTCGCCCAGTTCTTCACCTCCCATGGCGGTGACCCGTCACTCAAGATGGTCAAGGTGAGCGTGGTGAACCACTTCACCAAGCCGGTCGTCATCACCGGGGCGTGGTCGGTGGTGGAGCGGCGGGAGCACCCGAAGTACGTGGCGGCGATCCAGCCGCCGCCGACTGGTGGTCCCGGCCTCTCGACGATGGACTTCGATCTCAGCAAGGATCGCAGCCCGGGAGTGGTGTCCTGCGGCGAGGAGAATGCCTGCGACGTGCCGATCGAGAAGCAGCGGACGGTGTCTTTCTTCGCGGTACAGCACCTCCGGATCAAACCGGAGGACGATTACGCGTTCCTCGCGTACCCATTGGACGCGGGGGCGCTCGTGTCCTGGCACATCGAGCTGAGCTACACGGTGGAGGGGGAGTCGGAGCGGGTGGTGATGGTGCGTACCCAGCGAAACACACCATTCCGGGGCACCAGCTACGCCGAGACGCCCCGAAAGTACCGGGCCACCTACGACGGCTCCGGCAACCTGGTGATCGGTACCTAGCCTGAGTGTGTATCGCGACACGGAGGTGCCATGGGGACTCGACCCGGGGGACGCGCGGCCCGGCGGCCGGGCGCTACTGGCTCTCTTCTGGTTCGGCCTACTGGCGACTGTTGCGGCTCAGCCTTCGGCCGGCTTCCCCACGGGGGAGCCGAAGCGAATGACGTTGCCATCAGGGTCGACAACAGCGCCTTCGTGCTGGCCCCATTCCGTGTCCTGCGGTGGGTGCACCTCGACACCTGCGGAGCGCCACGTCGCCGCCAGGGCGTCGGCGTCATCAACGAAGAGGTACGCCGAGCTGACGCGGCGGTCCTCGTCGGGGACCACACCAAGGTGGATCTCAATCCCCTCGCGTGAGGCGAAGCCGTAGCCGCCTCCTGCGTACGCGCGGACGCTGAAGCCGAGTCGCGTGTAGTGCCCCATCGCCGCATCGAGGTCATGGACGGCAAAGATCGGCGCTATCCGCTGCAAAGTTCCCACAGCGTCAGCCTCGCATATGACGGTGTGTAGGCGATCTGATGGACGCATGGCCGGTGCCGCCCGCGCCCCGGCCCGCTGGCGACGCTCGGGCGGACTTCCACAACCGGTGCGACCGCGCAAGATCGGGTAGACGGTTAACGCTCCGCAGGACACGGGCATCGCGCGAAGGTCGGGAGCGGAGGGCGTGGGATTCGAACCCACGAGGAGCCGCAAAGCCCCTAGCAGTTTTCAAGTGTCCTGCGGTTCGTGCCCCGGTCATGGCCTTGACCTGCCGCTGGGCCGCTTCGGAGCCGCTGGCGATCACGGCTTCCCCCGGATGCGCCCCGGCGGCGGGAAAGGAAAAACCCGGCTCCACGAGGGAAACCGGGTGGTATATGCGTCAAGATTAGCACGGGTAACCCGGGCAACGCTCGTAGTCACCTTCTCACCAGCCCGCCGGCCGGGCCAGGTTGCCGACCGGGTTGGGGAGCTGGCAGGCGCGCAGGTCGGCCGCCGCGAGCTGGCGCCACCAGTGGTTGCCCACGCCGTCCGACGGCAGGCCGCGAAGCGCGCCGGCAAGGTAGTTCCCGGACGGGTTGACCAGTCCGACCGGTACCCGGGTTCGGGCGAACGAGATCGGGAACTCCAGGTCGCTGTCGTTCGAGATGACCACCGCAGCGTCGACCGCGCCGGTGAGCACGTCGACCAGGAGGTGTGAGGCGACGTTCACGTCCGAGCCCTTCTCCTCCCGGTGTGCGTAGGACACCATGAACGTCGCGTCCGGGATCGGGTTGCCGTGCGCGTCCTGCACCATGATCGGCCACTGCGGGTGCACGAGCTGCGGCGTACCGGACCGGCTGGCCGCCCGTACCGCGAGCGGCGCGTACTTCACCCGGGCGACGTAGGACCCGTACGCGATGTGATCGACCGTGCCCGACGCCATCAGCGCCTTGAGGTAGATGTCCTGATCGGCGTACCCGGACGTGATCGAGAACCTGGTCAGCGGTACGACGGACGAGTCGAGCTGTACGCCGGATATCGAGGCACAGGCGACGAGAGCTACCGTGCGGCCATGACTGGCGGGCGGGCGGCATCACGCCGAAGAATCGCCGGACGAAGGCGCGGACGAAACTGGAAGCTGGCATGGCGGTTCGCAGGTCGGCTCGGAGCAACGGGCGGCGGGCCACTGGCGGTCTGCCTGTCGTAGAGGGCGTGAGGAAGCCATGAAGACTTGGAAATACAAATTGCTCAAATGTGGGGGTTACTCCGGGAATCCTTTTTCAATAGAAAGGTGGTGTAACGAGTTAGGGGCTGAGGGCTGGGAATTGGTCGGGACGAGTCCCGTCCTTGATAAGCGGGCGGAGAATTCCGCGAACGAGTGGCTCATGATCTTCAAGCGTGCGGAGGAAGATCAGTGATCTCCAGGCTACGGCACACGGCAGACGAGAGGGTGCAGAATGCCGAAGGTCGGCGAGAACGTAAAGGTTAAGTGCCAGAACAGGCACTGCGGAAGAGAGACGTGGGTCAAGTGGGGATATCCGAGCAACTGCGAGCACTGCAACCATCCAATCATCACCCCTTGACGGATGAGCCCAGACCACGACTGCGTTCTTCACAAGTACGCTGACCCGGAGTGCGGAGCTGGCGGCCTGTAGAAGCTGACCTGGGCGTCGGACCGTAAGAGCGGTATTACACCACAGAATCGCGGCGATCCCTCGATCGGCAGCGGCTCGCAACGGGGCCAGGCGTCACGTGCGGCGCGGTGTCAAGCATCAGCCGGGACAGGACAACCGACGTCCGCGACGTCCGCGATCTATTGCCGAATTTGCCTGTACTGAATCAAGGCCGCGCTTCGCGCGGCACCCCGGGCGCGGGAAGCCGGCTCGGCCGGGAAGCGGCCCCGACCGCCTGCGGCGCCGGGGCCGGAAGCCGGCCGGCCGGCACGCCGCACCCGAGCCACCCTGCCCCGTTCGGCCGGGGTGTTGCGGGTACTGAAGAGTGACGCGTTATCCGACGGGCGTCATGTCGGCGGGGCCTTGCGGTCTTGCTGAGCCTCGCGTTCCATAACCTTCTGCTCAGCAGCATCCGCCAGCGGGCCGAAGCGGTCGCTGAGCTGACCCAGCGTCTTGAGCGCCAGAAGGTCGGCCAGGTCGAGCGACTCGTCAGGACGACCGCTAAAGAAGAAGGCCCAAGTGATCTGGCCAAGACTGGCCAAGGCGAGCGTCCCGGGATCGCCGAACCCGACGTTAGTAGGGCCGGGCAGCGTAACCAGCCCGCCGTCAAACTCAACGAGGTTGAGAGACAGCCCCAGAGCGCTGGCGTGTACCTCACCGCACATCAGGCGATACGCGCTTCGAAGTTCGCTCATTTCGGCGTACTCGTGGAGATCATGGAAAGTAGGCGGCTCACCTTTGGGCGTCAGAGTCGCCGCCCAGCCATAGTTTTTACGAAAGGCGCCCCCATACTTTTCGATCATTGACTGCCGACGCGCCCGGATGGATGCGACCTCCAGTGCTAGCGTCGGTTCAGCCTCCGCATCGGCGTGCCGTTCGTGATCCTCAAGGTAGCGGAACCGATCGATCACTTCGTGGTCGAGATAGCGCTGCGCCAAGTCGCTCGATGCTGGAGCTCGACCGTACTCTCCAATGACGGACGCGATAACCGCCATCTCGTGCAGCGTCCGGGCACGGCCTAGCGCGCCCAACGGAAACCCGCCCGTCAGAAGCCGATGAATCTCGAACGAGATGCGTCGCGCCCTCGCGTGGAGTCCGGCCAGCACTTCGAACACGGCGTCCTTACGCCGGACGGCGACAGCCTCATGTACGTCCAGGTACCGATCCCCAGCCTCGGCAACGCAGTATGCAGCAACATAGAATGCGTCGAACGCCGCGCTCCAGTCCGCCTCAAGCCGAGACTCAAACTCGCGTCGCACCGCATGCTCTTGCTTGAGAAACTTGTCCTGCGTTTCCAACAAGCTCCGTACCACGTTCTCCGCGCTGCTGTCTGCCTGTCCGACTATCGCAGCCACGACCTTCGCAATGGCCTCTGCCCGGGGAACGCCCCGGTCGATTAGCTGTTGAGCGATCTGCTCAGCCTTTCGGTACAAGCGGTCGTCGGCCTTTCTGTGACTCATTGCTGCGTGCCCTTCCCTCAGGCTGTCCACGTAAGGATGGGCCCAAGGGCGATCCAAGCGAAGCGAATTATTCGACCCGCAAACGTAATCCCGCGATCCTCCAGCATGCCGGGCGGCGTTCAGGCTCGTGCATCTTGACCTTCAAGAGCCGGATGTCGTGCGTCCGTCATGCCCCGGACCGCAGCTCTCGCCGCCGTCACGCCGGCGGCTAGTCACGCTTCTCAGGTGCACCCAACCGACCTGAGTCACCGAGGGTACCGCAGCCGTGACCCGACGACCTCTGTAGCCGGGATACTCCGCCGAGAGCGAGGGCCAATGCCTTCCCCCCGATACGCCCCCGAATATCGAGCGCCAGCGAGACTCACTTGGACAAAGTGGCACGGTCCAAGATCCTCGCCGAGAGGCGTAACCCCAGTTCAGAGCGCCAGGTGCCTGGTTGGAGCGGAGGGCGTGGGATTCGAACCCACGAGGAGCCGTCAAGCCCCTAGCAGTTTTCAAGACTGCCGCCATCGGCCACTAGGCGAGCCCTCCTGACCTGCGCAAACAGTCCGATCATGCGGCCTCCTCCGGAGGGGTGTCCCGTGACTGTCCCGCAGCGGGCGCGTCACCTGGATCACCCAGCTCACCAGGTGACGTACCCGCGATCAGTGTGCCAGATCGAAGCCTGTCGCCGAGCGGCTCCCAGCCGCTCTCCGCTGACTCTCAGCGGATCTGAGCGGGGACCCGGGCGGACCCGGCCTCGCCCGTGGACCCGGCGTCGGTGTCGCCTGCGGCGTCGATGCCGACCGGGCCTCGGGGGAGTACCCGGTCCAGCCACCCCGGCAGCCACCAGTTGGCCCGGCCGAGGAGCGTCATGGTCGCCGGTACCAGCACCATGCGTACGACCGTGGCGTCGACGAAGATCGCGGTGGCCAGGCCAAGCCCGAACATCTTGGTCGAGGGGTCCTCGGCGACGGCGAAGGACAGGAACACCGCCACCATGATGAGGGCGGCCGAAGTGATGATCCGGGCGGTGCCCGAGACGCCCCGCACAATCGCCGTGCCGTTGTCGCCGGTGCGCAGGTACTCCTCGCGCACGCGCGACAGGAGGAACACCTCGTAGTCCATCGACAAACCGAACAGGATCGCGAACAGGAACATCGGGATGAACGACACGATCGGTACGGTCGCCTCCAACCCGATCAGCGCACCGCCCCAGCCCCACTGGAACACCGCGACCATGATGCCGTAGGCCGCGCCGATGCTCAGCAGGTTCAGCAGCACCGCCTTCAGCGGTACGAGCACCGACCGGAAGACCAG
>WNGE01000903.1_pt1 | contig 38430 bp, 37 predicted proteins | sample 5400651 | NCBI WGS metagenome assembly WNGE01 (sample SAMN13153370, study PRJNA577476) | soil metagenome | isolation source: 60 cm soil or saprolite under grassland replicate 2 | place: USA:California | collected 2016-06-15 | reverse complement strand
CTCGGATCATCCGGCCGTTCTCGAACGGGTCGATGGTCGTCGTCGTCGTCGGGCAGACCTTCCACGGCACGCTTGCTCCTTCGCCGATCGACCACACGCCGCCCAAGCAGCCACCCTCGGTCGTCCGCAACGCCGGCGCGACGCTCGGGCTCCTGCAGAGGCGCCGCCACAAGGTGGATTTCCCGCTCGAGGTGCCCACGCTGCTCGAGACCTCGTCGGCACCGGACGCGACGAGGCGGATCCGCACCTACAGGATCGACGGCGACAAGAAGGCGGTGCGGCTCACATTCAAGATGGGCAACGGCGTCGAGTACTGGGGCATCGAGGAGACGAACTGGAACGACGCCCCGGTGCTCTCGGACAGCAACTTCAAGCATAAGATCAAGGGCCGCGAGTTCGACTTCTACTTCAACGGCGAGCATCTGCATATGGTCGTCCTGCGCGAGAACGGCGCCTCCTACTGGGTGGTCAACACGCTGCTCGACTCACTCTCCAACCCGACGATGCTGGCGATCGCCAAAGGCCTCACGCCGCTGTCGGCGATCCATCACAAGAAGAAACGATGAGCTCGCGGATCGCCGTCTTCGGGGCGGGATACGCGGGGCTCGTGACCGGCGCGTGCTTCGCCGAGCTCGGCCACACGGTCGTCGTCCGCGACGTCGTCCCGGACAAGGTCTCCGCGCTCCAGGCAGGGACAGTCCCCTTCTACGAGCCCGGGCTGGACGAGCTGCTGGAGCGCAACGGCGAGCGCCTCCGCTTCACGCTGGACGCGGCCGACGCGGTCGAGGGCGCGGGGTTCGTGTTCATCTGCGTCGACACGCCGCCGACGTACGCCGGCGACGCCGACCTCTCGCGTGTATGGACGGTGATCGAGGAGCTGCCCCCGGCCGCCGAGCGGACGATCCTCGTGATGAAGAGCACCGTCCCCGTCGGGACGGGGGAGAAGGTCCGCTCCGCGCTCGACGCGCGCGGGCTCGACTCGGTGGGCTATGTGTCGAATCCGGAGTTCCTCGCGGAAGGGACGGCGGTGCGGGACTTCCTCGAGCCCGACCGCGTCGTCGTCGGCGCGTTCGAAGAAGCGGACGGCGAGGCGGTCGAGGGGCTGCACGCGGGCCTTGACGCGCCCATGGTTCGGACCGACGTCGCCTCGGCCGAGATGATCAAGCTGGCGTCGAACGCCTTCCTCGGGACGCGGATCAGCTTCATCAACGAGATCGCCAACGTCTGCGAGCTCGTGGGGGCAGATGTAAATGACGTCGCAAAAGGAATGGGATTAGACCAAAGAATTGGCAGGCGTTATTTACGACCCGGGATCGGATTCGGGGGTTCCTGTTTTCCAAAAGATATTTCATTCCTAAAATTGTTGGCCGGAAATTCGGGTTATCATTTTCAACTCTTAAACTCCGTCATCGAGGTCAACGAGCTGCAAAAGCGACGAGTCGTCGGCAAGCTGCAGAAGCATCTCGACAGCCTGCGCGGCAAGACGGTTGCGCTGCTCGGGCTCGCGTTCAAGGCGAACACCGACGACCTGCGTGAGGCTCCCAGCATCGTCCTCGCCTCTCGCCTGCTCGCCGAGGGTGCGGACGTGCGTGCCTGGGATCCTGTCGCAGACGCAAGCCAGGTGCTCAAGGGCGTCTCGTTCCACGACAGCGTCCTCGAGGCGGTGAGCGGCGCAGACGCGGCCGTGATCGTCACGGAATGGGAGGAGTTGCGCTCGCTCGCCTCGGCCGAGATCCGTGAGGCGATGCGCAATCCGCTCATCATCGACGGCCGCAACCTGCTCGACCCGAAAGAGGTCCGGGCCGCCGGCTTCACGTACGAGGGGATCGGACGCCCGACCTCGCCGCTCGACATGCTCCCCGAGATCGACGAGCCAGCGCCGCTGTCCGAGCCGTCTCCCGCACGAGAGGAATAGGCTCGTGGACGTGACGGAGCGACAGGACTCTCCGAACCTGAGCGGGCTCGACGCGTTCGCGTTCGAACCCGAGCGGATCGAGAAACCGTGGGGCTACGAGCTCGTCTGGGCTCGTTCCGACCGCTACTGCGGCAAGCTCCTGTTCGTACGCGCGGGCGAGCAGCTGAGCCTGCAGTTCCACAATCGCAAGGACGAGACGATCTACGTCCAGCGGGGACGGATCGAGATCGAGCTCAGCGCGCCCGGCGATCGCATCCCCGAGTCGGAGGTCGTGGGCGAGGGCGCGGCCTTCCGCATCCGCCCAGGCATGATCCACCGCTGGCGCGCGCTCGAGGACTCGGTCGTGCTCGAGGCCTCCACGCCCGACCTGGACGACGTCGTCCGGCTCGAAGACCGGTACGGGCGCGCCGGAACTTGAAGTTCACCGATCCCGGATACCTCCGCGAGGAGCAGTACGCGACCGACGCAAACCTTCGGGCGCGGATCGACCTTCACAGCCGTTTTTCAATGAACCCCCAGCCCTGGCACCGGTGGGTCTTCGACCGGCTGGACTTCGGTCCGGAGGCGCGGATCCTCGAGGTCGGCTGCGGGCCGGCGGAGCTGTGGGCGGAGAACCGCGATCGCATTCCGTCCGGCTGGCGCCTGACCCTTGCCGACCTGTCGCCCGGCATGGTCGAGGCCGCCCGCGCCGTAATGGGCGATCGTGCCGAGTGTCAGGTCGCGAACGTCCAGGAGCTTCCGTTCGACGACGAGTCGTTCGACGGCGCGATCGCGAACCACATGCTCTACCACGCGTTCGACCGCGCGCGTGCGCTCGGCGAGCTCGCACGTGTCCTTTCCCCCGGTGGAATGCTGTACGCCGCCACCAACGGGGCCGACCACCTGAAGGAGATCAAGGCTCTCCTCGAACGCCCGGTCGAGTGGGGCTTCGGGCTCGAGGTTGCACAGGACGAGCTGGCGGCGTTCTTCGAGGTCGAGTTGGACCTGTACCCAGGCGATCTCGAGGTGACCGAAGCCGAGCCCGTGCTCGCCTTCGTTCGGAGTCTCGATTGCGGTGAGGTCGAAGGCGCCCGCGAGCTCGTCGAGGAGACGATCGCGCGGGAGGGCGCCTTCCACGTCACCAAGTCGACCGGTCTCTTCAGTTGCCGCAAACCTTGACACATTTGTGTTAGGGTTCTGCTGGTGGCGGGAATCACGGTCGGAAGAGCGGCTGCCCAGACGGGCTGGTCGCCGCGCATGCTGCGGTATCTGGAGCGTGCCGGCCTCGTCGTTCCGGAGCGGACGGCGAAGGGCTACCGGCTGTACGGCCTCCGCGACCTGAACGTCCTCCGCTCGCTGCACCACCTGCGGGAGCGGTTCTCGGTCGAGCTCACGGATGTAGCCTTTGCAGCGCGGCTGCGCACCGAGCCCGACCTGCGTGCCGCGGTGGAGACGTGGCTCGCCGGCGCGAGCGACACCGCGCCGGCATACCTGGAATGGGAGCAGCGCAAGCAGGAACGCCTGCTCGCTGCCTGACGAGGAAGAGGAGCGAATGGCAACGACCAAACGACACGACGTCAAGGATCTCGCGCTCGCGCCGGAAGGCGTCGCGCGGATCGAATGGGCCGACTGGCAGATGCCGGTGCTGGCCGCGATCCGGGAGCGCTTCAGCGAGGAGCAGCCGCTTTCGGGTTACCGGATCTCGGCGTGCCTGCACGTGACGAGCGAGACCGCGAACCTGATGCGGACGCTCAAGGCGGGCGGAGCGGAGATCGTTCTCTGCGCTTCCAATCCGCTCTCGACGCAGGACGACGTCGCGGCCGCGCTCGTCGAGGACTACGACGTCTCCGTGTTCGCGATCAAGGGCGAGGACAACGACACGTACTACCGGCACATCGAAGCGGCGGTCGACCACAAGCCCCAGCTGACGATGGACGACGGCGCGGACGTGATCGGGGTCCTCCATTCGGCCCGCCGCGAGCAGCTGGGCGACATCCTCGGCGCGACCGAGGAGACGACGACCGGCGTGATCAGACTGAAGGCGCTCGAGCGTGACGGCGCGCTCGGCTTCCCGGTGATCGCGGTCAACGACGCGAACACGAAGCATCTGTTCGACAACCGCTACGGCACCGGCCAGTCGACGATCGACGGCGTCATCCGCGCGACGAATGTCCTGCTCGCGGGCCGCAAGCTGGTCGTCGCCGGCTATGGAATGTGCGGGCGCGGCGTCGCAATGCGCGCGAAGGGGATGGGCTCGCACGTGATCGTCACCGAGGTCGATCCTTTGCGCGCACTCGAGGCTGTGATGGACGGCTTCGAGGTCCTGTCGATGGAGCGCGCCGCCGAGATCGGCGACATCTTCATCACCGCGACCGGCGACAAGGGCGTCATCCGACGCGAGCACATGGAGCGGATGAAGGACGGAGCGATCCTGGCGAACACGGGCCACTTCAACGTCGAGATCGAGATTCCGGCGCTCCGGCAGATGGCGGTCGAGAGCCGTCCCGCGCGGCCGTTCGTCGAGGAGTTCCGGCTCGAGAACGGGCGCCGGCTCTTCCTGCTCGCCGACGGGCGCCTGATCAACCTGTCGGCGGCGGAGGGTCACCCCGCTCAGGTGATGGACATGTCGTTCGCGAACCAGGCGCTCGCGTCCGAGTACGTGGTTCAGAACGCCGGCACGCTGGAGCGGAAGGTCTATCCCGTCCCGGAGGAGATCGACAAGGAGATCGCGCGGCTCAAGCTGGAGACGATGGGCGTCGGCATCGACACCCTCACCGAGGAGCAGGCCAAGTACCTCGAATCCTGGGACGAAGGGACATAGGAGGGATTGGCGCACGAGCATCCGGCGGGTCGGCGATCCCGGATAAGGTCGGCGCGACCCCAAGCATGGAGGATCGCGTTATGAGCCTCGTTGTCCGTTTTAACCCCGCATCCCTGACGACCGAGAAGTACGACGAAGCAATCCGACGGCTTGAGGAGGCTGGAATTTTTCCTCCAGACGGCCTCGATTACCACGTTTGCTTCGGGTCGGAAGGGAACTTGCGTGTCAGCGAAATCTATGACTCTCGGGCGCAGTTCGAGGCGTACGGTGAGCGGTTGATGCCGATACTGGCCGATGTCGGAATCGAGTTTTCCGGCGACCCAGAGATCTTCGAGGTTCATAACATCACCAAGCGCTAGGCGACAGGACGTCTCGGCACGGATCAGCACGCGCCGCAGGCTACATTCGTGCCGTGCTCGAGCCCGAGCGAATTCTTCGGTTGGAGGCGGATCGTGTCGTTTTCCTCGACCAGCGGCGGCTGCCGGACGAGGAGGTCGAGCTCGAATGCCGCTCCGCGGTCGAGGTCGCGGGAGCGATCCGTGACCTGGCGGTGCGCGGCGCGCCCGCGATCGGGATCGCGGCCGCCTACGGCTACGCGCTCGCCGCAGCCCACGGCGAAGACCTGGAGGAGGCGGAGGCGCTGCTGCGCTCGTCGCGGCCCACGGCGGTGAACCTCGGCTGGGCGCTCGATCGCATGCGCGCCGATCCGAGCCCGGAGCAGGCTCGGCGGATCCACGAGGAAGAGGTCGAGCGCTGCCGGCGCATGGCCGAGCATGCCGCTGATCTCCTCGCCCCGGGCACCCGTGCGCTCACTCACTGCAACACCGGGGCGCTCGCGACAGGCGGCCGCGGGACGGCCCTCGGCGCCCTGCGCACCGCCTGGGAGCGAGGGCTGCTCCGGCACGTACTCGTCGACGAGACCCGGCCGCTGCTCCAGGGCAGCCGCCTGACCGCCTGGGAGCTCGACGCGGAAGGAATCCCGTTCACCGTCATCGCCGACTCGGCCGCCGCGCAGGCGATGGCGGCCGGCGAGGTCGACTGCGTCCTCACCGGCGCGGACCGGATCGCGGCCAACGGTGACACCGCCAACAAGATCGGCACCTATGCGCTCGCAATCCTGGCCGCTCACCACGAGATCCCGTTCTACGTCGTCGCGCCCTCCTCGACCATCGACCCGGCCACGGCCACGGGCGCGGGGATCCCGATCGAGGAACGCAGCCCCTCCGAGCTGACGGCCCGTTTCTCGGCCCACAACCCCGCCTTCGACGTCACGCCTGCCTGGCTGATCTCGGCGATCGTCACCGAGGACGGCGTCCACCGGCCGCCGTATTCGGACCTGGCACAGAATCGGCCCTGAGCCGGGACGGTCTCGAGCCTAGGCTCGAGCCGTGGACCTGCTCGCCCTCCTGCTTCCGCAGCGGTGCGCCGTCTGCGGCCGTCCCGGCCAGTCGCTCTGCCCGTCGTGCCGGGCAGGTCTGGCGCGCCTGCGCACGCCGCTCTGCAACCGGTGCGGGGCGCCGACGGCCTGGCCCGTCGAGCGCTGCCGCGAGTGCAGCGGCAGGCGGCTCGCGTTTGCTTCGGCGCGGGCGGCCGTCGGATACGACAGCGCCGCCGCCGCGCTCGTCGCCGCCTGGAAGGAGCACGGCATCCGGAAGCTCGCCGGGGCGGCCGCCGACCTAATCGTCGAGATCCTGCCGCCTCCCAGCGCCGAGGCGCTGGTCTTCGTCCCGCCAGACGGGAACAGGCTCCTCGACCGCGGCCACCATCCGGCCGAGCGCCTCGCCCTCGAGCTCGGCGCGCGCTGGGAGCTTCCGGTCGGGAGCGTGCTCGTGCGCACGCGTGCTCTGGCCAGGCAGCGCGGGCTCGACCGGACAGCTCGGCGCAGGAACGTCAAGGGGGCCTTTCGCATCAGGCGGACCGTTCTTCCACGGTCGCTCGTCCTCGTCGACGACGTCTACACGACAGGAGCTACGGCTTCCGCGGCCGCATCCGCCCTACGGGCCGGCGGCGCCCGCGAGGTGCACGTGGTCACGTTCGCGCGGACGGTACGCACGGGCTCGTAAGATGGAGGCTCAGCCAGCGCTCGACCGAGGGAGGGCCAATGAGGCTTCAGGTGAAGGGCAAGAACGTCGAGGTCACCGACTCGATCCGCACCTACGCCGAGGAGAAGCTCAAGAAGCTCGAGCGCCACCTGCACGATCCCACCCGAGTCGAGGTCGAGCTCGCCGTCGAGCGTAATCCGTCGATCTCGCAGAACCAGGTGGCCGAAGCGACCGTGTGGACGAAGGGACCCGTGCTACGCGCACGTGAGACCTCCACGGACATGAAGGCCTCGATCGATCAGCTCGCGGATAAGCTTGCCCGGCAGGTGAAACGCTATCGCGAGAAGCAGCGCCGGCGGCCCGCCCGCAACCAATCGCCGGCCGAGGGGACGCCGGTCGTGCCCCACGGGGCCGAGCCGCTCATCGTCAAGTCGAAGCAGTTTCCGGTCAAGCCGATGACGGCGGAGGAGGCGGTGTTGCAGCTCGAGCTGGTCGGGCACGACTTCTTCGTGTTCAAGAACTCGGAGTCCGGCGACGTCAACGTCGTCTACCGCCGCCGCGACAGCAACTACGGCCTGATCGAGCCCCAGGCGTAGTGCCGCTGTTCAGACGCAAGCCGCTGCATGAGCGGCTCGCGCGCCAGGGGGTTCTCGACGCACAGGAGCCGCAGCCCGTCGACACCACTCCGCGCTGGGGCGAGGCCGGGATTCACGGCGTCTCGCGCCCCCGCCGCTGGGATGCGGTCGTGATGGCGCAGGCGCCCGATCTCCAGGGCGATTCCGTCCAGTTCGTCGTCCTGTCCGACGGCTCGGTGCTGCTGGACGAGGAGATTCCCGAGGAAGCGGTCGAGCCGATCGTGGAGGAATTCGACGAGCTGGTCGAGCCGACCTACCGGGTCGAGGCCGTGCGCCGTCACGAGGACGTGTGGGCGGCGGCTGCAAAGCGAATCGAGGTCGCCGAGCTTCCGAACGCGCAGGGGGAGGAGCTCAGCCTGACGATGCAGGACGGATCGCGGACGCTGCTCGTGGACGGAAGGCCCGAGTTCGGAAGCGTGCCGGCCCTCGAGCGGATCGCGGGGGAGCGCTATGAGTCCTACGTCGCCCTCGGCACCCGCCTCGACGCCGACCTCTGGGAAGTACGGATCACCCCCCTGTGACGGCGCGGGCAAGCTGCCCGAACGGCACGAACAGCACGCGCCCGGGCCGGCTCGCGTAGAGCACGTTGTACTCGTAGAAAAGGCCGTCAGGCCCGAGCGACCCGTACACGGGCGGTCCCTGTCCGGGAGCCTGGAGCGCACGGTCGCGCCCGTCGGAGAGGCGAACGAGGTGGACGGCGCCCTGCCGGTAGAGAACGAAGTTGCCGTAGCCGTCGAGCAGCGTCGGCTCCGGCAGGCCCGCCGCGTTTTGGAGCGGCCAGGTTCGCGTCTTGTGGCCGTTCCCGAGGTGGTACACGAGCAGGGAATCGGCCGTCAGGGCAACCAGGCGCTTCCCCTGGACGCGCGCGCCGGTGACCCCGGGAATCCGGACCTTCCGCTGCAGGCGGCCGTTCGTGCGCAGGACGACGACAGTTCCGGCCCGGCCGGCGACGGTCTTGCCGCCGGATGCGGACAGGGCGACCATCCCCGCACCCGCGCGCAGCAGCACGCAGCGCCTGGCCGACGTCCCGGGGGCGACGTCGCCGTGCGAAGTGGGGCACTTCCTCGCCGCCGGCGAATCTCGGGCGACGACGCGCCAGAGCGACCTCGTGGTCCTTCCACCGGCCCTGACGTGCCAGAAGTTGAACACGAGCAGAGACCCGCGCCCGTAGATGTTCCCGACGTAGTCGCCCGAACCGTCCTCCGGGTCGGCGAGGGCGAACAGGAGGTCGGTCTGCTTACGGCCCGGCTCAGAGAGCGTGAGCGTCTGCCCGTACTCGGTGTGGCTCTGGTACGAGCTGACAAAGGCGATCCGCGACCCGGCGACCGCGATCTCCTGGAGGAACTGGTTGTCGCCGCACGGATTGAGAGACCGGCCCTTCTTCCCGCCCGGAACCCACTCCACGATTCGCGCGCACTCGGCCCAGCGGGCAAGGGCTGCGCGCTTGCCGTCCGCGATCACGGCGGCGAGGATCGGGTTCCCGGACAGCTGGTGCTTCGTCGACAGGCGCAGCCAATTCAGCACCGGTGCGGGCAGGGGGTTCTCGACCGCTCCGGGCGTCCAGCCGGCGGAGCTGTTCGAGGCGTCGTCCGGAAGCGGCTCCGTCACCACCCGCCTGCCCGTGCCGTCCCTGCCGATCACGAAGATGTCCGAGTCGCCGGTGTGCGCGTAGCGATTCCGCTGGTAGGCGACCCGCATCCCGTCGGGCGACCAGGAAGGCTGCTGGGAGCTCTCGCCGTGCGCGCTCTTCGTCAGCTGCCGCCGGCCGGTTCCGTCCGGGGCGACCACGAAGACCTCGAGGACGTTCTTCGGGGCGTAGCCCGTGTACGCGATCGTCGTGCCGTCCGGCGACCAGGCCGGGGTGTACGTCTCCGCATTCCCGGCCAGCACCGCCGCTCCGCTCCCGTCCGCGCCGACGACGTCGAGATTGCTCGTGAGCAGGCGGTCGGTGTCGGCGACGAAGGCGATCTTCGTCGAGTCGGGCGACCACATCGGGATGCTGAGCGTGTCGGCCCGCGCCCCGCTGATCCTGTGCAGCCCGGCGCCCGCAGCCGAGACCACGTAAACGCCGTCGCTGCTCACGAACGCGATCGTCGACCCGTCCGGTGACCACGAGGGGGCGCTCGCAAAGAGATCGTCGGGCAAGGCAATGGTGCGGGCGCCTGTGCCGTCCGCGTTTACGACCGTGAAGCCGGTGGAGCTTTCGCAGGCGATCTGCGAGCTGTCGGGCGACCATGAGAGGTTGTAGCCGATGCAGCCTTTGAGCACCGTCCCGCCGGTTCCGTCCGCGTTCACGACCGAGGTGCCGTCGGCGCTGTAGAAGGCGACTTTCGAGCCGTCGGGAGACGGCGTCGGCGAGGAGTCCTCGAAGTCGTTGTCCGTCAGCTTCGCGAGTGCGCGGGTCTCGGGATCGATCGCGTAGATCTCGTAGTCGCCGTCGCGCCAGCTCTCGAAGACGATCTTCGTTCCCGAGGAGACGCGCTCGTGCGCCGCCGGCGCGGCCGCGAGGGCGACGAGGACGGCCGCGGCCAGGATTGCGCGACGCATCAGGAGACTCTACGCCGCGCGCAGTTGGACAAGCGGCATGAACCCCAGGCGCTCGTGCCCTTTTATCCGGTAGAGCAGGAAGAGGCCGGCAGAGGTCACGGTGGCGGCGATCGGAGGCTTTCCGCTCGGAGCGAGGACGGTGCGCTCGGAGCCGTTGCTCAGGCTTACGAGACGGGTTCCGTTAGCGGCGAAGACGGCCAAGCCGCCGGCGACGGTGAGCCTCCTCACCGTCCCGACGGGCGCAATCGGCCAGCGATGCCGGACTGCTCCACTCTGGGCGTCGTAGACGTCGAGCGTCCTTCCGCCTGCTCGTAAGACCACCACGTCGGTCCCCGAGAGCCCGAGCTCGAGGTGCTTCTGGCTGGCGGGGATCGGGAGGTCGTGCTCGCTGTTGTCCCGCTCCACGATCCCGACTCGGTAAAAGCCTGAGAAGCTGACGAGAATCCGGCCGGCGGACACCGAGCGGACCAGGTGGGTCTCGGCTCCCGTGTCGACGCAGAGACGCGCCGCCGGAGGGTTGGGGAGGAGACCCGGTTCGTGCGGACACTCCGAGCTCTCGGCAGTGGAGACTCGGTAGGCACGCTCCTCGTGAACCGGGTTCGCGGGATCGTCGAAGGAGTCGAACGTCCATCCGAACGCAAGCGTGTCGCCGGCGCCGGCGAGCGTCAGCAGCCAGCTGCCCTCCTCGTTGTCGTTGTAGGCGTTGGCGATCTCGCGCGCCTTCCCGGACCCGGTCTTGATCACGAGCTCCGTCTGGACGCGCTGCCCGTGCGAGACCCATTCCTCGCGCATCCAGGCGAGGCGGCTCCCAGCGAGCGCGACCTCGTCCGTCCCGGAGAAGTCGACTCCCCGTGCGGGCCGGCAGGGCTGGATGAACGTCCCCTTCCGCGCGCCGGCCTTCCAGAGGACGATGCCGCACCCTGCGACCGCGGCCGCCCGCCGCCCGTCCGCGACGAGCCGGCTGTAGCCGCCCTTGAGCACGATCGAGCTCGTCGGATGGACGATCGGCGACGGAGATCGAGGGCCCGCCGCTCCGGCGAGCGCGCCCGCCAGTAGCAGCAGCGCGGCGGCTTTCACGCGTTAGGTATACCGGGCGAGCCGCTACCCTTGCCTTGATGCCCCAGCTCGGTTCTTTCGAAAAAGCCCTGCGCGTCGGCGAAGGCCGGCGCCTGAAGCGCCTGCGCGAGCAGGCGGACTACATCACGTCGCTCGAGCCCGAGTTCGAGGCGCTCTCCGACGACGAGCTGGCCGCGAAGACGATTGAGTTCAAGCAGCGAATCGAGAACGGAGAGGACGTCGACGAGCTCGTCTTCGAGGCCTTCGCCACCGTCCGCGAGGCGGCCAAGCGCGCGCTCGGACAGCGGATCTTCGACGTCCAGCTGATGGGCGGGATCGCCCTCCACGAGGGTGACATCGCCGAGATGAAAACGGGCGAAGGAAAGACGCTCGTCGCCACGCAGCCGCTCTACCTGAACGCGCTCACGGGCAACAACGTCCACCTCGTCACCGTCAACGACTACCTGGCAAAGCGCGACGCCGAATGGATGGGGCCCGTCTACGAGAAGCTCGGCTTGCGCGCGGCCCACATCGAGAACATGATGCCGTTCGAGGCCCGGGTCGAGGCCTACGGCGCCGACATCACGTACGGCACCAACTCCGAGTTCGGCTTCGACTACCTGCGGGACAACATGGCCGTCTCCCTCGACGGCACCGTCCAGCGCGGTTACCACTACGCGATCGTCGACGAGGTCGACTCGATCCTGATCGACGAGGCGCGGACGCCGCTGATCATCTCGGGCGAGCCCGAGGTGGCCGCCGCCGTCTACTACGACTTCGCCCGCGTCGTGCGCACGCTCGAGGGCGTCCCGTACAAGGCTCCCTCCAAGCTCGACAAGGCCAGTCGCGAGGACCCGGACGCCGACTACACGTTCGACGAGAAGTTCAAGACCGTCTCGCCGCTCCCGCGCGGCATCCACCAGATCGAGCGGGCGCTCAAGATCGACAACCTCTACGACCCGCGCAACGTTCAGCTCGTCAACCACCTGAACCAGGCCCTGAAGGCTGAGTCGCTCTACCAGCGCGACGTCGACTACGTGATCCAGGACGGCGAGGTCAAGATCGTCGACGAGTTCACCGGCCGGATCATGGAGGGCCGCCGCTGGTCGGAGGGCCTCCACCAGGCCGTCGAGGCCAAGGAGGGCGTGAAGATCCAGGAGGAGCACGTCACCCTGGCGACGATCACCCTCCAGAACTACTTCCGCCTGTACGAGAAGCTGGCCGGCATGACCGGTACCGCGAAGACCGAGGAGAAGGAGTTCGTCGAGATCTACGACCTGAGCGTGATCGAGATCCCGACCAACGTCGCGGTCGCGCGCGCCGACGAGAACGACCTGATCTTCAAGACGACGGAGGAGAAGTTCGCGGCGGTGATCGAAGATCTGGTCGAGCGCCACGAGAAGGGGCAGCCGGTGCTCGTCGGGACGATCGCGGTCGAGACCTCCGAGTACCTCTCGGCCCTGCTCGAGCGGCGCGGGATCCCGCACAGCGTCCTGAACGCGAAGCAGCACGAGCGCGAGGCGCAGATCATCAAGGACGCCGGCGCACCCGGTACGGTCACGATCGCGACCAACATGGCCGGCCGCGGCGTCGACATCAAGCTCGGAGAAGGCGTGGTCGAGGTCGGAGGCCTGTACGTGCTCGGCACGGAACGGCACGAGGCGCGCCGGATCGACAATCAGCTCCGCGGCCGCTCCGGTCGCCAGGGCGACCCCGGCGAGTCGCGCTTCTATCTCTCCGGCCAGGACGACCTCGTCCGCCTGTTCGCCGGCGACCGGATCTACAAGATCATGGACCGCTTCAAGATCCCCGAGGGCGAGCCGATGGAGGCGGGGATCCTCTCCCGCCAGATCGAGGGGGCGCAGAAGAAGGTCGAGGAGCAGAACTTCGTCATGCGCAAGAACGTCCTCAAGTACGACGACGTCATGAACAAGCAGCGGACGGTGGTCTACGCTCAGAGGCGCCAGGTGCTGGAGGGCGAGGACCTGTCCGAACAGGTGCGCGAATGGATCCGCGAGGTCGTGGAGCGGGTCATCGACCAGCACACCTCGACGGAGGACAAGGACATCGACCTCGACGCGCTCGTCCAGGCGATGAAGGACCTGTACGAGACCGAGATCACCGTCGACGAGTTGCGCGAGGAGGTCGGAGTCGACCACGAGGCTCTGATCGACGAGTTCGTCGAGGACGCGCTCGACGAGTACACGGCGAAGGAGGAGAGCTTCGGAGAGAACCCGCAGACCTCGCAGCCGCTGATGCGCGAGCTGGAGCGGTTCGTGATCCTCCAGGTCGTGGACACCCGCTGGCGCGAGCACCTCGAGAACATGGACTACCTGCGCGAAGGCGTCCACCTGCGCGCGATGGCGCAGAAGGACCCGCTGGTCGAGTACACGGCCGAAGGGCATGCGATGTTCGAGGAGTTGAACGCGGCCATCCGCGAGGAGGTCGTCTTCACGCTCTTCCACGCCGAGCTCGCGGTCGAGGACGCGGAGCTGCTCGCGATGCAGGACGGCAACGTCAACGGCGGCGGGCTCGAGTACGAGCACCAGTCTCTGGCGGGCGCGGAGGCGATCGCGGCGGCGGGCGGCGGCGGGGCGGCCGGCGGCTCGGTCAGCACTGCGCTGGCGCCGGCAGCGGGCACTTCGGTGATCACAGGGCAGCGCGTCGTCTCGGAGCACGAGAAGATCGGCCGTAACGATCCATGCTGGTGCGGCTCCGGCAAGAAGTTCAAGAAGTGCCACGGCGCTTGAGCTCCGACGGCGGTTAGCCGCGCCGGGCAAAGCCCGACGCGGCGCTGAGCTCTAAGAGCGCGGCGGCAACGGCCCCCGCTTCGGCCCGCTTGTGTTGGACGCGGCCTTAGGCTTCAATTCTTCCGACATGGGGTCGAAGCTGCGGCTGTTTCTCCTGTGTGCATTGGCCGTGTGCCTACCGGCAGGACCGGCGAGCGCTCTGCCTAGGTTCGCCCCAGGCCCCTACACCGTCACCGAGCTGAAGCCGCTGAAGGGCAGCGTCGCCTTCGCGTTCGACGTCAATCTCGCCGGCCAGGCGACCGGGGTGATGACGATGGAAACCGCCGGCAGCACGTTCTATCGCGGCTTCTTCTACGACCCCCGAACGGGGCTCGTCGACATCGGATCGCTCGGCGGCGCCAACACGTTTGCCGAGCGGATCAACGACCATGGCGCGATCACGGGCTCGTCCGAGATCGGAACGGCGAACAAGGTGCACGCCTTCGTCTACACGCCGGGCGTGGGGATGCGAGACCTCGGCGCAGGCCCGGCCCAGCAGAGCTTCGGCAACGACATCGACGAGTCGGGCAACGTGGTCGGGAGCCTGTTCCCCGGCGACCACACCTTTCGCTGGACGTCCGCCGGAGGGATCCAGGATCTCGGTCCGGGGTCGATGGTCGCGTTCGACTTCACCGGTCGGGCCTACGGCTACAAGCTCGGCGATACCGGCGCGGTTCCCGGAATGTGGAGCCCGCCCTTCACGACCTTTACCCCGCTCGGTCCGCTTCCCGATCCGCTGCTCAGGAACGGGTACGCCTACGGCGGGAACATCTTCGGGCGTGCAACGGGAGAGCTCACCGGAGGCGGGGTGGAGACGGCCTTCTACTGGGACGGGCACACGTACGCGAAGCTGAGTCCCTCCGGCTTCTCGTTCAGCTCCGGCGAAGCGGTCAACGACGCCGGCAACATCGTCATCAAGGCGTTCAACGAAGGCGAGGACGACGTGCCCTTCCTCTACCGCCTCTTCAACTCCGATCCGGTGAACGGCAATGACCTCAATTCTTCCGCCTCGCCGTTCTCGAAGCTCCTCGAGTTCACGTCGATCGACGACGTCGGCCACATCTCGGGCGCCGGGCGGGTGGGCAACGAGGTCCACGGGTTCGTCCTCACGCCCTCGTTCAGCACCGAGCTCGACACCGTCGGCTTGATCCTGGAGGGGGACGTTCCCGCCCGGAATCCGTTCTTCAAGTACGTCGAGACGATGCGCCGGCTCGGGCTCGCTGCGGGAGTCAATCCGACGGCGTGCTTCGAGTTCCGGCAGCTCCGCCAGTCGCTCTCCGTCGGCCAGGGCGTTCCGTTCACGGAACCCCAGCGAGTCGCGGCCGGCGACGCGCTCGCGGCGATTCTCGAGCAGAACAAGTGCGCGAGCGGGCTCCCGACGATTCCGGTGACCGTGCCGCACATCTTCAGCCGCACGAAGGAGCGGGAGCAGATCGCGATCCGGATCCTCCGCGGCGCTCCGCTCACGATCACGACTCAGTTCCCCAGCGGCTCGATGGACGTTCTGAGCATCCGCGAGGGAGGCAGGCGGTCGCTGTCCGGCTCGAGCGCCACCGGCAAGCTGAAGATCACGAAGACGAGAACGAGGGCGTCCGTGCGCGTCAAGGTCTCGAAGCTCAAGCGCGGGGGGACGCTCCGGTTCGTCGTAGTCGCGAAGAAGCTTCCCGGGGGCAAGCCGGTCCCCGTGACGACCAAGATCCGCTAGCTACGATCTCGTACGCGATGGACGAGCCGATTCAGGTGCAACTGGAGGCGATCGGGGCCCAGCTCGACTGGGTCCGTGATTACCTTTGACCCGGATCGGCTAGCAGCCCGGATCGCCGAGCTCGAGCAGGCGATGGCCGAGCCCGGCTTCTGGGACGACCAGCAGCAGGCGGCGCAGATCTCGTCCGAGCACGCGCGACTGCAGCGCCGGCTCGAGCGTTACGAGCGCCTGAAGGGCGACTACGAGGACGCGCGCGAGCTGCTCTCGATGGACGGCGAGATGGCGGAGGAGATCGCGACGTCGCTCCGGCCTCTTCGCCGTGAGCTCGACCGCCTGCAAGAGGACGCGCTCTTCACCGGCGAGTACGACGCGGGCGACGCGCTCGTCACCATCCACGCCGGCACGGGGGGCACGGACGCGCAGGACTGGGCCGAGATGCTGCTGCGGATGTATCTGCGCTGGGCGGCCGATCGCGGCTTCCAGACCGAGCTGCTCGAGGCGAGCCCGGGGGAGGAGGCGGGGCTGAAGTCGGCGACATTCACGGTCAAGGGCGAGAACGCGTACGGGATCCTCAAGGCCGAGCGCGGCGTCCACCGGCTCGTCCGCCTGTCCCCGTTCGACCAGGCCCACCGCCGCCATACGTCGTTCGCGCAGGTGATCGTCAGCCCGCTGCCGTCGGAGGACGTGGACGTCGAGCTGGACGAGGCCGATCTCCGCATCGACACCTACCGCGCGAGCGGCGCCGGCGGCCAGCACGTGAACAAGACCGACTCGGCCGTCCGGATCACGCACATCCCGACCGGAATCGTCGTCCAGTGCCAGAACGAGCGCTCCCAGTCGTCGAACAAGGCAACCGCGATGCGCATCCTCAAGTCGCGTCTCGTCGAGCTCGAGCAGGAGAAGCGCGAGGCGGAGCTGGCGCGAGAACGTGGCGCCGCGCAGGACATCGGCTTCGGGAGTCAAATTCGCAGCTATGTCCTGCACCCGTACCAGCTCGTCAAGGATCACCGCACCGAGTACGAGACCGGAAACACGCAGGCGGTCCTCGACGGCCGCCTCGACGACTTCATCCACGAGTACCTGCTCGCCAAGGCGGCGGGTACGGTTGTGTAGCCGCGCGTTCAGATACACTTTTGCGCTCCGACCGGCGCGGCTGCGGCCGCCCGTACACCCTCAGACCGGTGCAGGATCCCAACCTTCAGACAGACACGCCCATGGCCGTCGCTGAGCGCGAGCGCATAGACGCTCCGACGCCTAGCCCGTCGTCGATGATCGTGTTCGAGAACGTGGCGAAGATCTACCCGCCGAACGTCGCCGCGCTCCGCGACGTCGGGTTCGTGATCGACAAGGGCGAGTTCGTGTTCGTCGTCGGCCCGTCGGGCTCGGGCAAGTCGACGATCGTACGCCTGATGCTGAAGGAGATCGAGCCGACCCGCGGCCGGATCATCGTCGGCGGCCGCGATCTCGCGCGCCTGCGCCGCTCCCAGGTGCCGCGGCTGCGCCGCAATCTCGGCTGTGTCTTCCAGGATTTCAAGCTGCTCCACAACCGCACCGCTTCCGAGAACGTCGCCTACGCGCTCAAGGTGCAGGGCGACAGCCGGGACGCGATCCGGCGCAAGGTGCCCGAGGCGCTCAACCTCGTCGGCCTGGCTTCGAAGATGGACTCCTATCCCGACGAGCTCTCGGGCGGCGAGCAGCAGCGCGTCTCGATCGCGCGCGCCGTCGTCAACCACCCGCCGCTGCTCGTCTGCGACGAGCCGACGGGCAACCTCGACCCGGACACCTCCGTCGGGATCATGCAGGTGCTGTACCGGATCAACCGCGCCGGCACGACCGTCCTGATGGCGACGCACGACCGCGAGATGGTGGACAAGATGCGCCGCCGCGTGCTCGCGCTCGAGGACGGCGCGCTCGCGCGTGACGAGCGCCGCGGAGGGTACGCCTCCGAATGAGGTTCAAGATGCTCGTCTCCGAGGCGTGGCGGTCGATAACGTCCAACCTCTCGACCTCAATCGCCGCCGTTCTGACCGTGCTGATCGGGATGGCGCTCGTCGGCATGCTCGTCGGATTCGGCACCTATGCGCGCTCCTGGAGCAGTAAGACGAAGTCTGAGCTCGTGGTCCACGTCTACTTCTGCACCGCAGGAGATCCGATCGACCGAATTCAGTCGCAGGGATGTCATGGCCAAGACGCCTCCCAGCGGCAGATGAATGCTGTGGCAGCGCGCCTACAGCAGAGCCCGCTCGTGGGGTCGATTCAGTTCATCTCGAAGGAACAGGCCCTCAAGAGGGAACAAAAGAAGAATCCCGAGGCGTATTCGCTGCTTCCATCGAATCCGCTTCCGGATGCATTGAAGGTCACGCCCAAGCGCGGCGAGCAACTCGACGCTCTGGCGCATTCGCTCGATCCCTATCCGGCGGGCGTGGGCCAAGTCACCTATGGAAAGAAGACTGCGCACAAGATCCTCGACGTCGCCCATCTGATCGAGCTGATCTTCTTGATCGCGGTCGTGATCCTGTTAGCAGCCTCGACCGTCCTGATCGCCAACACGATCCGGCTGTCCATCTTCGCCAGGCGACGCGAGATCGAGGTGATGAAGCTCGTGGGCGCATCCAACTGGTTCATCCGCGGCCCGTTCATGCTCGAGGGACTGATCACCGGCGTTATCGGATCGCTGCTCGCCGTCTTCGTCCTGCTTCTGGGAAAGGAGTTCGTGATCTCCTCGATCTGGTTCCACGACAAGGGAGTGCACGCGCTCGCCTTCCCGCTGAACGCGCTGATCCTGATCGGGCTTGGCCTCGTGATCGGCGTGGCGGGCTCCGGCCTCACGCTCAGACGGTTCCTGAAGGTCTGAGCGCCGACCGCGTAGTCGTCGAGCTGGCCCGGCGAGGGAAGCTCATCGTCGGCGAGGCCGTCTTCACCCCCGGCGTTCCGATCCTCGTCGACCGCAAGGGGCTTGGGGAGGCCGGCGCGGGCGACCTGGTCGTCGTGCGGCGAGGGCGGGGACGGGCGCGCGTCGAGCGTTTGCTCGGCAAGACCGACCGGATCGAGAACGTGCTCGAAGGGCTGCTCGTCGAGCGGGGACTGCGCGAAGGCTTTGAGCCCTATGAGGCGCCCGAGCCGAGCCTCGAAGGCCGGGTCGACCTCCGCGCCCTCCTTTCCTTCACGATCGACCCTGAGACGGCCAAGGACTTCGACGACGCGCTCTCGTTTCGGCAGGAGCCGGACGGCGTCCGCGCGTGGGTGCACATCGCCGACGTCGGCTACTTCGTCCCGGCCGGCGCGCCGCTCGACCACGGCGCCGCCGAGCGCTCGTTCTCGACGTACGTCCCGGGCCTCGTCGCGCCGATGCTGCCGTCCGAGCTCTCGGAAGACCTCTGCAGCCTGCGACCGCAAGTCGACCGGCTGACCGTCACGGTCGAGTTCCCTCCGAACGGGGAGCCGCGCTTCTACCGATCGGTGATCCGCAGCGGCGCCCGGTTGATGTATCCGCAGGCCTACGCGCGCGAGGCGGAGCCCGCGATCGTCGAGGCGCTCGATCTCGGCTGGGCCTACGCCGAGAAGCTCCGCCGCGCGCGCTTCGCCCGCGGCGCGCTCCAGATCGAGACGGGGGAGATCCAGTTCGAGTTCGACGGGCGAGGCGGCGTGACGCGCGCGTGGTGGGAGACCGAGCCGGAGGCGCACGCCCTCGTGGAAGAGTTGATGATCGCCGCGAACGAGGCGGTCGCGTCGCTGCTCGCCTCGAGGGGGCGCGAGACGCTCTACCGCGTCCACGAGCGGCCCGATCCGCAGGCGATTGCACTCCTGCTCGCGAAGCTCGCCGACCTCGACGTGCCGACGCCTCCCGAGCCGGAATCGCTCTCGCCCGCCGGCGCGGCCGCGCTCGCCGGCGAGATCTCCAGTCGGGTCAAGGCGTACGTGGCCAGCTCGGGGCGGGGGAGAGAGGCGTTCCCGGCGCTGATCCTCCGTTCGCTCAAGCAGGCGCGCTACGACCCGCGCAATCTCGGCCACATGGGCCTCGCGAGCGTGGCGTACTGCCACTTCACGAGCCCGATCCGGCGCTATCCCGACCTCGTCTGCCACCGTGCGCTGCTCGCCGAGCTGGGCCAGGGCGACGATCCGCCGCCGGCCGAGCTCGGAGAGCTGGCAGAGCACACTTCCGCCCGCGAGCGTGAGGCGGCCCAGGTCGAGTACCTGGCGGACGAGATCTGCCTTGCCTGGCTGCTCGACCGGGAGCTGTTCGAGCTCGGCTGGGAGCACGCGTTCGAGGGAGAGATCATCGGCGTGATCGGCTCCGGGCTCTTCGCCCGCTTCGGGAACGTCTTCGAGGGCTACCTGCCGGCCCGCCGCATGCCCGGGGACTACTACGAGCTGAACCCGCTCGCGACAGCACTCGTCGGTCGGCGCGGGGGCGGGACGTTCCGGCTCGGAGACCCGATCGAGGTGCGCGTCGAGAAGATCGACAAGATGGCCGGGAGGGTAGAGTTGAGCGTAACTTGACAGTTACGTAACCGCTCAGTTACAATAAGACCCATGGAAGTCTTCGAGGCGCTTGCCGATCCGACCCGGCGCAGAATCGTCGAGCTACTCGCTCACAAGGAGCGGTCTGCCGGCGAGCTCGCAGGGCATTTCCGCGTCAGTCGCCCGGCTGTCTCCAAGCACCTACGGGTCCTGCGCGAGACCGGCGTCGTCCGTGTTCGCGAGGTCGCGCAGAAGCGCATCTACCGGCTGGAGCCGAAGGCGCTGGGACGAGCAGAGGTCTGGCTGGCCCGGAATCGGAAGTTCTGGGAGGGCCGCCTCGATGCACTCGAAGAGCAGCTCGAGAGAGAGGGGTAAGGATGGAAGAGTTCGGAGCAATCGATACCGCTGAAGTCCTGTTCGAGCGGCGTTTCGCGGCGCCGCGGGAGCGCGTCTGGCGGGCGCTCACCGATCCGGAGGAGCTCGCCGGCTGGCTCGCGCCGGCGGAGATCGACCTGCAGGTGGGAGGCTCGGTCGTCCTCAAGTTCGACGACGGCGACGAGCGCGGCACGATCACGGAGCTGCGGCCGACGGAGGTGCTTGCCTATACCTGGAACGAAGGCGAGACCGACTCGCTCGTCCGTTTCGAGCTGGAGTCCGAGGGAGACGGAACCCGTCTGACGCTCCGCCACACCTTCGAAGGAGAAGTCGACCTTCCGAGCTACGGCGGCGGCTGGCACCACCATCTCGAGCAGCTCGTCGCACAGGTGGCGGGCATGCCGATCGAGTGGGATCGGAACCGCTATCGCGAGCTCAAGGCCGAGTACGAGCGGCGAGCGCAGCAGCAGCGCGAGGCGGAGCTGGCCAGGGAAAGCTAAGCGTGCGCGGGGCGGAGCTTGCGATCGAGCTTCGCCCCGAGCTCTGCCGACAGGTCAAGCAGTCGGTCGAGATCGTCCGCCTCCGTACGGAAGTTGACGATGCAGGTGCGCAGGCAAAAGCGCCCGTTGACGATCGCGTTCGAGGGATAGACGCGCCCGTCGAGTTGGAGCTCGGTCATCAGCCGCTCGTTCAGGCGGTCGAGGTACTCGTCGTCGTCCACGCCGGAGGGGCGGTAGCGGAAGCAGCAGATGGAGAGTCCCGAGGCAACGAGCTCGAACTCCGGCCGCTCCTCGACCCGCTTCGCCAGGTAGCGCGTGAGCTCGATGTCGTGCGCGATCCGCCGCGCGTAGGCGGTGCGACCGTGGGCGAGCAGCGACACCCACACCTTGAGCGCGTCGAAGCCGCGGCTGAACTGCGGGCCCATGAAGCCGAGGTTGATCCCGCGATCGACCTCCTCGTCCTCGTGGACGTAGCTGGCGTAGACGCCGAAGCTGTCGGCGAGCGTCTGGACGTCCCGGACGAGGATGCAGCCGCTCCCGAGCGGCGTCGAGAGCCACTTGTGCGGGTCGAGCGTGATCGAGTCGGCTCGCTCGATCCCCTTCAGCAGCGGGCGCAGCTCGTCTGACAGCCCCAGCGCACCCCCGTAGGCGGCGTCGACGTGGAACCAGAGCCGGTGCTCGGCCGCGATCTCCGCCAGCTCGGGAAGCGGGTCGATCGCGCCGGTGCCGGTCGTCCCGGCCGTGCCGACGATCGCCGCGGGCCGGATGCCGGCCCCGAGGTCGGCGCGGATCGCTTCCGCAAGGGCGTCGGACCGGATCCGGAGCCCGTCGTCGACCGCGATGTGTCGCACCGCCTCCGTCCCGAGCCCGAGCATGTCCGCGGCCCGGTCGATCGTGACGTGCGCCTCCGAGGAGCAGTAGAACGCGAGGCTGTCGGTGATGCCGGCCCGGCGGACATCCTGCCCGGCGATCGCGTCGCGCGCCGCCTTGAGCCCGATGAAGTTCGCGATCGCCCCGCCGGCGACGATCATCCCGCCGGCGCTCTCCGGCAGCCCGAACCGTCCGGCCAGCCATTCCGTCAGCCTGATCTCGATCTCGGTCGCGGCCGGGGAAAGGAGCCAGCCGCCGACATTCGGGTTCAGCCCGGAGGCGAGCAGGTCCGCGGCCGCGCCGGGGACTGTCCCCGTTCCCGTGATGTAGGCGAGGTGGGCCGGGTGCCCGGTCTTGAGCGAGTGGCCGAGGACGGCCTCGCGCAAGTGTGCGACCAGCTCGTCAGCGGGCATCGGCTCGTCGGGGACGTCGAGCGCAACGGCGTCGCGAACGGCCTCCCGCGTGAGCTGCGGAGGGACGACGGGGCCGTCGTGGAGCGATCCGAGGTACTCCGTCCAGACCTCGACGATCGCATCGGCGAACGCGCGGGCGCGCCCGGGATCCCAGTCGAGCTCGCGGTACGGAGTCGGCTTCTCGGCCACGTCGTAGCCTAACCTTGAGGGATGTCACTGTACGACGAGGCTCTGGCCGCATTTCGGCACGGCGACAACGAGCGCGCGCGCGAGCTGAGCGAGGAGCTTCGCAGCTCGGGCCGCGAGGTCGACGGGCTCTGCATGCTCGCGCGCGTCGCGCTGCGCGAGGGCGACGCGGAGCGCACGCGGGAGCTGGCCGAGCAGGCTCAGGAAACGGCCCGAGCGCTCGGCGACCGAGACGCGGAGAGAATGCCGATCCACCTCCGCGCCGCCGCCGCGCGGATCGCGGGCGACTACGCCCTTGCGTGCGACCTCTACCTCGAGAGCATCGAGCTGAGTCGAGAGTGCGCTCCGTCGTTCGTCGCCGCGGAGCTGCACAACCTCGCCTACGTCGAGCTGCACGACGACCGTCTGGAGCGCGCGAAGGAGCTGTTCGAGGAGAGCCTGCAGGTCGCGCGCGAGCGTGAGCTGGACTCGCTGCTGCCGTATCTCGTCGTCGACAAAGGCGTCGTCGCCGCCGAGGAGGGTTCGTGGGAGCAGTCCGCGCGACTGCTCGCCGCCGGTGCGGCGTCGTTCGAGGCGCGAGGCGAGGTGCTCGATCCCGACGACCAGGGCGAGCTCGACCGCGCACTGGAGAAGGTGTTCTCCGAGCTCGAGCCGGCCAGGATCGACGAGCTCTGGGCGGAGGGTGTCGCGCTCTCGATCGACGAGGCCCTGGCATGAAGGGGGAGAAGCCGATCACCGAGAACCGGCGCGCCCGGCACGAGTACCACCTGCTCGACCGGGTCGAGGCGGGGCTCGTTTTGACGGGGACCGAGGTCAAGTCGTTGCGGGAAGGCCGCGCGCACCTCCGGCAGGCCTACGGGGACATCCGCGACGGCGAGCTCTGGCTGGTCGGCGCCCACATCGCCGCCTACGAGCAGGGCTCGATAGGACAGCACGAACCCGATCGCCCCCGCAAGCTCCTCCTCCACCGGCGGGAGATCGACTCGCTGAAGGGGAAGGTGCAGGAGAAGGGGCTGACCCTCGTCCCGACGCGGCTCTACTTCAAGAACGGGCGGGCCAAGGTCGAGCTCGCGGTCGCGAAGGGCAAGGAGACGCGCGACAAGCGTCGCGACATCGCCAAGCGCGACGCCGACCGCCAGATCGAGCGCGCGCTCAAATCTCGGTCTCAGCGCTAACCGGGCCCCGGAAGAGAATCCGCGCTCCCGACGGCCGGTAGCCGAACTCCTCGTTCAGGCGGCGGATCGGCTCGTTCCGTTCCTCGTTGCGCGTCTCCAGCCGCTCGTACCCAGCCTGCTTTGCCCATGCGATCTGCGCCTGCTTGAGCGCTCGGGCGATGCCGCGCCTGCGCCAGGCGCGCTTGACGCCGGTCAGGTCGTGGTGCGCGACCTTCGGCTGGGCGTCCGTGAGGGAGAACTTCGAGTAGCCGACGACCTCGTCCCCCGCCAGGGCGATGAACGTCGCTTCCGGCTTGTCTCCCTGGCCTCCCATCTCGTGGGCGAGCCAGTCCTCGTATGGCTCAATCTCGTCCTCCTCGTCGCCGGGGATGTCCGGCGACGCCTCGAGCGCCACGTCGTAGAGCGCGCGCGCGAGCTCGGGCCGCTCCGCCCATGTGATGAACGTGATTCCCTCAGGTGGCTCGACCGTCGGGGCCTCGATCGCCGTCAGGTCGAGCGAGACGTGGAGCTCGCGACCGATCTCGGAGAAGTCGCGCTTGGTCGCGAAGTCGAGCCCGTCGGGCTGCGAGTCCTCGATCCAGACCTCGAGCACATCCTGTCCTTGCCGCGCCGCCCAGGTCGAGATCTCCCGGTAGAGAGCCGAGCCGATTCCCCGGCGGCGCTCCTCCGGCGGCACCCAGATTCGCGCGAACGGCTCCGGACTCTGGAACTTGAGCCCGACCTCCGCCGCGCCAACCGGCCGGGCACCGTCCCACGCGACGAGGCGAAGGATCTCCTTCACCTGCCGGGCGAGGCCGTGCACTTCCGCGAGCGCGATCGGATCGTCCGGATAGACGCGGTTCCTGATCTCGAGCAGCGCCGCCAGTTCGGCCTCGGTGTCGGTTCTCCGGATCTCCATGACCCTATTCTTCCCTCGATGTCCTCTCTCCCCGGCGGCACCGTAACGTTCGTCTTCACAGACATCGAGGGCTCGACGCGGCTGCTCCAGGAGCTCGGCGATCGTTACGGGGAGGTCGTGGGCGACCACCGGCGGCTGATGCGCGAGTCGATGACAGCGCACGGCGGCAGCGAGATCGACACGCAGGGGGACGCGTTCTTCTTCTCGTTCCCGCGCGCCAAGGACGCAGCTGAGGCGGCGGTCGCAGCCCAGCGCGCGCTCGCCAAGCACGAATGGCCGGAGGGGGAGGACGTGCGCGTGCGGATGGGGCTGCACACCGGCGAGCCTCAGGTCGGAGAGCATGGCTACCTCGGGATCGACGTCGTCCGCGCAGCGCGGATCTGCTCGGCCGGCCACGGCGGCCAGATCCTGCTCTCGGAGACGACGCGCGCGCTGCTCGGGAACGCGCTTCCTGAAGGCGTGAGCGTCTACGACCTCGGGCGGCAGAACCTGAAGGACATCCAGCACGAACGGATCTTCCAGCTCGCGCTCGACGACCAGCCGAAGGAGTCGCGCCCGCTCAAGACCGAGAGCCCCGGGATGCCCGAGTCGCGCGCGAACGAGATCGCCCGCTCGTTCGAGCAACGGATCAACGCCTACGTCGAGCGCCAGCTCGAAGAGGCGCTCAGCGGCGGCGAGCCCAAGCTGCCGACGAAGATGATCGCGGGCGGGATCGGGATCGGGTTCGGGACATTGCTTGCGTTCCTAGTCGTGGCCCTCGCGATCGCGTTGATCGTCAAGTTTGCGTTTTTCTAGGCGTCGCTACAATTCGAGCAACACACATACGGGGGCGACCAGGTTTCGACGTGGTCGGTTCTCCGGCAGAGTTGCAGGTCGAGGTCCCCGGTCGGCCTCGTAAAACAACCGGGACCAATGCAAGTGCGGATCGTAATCTCGCACTCGCCGCCTAAGAACTAGGCGACGCGTCGCTCCGGACTCGGCCCGTGGTTCGGGTAGCGGCGTCAGAAAACGGGCTCGGCGCCAAGGGAGAGCCAATCGCCTGAGGCGCGACACCAAAGGATGGCTAGCCCGGCGGTAGGCCGCTCACGAGCCGGCCGTCCGGGCGAAACTCCAAGCGTGAGCTAAACCTGTAGAAGCTCTGACCGGTGCGTCCGCGGACGGGGGTTCGATTCCCCCCGCCTCCAACGCTCGCCGAGCCGGCCGAAAGGCCGGCTCGAGCTCGCTTCACGGGGGAAACCGGGTTTCCCCCGTGGGCCCCCTCGTTAAGCACACGCGCTTCCCGCGGTGTGGCTTCGCCGGGCGGAGCCCGGCGAAGCAGATTGGCGCGGGGACGACCCGGAAGCACCTCGCGGCGTATAACTCCCCTATGTCCGTGACCGCCGGAGAGCGGCGGATCGTCTCGGTACTCGTGGCGGACGTGGCTGCCTCGACATCCATCGCCGAGCAGCTAGGTCCCGAGCGATCCAAGTTCCTCTTCGACGAGGTCGTACGGCTGATGCGGGAGGAGGTCGAGCGCTTCGGCGGCACCGTCGCGCAGCTGACCGGCGACGGCATCCTGGCGCTTTTCGGAGTGCCTATCGCGCACGACGACGACTCCGAGCGCGCCGTTCGCGCCGCGCTTGCGATCCGCGAGGCGCTCGACGTCTACGCCGCGGACGTCGCGTCTGCATACGGCTTCGAGCTTCGTGCGCGCGTCGCCGTCAACACAGGCCCGGTCGTGGTTCCGGCCGGCGACGCGCCGCCGCACGTCCTCTACAACGCGCTCGGCGATACCGTCAATGTGGCCGCGCGCCTGCAGGCGCTTGGGGATGTGGTTGTTGGATCGGCGACGGCACGCCACGTCGACGAACTGTTCGAGCTCGACGAGCTCGGCGAGCTCGAGCTGAAGGGAAAGAGCCAGACGATCGCTGCCTTCCGCGTGGCGGGGATCCGCGCGCAAACTGCCGCGCGCCCAGAATCGCCGCTCGTCGGCCGCGAGAAAGAGCTGGAGGCGCTCAAGCAGGTCCTCGATGGGCTGCTCGACGGAAGTGGCGCGGTTGTCGCCATCGCAGGCGAGCCTGGAATCGGAAAGTCGCGCCTCGTCGCCGAACTGGAGAAGCGCTTCGTCGGGCGCGTCCGCTTCCTCGCCGGTCACGCCGTCTCCTACGCCGAGACCATCCCTTACTGGCCGGTGCGTGAGCAGCTGAGGGCCTGGCTCGGACTCGGCGTCTCCGATTCCGAGGGCCGTGCCCGCCTGGAACTGCGGGCGGAGCTCGCCGTCATGCTCGCCGAAGAGGCAGAGGAGGCGTATCCCCTTCCTCGCCATCCTGCTCGGCCTGGCGCTCGAGCCGGAGCACGAGCTGCGGATCCGCGACCTTGCCCGCGACGCCGTCCAGCAGGAGACCTTCTATTGGCTCTACCAGCTCGTCTGCGCGCTTGCGCGAGAACGCCCGCTCTGTCTGGTGCTCGAGGATCTCCACTGGTCGGACGAGGCCACCCTCTCGCTGCTCGACGAGCTGCTTCCAGCGGCCGAGCAGAGCGCTGTCTGCTTCCTGCTCGTTCATCGCAGCGAGCCCGACCATCCCGCCTGGCAGCTCGTCGACCGTGCCCGTAGGCGCTTCCGGCGCTCGTTCTTGGAGCTCGAGCTGGAGCCGCTTCCGGACGTGGACACGCGCGCCCTCGCAGAGGCGGACGCGGGAGGAGAGCTGCCGGAGGACCTCGCGGAGCTCCTCGCCGAGCGGACAGGCGGCAACCCCTACTTCGTCGGGGAGGCGATCCGCGATCTGCGCGAGCGCGGGGCGCTCAAGCGGGAGAACGGCGGCGTCGTGCTCGTGGGCGAGGCAGCGATTCCGGCCGCGCTTCAAGAAGCGTTGCAGGCGCGGCTCGACCGGCTCGATCCCGAGGCGCGCGAGCTGGTCACGACGGCGGCCGTGATCGGGCGCTCCTTCGGCCTTCCCCTGCTCGAGCGGCTCCTTCCCCGGGCGCGGCTGCTGCCGACCCTCTCCGAGCTCCAGTGGCTCCAGCTCGTGGTCGAGGAGCGGAGCGGAGTCGCGCCCGAGTACCGCTTCCGGCACGGGCTCGTGCAGGAGGCCGCCTACGCGACGCTCGTCCAGGCCCGCCGGCGCGAGCTCCACCTGCGGGTGGGCGAGGCGCTCGTGGAGCTCCACCGCGACTCGCCGGCGGAGGTGTACGGGCTGCTCGCCCGCCACTTCGCCGAGGCCGACGAGCCCGAGCGCGCGGTCGAGTACCTGCTGAAGGCGGGCGACGCGGCCCGGGCGGCCTACGCAGAGGAGGAGGCGATCGAGCTCTACCGCCGGGCGCTCGGCTTCATGGAGCGAACCGAGGACGAGGTGCGCGCGCGCGCGACGCTGCTCAAGATCGCGCTCACCCACCACCTCGCCTTCGACTACCGCGCCGCCAACGAGGCGTTCGGCGAGGCGTTCGAAATACCCGCGCCCGCGCCCGCGCAGCTGGAGCCGACCGAGCGGATCACCTGGGTGACCGGGACGCCCTGGCCCCATGAAGAGACGGCACCGGGCTTGTCCAAGAGCGACCTCGCGAACTGGGTCACATGCAATCTCTTCCGAGGGCTCGTCGCGATCGGGCACGACCTCGATATCCGGCCCGATCTCGCCGAACGCTTTACCGTCTCGGACGACGGGCGGTCGTACCGGTTCACGCTTCGCCGGGGCGCCCGCTGGAGCGACGGCGCGCCGGTCACGGCGGAGGACTTCGCGTTCACCTTCGGCCGGATGGCCGAGGACGAAGCGGAATCTGCGTCCTGGCTCGACGGGGTGAGCGCGAGCGCAGTTGACGAGCGTACGTTGGAGATCCAGCTGCACGAGCCGCGAAACCACTTCCTGTACCTGCTCGGCCAGCCGCTGCTGTTCGCCTGGCCGCGGCACGTCCACGAGCAGCGGGGACGAGGCTGGTACAGAGACCTCCCGCTCGTCAGCAGCGGTCCGTTCGTGCTCACCCACCGCGACGCGAGCCGCCTCGTGATCGAGTCCGCTCGCACCTGGGACGGGGCGCGCGGAAACGTCGGCGAGGTGACGATCGACAAAGCCTCACCGGCGGCAGCAGGCGAACGGTGGCGAAGCGGCGAGTACGACCTCATCTACGAGATGCTCGCCACGCTCGCGGGCTCTCCCGCAGACGAGGAGACGGTCGTGCAGCGGGCGCCCGGGGGGTTAACGAACTATCTCGGACTTGTCGCGAGACGGGCGCCGCTCGACGACGCCCGTGTCCGCCGCGCCCTCGCGCACGCAATCGACCGGCACGGGCTGCCGCCGGCCGTCGGAAGAACCCCGGCTGCTACAGGCGGACTCCTTCCGCCGGCGATCCCCGGCCACTCGCCCCGTGTCGCCCCGGCGTTCGACCCGGACCGTGCCCGCGCCCTGTTAAGCGAGGCGGGCCACCCCGACGGACGTGGTCTCGGCGAGATCGTGCTGGCGCATTTCGCGATCTCGGAGGAGGCGGCGTCCGTCATCGCGGCCCAGCTGGCGGCGGTCGGCGTTCGCGTTCGGAGTCTCCCCGCCCACTCCAACGCCGCTCTTGAGGCCGCGATCAAGGAGCGCGCCCATGCCTACACCTGGGCCACGGGCTACGAGTTCCCCGATCCGGGCGGCGGCTTCCTCGCACCGCTCCTCCGCTGGGGCACGTGGCTCTACCGTGATGAGCAGCTCGAGCAGCTGCTGGCCCGAGCGGCCGCGCTCCGCGACCAAGACGAGCGCCTGCGCACGTGCCGCGAGTTCGAGCGGATCTGGATCGGCGAGCAGGCGGCCGTGGTGCCGCTCGCGTACTACGACAGCCTGTTGTGGCGGCGTCCCTGGGTGACTGGCATGTGGGCAAACGCGATCGCGAGGTCGACGTTCGCCGAGGCGATCGTCAGGCGGCCCTAATCCCTCTCTCCGACGAGGCTGATGCGCTCGAGCATGGCGTGCTCGGACCTGGAGGCAACCCCTCAAACAGGTCGCCTGCCCGCTTGAGCCAGCCGCGCGTCGCGGCCGGACCGCGAAACGTCGGCGAGTTCTGATGCCGGAGCCGCCCCGACTCCGTGAGCTCGAACAGGGTCGCGGCTTGAATCCGAAGAAGCCTTGGGCCACCTGTCTCTTCAGGCGCGCCCATCTTTTCGAGCTTAGCTGCGCTTATCGATCTTGGATAAAGCCGGGGTGGTCTTATCAACATCCGATAAGAGAGATAAGATCGACGCGATGGATCCGCGGATCAATCCGTACACCCCGAATGCCGGTGCGCGTCCGCCGGCGCTCGTCGGTCGCGATGCGGAGCTCGAGAGCTTCGAGATTCTGCTAGAGCGACTTCGCCGCGGCTATGCAGAGCAGTCGATGCTGATCACCGGCCTCCGTGGAGTCGGCAAGACGGTCTTGCTCGGCGCTTTCGAGGGCCGCGCGCTGAACAGCGGCTGGGTCACCGTGTCCGCGGAGATCACGAAGAACGAGGATTTCGGGCCGCGCATGGGAGGCATGGTCCGGCGGGCCCTCTTTCAGGTTGCGCCCAAAGCATCCTGGACCGACAGGATCAGACGCGCTGCGGGTGTGCTCAAGTCGTTCTCGCTGACCGTCTCGTCGGAGGGGGCGGTGACAGCCGGAATCGACATCGATCCCATCGAAGGCGTGGCCGACACCGGCAATCTGAGCGACGATCTGACCGATCTGCTCGTCGCCCTCGGGGAGGCCGCCCAGGAGCGAGAGACCGGCGTCGTCTTCCTCGTGGACGAAGTTCAGTTTCTGCGTGCCGGCGAGTTCGAGGCCTTGATCGCAGGGCTGCACAGAACTGTCCAGCGGGAGCTTCCGATCACCCTTGTCGGTGCCGGCCTGCCGCAGCTCCCCCGTCTCGCCGGTGAGGCAAAGTCGTATGCGGAACGACTCTTCAAGTTTCCGCGCCTCGGTCGGCTCTCTCCGCCGGAGGCCGAGACGGCGCTCGCCCAGCCCGCCGGCGACCTTGGGGTCGAGTTCGAGCCCCGCGCGATCGACGTCATAGTCGAGTACACGGAGGGCTATCCCTACTTCATCCAGGAGCACGGGAAGATTGTCTGGGACCTCGCGCCCGAGGGGAGGCCGATCGCTCGCCGGATCGCCGAGGAGGCTCGACGGGTCGTCGAGGACAAGCTCGACGAGTCGTTCTTCCGCGTCCGCGCGGAGCGGACGACGGGGCTCGAGCTCCGGTATCTGCGGGCAATGGCCGACCTCGGCCCCGGCGAGCACACTGCCGGAGATGTCGCAACCGTCATGGCGCGGACGTCGGAGCAGCTGGGGCCCACGCGTGCGCGGCTCATCGACAAGGGCTTGATCTACACCACCGGCCACGGCCGCGGCGCCTTCACCGTTCCGCAGTTCGACCGCTACATGCGGCGAACCTACGAGCTGGCTCTGCCGAACCGGCGCAAAGAGGATTAGTCGCCGTGCTTCTGCACGATCTGTACGGGATTGCCGTCTGGATCTGCGATCCAGGCGGCGCGCAACGCAGCGAGGAAATCGTGCGGCGCGCTGAGGGAGCGAGCACCCTGCGCGGTGAGTGCGGCGTACGCCTCGTCGACGTCGTCGGTCCAGACCACGACCTCGCCTCGCGGAGGTCCGCCGCCGACGTCCAGCCCGTGCATGTTGCGCGCGGCCTCGATCGCCGCGAGTCCCAGCGTCAGTTGACCAAGGCGCAACTCGACGTGGATCGGCGTGCCCTCCTCGGGCGTCCGGAACGTCTCCCTGAACCCGAGAAGATCACGGTAGAAGCGAGTCGCTGCGTCGACGTCCTCGACATATAAGTTGACCTGAGGATCGCGGAACACGGGGCCAGGATAGGCGAGGACATCGTCGGAACGTACCTTCAGCGGTACCCGAGCTCAGTCGCAGGCCGGTCTTGCGTCTGGATCTCGACGAGGTATCGCCAGCAATCGGGTTGAGTGCCGTCCGTGTCCGTGATGCCGTACGTTCGCGCCAGCTCTGCGCTCGAGAGCACCCTTCCTGCGTAACGCGCAACGTCCGCGTCCGAAGCCAGCGCGACGATTCCGCGCGCGACATACGTCGGAGACTCGGAGATGCAGAAGTGCGGCCTCTGCTCGAGCGCGTCGCGCCAGGTTGCCTCGGTGACGCCGAAGTTCTCGAGCATCCGCTCCGATCGCAGCCAGCCCGGCGTGACCGCGAGCGCCGTGCAGGTGGTGCCGTCGAGCTCGGCGGTGAGGCCGAGGGTGATCCGCTCGACCGCTGCCTTGACGAGGTCGTAGTAGAAGCCGACGCCTTCTCGGAAGCTCTTGTTGTACTCGGACGTCCCGTCGGTCATCTCCACGACCAGTCCCTCACGGCCGCGCAGCATCAACGGGAGCGCCTTGGCGCAGGTAATGAGGTGGGTCTCGATGCCCATGCGGAGCATCCGCAGCCCGCCGTTCACGTCGTGATCCCACAGCTTCTTGTCCCACTCGGCGTAGCGGTCACCGCCGAAGATGTCGTTGACGAGGATGTCGAGCCGGTCTTGCTCCCGCTCGATCCGGCCGACGAGGGCGCCCACCTCATCGGGCTCGAGATGGTCGACGCGCAGTGCCTCGTCCTCGCCATCTGCGCGCTCCATCAACTCGCCCGTCTCCTCGATCGTCTCGGGACGGTCGATCTCCGAACGCCCGTGCACCCGGCTGCTGCGTCCGGTCGCATAGACGTACGCACCCGCCCGTGCGAGCTCGACCGCGATCGCGCGCCCCGCCCCTCGAGTCGCGCCCGCCACCATCGCGACCTTTCCCAGCAGTGGGCGACTGGATTCCTCCTGCGGCATGTCTCCTCCTTCGCCTCTAGCATCTTGCCAAAGACGCTGCATTTATGCAACGATAGTGTTGCATGAATAGATCGACCGCGACGCATCCCACGCCACGAGGCGCCCCCATCGTCGACGAGGAGCTGCGTCGCGCGACGATCGAGGTCCTACGCGAGCGCGGCTTCGAAGGGCTGACGCTGGAGCGCGTCGCGGAGTCGGTAGGCCGTGCTCGCTCGACCCTGTGGCGTCAGGGCTTGAGCCGGGACGTGCTGTTCGAGGCGCTAGTCGGCGAGCTCGCCGAGGACTTCCGGTCGACGATGTATCCCGTTCTCACGTCCGGCGGCACCGGCCGCGAACGCCTCGTGCAAGGCCTCGAGTCATTGTGCAAGCTCCTCGACCGGCACCTGCCGTTGATGCTCGCCACCGACGAGGCGTTCCACCAGGAAACCGCTCCCGGTGTGCCGCCCGACTACCTCCACCCGTTCATCCAGTTCTTCCACGAGGGAGCTCGTGACGGCTCGTTGCCGGCGGTCGAAGACGTGGTCTCGACCGCCGACGTCGCGTTCAATGCGGTCGCCTGGCCGTACGTCCATCTTCGCGGCCGCCATGGGTGGCCTGCGAAGAAGGCTCGCTCGCGCATCGTCGGAGTAGTGCTCAACGGCATCGCCGCGGCTGAATCGCGGCCCCGCGCGAAATCACGAAAGGAGTCGGAATGACGATGACCCTTCCCTACCGCGAACCGCTCGTTCCGCGCGAGCCGGCAGCGCGCCAGATCCCCGAACCGCCGCGTCGCGGTGAGCCGGGCGGGCCGCCGTGCGGGATCTGCGACGGCGGAACGACGGGAGCCGTCTGGTCGGACGACAACTGGACTCTCCATCCCCCGGTCGGAGGCAGCCTTCCCGGCGCCGTCTGGCTCGCCAGCCGTGTCCACGTCGACTCGTTCGTCGATCTGCCCGAGGCTCTTGCGGCAGACTTCGGTCGTGTCGCGGCGCGTGTCGAGCGGGCCATCCTTACGTTGGGTGACCTCGCTCGCGTCCACCTGTACCGATGGGGTGACGGCGGCGCGCATTTCCATGTCTGGTTCCTGCCGAGGCCGCTCGGGATGGTCGAGGCCTCCGGGATGATGCTGCCGATCTGGGAGGACGTGCTGGCGAACGTCACGGACGAGGAGCTGGCGGCCGCGGCGAAGCGCGTCGCCGCTGCGATGTGACGAGCCGCGCACAGCTCAGCTAGCGGCGGCTGACCCGATGGGGGCCGACCAGGGCTTTGCCCCTCGGTGGCCCAGAGAGAAGCGCTTCAACCGGGTGGGGCTCGGCGGGACGTCCCGTCGGGAACCAGCCTCTGCCTTCCGAGGACAGGATCAGCGTTCTCGCCTTCTCGCCGACGAAGGCGAGGCGACCCGGTCCCTCGAGCGTTCCGTCCCAGAGCTCGAGGCCGAGGTGCTCGAGGTCGCTCGCCATCGTCACCGGGTCTCCGATCAGGCCTAGCTCCGAGAACCCCAGCAGCTCGCCCGAGTCGAACGGGCCTTCCGCCGCCGTCTCGCCGATGCCTCGATGGGCGATCAGCTCGACGATGTTGCCGGCCGGGTCATGGATGTAGAGGGCGAGGGCGGCCCAGTTGTCGAAGTCGAAGGCCACCTCGCCGGTCTCCTGGTAAGGAAGGAGCTCGACTCGTTCCTTGGCCCACGCGAGCGCTGCGTCGAAGCGGTTCCCCGGGACGAGCAGCGCGAAGTGGTAGAACGGATCGCCGGGCGCCGACACGAACTCCAGCTCCGTCGCGCCGATCCTGAAGGTCGCGCCTGTCTGCCTCACCCCGAGTCGGTCGGCGTAGAACTCGATCAGCGCCGGGAGCGAGTCTTCACCGGCGTGTAACCGGACGCGCAGAAACTCCATTGGCTTAGATGTTGCTAACCGCCCGCAGCGTTCCAGCAGGCCGCGCCGGTGTGGCAGTCCACGAGCGCGGTCAGCCGGGAATGAAGCTGCGCGTGTGCCTTCGGCGACAGCAACCCGATCGAGTTGTTCAGCTCGTAGGGATCCTTGTTCAGGTTGTAGTACTCGAGCTCTCCGTCGACGTACTCCACATAGGTGCCCGTGGCTGTGCGAATCGCCTGGTACGTGTCGGGGTTCCCCGATCCCGGCGGAGGGAAGTCGGGATCGCTGCGGTCGCGATCGGGCCCGTGGTGCTCGACGAGGATCGCCTTTCGCCAGCTCGGGACCGCGCCTCCTCCCAGGAGCGGGAGGAGACTTCGCCCGTCGACCGCGGGCGGGATGCTCTCGCCGCCGAGCCGGACGAAGGTGGGGTAGAGGTCGATGTTCGACGCGAGCTTGTTCACCGTCCGTCCGCGCGGGATGCCGGGGCCGGTCACCACCAGCGGCACGCGGATGTCGGTCTCGAAGGCGGTCTGCTTGCCGGCGCTCAGCCTGTGCTCGCCCATGTGGTAGCCGTTGTCGGAGGTGAAGAAGATGTAGGTGTTGGAGAGCTGGCCCTTCTTCGCCTTCAGCACCGCCTGCAGGATCCCGATCAGCTCGTCCACGGACTCGACCGCCTGCGCCCGCTTGCGGAAGCCGGAGTCGATGTTCGCGACCTGCACGCCTCTCAGGTTCAGATGCGTTCGCAGCCAGGCGGGCTTGTCGCGGATGTCGGCCTCGTCGAAGGCGGGCGTCCGCGGGGCGCGCAGTCCGGGGAAGTCGCTCAGGTGGCGCGGCGCGGGCGTGTACGGGCCGTGCGGCGCGAATGGCGCGATCTCGAGCAAGAACGGCTTTCCTTCGGCGGCGGCGCGGTTGATGAAGTCGACGCTCTTGCCGGCGAGGACGTCCGTAAGGTAATCCGACGGCTGCCGTCCGTAGTGGATCAGGGCGCCGTTCTCGTTGAGGATGTAGTTGTACTCCGAGTACGCGTTGCCGGCGACGTCCCACTCGTCCCAGCCGGGCGGGATGTATCCGATCTGGTCGTCGACCGCCGCGGTCGGCGTGTAGCCGTTCATGTACTTGCCCATCATCGCCGTCAGGTAGCCGGCCGACTGGAGCCGGGTGGCGAACGTCGAGTTCTCGTGGCCGAGCGAGTGGAAGAGCTTGAAGCCGCCGTCCTTGCCGTCGTTGGTGAAGATCCCCGTGTCGTGCGGGAACTTACCGGTGAAGATCGACGCGCGCGACGGGCAGCAGAGCGAATCGGTGACGAAGTAGCGCCCGAACGTGACGCCCTGCTTCTGCATCTGCTTCACGTTCGGCATGAACCTGAGCAGGTTCCAGGACAGGTCGTCGGTGAGGACGAAGATGATGTTAGGAGGCTTCGGCGCCGCCGACGAGCCCGGATCGGCAAAGGCCGCCGCCAGCGCGAGGCACGCCGTCGCGGCTGCAACGGCCAGCACCTTCACCTTCACCCGGAACCCCATTCTCACGACTCGATGGTAGGACGTCGAAACGGCGGATTCGATAGGTCATAGTCTTCCGCAAATGGAAGAAATCGGTCTGGAAGAGCTCCAGCTCGCGGCGCGCAACCACGGCATGCCGCTCGAGGCACTGCGGTATCCGATTACGCCGGTCGGGTTGCACTACCTGCTGATCCACTACGACATCCCCGGAGCGGACGATCTCAGCTGGACGCTCGAGGTGACCGGACTGGTCGAGAGGCCGCTGTCGGTCACCCTCGACAAGCTCAAGGCCCGTTCGGCGGAGGAGATCACGGTCACGATGGAATGCGCCGGTAACGGACGGGCGAGGATGTCTCCGCGTCCCGTCAGCCAGCCGTGGCTGCTCGAGGCCGTCGGGACCGCCCGCTGGCGGGGGGCGCCGCTGCGGTCGCTGCTGGCGGAGGCCGGACTGCGTGACGGCGCGCTCGAGATCGTCTTCACCGGCCTCGACCACGGCGTCGAGGGCGGAGTCGAGCAAAGCTTCCAGCGCAGCCTCTCCGTCGATGACGCACTCGAGAGCGACGCCATCCTCGCGTACGAGATGAACGGGGAACCCTTGCTTCCCCAACACGGCTTCCCGCTCAGGCTGATCGTCCCCGGTTGGTACGGGATGACCAGCGTGAAGTGGCTGACGCAAATCGAGGTCGTCGACGAGCCCTTCGCCGGCTACCACCAGACGGAGGCGTACAGGCTGCGCCTCGACGAGAACGAGACCGGCGAGCCCCTCAGTCGAATCCTCCCGCGTGCGCTGATGATTCCACCCGGCTATCCGGACTTCCTGACGCGTGCGAGGACGGTGAAGCTCGGGCCGTGCCCGCTCGACGGGCGCGCCTGGTCCGGCTGGGGTGAGATCGACTCCGTCCAGGTGAGCACCGATGGTGGCGAGAGCTGGGCCGACGCTGCTCTCGAGTCGAGCAGCGGATCGCGGTGGGCCTGGCGCGGGTGGAGCTATCGCTGGGAGCCGGAGAAGCCGGGCGCCTACGAGCTCTGCTGCCGCGCGCGCGACGATGCAGGCAACGAGCAGCCGCTCCAGGCAGTCTGGAACCTGGGCGGGTACGCAAACAACTCCGTCCAGCGGATCCCGGTCACCGTCGTCGCCTGAGCTCCCCGGCGAAGCTCCCTCCGCCGATCGTTCGGTCGGCGTTCTTGCCGGCCCGATCGCGGAGCTCCCGGTCGGAGGTGACGAGCCAGTAGGGCTCGAACTCGGAGGCCCTGCGGATCAGCCAGTCGTCCGCGCTTTCCCGCTTGCCGGTTCCGACGAGGACGGAGCCGTCGTCGAGCTCATGCTCACCGACCAGACCGCCGGGCGCCGTGCCGTCGAAGACGACCACCATCTTCCTTCCGTGCTCGGCACCCCATGCGCGGCATCGTTCGACCAGCTCGTCCTCCGGGATGTTCGGCCACTCCGAGCGGAGCACGTTTCTCGCGTCGACGAGGACGGTCTCCAGAGCTATCGGCCGGCGAATTTAAAGCCGTCGAGACATCCCTCTTTGCCGAGGGCCTGCGCTTGGGAGCCCCCGCCCGTGCGGCTCGCCCAGTAGTTCCCGACCGCCGTCGCGATCTTGTCCTTGTCCTTGACGTTCTTCACCTTGTACTTGTGGGCGAGGTCGAGCAGCTGGACCGTCGAGCACTCGCTGTTGGCGCGCTCGTAGGACGTGTTCGCGGCGGCGCTCACCGTGGTCGTCGGAGTGCTCGAGGACGAGCCGCCCTTGCTGCCTCCGCAGCCGGCCACGATCGCGGCCGCCGCGGCGCAAGCTGCAAGCGAGAGGAGAAGCCGCAAGCTACGTGCCGACGACCTGAACGAGCCAGCGCCGCTCGCGCTCGCGATCGAGCTCGATGAAGAGGACGCGCTGCCAGGTGCCGAGCGCGAGCTCGCCGTCACGGACGGGGATGGACTCGCCCGCCGTGCCGAGGAGCATTGCCATGCAGTGCGAGTGGCCGTTGCCGACCTCCATGTCCTCGACGCAGAGGTTCTCCGTGCGGCGGTCCCAATCGTCGTGCGCGTAGTAGGACTCGCTCGGGATCAGGCGGCGCAGGAGGCCGGTGAAATCCTCGAGGAAGCCGGTCTCGAACTCGTTCACGCGCACGCAGCAGGTGGTGTGAGGGGAGTAGACGCAGGCGATCCCGTCACCGATGCCGCTCTCCCTGACCGCCTCGTTCACCTCGTCGGTGATGTCGGTGACAGTGAGCCCGCCCGCAGTACGGAGACTCCGCTCGTGTTGGAAGACCTTCACGAGTGGACCATGTTAATGGGAGTGGCGGCCGCCGCCAAACAGATCCCTGGTTTGAGCGCTACGGTTCGCCTCATGAGCTCGGACCCGTAGCTCAGCGGTCAGAGCAGCGGACTCATAATCCGTTGGTCCCAGGTTCGAATCCTGGCGGGTCCAAAGAGAGAAGCCCTGCAACCGCAGGGTTTCTCTTTGGGGCGGGGCGCGCGGGGTCTCCAGGGTGACAACGAAAGTGACAACAAGGGGTCGCGCGCGAGCGCCGGGAGGTTGAGCGCGTCGGTGCGTTCGCCGATCGACACCGCCTCGCGGGCGAGTGCCTCCGCCTCCGCGTGGTCGCCGCGGTGCGCGTGGACGAGCGCCTGAACTTGCCGCCAGAGCACCTGCGTGTACACGTCGTGCTCGTGGCCCAGCTCGCGGCCCTTCCGGGCAAGCGGCTCGGCTTCGTCGTAGCGCCCGAGCGCGCACAACGAGAGCCCGGAGCTGGGGGGAAAAGGTCGAGACCGGCGCTTACCTTCGAGGAGGTCACAGAACCGCTGAAGATGGCAGACGGCCTTCTCCTCGTCGCCCGCGAGCGTCGCCACCGCGGCCATCACCCAGTCGACGTCCCCGTAGTTGCCGGAAAGCTCGTGCTGTCGCTCGGCCGCCTCCTCGGCAAGCGCGAGAGCCTCGTCGAGGCGGCCGAGCATTCCGAG
>WNGE01002462.1_pt1 | contig 38453 bp, 29 predicted proteins | sample 5400651 | NCBI WGS metagenome assembly WNGE01 (sample SAMN13153370, study PRJNA577476) | soil metagenome | isolation source: 60 cm soil or saprolite under grassland replicate 2 | place: USA:California | collected 2016-06-15 | reverse complement strand
AGGCCCTGGCCGACGTGGTGGCCTCGTTCGCGGCCCAGGCGGGCATCGCGCTCGAGCTCGCCGCGAGCCGGGCCGAGGCCGAACGGCTGTCGCTGTACGAAGACAGGGACCGGATCGCCCGCGACCTGCACGACCTGGTCATCCAGCGGCTCTACGCCACCGGCATGTCGCTGGAGGGCACCATGCCGATGATCACCAGGCCGGAGGTAGCCAGCCGGATCACCAACGCGGTCGACGCGATGGACGAGACGATCAAGGAGATCCGCTCCACGATCTTCCAGTTGCAGGCCAGGGGGGTGGCGACCGGGCCGGATCTGCGCGGGGAGATCGTCGCCCTGGTCGACGATATGACCGACATGCTCGGCTTCGCCCCGTCGCTGCGGCTGGGCGCCGGCCTCGGCGGCGACATCAGCCCGGAGGTGGCCGACCAGGTGCTCGCCGCGCTGCGCGAGGCGCTGTCCAACGCGGCCAGGCACGCGAACGCCAGCCAGGTGGACGTGACCGTGGACGCGGGCTCCGACGGGATGCTGACCGTCCAGGTCACCGACAACGGGACCGGAATCCCGGACGGGGGGAGGCGCAGCGGGCTGCGCAACCTGGCCAGCCGGGCCGAGACGCTCGGCGGTGAGCTAAGGCTCGAGCCCGCCAACCCCGATGCGTCCGCGCCCGGCACCAGGCTGGAGTGGCGGGTCTCCCGCTAGACGCTAGGCGGGCCAGGTGTGGACGGGCTGGCCGGTGGCCGCGCGGGACAGGTACCGGTCGAGCATCACGGCGAGGGCCTGGTCCCGGCCCAGGCCGGACTCGGCGGCCGCCAGCGCGGCGCGCTGCCAGGCGGCCCCGGTCTGGCCGCTGGCCACCCGCGCGCCGATCACGCCGAGCAGGCGGTCGGCCTCTGCCGCGGCCACGCCCGCGTCCAGCAGCCCCTGCCTGGCCCCGGGCAGCAGTTCGGGCACCAGCTCGGCAGCAGGGACCGTCCGGACCCCGTCGCCGCGGTCGGCCGGCCAGCTCAGCTCGGCGGCCAGGCCGTGCTGGGCCGCACGGTAGAAGCCGTGTTCGGCGCGCTCGAACGGGACCGCGTAAGTCCATCGTTCATCCCGGCCCGCCAGCCAGAGCGTGAGGCCGATCAGGAAGGCCGCGTTGGCCAGCATGTCGGTGACGGTCGGCCCGGCGGGCAGGGCACGCATCTCGATCCGCAGGTGGCCCCCTGCCATCGGGTCGTAGATGGCCCGGTTCCAGCGCCAGACCGTGCCCTGGTGCAGCCGGAGCTCCTCCAGCGATGGCACGCCGCAGCCGGCCGGCCCGCCGCTGACGAAGGGGAGCAGCGGCTCGTGCCGCCGGACGCTCTCGGTGAACAGCTCCAGCGCGCCGCCCCGCAGCCAGCCGGTACCGAACGCCGCGCGCGGCGGGCCACGTCGCGGGCCGGCGCGGTCGCGGTCCTCGACCGACTGCTTGAACAGCGCGATCCTGGTCTCCTCCCAGAGCCTCCGGCCGAGGAACGTGGGTGAGTTGCCGGCCACGGCCAGCACCGGGGCGGTCGCCAGCTGAGCCGCGTTGTAGACCCGGGTGAACTCGCCCGGGGCGACCCGCAGGTGAAGCTGGAACGAGGTGTTCGCTCCCTCGGCCGTGACGTGCTCGCTGGTCAGCTCCAGCGGCTCAGCTCCGGCGATCCTGATGCGGAACGGGCCCCGGTGCAGCCGCCGCAGGCCACGGTCCAGCGCCCGGTAGCGCGCCGCATCGGTCACCATGCCCAGGTCCAGGTGGGCCGGGCCGAGGGTCGGCAGGATGCCGATCAGCGCGATCCGGCCGTGCTGCGCCCGGGCCGCGTCGTCGGCCCGGTCCAGCAGCGGGCCGAGCTCGCCGGCCAGCGCGGTGAACGGGCGTCCGGCCAGCGGCACCGGCGAGGCGTTCAGCTCCAAGTTGTACCGGTTGAGCTCGAGAGTGATCCGGGGATCGGCGGCTAGGTCGAGGACGGCCTGGTTCCGCGGCAACGGCCGGGCCGCGTCGTCGACCAGGCACAGTTCGAGCTCGGCGCCGATCGTGGCCGGGCCCGCCCCGAAGCCCGGCCGGCAAAGCAGCTCCCCGAGGTCGGACAGGCACCGCTCGAGCCGCTCCCGGAACTTGGCGTAGTCCTGCTCGGTGAACGTCTCCCTAGTGAGCTCGGCTCCCATGGCCGGACCTCGCGTCACCCTGCCGCGGCGATCCGGCGGCCGGTCAGCACGGCGGGCAGGATCCTGGCGTAGTGGTCCCGGGCGCCCGGCGCCTGCACCCGCAGCGGCAGCGTGCGCAGCCGCGCGAGCTCAGCCGGGTCCGTCACCTCGGTGATCTCGCCGCGCACGATCACGCTCCAGCCGGCGCCTCCGGCCGCGTCGGTCCCGTCCGCCTCGAAGCAGACCCGGCTGCCCCGCCCGGCGACGTGCAGCTTGGTACCCGGCTCGGTGCGGAACACCATGGTGTGCCGGTCCAGGACGAAGTTGACCGGGAAGACCACCGGTCCGTGGTCGTCGATGACGGCTACCCGGCCGAGGTTCCCGCCCGCCAGCAACCCGAAACACTCGGACCTGGTCAGCTCCTCGATCAGGCCCGGCCGCGGCTCAGCCCGGGGCGGCACGATCGCCGCCGGCTGGGAACAGGACCTCGTCGGGATCGCGGCGCACGCTGACCGCCACCTGGGTGACCATCCCGATCCGCAGCACCAGGTGCGGGCAGGCGCCGTCGCTGAGCTGGGTCCGGAGGAACTCGCGCAGCCAGGGCAGCTCGAGCGGCTGGCTGTGCAGCGCCACCGCGGCCCCGCACAGGCCGGCGGTGAGCAGGATCCGCTGCAGGGCCTGGCCGGTGTGCACCCAGTCCGCCGGGCTATCGCCGGTCGTGGTGAGCAGTCCGGCGACGCCGGCGGCCCGGTGCGAGGTGGCCGGGCTGAGCGGCGGCATCCCCCAGCCGTGCCCGCGGGCGAAATCCCGGCCGGGGAAGTATGGCTGGGTGCGCTCGGCCCGCGCCGGGTAGGAGGTAGCCGGCACTCCATCGCAGCTGGCGCTGCCCGGCGCGGGCGTCCAGCGGGCGAGCTCGCGCAGCCGCTCACCGTCGTGGCGCAGCTGGTGCTCGGCGGTCTGAACGGCAGCCGCGAGCGCGGCCCGGCGGCCGTCGTCCGCCACGATGCGCAGCGTCGCGCCTTCGCGCGTGGCGGCGGTGCGCAGCGCGGCCAGCGTGTCCGGCGGCAGCGGCCCGGGATCGAACGCACCGCGATGGGTCCGCCGGGTGAGCACGTGGGCGGCCAGCTGCCGCTCGAATTCATCGGCGGCGGCGCGTTCCCGCCAGGACACCTGCGCCACCAGCGTCGGCAGGGCCGGGTCGGGCAGCACGTGGGTCTCGGGAATGTAGCCGAGGGACCGCAGCGCCAGCCGGATATTGAACAGCGCGGCTCCGCAGCTGATCATCATCTCCCGGCCGTCCGGGTCGGCCGCGGCCAGCCGGCGGCTGTCATCGGCATGCAAGCTGACCTGCGGTCCGCCGTCTGCGGTGAACCGCCACGGCTGAGTGTTGTGCACCGAGGGTGCCCAGACCGCCCTGGCTACCACGTACCTGACGATCTCTTCGGCAGTCATCGGCTCGCTCATGCCCCCAGCACATCGCGGTACGTTGCGGGCAGGCAGATGCCAAGGTCCGTATCCGGCGGGACCTTAGTCGGACAGGATCCGCATGGCGTCACCCCGACTGGTCGGCGAGCCGCGCGCTGTCGATGCACAGGCGCCGGCCGTTCAGCATGACCGGCGAGATGCGGATGAAGTGGTCACGCGCCTCCATGGCCCACGGTCTGAGCCCGATCGTCCGCAGCCGGGCGAGCTCTTCGGGATCGGTTACCTCGCTCGACGGCCCGATGGCGGTGACGCTCCAGCCGGACCGGGCTTCCACCGCTGCGGTCGGTCCTGATCACGATGTCACCCTGGTCGAGGGCGAAGTTGACCAGTTCCACCGCCGGTAGCGCCCGCCGGGTGTAGATGATCCGGCCCACCGGGACCGACGCCATCAGCGTGAGGCATTCGTCCCGGGATAGGCGCTGGAGTGCGGAGCCGTCAGAGTACATGAAGCGAAGCATGCCCTCCGGGCGGCGGGAGCGCCCAGGGAAGAAGGTCCCTAATTCCCGGGACCCTCGTGCTCGCCGTGCTGATCGCCGAACACGCGGACCGCGTAGGCGGCCGCCTGGGTGCGGCGCTCCATGCCCAGCTTGGCGAACAGCGCGGACACGTAGTTCTTCACGGTCTTCTCGGCCAGGAACATCCGCTCGCCGATCTGCCGGTTGGTCAGCCCCTCCCCGATCAGCTCCAGGATCCTGCGCTCCTGCGCGGACAGCGCGGCCAGCGGGTCGTTGCGGACCGACTGATCCCGCAGCCGGGCCATCAGCTGGCTGGCCGCGCGCGGGTCCAGCATGGACTGCCCGGAGGCCACCGTGCGGACCGCGCCGACCAGGTCGGTGCCGCGGATCTGCTTGAGCACGTACCCGGCCGCGCCCGCCATGATCGCGTCGAACAGTGCCTCGTCGTCGCCGAACGAGGTGAGCATCAGGCAGGCCACCTCGGGCATCCGGGAGCGGATCTCCCGGCACACCGACACCCCGTCGCCGTCCGGTAGCCGCACGTCCAGGACGGCCACGTCCGGCTTCAGCGCGGGAATCCGGGCCAGCGCCGAGGACGCGGTGCCGGCCTCGCCGACCACCGTGATGTCCGGCTCGGCCTCGAGCAGGTCGCGGACGCCCCGGCGGACGATCTCGTGGTCGTCCAGAAGGAATACCGCGATCTGCGGCCGGGCCGCATCTCCCGGCCCCGCACCGTTCACCGGACTAGTCACCGTAACTCCTGATGGTCGCGAAGGCCCTGCGGGCCTGGTTTACAGGTCAACTCTAGGCAGTTCGCCCGTCCCAGGTTAAGGACCAAGGTCCCTGGCGGCCAGCCCGGACGACCCTTATCCGGCAGGTAGCGCGTGCCTAGCGTCGATAGCAGAGGGGCAGGAGAGCCCCAATGGCACAAAGGAGAAGGCAATGTCGGGAATTATCGTCGGGGTGGACGGTTCCGGCCATTCCCAGCGGGCCCTGGAGTGGGCCATGCGCGAGGCGGCGATCCGGCACGTGCCGCTCACCGTGCTCACTGTACAAGAGGCCATCAGGGGTTACCTCAGCGGCGTCGCCGTGTACCCGGATGACGAGGCCCGGACCGAGGAGGCCCGGGTGGCGGCCCAGGCCGAGACCGACAAGGTGCTGGCCGGACTGGACGGGCCCCGCCCGGAGTCGGTCACCGTCAAGGCGGTGCACGGCTTCGTCGTCGATGAGCTCATTAACGCGGGCAAGGGCGCCGACATGCTGGTCCTGGGCTCACGCGGTGCGGGCGGCTTCACCCGGCTGATGATGGGTTCGGTGGCCGGCCAGGTCGCCCAGCACGCGTACTGCCCGGTCCTCCTGGTTCCCCCGGAGAACCGCGGCTGACGCCTCAGGGCATCAGGCCGTGGAGCGGGAAGACGGCCTTCCTGGTGGCCATGATGGCCTGGTCGACCGGATCGGCCGGGTTGTAGCCGTCGTCGAAGGAGGCGAACTCGGCCGGGGCGCCCTCGGTCATCGTGTCCGGAGCGGCCTGGCTGGTCACCAGCGACACGTACTCCCGCCACAGCCCCGGCGTCGCGGCACCGGGATCGAGCGGCCGGCCCGCCGCCTCGAACAGCAGGTGGGTCCAGCTCCTCGGCACCACGTGAACGTGCTCGTAGCCACCGCCTCCGGTCATCAGCCAGCGCCCGCCGGCGTACTCGTGGGCGAGCCGGTGGATCGCGGCGTGCGCAGCGCGCTGCGCGTCGATGGTCAGCTCCAGGTTGGTCAGCGGGTCGTCGTGGTGCGAGTCGCAGCCGTGCTGGCTGACCAGGATCTGCGGGCGGAACATCCGCAGCAGGGGCGGCACCACGGCGTGGAAGGCCCGCAGCCACCCGGCGTCCCCGGTCAGCGGGGGCAACGCCACGTTGACCGCCGAGCCCTCAGCGTCCGGTCCGCCGATATCACCCGGCCACCCGGTGCCGGGGAACAGCGATTCCGGGTGCTCGTGCAGCCCGATGGTCAGCACCCGCGGGTCGTCCCAGAACGCCCGCTCCACGCCGTCCCCGTGGTGGGCGTCCACGTCGACGTAGGCGATCCGCTCCGCGCCCTGGCCGAGCAGCCAGGCGATCGCGATGGCTGGGTCGTTATAGACGCAGAATCCGCTGGCGTGTCCGGGCATGGCGTGATGCAGGCCGCCGGCGATGCTCGCCCCGTGGTGCGCGGCCGAGGTCCAGACGGCCCGGGCCGCGGCCAGCGTGGCCCCGGTCACCATGGCGGCCGCCTCGTGCATGCCCGGGAACACCGGGTCGTCCTCGGTGCCGAGCCCGTGCATGAGCAGCACGCGCTCGGTCAGGACCTGCTGGTCCGGCCCCAGCAGCCGGCCGCTGCCGGCCAGCTGCACCACGTCGATGTAAACGGGGGCATGGTAGAACTCGAGCTCGGCGCGGGTGGCCGCGGCCGGGACCTCGACCGAGACTCCGTCCAGGTGGAACAGGCCGAAGGCCCGGGCGAGTTCCATGGTCAGCTTGAGCCGGATGGGCGCCATCGGGTGGCCGGGGCCGAAGTCGTAGCCGGCCAGCCGCTCGTCCCAGGCGACGTGCAGAGTGCAGCTCATGATGTCCATCTGGCCTGCGGCCGCGCCGCGATGCCAGGGACGACCGTCCTTGCTTCCGGGACCTACGTCCCTGGCCAGCAGGAACGTGGCCAAAGGGCTCAGCTGAGCAGGTCTTTGGTCCCTTCGCCCGGGCCGGTGAGCCGGGCGAGAGTGGACGGAGACGTACTGACGACCGCTAAACCAGGAGAGCTGATCCCATGACCACGACCCACAGCCGACGCACGGAAGCGGGCGACCAGACGGCCGGCCACCGGCCGTACGTCATGCTGGGCATGGCCGCGGCCGGGTTCGCGCTCACCTTCTGGGCCTGGGCCCTGCTGGCGCCGCTCGGCGCGCACTTCAAGCAGGCGCTGGGGCTGACCAGCTTCCAGCAGGCCCTGCTGGTGGCCGTCCCGGTGATCGTGGGGGCGCTCGGCCGCATCCCGGTCGGCGCGCTGACCGACCGGTACGGCGGACGGGTCATGTTCCCCGTCGTCTCGTTCGCGACCATCGTCCCGGTCCTGTTCCTCGGCCTGGCCGGCTACCGGTCACTGACGATGCTGCTGGTGGGCGGGTTCTTCCTCGGCGTGGCCGGCACCTCGTTCGCGGTCGGGGTGCCGTTCGTGAACGCCTGGTTCCCCGCCGAGCGGCGGGGGTTGGCGATCGGCGTCTTCGGCATGGGCATGGGCGGGACCGCGATCAGCGCCCTGACCACCGTCAAGCTGACCGCTCACTGGGGCATCCACGCCCCGTTCCTCGTGGTGGCGGGCGTGCTGGCGGTGTACGGCGCCGTCGCCGCGCTGGTGCTGCGGGACGCGCCGGGTCGGCCAGTGCCGAGCCAGCCCGCGCTCACCCGTCTCGCCGCGACGCTCCGGCTGAGCATCACCTGGCAGGCGGCCGCGCTCTACGCGGTGGGGTTCGGCGGGTTCGTGGCGTTCAGCGTGTACCTGCCGGTCTACCTGAAGAACGCCTACCTGCTCACCCCGGCCGACGCGGCCAACAAGATGGCCGGCTTCGTGCTGCTGGCCGTGCTGCTGCGTCCGGTGGGCGGCTGGCTGTCCGACCGCCTGGCGCCCACCCGCGTGCTGACCGGCGCGTTCGCGGTGGTGGCGGCGGCGGCGGTCGTGCAGTCGCTGACCCCGACGCTAGCTCCGGTGGGCACCGTCGCGTTCCTGGTCATGGCCGCCGCCCTGGGCGCCGCCGCGGGCGCGGTGTTCGCCCTGGTGGCGCAGCGCGCCCCGGCCCAGCAGGTCGGCGCGGTGACCGGCGTGGTAGGCGCGGCCGGCGGCCTCGGCGGGTTCGTGCCGCCGCTGGTCATGGGCGGCATCTACGGCGCGAGCGGAACGTACGCCTGGGGCCTGCTGGCCCTGGCCGCCGTGGCCGCGTGCGCCCTGATCTACAGCTTCAGCACCCCGAGCCAGCCCGTCAGGACTAGGACTAGGACGAGGACCCGGGCCGCCTGACCGGCTCCCAGCCCCGCCTCGCGGGGCGGCCCAACGGCGGGCCGCCCCGCGAGCGGTACACGATGTAGGGCCTCGTGAGGTAGCCGACCGGCGCGCTGAAGACGTGCACCAGGCGGGTAAACGGCCAGGCGGCGAACAGCACCCAGGCCAGCATCACGTGGATCTGGAAGCCGACGGGCGCCGAGGCGATCAGCCCGGTATCCGGATGAGCGTAGAACACACTGCGGAAATACGGTGCCACGCTCAGCCGGTAGTCGTAGGGATGCCCCAGCAGGTTGCCCAGGACCGTGGTGGCCAGCCCGGCCACGAGGGTGGCGGCCAGCAGCACGTACATGGCCTTGTCGTTGCGGGTGGTGGCGGAGAACACCGGGCCGGTGACCCGGCGCCGGTAGATCAGGATGGCCAGGCCGGCCACGGTCATCACCCCGGAGACCGAGCCGAGCGCGACCGCCACCGCGTGGTAGGCGGTCTCGCTGATCCCGACCGCGCGGGTGGCCTCCTCGGGTACCAGGATGCCGAACACGTGGCCGCCGATCACCAGCAGGATCCCGAAGTGGAACAGCGGGGAGCCGAGCCGCAGCAGCCGGCTCTCGTACAGCTGGCTGGAGCGGGTCGTCCAGCCGAACTTGTCGTACCGGTAGCGCCACACATGCCCGAGCACGAACGTGGCGATGGCCAGGTACGGGACGATGATCCACAGCAGGATGTCCAGTCCGCTCAACGGCGGCCTCCCATGTACTCCGGCGGGGCGAACGGCTCGAGCCCGACCTCCTCGGCGGGCGGCCCGCTGCGGGCCAGGTCCAGGGCGCGCTGCAGGTCCCGCGGCGCCGGGTCGGGCAGGACGGCGCGGATGGCGTCGACGACCGTCAGCCACGGCGCCGCCGCGTCGGCCAGGGCGGTCCGGAGCAGCTCGAGCCCGGCCCGGTGCCTGCGGAACAGGGCCAGCCCCGGATCCGGCGCCGCCGCGGTGAACTCGCACAGCACGGCGAGGTGATCGGGCAGTTCCCCGGTGGCCAGCTCGAACCCGGCCGTCCGGTAGGCGGCGGTGAACTGCAGCAGGGCCATGCCGCGCTTGCGGGTGTCGCCGCAGCTGTAGTAGGTGAGGTAGGGGCAGCACCGGCGGCGCAGGTCGAACGTCTCGACGTAGGCCTGCTGGAAATCACCCGGTGACCGCGCGGCGGCCGCTTCGAGGAACGACCCCAAGTGCGTCCGGGCCGGGTCACCGACCGCCTCGGCGGCCGCGTGCAGCAGCGGCAGGTCCTGCCGCCATTCATGGTCGGGGTAGCCGAGGGCCAGCGACCCGGCCCGCATGACCCGGCTGAATGCGGGCGTCATGAGGCATCGTCCGGCCCATGGCGGGGCGGCATCAGCCGGGCGGTGCCGCCCTTGCCGTCCCAGTTGAGCAGGTTGACGCGCTCGGCGCCATCGCCGGGATCGACGAAGGTGTCCGACGTCTGCCGCTGCCGCAGCGCGTGGAAGTTCTCCACCGCGACCGGAGCTGGGCCGCCAGAGGATTCGCCGAACGGTCCGGATCCACCCATGCCCGGACCGCCCTCGTAGTCCAGGGAGCAGGCCAGTTCCTCGAGCTGGTGCGCCTGCGCCGCGGCGTCGCCGAGCCCGGGGTCAGCTAGCTCGGTGTGGGCCGGCGGGATCACGTAGCGCTCGTCGTACTTGGCTATGGCCAGCAGCCGGTACATGTCCTCGACGTCCTCGGGCGACATGCCCACCGCGGCGGGGATCGACACGTCGGGCTCGCGCCCGAGGTTGACGTCGCGCATGAACGACCGCATCGCGGCGAGCCGGGCCAGCACGTCGCGCACCGGGCCGACCTCGCCGGCGGTGAACAGAGCGGCCAGGTAGCTCAGCGGGATGCGCAGCGCGTCGATCGCGCCGAACAGGTTCGGCGCCGCCTCGGCGTCGTGCCCGGTGTCCCGCAGCACGTCCACCACCGGCGACAGCGGCGGGATGTACCACACCATGGGCAGGGTGCGGTACTCCGGGTGCAGCGGAAGCGCCACCTCGAACCGGCTGATCAGCGCCCACACCGGGGAGCGCTGCGCGGCCCTTACCCAGTCGTGCGGGATGCCCGCCCGTTCGGCCGCCTGGACCACCTCGGGGTCGGCCGGGTCGAGGAACACCTGCCGCTGGGCCGCGTACAGGTCCTTCTCGTCGGTAACGGACGCCGCCGCCAGCACGCGGTCGGCGTCGTAGAGAACCAGGCCGATGTAGCGGAGCCGGCCGACGCAGGTCTCCGCGCACACCGTGGGGATGCCGACCTCCACCCGCGGGTAGCAGAACGTGCACTTCTCCGCCTTGCCGGTCCGGTGGTTGAAGTAGACCTTCTTGTACGGGCAGCCGGTCACGCACATCCGCCAGCCGCGGCACCGGTCCTGGTCGACCAGCACGATGCCGTCCTCGGTGCGCTTGTAGATCGCGCCGGACGGGCACGACGCGGCGCACGCCGGGTTCAGGCAGTGCTCGCAGATGCGGGGCAGGTAGAACATGAACGTCCGCTCGAACTCCAGCCGGACGTCGTCGGAGATCTTCGCGAGCACCGGGTCCGCGGCCGTCAGGGCCGGCCCGCCGGCCAGGTCGTCGTCCCAGTTCGCCGACCAGGAGACCTTCATGTCCTTCCCGCTGATCAGCGACTTGGGCCTGGCCACGGGGCTGTCCCGCTGGGGCGGCGCGGTGATCAGGTTCTCGTAGTCGTAGGTCCACGGTTCGTAGTAATCGCTGATCGAGGGCATGAGCGGGTTGGCGAAGATGTTCAGCAGCTTCCTGACCCGCCCGCCGGCCCGGAGCGTCAGCCGGCCGCGGCGGTTCAGCGCCCAGCCGCCCTGCCAGCGGTCCTGGTCCTGGTAGGTGCGCGGGTACCCCAGCCCGGGCCGGGTCTCGACGTTGTTGAACCAGGCGTACTCGACCCCGCTCCGGTTCGTCCACGCCTGCTTGCAGGTGACCGAGCAGGTGTGGCACCCGATGCACTTGTCCAGGTTCATCACCATCGCCATCTGCGCCATGATGCGCATCAGTAGCGCACCTCCTGGCCGCGGCGGCGGATCATCGTGACCTCGTCCCGCTGGCTGCCGGTCGGGCCGAGGTAGTTGAAGGCGAAGCTGAGCTGGGCGTAGCCGCCGATCAGGTGGCTCGGCTTGATCAGCAGCCGGGTGAGCGAGTTGTGGATGCCGCCGCGCTTGCCGCTGGTCTCGGCGATCGGCACGTCGATGACCCGTTCCTGCGCGTGGTACATGTACACGGTGCCCTCGGGCATCCGGTGCGAGACGATCGCGCGGGCCACCACGACGCCGTTGCGGTTCACCGCCTCGATCCAGTCGTTGTCCGCGATCCCGGCCCGGTCCGCGTCCCGCGGCGACATCCAGATCGTCGGGCCGCCGCGGGACAGCGAGAGCATGAACAGGTTGTCCTGGTACTCCGAGTGGATCGACCACTTGGAGTGCGGGGTCAGGTAGCGCACCGTGACCCCGAGCGGGCCTTCCGCACCGATCCGCGGCTCGCCGAACATGGCCCGCATGTCCAGTGGCGGCCGGAACACCGGCAGTTGCTCGCCCAGTTCGGCCATCCAGTCGTGGTCGAGGAAGAAGTGCTGCCGCCCGGTGAGGGTGTGCCACGGCTTGGACCGCTCTACGTTGATGACGAAGGCCGAGTACCGCCGCCCCCCGGTTTCCGAGCCGGACCATTCCGGCGACGTGATCACCTGGACCGGCCGGGCCTGGGTGTCCGCGAACGTGATCTGCTTGCCCTCGTGCTCGGCGGCCAGGTCGGCGAGCGGCGTCCCGGTCCGCCGTTCCAGCGCGCGGAAACCCGCCACGGCCAGCTGGCCGTTCGTCGTCCCGGACAGGGCCAGGATCGCCTCGCACGCGTGCACGTCGCGGTCCAGCCGGGGCCGCCCGTCCGCGACCCCGCCCCGGACGGTGCCGTTCTTGCCCTTGAGGTACTCCACCGCGTGCTCCGGCTCGAACGTGACGCCCTTGGTGGTCAGGCCGAGCCGCTCGGTGAGCGGCCCCAGCGCCGCCATCTTGGCCGCCACGTTCGGGTAGTCCCGCTCCACCACCACGAGCTTGGGGAAGTCCCGGCCCGGCACCGGCGTCCGCCCGTCGGCCCGCCAGTCCCGGACGATCCCGTGCGGCACGGCCAGCTCGTCCGGCGTGTCGTGGAGCAGCGGGACGGCCACCAGGTCCCGCCGCCGGCCCAGGTGCGTCGCCGCCAGTTCCGAGAACGCGCGGGCCAGGGTGTGGAAGGCGTCGAAGTCGCTGCGGGTCTGCCAGGGCGGGCTGATGGCCGGGTTGAACGCGTGCACGAACGGGTGCATGTCGGTGCTGGACAGGTCGTGTTTCTCGTACCAGGTGGCGGCGGGCAGGACCACGTCGGCGTACAGCGTGGTGGAGGTCATCCGGAAGTCCAGCGCCAGCAGCAGGTCGAGCTTGCCCTCGGGTGCGTCGGCGCGCCAGGTGACGTCGCGCGGACGCTGGCCCTCGGGTGCTTCGGCGGCGCGGACCGAGCTGGACGCGCCGAGCAGGTGCTTGAGGAAGTACTCGTTGCCCTTACCCGAGGAGCCGAGCAGGTTCGCCCGCCACACGGCCAGGACCCGCGGGTAGTTCTCCGGGGCGTCCGGGTCCTCGGCGGCGAACCGCAGCCGCCCGGCGGCGAGCTCCCCGGTCACGAACGCGCCCGGCTCCTGGCTCGATGCCTCCAGCGCGTCGGCGAGGTCCAGGGGATTCCAGTTGAAGGTCGGGTACGACGGCATCCAGCCGAGCCGGGCCGACTGGGCCAGCAGGTCGGCGGTGGTCATCCCGGCGAACCTGCCCTGGCCGGCCGGCGAGGCGAACGCGTCCACCCCGAACGTGTCGTAGCGCCACTGGTCGGTGGCCATGTACCAGTAGGCCGTCCCGATCATCTGCCGCGGCGGCCGCTGCCAGTCCGTCGACATCGCCAGCGTGGCGTGGCCGGTGACCGGGCGCACCTTCTCCTGCCCCACGTAGTGCGCCCAGCCGCCGCCGTTGCGGCCCTGGCAGCCGGTCATCGTCACCAGCGCCAGGAACGCCCGGTAGATCGTGTCGGAGTGGAAGTAGTGGTTGGTCCCGGCGCCCATGACGATCATGGAACGGCCGCGGGACTCCTCGGCGTTCCGGCCGAACTCCCGGCCGATCCGCTCCGCGGCCGCGGCCGGGACGCCGGTGATGGCCTCCTGCCAGGCCGGGGTGCACGGGTGCTCCGCATCGGCGTACGACGAGGGCCAGTCGCCCGGCAGGCCGTCGCGGCCCACGCCGTACTGGGCCAGCAGCAGGTCGAACACCGTGGTGACCAGGCGGCCCGCGATCCGCCTGGCCGGCACGCCGCGGCGGATCATCCCCGCCGTCCCCTCGGCACCGTCGAACCGGGGCAGGTCCACCGCGACCCGTTCGGCCCTTGGATCCTGCAGGGTCAGGGCCGGCGCGATGTCGCCGAGGTCCAGGTTCCACCGGCCCTCGCCTCCGGGGCCGAACCGGAACCCGAGCGACCCGCCGGGAACGGCCGGCTGCCCGGTCCGGCCGTCCAGCAGGACGGGCTTGAAGTCGGCGTGCTCGGTGTCCTCGCCCAGCGCGTCGGCGGTCAGGAACTTGCCAGGGTGGAATGCCTCCTGCTCCGGCTCGAGGACCACAAGAAACGGCGCGTCGGTGAACCGGGTCAGGTAGTCGGCGAAGTAGGGCACCTGGCGGTCCACCAGGAACTCGCGCAGGATCACGTGCCCCATGGCCATGGCCAGCGCGCCGTCCGTGCCGGGCGCGGGCGACAGCCACTCGTCGGCGAACTTGGCCGCGTCCGAGTAGTCCGGCGAGCAGACCACGACCTTCTGCCCGCGGTAGCGGGCCTCGGTCATCCAGTGCGCGTCCGGGGTGCGGGTCACCGGCACGTTCGAGCCCCACAAGACTAGGTAGGAGGCGTCCCACCAGTCCCCGGACTCGGGCACGTCGGTCTGGTCCCCGAAGACCTGCGGGGACGCCACCGGCAGGTCGGCGTACCAGTCGTAGAACGACAGCAGCGGCGCCCCGATGAGCGTGTGGAACCGGGCGCCGGCCGCGTGGCTGACCATGCTCATGGCCGGGATCGGGCTGAAGGCGGCGACCCGGTCCGGTCCCCAGGTGCGGATCGTATGCACGTACGCGGCCGCCGCCAGCTCGACCGCCTCGTCCCAGCTCGCCCGCACGAAGCCGCCGGTCCCGCGGGCCGCCTTGTACCGCCGCGCGAGGTCCGGGTTCCCGGTGATCTCGGCCCACGCGGCCACCGGGTCACCGCCGTGCCTCGCCTTGGCCTCCCGGAACTCCTCCAGCAGGACGCCGCGGACGTAGGGGTACCTGACCCGGGTGGGCGAGTACGTGTACCAGGAGAACGCGGCCCCCCGCGGGCAGCCGCGCGGCTCGTAGTCCGGCCGGTCGGGACCCGCCGACGGGTAGTCCGTCTGCTGCGCCTCCCAGGTGATGATCCCGTCCTTGACGTACACCTTCCACGAGCACGAGCCCGTGCAGTTCACGCCGTGGGTGGACCGGACCACCTTGTCGTAGCTCCAGCGGTCCCGGTAGAAGCTGTCCGCCTCCCGGCCGCCGGTCTTCTCCAGCGTCCGCAGGTCGGCGGACACCACCCCCCGCCGCAGGTACCGGCCGGCTCGGACCAGCGCGTCGTCGAGTTCTGTCACCCGCACACCTCCCTGCCTGCCATAGCCGATGGTAGACCCGGCCATGGTCAGGCCGGACCCATGGCCTGCCTGGCGCGGGCCTGGAGGGCGCGCCAGTGCCGTTCCCACTGCCCGGGACGCGGGGTGGTGAAGGCGAGCACGCGCAGCAGGCCGGCCAGGGACCGTTCGGCGGTCTGGTCAGCGCGGGCGCGGGCACGCTCGGCCTCATAACGGGCCGCATCGACCCATTGGGCCGGACGCCAGATGCAGACCCCGAGGCAGGGCTGCGGCGCGTCGAGGCCGCCGCAGTCCGGGCAGCGCCAGACGACCACGGCCGGCCCGGGCGGGAACAGATCATCCGGGCGGCCGGCCGGAGGGCTGAAGCGGCGCAGCGCCGAACGCGCGGACTGCTGGAGGGCCCGGTAGGCCGCCTCCCGCTCGCCGCCGGCCGGCTCCGCCCCGGCCAGTTCCCTGACCACGGCGCGCAGCCCGCGGACCCGGTCCCGGCACGCCGCCGCGGCCGCGGCCAGCCGGTCGTAATCGTCGGCGTTGACCAGCTCGACCCTGCGCTCGGCGCAGGGCACCGGGCAGGTCTGGTCTTTGCGCATCGCGCCGCAGCCGATGCACGCCGGGATGATCAGGCGGTCCGGCGGCGGCATGCGTTATACCCTCCTGGGGCTTATCGCTGCGGATTAGCGTGGAGGATCTGGCCTACGTGGAGTTTTCGGTACCCCCGGGGTCCCTTTCCTCCGTTGAGGCCGGATCCTCCACTTAATTCGCCCGGCCTGAGTTAGTTCGCGATACCAGTGCGAACCGTGATGCAGGAGCGGCTCGTGCTGCGAACAGGTGCGCCGACAACCGGGAGGATCCGGGCTTCGGGGAGACTTTTGTGCACCATAGTGCACCAAACTCTCCCACAAGCCCCAATCCTCCCGGTTAAAGCCAAAGCCCTGGGGATGTCATCCGGCCGGCGCGCTCTAGCCTGCCTCCCTCAGCCGCTGGTAGACCCCTCCGGCCCGGCTGAGCTGATCGTGCGTACCGCGCTCGCGGCGGTCAGCGCGCGCCGGTTCTCCGGGTCCAGGTGCGCGGTGGGCTCGTCCAGGACGAGTACGGCCGGGTCGGCCAGCAGCGCCCGGGCCAGCGCGAGGCGCTGCCGCTGGCCGCCGGACAGCGCGGTGCCGTGCGTGCCGACCGGGGTGTCCCAGCCCAGCGGCAGCGAGGTGATCCAGTCCAGCAGCCGGGCCCGGTCCGCGGCCGCGGCGAGCTCCGCGTCGCTCGCCGAAGGCCGCGCCAGCCGCAGGTTGTCCCGGATGGTCGCGTCGAAGATGTGCGGGTCGGCGGCACACCCGGTGATCACCGCGCGCACGTCGTCGGGGTCGTAGCCGGCCAGGTCCCGGCCGTTCAGCCGGGCGGTGCCGCCGGACAGGCCGGCGAACCGGAACAGCACCGCGGCCACGGTGGACTTCCCGGCCCCGGTCGGCCCGACCAGGGCGACCCGCCGTCCCGGCTCGAGGTCCAGGTCAATATCCCGAACGGCCGGGGTGTCCTGCCCCGGATACGTGACACTGCCTCCGGAGATCGAGACCGTCACCGGCCGCTCCGGCGGCGGGAACGGGCGGTCCGGGCGCCGGACCGGATCGGGCGTGTCCGCTACCGCCGCGATCCGGTCCGCCGCGGTCCTGGCCTGGCCGAGCTGGAGCGCGGCCGCGGGCAGCGCGGTGACCGCCTCGAAGGCGGCCAGCGCGGTGAGCGTGATCACGGCCAGCGGCACCCGGCCCAGCGACCCGGCGCCGGTAGCGGCGACGCCGAGCAGCAGCACGCCCCACAGGGTCAGCCCGGAGATCGCCGCGGTCAGGCCGGTGCCCAGGCCGGAGGCCGTGGCCGAGCGCCGGGCGAGCCGGGTGAGCTCGGCGTCGGCGGTCCGGGCCCGCTCCAGGCCCGTCTCGACCGCGCCGAACGCGTGCAGTTCGGCCGCGCCGTTCAGCAGGTCGGTGATGGCCGCGCCCAGCTCACCGCGGGCCGGGGCGGCCCGCCGGGTCGCGCGCCGGGCTGACGCGGCGGCGGTCAGCGGCACCAGCACCCCGGCGGCCAGCAGGCCGGCCGCGAGGACCCCGGCCGCGGGCGCCAGGATCAGCAGCACCGCGGTGGTCGCGCCCGCCCCGACCAGGGCCGCGGTCAGCGGCGGCGCGATGCCGCGGATGAACAGGTCCTGGGTGGCGTCGACGTCGCTGATCAGCCGGGTGAGCATGTCGCCGGACCGGAATGCGGCCAGCCCGGCCGGGGCCAGCCGTTCCAGCTTGCGGTAGGCCGCCACCCGGACGTCGGCGAGTACCCGGAAGGCCACGTCGTGGGAGAACAGCCGCTCGGTGTAGCGCAGCACGCCGCGGCCGACGGACAGCGCGCGGACCAAGACCACCGCGACCGAGATGGCCACGATGTTCGGGTGCTGCGAGGCGCGGGCCAGCAGGAAGCCGGAGGTCGCCAGCAGCGCCACCCCGGCCCCGCATGCGCCCGCGCCGGCCAGCACGGCCAGCGCCAGTTCGCGGCGCATCGAGCCGGAGGCCAAGGCGAGCCGCAGCAGCCGGACCAGCGGGTCCTGGCCCTTGACGGGGGCGAGGGCGGTCATGACCGCACCGCCAGCACACCCGCGGGCTCCAGCGGGCCCGTCTCCCCGGATGGCGACCCGACCTGATCCCCTGAGCCCTTCGAGCCCCGCGGCGCTTGAATGAGTCGACCCTGGTCGAGTATGAACATGCGGCGTGCGATCGGCTGACGGTCGTGCGCGGACCGGGTCACCGTGTCGTGGGCGACCCGGATCACCGTGCGGCCGGCCGCCAGCGCGGTCAGCGCGGCGTCGAGCCCGGCCGCGGTGCCCGCGTCCAGGTGCGCGGCGGGCTCGTCCAGCAGCAGCAGCGGCGCGTCGCGCAGGAACGCGCGGGCCAGCGCGATCTGCTGGCGCTGGCCCGAGGACAGCCGCAGCCCGTGCTCCCCGACTTCGGTGTCGTAGCCGTACGGCAGTTCCTCGATAAACCCGTCCGCCCCGGCGGCCCGCGCGGCCGCGGCGATGGCCTCCCGGCCGGCGGCCGGGTCGCCCAGCGCGATGTTCTCGGCCACCGACGCGGCGAACAGGTGCGGGTCCTGCGGGACCCAGGCGATCTGGCGGCGCCACTCCGGCGGCGGCACGCAGGCCAGGTCTACGCCGCCCACCTCGATCCGCCCCGTGGTCGGCTCGGCGAAGCGGAGCAGCAACGACAGCAGCGAGCTCTTGCCCGCCCCGCTCGGCCCGGTCAGGGTGATCTGGTCGCCGGGCCTGATCGTCATGTTCACCCCGGACAGCGCGTCCCGGCCGCGGCCCGGATAGCTCAGCCCGGCTCCGCTCAGCCTGATCGTGTCCGTGCGCAGGTCTACCGGACGTGACGCGGGCCTGGTGACCCGCCCGGGCACCGGGGTGTCCAGGATCGCGAACACGTCCCGGGCCGCGGCGGCGCCCTCGGTGCTGGCGTGGAACTGGGCGCCGACCGCGCGCAGCGGCAGGTAGGCCTCGGGGGTGAGCAGCAGCACGAGCAGCGCCGTGGAGTAGCTCATGTGCCCGGCCAGCAGGCGCAGCCCGACCTCCACCGCGACCAGCGCGGTGGCCAGCGCGGCCGCCAGCTCCAGCACGAACGCGGACAGGAAAGCCACCCGCAGCGTGGCCATGGTGGCCTTACGGTAGTCGCCGGTGACCCGGCCGATCACCTCGGCCTGCGGCTTGCCCCGGCCGAACAGCTTGAGCGTGGGCAGCCCCTCCACCACGTCCAGGAAGTGGCCGCCGAGCCGGGCCAGCAGCCGCCACTGCCGCTGGGTGACGGCCTTGGTGTGCAGTCCGACCAGGATGGCGAACAGCGGGATCAGCGGCAGCGTGACGCCGATGATGACGCCGGAGATCCAGTCGGCCAGCCCGACCCGGATCAGCACGGCGACCGGCACCACGCAGGCCAGCACGAGCTGGGGGAGGTAGCGGGCGAAGTACGGGTCGAGCCCGTCCAGGCCCCGGGTGGCCAGCGTGGTGACCTCGCCGGACCGGTGCCCTGTGAGCCAGGAGGGCTCCAGCTTCAGCACATGGTCCGTCAGGCGGCGGCGCAGCTGGGACTTGACCGCGGCCGCGGCGCGCAGCGCGGTGACCTCGCCGCCGTAGCCGGCCGCGGCCCGGGCCGCCAGCACGATCGCCAGCGCGCCCAGCGAGCCGGCCAGCACGCTGACGCCGGTCCCGGTGGCCGCGGCCGCCAGGACGTGCGCCAGCAGGCTGGCCTGGAGCAGGATCAGGGCGGTGGCGGCCAGGCCGAGCCCGACGGTAACGGCGAGGTAGCCGCGGGCCGCGGCCGAGTAGCGGAGCAGCCGCGGGTCGAGCGGCCTCACGGCCGCCCGCCGACGGGCTCCATCTCCGGACCGGTAACCGGGGGCTGAGCGATGTCGGACCTGGTCAGCCGCTTGCGGAAGACCCAGTAGGTCCAGCCCTGGTAGCCGAGCACGATCGGGGTGAAGATGATCGCGACCCAGCTCATCACGACCAGCGTGTAGTGCGCCGAGGACGCGTTGTTCACGGTCAGGCTGTACGCGGCGCTGGTGCTGGAAGGCAGCACGTTCGGCCACAGGTCGCCGAACAGGGTGGCGACGGCCAGCAGCAGGGTGACCGCGGTGCCGGCGAACGCCCAGCCCTCCCGGCCGCGGAACGCAGCGAACGCGGCGCCGATCAGCGCGACCGCGGCCAGCGCCGCGGTGACGTCGGTGGCCGGCTTGCCGTGGCTGTACTGGGTCACGGCGAGGAACACCGCGGCCAGCGGCACGGCCGCCAGCGCGACGCCGACCGCGGCCCGCCGCGCCCGCTGCCTGAGCTCGCCGGTGGTGCGCAGGCCGAGGAAGATCGCTCCATGCAGGGTGAACAGGCTGAGTGTGACCAGGCCGCCGAGCAGCCCGTACCAGTTGAGCAGGGTGAGCAGGTTGCCGGTGTAGACGTGCGCGGCGTTGAGCGGGACCCCGCGGACGATGTTGGCGAAGGCCACCCCCCACAACAGCGCGGGCAGCGCCGACCCGGCGAAGATGGCCCGGTCCCAGCTGGCCCGCCAGCGCGGGTTGTCCGACTTGCTACGGAACTCGAAGCAGACCCCGCGGACGATCAGCGCGACCAGGATGAGCAGCAAGGCCAGGTAGAAGCCGCTGAACAGGGAGGCGTACCAGAGCGGGAAGGCGGCGAACATCGCGCCCCCGGCGGTCAGCAGCCAGACCTCGTTGCCGTCCCAGACCGGGCCGATCGCGTTGACCATGACCCGGCGGTCGGTGTCGTCCCGGCCCAGGAATGGCAGCAGGATGCCGACGCCGAAGTCGAATCCCTCCAGCACGAAGTAGCCGGACCACAAGATCGCGATGAGGATGAACCAGAAGGTGGCGAGGTTCATGACGTCTTTCTCCTGTCAGTACTGGAAGACGGGCTGCGGTTCGGCGGTACCGGTCTGCTCGGCCTCGGCCGGGGCGCCCGCCTTGACGTGCCGGACCGTGAGCCACCAGGCGATGGCGGCCAGGCCGGCGTAGAGCAGGGTGAACACGGTCAGCGAGATGATCACCGAGGAGGCGGTCACCCCGGGCGAGACGCTCTTCGCGGTGGTCAGCAGGCCGAACACGGTCCACGGCTGGCGGCCCATCTCGGTGAAGATCCAGCCCATGGCGGCGGCCAGGTACGGCAGCGCCAGGCTCCACAGCGCGATGCGGTAGAACCAGCGGCTGCGCGGGATGCGCTGCCGCCGGGTCAGCCATAGCCCGATGGCGGCCAGCAGAGCGGCCAGCGAGCCGAAGCCGACCATCAGCCGGAACGACCAGTACGTCACCGGGATGATGGGCTTGTACTGCCCGGGCCCGTACTTTTTCTCGTAGGCGCGCTGGACGTTGTTGATGCCCTGCACGGTGCCGTGCGGGTTCAGCGTGGCGATCAGCGAGAGCAGGTCCGGCACCCGGACGCTCCACACTTCCTTGCTGCCGTTCAGCGAGCCGATCGTGAACAGCGAGAACGATGCGCTGTCCGAGGTGATGTACAGGGCCTCGGCGGCGGCCATCTTCATCGGCTGCTGCGAGTCCATCAGGCGGGCCTGCACGTCGCCGGTGACCGCGGTGGCGATCCCGGCGGTCAGCATGAGCACCAGGCCGAGCCGCAGGGTCCGGCGGAACACCTCGAGCTGGGACTTGCGGCCGACGTGCCAGGCGCTGACCGCGATCAGCACCGCGGCGGTCACCATGAGGGCCGCGGTGAACACGTGGGTCCAGGCGGCGACGGCGGTGGAGTTGGTCAGTAGCGCGACGATGCTGGTCAGCACGACTTTGTGGGTGACTGGGTCGACCCGGTAGCCGACCGGGTGCTGCATCCAGGAGTTCGCGGCCAGGATGAAGTAGGCGGACAGGCTGGTGCCCGCCGCGGCCAGCCAGATCGTGGCCAGGTGCAGCCGCGGCGACAGCTTGTTCCAGCCGAAGATCCACAGCCCGATGAACGTGGACTCCAGGAAGAACGCGAGCAGCGCCTCCATGGCCAGCGGCGCCCCGAAGACGTTGCCCACGAACTGCGAGTAGGCCGACCAGTTCATGCCGAACTGGAACTCCTGCACGATGCCGGTGACCACGCCGACCGCGAAGTTGATCAGGAAGATCTTCCCGAAGAACTTCGTCATCCGGAGGTAGGCCGGGTCCTTCTTGATCATCCATGCGGTCTGCATGCACGCGACCACCAGCGACAGGCCTATGGTCAGCGGGACGAAGATGAAGTGGTAGACGGTGGTGATCCCGAATTGCCATCGGGATAGTTCGAGCACGGTCATCGGCGTTCCCCTGGTCGACGTCGCTGGGTCCCACCCAGCTCACCAGTTGAAACGAGACCCCCCCCAGGGACAGTCTGCCCTTACGTCCGGGACTTTAGTCACATGCCGTGAGACGGCCACCATATCCGGTAACCGATAGTGAGCATCAGGTGGTGACTTCGCCGGCGGGACGGCGGCCGGTGGGATGGGCGGTACGGGCCACGCCCAGTTCCAGCAGCAGCTGCGGCGACCCCGTCGGCGTCAGGCTGCCGCGGATCTGTGCCCGGACCGACGCGGATTGCAGCGGCTGGGTCTGCAGGCGGGCGAAAACCCACTGGCCGGCGGCGCGCAGCAGTATCCGCTGCAGGGCTTGCCCGGCGCGCAGCCAGCTCTGCTCGTCCTCGCCGCGTGTCACCAGGACCGCCGTTACCGGGGCGGGCGGACCGCCGGACGGCGGGAAGCCCCAGCCCCGGCCCAGGTCGAAGTCGCGCTCCGGCAGATGCCCGGCCGCACCGCCGGCCGCGGCCGGGAAGGCATGGGGCGGCACGCCGTCCCTGACCTCACTGTCCGCCGGGTGGGTCCACCGCAGTGTCTCGGCTCGCGTCCGTATCTCAGCAGGCGACGTCGGGTAGAGGTCCCGCCACCGGCTCCATGCGGCGAGGATCGCCGTCAGCCGCTCATATGCGGGTCCGCCGTCGATGACCGCCAGCGTGGCGCCTTCGGCCGCGGCGTCGTCCCGCAGCCGCTCGAGCAAGTCCCCGGGCAGCGGGCCGGGTTCGAACGCGCCGCGGTGCGTGTGCCGGTGCGGCACCGCCTGGAGCATCGCCCGCTCATCGGGCGTCATGGGCGCCGGACGGCCTGCCCGCACCCGGGCCAGCAGGCGCCGCTGGCCGGGCTCGGGAAACAACTCGACCTCGGGCTGGTAGCCCAGCGAGCGGATCGCGAGCCGCAGCCCGAACAGCGCCGCGCCGCAGCTGATGATCATTTCCCGGCCCGTCGGGTCCTCCATCAGCTGGCGGCTCGCGTCGGCGTAGAGCTCGATCGCCTGCCCGGTGACGGTGAACCGCCACGGCTGGGTGTTGTGCACCGACGGTGCGCGGGCCGCTAGCTCGATGAGGTAGCCAGCCCGTTCGGCCAGATCCGGTTCTGTATTGCTTGGCTTGCTCACCCTTCTCACCCTCGGCCGGGCGGGCCGGCGGCGGCAGGGCCGAAAGTCCCTCCTGGCCAGGGCGAACGCCCGTAGGCGTTGTGCAGGACCGATCAGAACCTGGAGCCGAAGCCCCGACAGCTCAGCACGAAAGAGGAGGGGCCATGAGCTTCAACCTTGCCGTCATCCTCAGCGAAAGCGCGCGCCGCACACCGGACTACCCGGTGGCGGTATTCGACGGAGGCCAGCTGACCTACCGCCAGCTCGACCAGGCCTCGGACCGGGTGGCGGCCAGCCTGGCCGCAGCCGGGATCAAGCCCGGCGAGCGGATCGCGCTGCAGCTGCCCAACATCGCGCAGTTCCTGATCTCCTACTTCGGGATCCTCAAGGCGGGTGCCGTGGTGGTCCCGCTCAACGTCCTGCTCCGGGCCCCCGAGATCGCCTACCAGCTCGAGGACAGCGGAGCGCTGGTCCTGATCACCTGGGAAGGCGTGCTGGCCGAGGCGGCCAAGGGCGCCGAGGCCGCCGGGAGCGGCGCGATCTTCGCGGTCGGGCACGCGGCCGGTGCCGCCGGGGCGATGCCGTTCGAGCAGCTGCTTGACGGCGCTGCGCCACCTCTGCCGATGGTGATGCGGCAGCCCACCGACACCGCCGTCATCGTCTACACCTCGGGGACCACGGGCCAGCCCAAGGGGGCCGAGCTCACCCACATCCAGCTGTACATGAACGCCGACATCCCGGGGCGGCTGTTCGACGTCCAGCCGGACGACGTCGTCATCACCGTGCTGCCGCTGTTCCACGTGTTCGGCCTGTCGTCCATCCTGGACGTCTGCGTGCGGTTCGGCTGCACGATGTCGCTGATCCCCCGGTTCACCCCGGCCGCAGTGCTGGCCGCGGTCCAGCGCGACCGGGCCACCATCTTCGAGGGCGTGCCCACCATGTTCGCCGACCTGCTGTCCAGCCCGGACCTGGACCGCTACGACCTGTCCTCGCTGCGGGTCGCCATCTCCGGCGGTGCGTCGATTCCCGCGCCGGTCCTGGATGCGTTCGAGGAGCGTTTCGGACTGGTCATCCTGGAGGGCTACGGGATGACCGAGACCGCGTCCACCATGACCTTCAACCCCAGCGAGGCCGAGCGCCGCGCCTACAGCGTGGGCAAGCCCATCTGGGGGACGCAGACCCAGGTCTGGGACGACGAGGGGCGTCCGCTTCCGCCCGGCCCCGAGCACGTGGGCGAGATCGTCACCCGCGGAATGCACGTGATGAAGGGGTACCTGAACCGGCCCGAAGCCACCGCCGGCGTCTTTACCGGCGACTGGCTGCACACCGGTGACCTGGGCTACTTCGACGAGGACGGGTTCTTGTTCATCGCCAGCCGGAAGAAGGAGCTGATCATCCGGGGCGGGTACAACGTGTACCCGAGCGAGATCGAGAACGTGCTGCACGCCCACCCGGCCGTGGCCGAGGCCGCCGTGGTCGGCGTGCCCGACGAGCGGCTCGGCGAGGAGGTCATGGCCGTGATCATCGCGCGGGCCACGGTGGAGCTGCGCGAGCACGAGCTGGTCTCCTGGTGCCGGGAGCGGCTGGCCGCCTACAAGTGCCCGCGGATCTTCCAGTTCCGCGCCGAGCTCCCGAAGAACACCCTGGGCAAGGTCCTCAAGGACGAACTGGCCGCGAGCGGGGGAACGCCATCATGACCGCGCCGGTGACCGCACCGCCGGGCCGGCCGGCGGTGCGGTCACCGCGCCGCGAGATCCCGCGGCAGGCCGAGGACTACACCGCCGCGACGGCGCGGCGCAGGCTGGCGTTCCTCACCGAGACGACCGGCGTCACCCCGGAGCACCTCGGCCGCTACTCCTTCGACCCGGCCGTGCTCGACGGCAACATCGAGAACTTCATCGGCGTCGCCCAGGTGCCGGTCGGGATCGCGGGACCGCTACTGGTGGACGGCGAGCACGCCCGCGGGACGTTCTACGTGCCGCTGGCCACCACCGAGGGCGCCCTGGTGGCGAGCTACAGCCGCGGCATGAAGCTGCTGTACGCGGCGGGCGGGGTGCGGACCACCGTGGTGGCGGAGGCCATGCAGCGGGCTCCCGCCTTCGGCTTCGACAGCGCTAGGGAAGCCCGCGCCTTCGGCGACTGGCTCACCGCTAACTTCGCGGACATCAAGGCCGCGGCCGAGGCCAGTACCCATGTCGGCCGCCTGCACGACATCGAGCAGTACCCGGCCAGCAGGTACCTGTTCCTGCGGTTCGACTACACCACCGGCGACGCGGCCGGGCAGAACCTGACCGGCAAGGCCACGCTGCGGGCCTGCGACTGGATCCGGGCGCACTACCCCGGCATCCGGGAGTTCTACCTGGAGGCCAACCTGGCCACGGACAAGAAGAGCTCGCAGGTCAACATGTTGCGCACCCGCGGGAAGCGGGTGGTGGCCGAGGCCACCATCCCGGCCGGCCTGGTGCGCCGCGTCATGCACGCCTCACCCGGCCAGATGTTCCGCGCCCGCCAGGTCAGCAACCTGGGCGGGCTGCTGGCCGGAGCCGGCGGCAACGCGAACCACCCGGCCAACGCGGTCGCGGCGCTGTTCGCGGCGACCGGGCAGGACATCGCCAACGTGGCCGAGTCCTCGGCCGCCCTGGTGCACACCGAACTGCTGGCCGACGGGAGCTACTACTACTCAATCACCATCCCGGCGCTGATCGTCGCCACCTACGGCGGCGGGACCGGGCTGCCCACCCAGCGCGAGTGCCTGGAACTGCTCGGCTGCTACGGGCCGGGCCGGGTGCGCAAGTTCGCCGAGATCGTCGCGGCCACCGTGCTCTGCGGCGAGGTCTCGCTGGGCGCGGCCGTGGTGGCCGACGAATGGGTCACCGCGCACGAGCGGTTCGGCCGGAACCGCCCCTAGCCTTTTCCGCCTGATCGCGGAGACGGGGGACACGGTAAAGGCGTTCGGTAACCTCAGCGCCCGTACACTGGTGATCTCCTGGCTGCCGGGCCCGAGCTGCACAAGAAGTGGCATCCGGCCGGGAAAAAGCAGGCCAATGGCTCGCTTAGCGCCGGGGCAGGCACCCTGGCCGACGCGAGACATGACCGTGTGCCGTCGCTGACCAGGGCAGATACCCGGCGCGACCCGTCGGCGCGTTTGAGCTGCCGCCACTGACGCAGTTCGAGGAGGACTATTTCGTCGCACCCGCGGAATGCTAATGCTAAGGCTCGCGCATAACCCGTTCGGCAATATTTTGAAAATAAGTAAATAAACTGACCAAACCGGATAAGTCGGTTCGCTGGAATTTACCTGAGCATCGGAGTGGCAAATGGCTGAAGTGTCCGCGAAACCAAACTTTCGGTCCACGCGGGCGCACCGGCGCAGGCGGCGAGGCCGCCGGGCAGTGCTGTCCGCCGGCCTGGCCCTGGCGATGACCACGGCGGCCGCGGCGGGTGCGGCGAAGGCGGCGCCGGCGGGCACGACGACGGCGGGCACGGCGACGGCGGGCCCCGCCGGCCCGCCGGGCAACCTGCTGTCGTCGCTGGCCCTCGGGCTCAACACCGCACCCTGGAACTACGTCTACGCCGCGAACAGGTCAGCGGGCGGAGGCGCGGACGTGATCCAGCCGCTGCTGAAGGCCGCGGGCATCGGCCTGCTCCGTTACGGCGGGGGCGCGTACGCCGACTACTACGACTGGCAGACCAACACCAATATCCAGACCTGCATCTGGGGTAACCCCTTCGGGAGCTTCACCGGCGCTCCTTTCCCCTACGACACGACGGCACCGTTCACCGGGGCAAGCTGCGACAGAACCGACTCGCTGCCCTTCGACCAGTTCGCATCCCGGGTCAAGGCGATCGGCGCGCAGAGCTTCGTGACCGTGAACTACGGCTCGGGCACCCCCGCCGAAGCGGCCGCCTGGGTCAGCCACGCGGCCGGCGGCGAGGCCCTGTGGGAGGTGGGCAACGAGAACTACGGCTGCTGGGAGGTCAACAACTGGCTGGCCAGGGCCCCGGAGAATTTCAAGGGCTATAAGCCCGCCGACACCGCGATCGTCAACGGGCACGGCACGTACCCGACCTGCCCGCAGACAACCCAGGGAAAGGCCCAGGGGATGCAGACCCTGGCGACCTCCTACGCGGTCAACGCCCGCTCGTTCATGGTCGCGATGAAGAAGGCCGATCCCGCGGCCCGGATCGGCGTGCCCTGGGACTTCGGCCCTTCTGTGCTGGGCTCGGCCGTCCCGGACAACGCCGAGTGGAACGACACGGTGCTCGGTCAGGACGGCCCGTACGTCAGCTTCGTCGATGCCCACTACTACCCGTTCGTGTTCCACGGGGCGACCGGCCACGGCAACCCGACCGACCAGCAGGTGCTGCAGGCCCTGATGTCGGTCCCCTCGCTATACGGGCAGATCCGCGCCGGGCTCGCTGCCCATGTTCCGGGAGCCCAGGTGGTGATCGGTGAGACGGGCGTGTCGAACAACGCGACGACGGTCGCGTGTACGCCCGCCGGGGCGCTGTACGCCGCCGGCAACGCCCTATCCTGGCTGGCCGCCGGGGCGCAGAGCGTGGACTGGTGGGACATGAACAATTACGACAACACCAGCACGAAGTGCACCAAGCCGGACTACGGGATGTTCACCTCGACCTCGCCGCCCGCTCCGCAGGCGCCGTACTACGGCTACCTGCTGGCCTCGAAGCTGGTCCAGCCGAACGCGGTACTCGCCACGATGGGCACCTCCGACCCGGCGGACGTGCTGGCCTACCAGTCCCGCCTGCCCGGCGGACGTGAGGCCGTGGCCTTCCTCAACACCAACACCAGCTCGGCCAAGACGGTGACCTTCAGTCCCGGCACCCCGCTGTCCGGCCAGCTGCGGACCTGGACCTACAGCGCGGGGAACCAGAACTCGTCCAACTCGAACATCGTCCAGGGCACGGCCAGCGCATCCTCGCTCGCCCACGGCATCAGCCTGCCGCGAGAGTCGATGGTCATCCTCCAGTCCAGCTGATTCATACCGGACGAGGACACGGGAACGGGCCGTCCGATTCCAGAATCGGACGGCCCGTGATCGCGGGGGTGCCTTGGCTACCTGAGGTGGTCAGGCACCCTTGGTGTTGCCATACCGGCGGCGGAACTGCTCCACCCGCCCGGCCGTGTCGAGGACGCGCGTCTGCCCGGTGTAGAACGGGTGGCTCGCCGACGAGATCTCGACGTCGACGACGGGATAGGTCCTGCCGTCCGGCCAGGTGGTGGTGCGCTCGCTGGTCGCAGTCGACCTGGTGAGGAAGGCGTAGTTCGCCGCGCGGTCGCGGAAAACGACCGGATGGTAGTCGGGGTGGATTGCATGCTTCATGGTTACCGCTCCTCCCGGAACTCAACGTGGCGGCCGTTCACCGGGTCGTACTTGCGGATGACGAGACGGTCAGGATCGTTTCTCCGGCTCTTCCTGGTCATGTACGTGTAGCCAGTCCCAGCGGTCGACCTCAGCTTGATGACGGGGCGAAGTGTGCTGTGACTCATGCTGTCTAAACAATCTGATAATGAAAATCATTCCCGATAGTTGGCTGCCTTCCGGCACGGGTGGGCAAGGGCTCTACGCTGCTGCACCCGTCAGGTGCGTACCCCGAAATGGGCGCCAGCCGCCCGGCATGAATCTCAATTTGAGACTAAGCAGGAACGATTACTTTCCGGGTCAGCGGATCAATACTGAATCCCGAAGGTTGTGAGCTAGGATTTCTGAATTCTACGTTAGGGAGCGCTTATGGATGGTGACTCGGCTATCCCCCCTTATGCATGGATAGCGTGGCAGCTCCGCGACGCTATCCGGGCGGGAGTACGCGGCCTCGGCGAATCGATGCCGAGCGAGAGCGAACTGGCCGAGCTGTACGGTGTGTCGCGCATGACGGCGGGCAAAGTGCTTGGGCTGCTTGCGGCCGAGGGGCTTATACGGCGTCGGCGCGGATCCGGCTCGGTTGTGGCCCGGCAAATCTCCTGGGAACAAATCCCGGCCAAACCAGGGACGATCATCAGCGTGCGCCTGCCCACGGCCAGCGAGCGCGCGGCCGCGGGCGCCGCCGCGTTCGTCCCGCTGATCAGCATCAGGAAACCCGCCTGCGCCGAAAGGCTCTATGCGGCCGATGCCGTTATCGTGGAGGCAACCGGCCCGTCGGCCCCATCGGACGCGCCAGACTGACTGCGGCGCACCGGCCAGTCCACCTTACTCGCCCGGATTTTCCGGTGCCGGCCGTCTTGGTGCTATTCACCCGGATTGCACGATTATCCGGATTCGCGCAGTCAGCTGGCCCTACGACTGCCTGGAAATATATTTCCGGTCTGGTTTTCCCGCAGTATCGACTGGTTGTGCGTGTTTCGCTAATATGAGGTTCGGCTGGCAATCACGTCCAGACCGGCGAGGCCAGCCCGCTGAATTGAAAGTTGACCGCGCTGGTCCGGTAGCAGCGATCGTACTGAGTCCCCACCTGCGGCCTTGGGATCGCGGTCGCTGCCCCAGCCGAACGGCCCGGCGATGTCACCGCAACCCTGTTGGCTGCTACGGCGTGGCTTTTGACGCACCGAAGGAGTCCAGCTACGATTCGTGGCCTGCCTGCCACCATAGACAAGCAGGGAGGGGACTGCAAGTGGGGTCTGGAGACGCGATTCGCTCGGCTGGCAGGGACGGCGAGTCACTGCCACTCCTGGCGGCCATCGTGGAATCGTCGTCCGCCGCCATCGTCAGCACGACCATGGACGGGGTCATCACCAGCTGGAACGCGGGCGCCACGGCCATCTTCGGCTATACCGCGGAGGAGGTGATCGGGCAGAGCGCATCGGTGCTGTACTCCCCGGACCGGATCGGCGAGTTTGAGCCAATCCTTGATCAGGTACGGCGAGGCGGGCGGACCGCCGGCTATGAGACCAAGCGCATGCGCAAGGACGGAACGATCATCGACGTGCTGAGTTCCCTCTCGCCGATCCTGGATAACAGCGGTGCCGTCACGGGGGTAGCAGCGGTGGTGCGGGATGTCACCGAGCGCAACTGGATCGAAGCTGAACGCCAGGAGGCCGAGGCCAGGCACCGCGAAGCCGAGCGGATGGAAGGCCTGATCCGGCTCGCGGGTGCCGCCGGTCACAACTTCACTGCCTCGCTCGAGGCCATCATGAGTTATGCCGCACGCATGGCCGAAGCGACCACGGGCGATCCCGTCCTGCAGGCTAACACGCAGCAGATACAGGCAGTCGCGGAGCGTGCCGTGCGGCTCGCCGGGGAACTGCTCGTGTTCAGCGGTCGCCGCCCCGCCCCGCCCGGACAGGCCGACCTGAATACCGTGATCGCAGGCGTACGTGGCCTACTGGAGGCGAGCACCGGCGAACAGATCGAAGTACGGCTCAGTACGGCGCCCGGCCTGCCCGCCGTTATGGCCGCACCCGGCATGATCGAGCAAGTGCTGCTCAGCCTGGCCGTCAACGCCCGCGACGCCATGCCTGAGGGTGGTACCGTGACGTTCGCCACCAGCCTGGCGGACCTGACCGAAGATGACACCGAATGGCCCGGAGCCCGGCCCGGGCGATACGTGAAACTCGCCGTCAGGGATACCGGATGCGGCATGGACTCCGACGCGATGCGCCATGTCTTCGATCCCTTCTTCACCACCAAGCCACCGGGCCAGGGCACAGGTCTGGGACTGTCGGTCGTTTACGGCATCGTCACCGGAGCCGGTGGCGGGATCACCGTCGACTCGGCGGAGGGCACCGGCACGACCTTCCATGTCTTCCTGCCGAGCAGTCGCGCATCCGAATGGGTCCCGGCCGTCAAGTCGCCGCTCACTGCGTCGGGACATGGCGAGATGGTCCTGGTGGTCGACGACCAGCCGGCCGCGCTGGAGGTAACCGTGCGGATCTTGCGGCATAGCGGCTATCAGACGCTCGAGGCCAGCACCAGCGACAAAGCTCTTTCCCTGGTGTCCTCACGCGACATCCGGCTCGTGATCATCGACGCCGAGATGCCCGGCACGGCACGGCTGGACCAGACTCTGGAAACGAAACCCGGAATACGGGTCCTGCGCATGTCGGGCGGCCCCGCATGGAGGGACGAACCGGGTTCGGTCACGAGCACGGACACGCCGCACATCCGCAGGCCCTTCACTGCCCTGGAGCTGAGGGAAAAGTTGCGTGCGCTGCTGGCAGCCAGCCCAGCGAGGTAAATGCCGGCTGTTCACCCTTGGCGAACACGGCCGACGCTCGGCCCACCACCGCCACACCGGCTTGACCAGCCCTGCCGTCAGCCGTCGAGAACGCCGTCCACGACGCGGTGTGCCACGGCCCAGCGCGTGGCGGCGGCGCGGTTCGACACGCCGATCTTGGTGTAGATGTTCTGGATGTGGTGCTCGGCGGTCCGTGTCGAGATGAACAGCTCGGCAGCGATCACTCCGGACGTGCGGCCCGCAGCGACGAGCCGGAGCACGTCAATCTCGCGCCTGCTCAGACCACCTGGACGGGCGCCGCGCCTCCTCGGTCTGGGGTCGCGGCGGGCCGCGTCGATCTGCCTGCGGGCGTAGACGGCGGCGGCGTCGAGGTCGAGGCCTGCGCCGACCGCGAGCAACTCGCCCGCTTTGGTCGCGCCGAGTCTGGAGGTGAGCCGGTCCCCGAGCTCGGCCAGTTCGGGGACGTGGTGGAAGCTTGAGGATTCCCGCGACATCGCGCCTAGGAGCATGGCCGAAGGTTCTAGACGGTCGAGCCGTTCGAACAGCGCCGGGACGCTGGCGAGCGTGATGATCAACTGCGGCACGTTGCCTGCGCGGTGGAAGGCTTGGATCGCTTCGGCGAACAGCCCGAGAGCCACGTCGGGCTCGCCGTCCGAAGTGTTGAGGCGGGCCGCGTCGCGGGCGAGGAAACCTTCAAAGAAGTGAATGCGGTGCTCATGCACAAAGGCGATGCCCTCCTCCCAGGCCGCCAGCGCCCGCCGGGCGTTCGTGCGCGAGAACGCCATACCGGCGATCCATAGCGCATAGGCGACCCAATACGGGTTGCCGAGTCGGCGGGCGGCGGCGACCGATTCCTCGGTGAGCGCCAGCGCCTCCTCGATCCGGCCTGCCGACTGAAGGCCGTCGACGTACGAGGCGAGGCCGTAGCCGCGGTCACTGCCGTAGCGCCGCACCACCTCGCCGGTCAGCTCGATGTAGCGATCCAGGTCCCCGCAGTAGACCTGGCCGAGAGCCTCGACGAACATCGCGTACCCCGGCTCACACGGGTCGTAGTCGGCGTCGCCCTCCAACTCGACGGCCCGATGCGCGTTTGCCCTGGCGGCCTCAGCACGGCCTGCGAAGCAGGCGTAGCCGGCGGCGGTGTAGAGACGAGGCAGGCGTGACACATCTGCCGCGGATGCCGCAGGGAGCAGCTCCTCGGCCCAGGCGAGCGTCTCAAACAGTTGCACTGAGAAGCCCATCAATGCGGCGTGCGCAGCGATGTCGGTTGCCACCGCCACCTCGCCCCGAGCAGAACTCCACCTGAATGCGGCACGCAGGTTGCCGAACTCGGCGTCCACCCAGTCGACGGCATCCCGCCATCCCGGTCCGTTCCACTGATCCCACCGCGTACTGGCATCTCCTGCGAAGTGGGCGGCATGGCGGTCGCGGGTCGCCGCCAGCTCACCGGCTGCCTCGAGCCGGTCCTCGGCGAACTGGCGGATGGTCTCGAACAGGCTGTAGCGCGTGCGGGTCGTGGTGTGGTCGGCCACGACGAGTGACTTGCGCACGAGCGAGTCGAGATGGCGGAGCACGTCGACCGCATCGCTATACGCGGCGACGGCGTGAATACTCGCCAGCTCGAATCCGCCGGCGAACACCGAAGTGGCGCGGAGCAGCGCGCGCTCGTCCTCGGTCAGCAGCTCGTATGACCACCCAACCGTATGACGCAGCGTGTGCTGGCGCTCCGGGCCCGGCGTCGACCCTTGCAGCAGGCGGAAGCGGTCGGCGAGCCGGTTCCGCACCTCGACCGCGCTCATGGCCGCCATGCGGGCGGCCGCCAGTTCGATGCCCAGCGGGATACCGTCGAGCGTGGTACATATCTCCGTCACCGCTGCCGCTGTGTCCGGGTCATCGAGACCGAAATCGCGGCGCACGGCACGCGCCCGGTCAGCGAACAGCGTGACGGCGTCTGATTCGGTGCCACCGGCGACCGCCAGCGGGGAGACGCCGAACACCGCCTCGGCGTCCACGCCGAGCGCCTCGCGTGACGTGGCGAGGACCCTGACGTTACCCGAGTGGCCGACGATCATCTCGATCGCCGACCCGGCCGCCCTCAGCAGATGCTCGCAGTTGTCGATGACGAGCAGCAGCCGCTTGCCTGCGAGCGCGGCGGCGACCGTGGTAATCAGCGGGGTGTCGCCCTGCGGTGTGATCCCGAGCACGGTTGCGATCGCGGCGGGGATCGAACCCGGATCGCCGACCGCCGCCAGCTCGACCATCCACGCTCCGTCGGGGAACTCCCCGGCGAGCTCGGCGCCGATCTCCAACGCCATTCGCGTCTTGCCGACCCCGCCGACGCCTGTCAGCGTGACCAGTTGCCGGTCGCGCACGAGCTCGGCGCCTTGGCGTACCAGTTCGTCGCGTCCGACGAGCGAGGTAACCCGCCGTGGCAGGTTACCCGCGAAGCGCTCGGCACTGCGAAGCACCGGGAATTCGGTCGGGAGACCGTCGGCAATGACCTGGTACACCGAGATCTGGCCACGCAACCCGCGGAGCACATGCTCGCCGAGCGGCCGTAGCGGCAGGCGATTGCGCAGCAGCACCTCGGTGGTGTCCGACACAAGGACCTGCCCGCCATGCGCGAGCGCCATCAGCCGTGCCGCCCGGTTGACCTCGCTCCCGGAGTAGTTGCCGTCATGCTCCACCGTCTCTCCGGTGTGCAGACCCATCCGCACCGCGATGCCGATCGTGGCGTCGGCGCGCAGCTTGCGCTGCGCCTCGACCGCGGCCCCGGCCGCGCTCGCCGCCGTCGCGAAGGCGGCGCAGAAGCCGTCTCCGTCGGTGGCGAACACGTGCCCGCCGTGACCCTCGATCGCGTCCCGCACCATCGCGTCGTGGACTCCCTTGGCGGCGGCCATCTCGGCCGGCGCCTCGTCCCACCGGCGCAGGGAATCCTGGATGCTGGTGAACAGGAACGTCACTGTTCCCGACGGTGGGCGGACAGGCACATCAGCACTTTATGTGAAGGTCACGGGGATCCTCGGTACGGGCATGCGAGTAGCGGAAGGCCCCTCGACGCGGCGTGACCGAGACGGCGTGCCACTCAGGGCTTCGTTCCGCGCAGGGCCCGGCCTACGGCGTAGCGATCGACCGTATCGGGTGATATACCGGATGAGCGTCCGCCGGTGAGCCGTGCTCAACGTCCGGGCGGTTGTCAGGCGCCATCCGGCGAGCTAGGTGGGGGAACAAGATGAGTGGACCGTTGGATCTGTGGCGTCAGGCCGCCGCCAAGTGGAGCGAAGTATACGGCCAGGTCACCGACAGCCAGTGGGAGAGGCCGACGCCATGCGACGAGTGGACCGTTCGCCAGCTCGTGGAGCACACCCTTGACTGGCAGGCCGAGGGCGGCGGCCTGATCGGCGCGGACACCGCCCCCGGTGACGACTGGGACCGGATCCGCGCCGCCTTCGACGCCCTGCTCTCGGAGCCCTCGCGGCTCACGGGGAGCGTCGCCGAGTTCGGGGGGATCCCGAAACAGGAGCTGGCCGGGCTCCTGATCGGCGACCTCCTCCTCCATAGCTGGGATCTCGCCCGCTCGATCGGAGCCGACGAGGCGCTCCCGCCGGACGCCGTCGAGGCCACGACGATCGGCCTCCACCACGTCCCGCCCGCTCTGCTCCGCGGCACCAACCCGCTCGGCCAGAAGATGATGGCCGCGGCCGTCGAGGTGCCCGCCGACGCCAGCCCGCAGGACAAGATGCTGGCGTTCACCGGCCGCCGGCCCTAGAGCGCCGGTCAAATAATCGTCAGGCGACCAGCTCATAGTCGTCGGCGTCGGCGGAACGTGCGAGGACGTGAAGGTTGTGGATCACGGCGACGCGCCGCAGGTCGAACAGGTTCTTGCGGGCGCCGCGGTAGCGGGCGCGGCGGCCTTGCCAGTGGCCGACATGCGCCAGGGCGTGCTCGACCTTGACCCGCTCGCGCAGTTCCGCCCGCCCGGCCGGGGTGGCCTGGCGCTTTCGCAGCTGGGCTAGCAGCGCTTCGTCGGGATGGATGCTCACGCTGCGCCCGGCCGGGCTGGACGTGCAGCGCTGCCGCAGCGGGCAGGCCGCGCAGACGTCTTTGGGGAAGTGCACGGTCCTGCCCGGCTCGAACGGCATGGATACCCCGGCCGGGCAGGTCAGCCGCCGGGCGGCGAAGTCGAGGGTGAACTCGTCCCTGGCGAACCGGCCGCCGGCGTTGCGGACCCGCCAGGCCTTGCAGAAGATGGCCAGGCCCGGGCCGCGGTCACGGACCAGGGCCGAGGACAGGTAGGCCCGGTCGATGTGCAGCTCGGCCAGGGTCATCCCGGCGGCCTGCAGGTCAGCGGCGATATCGCCGGTGACCGCCGCCTCGGGCACGTTGGCGGCCGTGATCCCCACGGCGGGGATCAGCCCGGTGTCCAGGTCGCGCAGCACGTGCCGCTTGAAGCCGTCGAACAGGACCGAGCGGGATTTGCGGCCGTGCCGCATATCCGGGTCTTCCACGCTGATCCGCCGGTCGCGGGCCACCCCGCGACGCAGCGACGGCACCGGGCCGGACAGGTCCACATCCTGATCACGCACCTGGCGGGCGACCGCTACCGGCGCTGCGGCCGCCGCATCCCCGTACTGGCTGGCGGTGAACGCTTCCACCTGGTCCAGCAGGCCCAGCACCTGGGCCAGGGCCGCATCCCGGGCGGCCGGATCGTCCCAGTCCAGGTCGAGTGCGGCCTTCAGGCTGGAGGCCGCCAGCTGCGGCACCCCCGCCTCGGCCGCGACGACCGGGATCCCTGCGGCCTGCCCCCGCCCCTGCAGCACCGCGATCACGCCCAGGGCCTTGCGCAGGGCGTGTCCCATCAAGTTAAAAGAGTCCTCCACCCGGCCCGCCCCCCACAGCGGGGACGAGTCCAGCGCCGCCCGCAGCGCCCGCGCCCCGAACCCCTTCGTAGCCGCGGCCAGCTGCACGCTCCGCTCGACCAGCACCCGGTCCAGGTCACGCTCGATCAGCCGCTTACGGAACCCCACCAGCGTGCCCTTGGAAAACGGCGGCTCCTCCGCGCCCAGGCAGTCCAGCACCAGCTGCCAGCGCCGGTCCGTCACCGTCGCCTCGATCACCTCATCATCGGACACCTTGGTATAAGCCTGCAGCAGCGTCGCCAGCGCCAGCCGGGCCGGCGGCACCGGCGGCTGCCCCCTCGGGCTATCCGCATACGCTCCCGCCAGCTCGGCCTGGAACTCCTCGCTGAACAGCTCATGCCGGTGCAGCCGCAAGAACACGAACAGCTTCCCCCGCCGCACCACCTTGATCACAGCCTGCTCCGCAGGCGACGGCTCCGCAGGCGGCCGCCACACGACAGGACGCATCGGCATCCTCCCTTGCCCATAGCCCGGACATCACCACGCTACGAACAGGAAGTACCACACACCCAGCACCCGCCATCAGGTACGACGCCGCAACCTCACCTAATACTTGACCGGCGCTCTAGGCGCGAATCCGGGCCGGTCCCGCGCGGCTGCCGCTGGAAGCGGCAGGCGAGGCCGGCCCGGACTGCCATCGGTCAAACGGTCGCCACCTGGCGTTCCCGGGGGTCGATGCAGCCGAGGTTCTCGATCACCTTGAAGGTGCCAGCCTCGGAGCGTGCGATGTACATGTTCATCCGCACGTGGTGCTGACCCGGCACCATCTCGGCCGGGCCGCCCGGACCCTCGAGGATGCTGGCATGGTCGAGGGCGGCGATCACCTCGTCCTGGTCGAGCGACCCGGCCTCGGTCACCGCTGCCTCCCACAGCTTGAGTGCCCGGTACGTTCCCGAGCACGCCGAGCCTGCCGTGAACATCGCGCTGCCCGGGTACCGCGCGTCGTAGCGGTTGAGCAGCTCGACGCTGAACGGGTCGCGGACGCCACGGTAGTAGTCGAGGCACCCGTAGAGACCCTCGACGTGCTCGGCGGGCACGAGGTTGAGGACGTTCTCGTCGAAATACGTGCACACGAGCTGCCCGCCGCGCGCCGCGAATCCGGCGTCGTGGAGCTGGGCAAGGAACGGGGTCAGCCCGGGCGGGACGATCGTGTTGAACACGACCTCGGCGCCTGACGCCATGATGTCGGCGACGACCCGGGCGTATTCGGTGTGTTCGAGCGGGAAGTACTCCTCGCCTACGACCTCGCCGCCCCGCGACGTGACGATGTCCCGGACCCTCTCGTTCATCACGTGCGGCCAGATGTAGTCGGCCGACGGCATGTAGAACCTTCGCGCTCCCGTCTGGAGCATCAGCCAGGGGATGAACGGGTCGAGCTGCTGAGCGGGTACCGGACCGGTGCAGAAGATCAGGGGATGACTTTCCTGACCCTCGTACTGCTCCGGGTAGATGTAGAGCTTCTCGGCCTCGTCGACCACCGGGCGCTTGATCGCCTGCCGGGTCGAGCTGTAGATGCCGCCGACGACCACGTCGACGTCGGCCTCGCGGACAAGCCTGGCGGCTGCTGTCTGCGCGACGTGGTCATCGGTGGCGCTGTCCTCAACGTACAGCTCGACGGGATGGCCGAGCAGGCCACCGCGGGCATTGATGTCGTCGGTGACCATCTTGGCGAGGTTGACGTTGGCGATGCCCATGAAGGAGAGTGCACCGGTCTGGTCGGTGATCAGGCCGACGCGTGCGGGTCGGCTGATGGCGCTGGTCATCGTGGCTCTCCCGCCTACGCCTGGTACTGGCCGAGCAGCGCCGCCGTATCGGGCTTGCCGAGGTGTCCGGCTTCCTTCAGGATCGGCGGCACCTCGGGGTCGGACACGAAGTTCGCCCAGCCCTCTTCGTCCCACTCGAACAGCACCCACATCCGGTTCTCCTCGGTGGGGTCGCGGAACACGACAGAGCCCTTCGACCCGTGCAGAGCACGCTTGTCGGCGCCCTTGGTGCCGAACACCTTCAGGAATCGGTCGACGTCCTCGACGGTCGTGGTGGCCAGGATCATGATGATCTCCTTCGCTGCGGATCTCGGTGATCGCCGTCCGTTCGGCCGGCGTATTGCCACCTTCCGTGAGACGCCCTGGCAGCAGCATCGGCAGATCTACCCATTTCTGCGGTGGGCAGATGGAGGTCGGCGTGCGCCTCGGGCCGCATTGCCAGCTCAACCGCGGTCCGGCGTTGCCTGATAGCTGAGCAGGCGTTGCCTTCCATCACCCTAACCTGCGGAAACTAGCCACATAAGGCGCTTGCTAAGCCCCCCAGCCAACAATGACGTGCTCGCCTCATGACTGTGGTTAATCCTGCCCGCGTCAGCACCGGCGGCAAGCTCTATCGGCCAGGGCGCCTGCAAGATCGGCGATTTATAAGGGTGGCTCGCTCCTAGGCTTGATGGCTGGTCGTGCTTTGGCTGGTCATTCAGTGTTTTCCTGCGCGTGTGGCCTGGGGTGCCTTGCCGCGGGCGTGGCGGGTGGCGCTATCAGGTCACGGCGGGGTCTCCGTTCGGCGCCAGCGGCGTCATGAGCCCGAGGAGCTGCAGCGGGAGCTG
>WNGE01000900.1_pt1 | contig 38454 bp, 36 predicted proteins | sample 5400651 | NCBI WGS metagenome assembly WNGE01 (sample SAMN13153370, study PRJNA577476) | soil metagenome | isolation source: 60 cm soil or saprolite under grassland replicate 2 | place: USA:California | collected 2016-06-15 | reverse complement strand
TCATTCTGAGCTTTATTAAACTGTGGTTCTTTCATCATCAACAACCTTTTTCGTAGTATACGAAGAACGCTTCGCATCATCTAGCATAGCACACTTGAGAAGTACTTTGATGCTTACTCAGATAGTATGACATATGAGAACTGAAAAAGTATCTTCCTGGTCAACCCTGATAAGAAGAATGTTCTCTGTCGCTGAAAGTCTATAAGCTTTACCTTACTCCTTCTATGTCATACTATCTGAGTAAGCATTATTACAAGCAAGGAGATCATTCTATGCCTTCCTCTAGTGACTGGGATATTTCGCGCAACCTCGGTATTCACCGTGTGATTGAACCCGCTTCCTTCCTTCCTCAGGCGGCATGGAAGCTTGACAATACGCCAGTCGCGCAATTCTCTGAGACTCTTGTCGAGGTACAGGCATTGCATATCGATTCAGCTAGCTTTGCCCAAATTGCGAATATTTGTGATCGTGATCCTGAGCACATGAAGAGACACATAATGGATATCGTTGACAAACGCGGCAAGATGCATAATCCAGCCACAGGTTCAGGAGGCGTTCTAATTGGTACTATCCGTGAACTTGACGACATCTATGGGAAAACTCACAGTCTTACAATAGGAGATACCATCATCAGTCTCACATCTCTGAGCTGGCTTCCTTTATATCTTGAAAATATTGACGCTATTCACATGGATCGTTCAGAAGTAGAGGTTACAGGCAAAGCAATATTCTTTCGTAGTAATCCATTAGTAAAAATACCAGGCGACCTTCCACACAACATTGTTGTGGCAGCACTGGATGTAGCAGGTGCGCCCTCACGTGCAGCTATGTTAGTTCAACCTGACCAACGCATTACAGTGCTTGGAGCAGGGGGAACAGCCGGACTTCTAGCGTTGTGTGCAATTCGACAGCGCCTTGGTTCACAGGGAGAGATTGTCGCCGTCGAGTATAGCGAACAAGCTCTGCATGATGTAGCTTCGCTAAATGTTGCAGATGTGCTTGTACAAGGCAATGCTACACAGGCTTTAGAACTCATTAAAAAAGTGCAAGATGCCTGTGCCGGGCGAGAATACCTGGCTGATCTAGCGATCAACGTTGTCAATGTTCCAAATACTGAGTTTGCCACGATACTTTTGACAAAGCCCAGTGGATGTATTCTCTTCTTTAGTATGGCAACAAGTTTCACTGCAGCAGCCCTTGGCGCGGAGGGTATAGCGAGTCAGGTCGAAATGCATATTGGTAATGGCTATATGCCAGACAACGGAGCCATTTCATTACAATTGTTGCGAGATTACCCGGTATTGAGGACAATCTTTACCAGGCGTTTTAGTTAATCAGGTAAAGGAGAGTATGTCTACATCGCTTGCTCAGCTTGTAAGCGAGGCAAAAATTCATAGTCTCTCACTTATAGGTCTCTCAAAGAACGTAGGCAAAACCACTACAACGAATCACTTATTGGAGACACTCGTTGGGGAGAAATACTATCGTTCGGATGAATTGGCACTAACCTCTTTAGGACTTGATGGTGAAGCCACGGATGCATTGACTGGACTCCCAAAGCCACGTTATGCACCTCAGGCCGGTTTACTTGTAGCAACTACCGTTGAACTATTACGCCAAGCTGAAAGTGAGGGCACTCAAGTCGAATGTTTGCAGCAACTTCCAGGGAGAACCGCGCTAGGGCCTGTAATACTCGCCCGTATCCGGCGTCCAGGGCGTGTTATTATTGCCGGACCGACTTTACTACACGATCTACGCAATGCAATGGATCAACTATGGACATTGGGGGCACGTCTAAGTATTGTTGATGGCGCAATTAATCGTCTGGGTGCAGCAGCCCCAAAAATAACAGATGCCTGCATCGTTTGTACAGGAGCCAGTGCAGCAGCCACGCCAGAACTTGTGGCCCGGCGTACTGCCGATGTACTGCTGCGTCTTACTACTCAGAAAACGCAGTTGATAGATGCCTATAGGAAGCAAACCTCGCAGGCTCGGCTGTATATGTTCACTGTCAATGATGGTGATAAGACCATTAAGCACTTTAAGGATGTGGACAAGCCACTGTATGAAGCTCGCTGGATTGCAAAACACATTCAGACTGCACAAAAACCCACATTTGTTCTACATGGCACCCTTACTGAGGAACTCTCGCGGGCATTGCTTAATGAACTTCCCAAAAAGTTCTCACCTGATCATGGAGAGCTCATCGTTGAAGATGCAACCAGAATCTTCTGCCATTCAGTTGTGTTGCAACGGCTTTCTGAGCGAGGTCTGGATATACACGTGGCAAACCCGATACGTATTCTGGCTCTCACAGCAAATCCATACACTCCCGAATACCTATGCTCATCCCAACATCTACTCGATGTCCTTACAAAAGAATTACCATCCAGCAGTCCACCAATCATCGACGTTATCTCAGGGTACTCCCATAGCTAGTGTGGTGTAACTCAACAGCGTATCTAATTTCAGAAGGAGGCAACCTGGAATGCTCATCCACGCTGTTTACCTTCCGTAAGCTATGTGATAGCTGGTCATCTTATGCGGCTCCGATCAGATCAGCTATCAATGGCTCTTCGACAGATGAAACTTGTGATATCTCATGGAAATATCATAAGTTTCACACAACTTCTCTAATCTCTATTTAGATCAACTTCAAAACTATGACAATGTCCCCAAAATGAGTTAAAATACGTGATATCCCCAGGGAATTGTTGAGAGTCAAAAGGAGAACGAACATGACTATAGACTTTAATAGAATGAAGGCTCGACTTGAAACTAAACGTGATGAACTGCGATCTAACATCGCTAGATTGACAGAGTCGCACCCTGTTCCCACCGATCCTATTGAAGCAAACGAGGGACCCAACGACTTTGAGGATGTAGCAGTAGACTTTTTAGAGATACAGCAAGAGCAATCGCTTCTTGCCAACGAGCAGGCTCTTTTGACCGAAGTATTACGGGCTTTAAAGCGCATTGACGATGGAACCTATGGTAAATGTGTAGCTTGTGGAAATCCCATCCCTGAGAAAAGGCTTGAAGTTATTCCCTGGGCGGCTCGTGATGTTAAATGTGAGCAAGCATTAGAGCAAAGAAACCTGAGCAGAGAAGAACTGTACGAGGAACAAAGCTACTAGAATCGGCATAAAAGGATGTACCCTTTTCAACAGGCTCTAGATCGGGTACAATACACTTGCTTACCGCCGAGGAAAGGGAGAATATATTTAAGTGAAACACAGGCGTGCGCGTGTCTATGATGCTCTTGCATTTCTTACCGCTATTTTAGTTCTGATCCTTGATCAATGGACAAAGGCATGGGTAGTTATAAACCTTTCCCCATCTTTCTTTGGACCTCGAATTTCTCTAATTGGCAACTATCTTAGTTTGTATTACATTAGAAATAACGGAGCTGCGTTTAGCTTATTCGCAAATAGCACTGTACTGGTACTCCTAATCGCAGTGGCCATCGGAGTGATAGCGTATCTCTACCTACGCAACATTAATACAGGTAGTTTGTGGTATAAGCTGATTTTTGGTTTGATAATCGGTGGAGCGTTGAGCAATTTGATCGATAGAGTGCGCCATGGCGGGTACGTCGTCGACTTCATCTCTTTTAACATTCCTCAATTTAATTTCCATTTCGCTATTTTTAATCTCGCTGATGCTGCCATTTCTGTAGGAGTGGTATTACTCTTTGTTACTCTATTGTTTGGAAGCGTACTTAAACCAGAAGAGGCTTCTAAGAAAACTCAAACTATACAGGAAACCACCCTGATTCCTCCTGCTGCAACAAGCAGTGAAGTATCGCAGTCTTCGAAAGAACACGATGCACAAAACTAGCTCCGAATCATCTCAGGAAAAACGTACATTGAGTATTCAAGCTGACCAAGCAGATATACGTCTTGATCGTTATCTCACATGTGTACTAACGGGCATTTCACGCACCACAATCCAGCAATTGATAGTGGGTGGAGAAGTTCTTGTCAATGGGCGTACAAGCAAATCTGGATATACTCTTAGGATCGGCGATGAAGTGCAGGTAATGTCCCTCAATTCATATGATAAAACTACCAAGATCATGCCACGATCAATACTCCTTGACATCATTTACGAGGACAAAGACTTGCTAGTTGTGAACAAATCCGCAGGAATGGTGGTTCATCCTGCACTTGGTCACCATGATGATACGCTGGTTAATGCCTTAATTGCTCGCTATCCCGATATCATGAGGGAGGATTCAGAAATGCGACCAGGAATAATCCATCGTCTCGACAAGGATACTTCAGGTCTGATTATCATTGCTAGAAATGCGGCTACCCATTCAGCTTTAGTGGATCAGATGAAGCGGCATGAAATAGTCAAACGCTACTTAGCTCTCGTGGAGGGTGTTGTAGCATTAGACCAGGGCAGTATCGATGCTCCTATCGGACGGAATCCACGTCATCGCCAACAAATGGCAATCACTGTGGTGAAAAGTAGAGCTGCTCGGACACACTTTCGCGTTCAGGAACGTTTTGATCGGCACACATTACTGTTATTGGAGTTGGAAACTGGACGTACTCACCAGATCCGAGTACACCTGAAGGCTATAGGTCATCCTATCGTAGGTGATCCTATCTATGGGTCAGGCAGTATCAACCGTAGTTTATCACTCAAACGCCAGTTTCTCCACGCGTATCAACTCAAGTTTACCCATCCTACTACAGGGTCTATCTTAAATCTTGAGGCACCACTGCCTGAAGATCTACAATCCGTACTCAATCAAAAAAGTTTCCTGTAGCCCTCTGGCAAAATCTTTGCCTTTAGGGTATAATAGTAATATCAATCAAACGGAAATTGAGCGCACTTAATTCCCCAGTTTAGTGTTGTTAACCACTTCTAACCTGGTTTCTGACCATCCGGTTATATTATTTTGCTTCTGACTCACATGCTTCTGATTACAGGTTTCTCCGACATCGGTCGGTATTTCTTCAATGTCTTTTTGTGTAAGAGGAAAGGAGCAACCTGCAAATGCCAGTTTTAGAATCAACGGATGAAATAACTCCACGCAGTGTTCTGCGCCATCGACCAATTGGAGATAAAACTGCCAAAACTGGGAAGGAGTCCGTCATCCCTTCAACCAGTACAACTCCTGTTGCACAGCGAGCCTCGCGACTTCGTCCTAAAAATACGGACGTTGCAGAAGATATTAGCGAATGGCAGCGTGAAGAAACCGATGAAACCAGGACTGGTCGAAAAACGGCAGTGCCACGGCAAGTGGATACAACGTCTCAGAAACTACCTAAAGCTCCAAAATCCGCGCGAATACGAAGCAAGCGGAGATTCTGGTATGGAGCACATCCTTTACTTTACCTGGGTGTTGGTATGATCGCGATGCTAGCTTTATGGACATTGCTCACTTCAGCGATAAGTTGGTGGAACACTACGTGGGATGATTTGCATTACGGCCGTCCGCGTACATTTCAGGTCGACGCCTTTGTCGGACACAACGAAGCGGCAGGCACTCCCAGCCATTTAATAGCAATTAATCTGAATGGCCGTATCGAAATCATTGAGTTTCCGGGTGGTGATGGTTCTAAAGCGCGTATCTATCTTGGCCCTCAATTGTACGGTACAGGAGATGATTTGATACCTGTTACGCTCAGTTTTGCTGATGTGAATGGTGATCATCTACCAGACATGATTGTTCACTTTCAGTCATCACGCATCGTTTTCATCAATGATCAGGGAGGCTTCCGACCATTACGGCCAGAGGAACGGCTCCCCGTGCAGCAATTTCTGCAACGTATTGGACAGTAAGTATTCTTGTATTCATTAGTTTGCAAAAGCCCTGGGTATCTGTCACACGAGGGAGACTCAGGGCTTTTAATTGATATAGCCTATACAAATCGATGCTCTATTGCGTAGCGAGTCGCAGCACTACGCAAGGACATCCGAATTTTGCGGTAAATCGAGGTGAGATGTGCATTGACAATACGTGGACTGATTAATAGGTGTTTAGCAATCTGCTTGATATATTAAGAGTCTTTTGTATTATCTTCAACCATTGTCAGAGTAGGAGGAGGTGTCTTCGCCGGAAGTCCTTCTGATTTCTCAGTAGCGGACTCCAGCTTTTCCCTTTCATCATCCAAAAACTCATCTTTGTGTGTCTGTCGGTATTGAATCCAGATAGCAGTAAATAAAGCCTGAAGTAAACCTGCTGTGGGCGCAGCGAAGATGGCGCCAAAGACTCCGAAAAGCTCTGACCCAACAGTTAATGCAATCAGCATGATCGCGGGATTAAGTTTGACGGCATTGCCTATGAGACGCGGGGAAAGAATGTAGCCCTCGAAGATGTGTACAAGCACAAAAAAAATGAGCACTTTGATGGCCATGACCCATCCTCCTTGCGTCAATGCGAGCAGGACGGCGACAGATCCGGCGAAAATCGTGCCGAGTACCGGGATAAACTCTGTGACGAACGTAAGAACTCCCATCAAAACGGCGAAAGGAAAGCCGATAATAAATAAGCCCACCCCAACAAGAAATCCGATGATCGTACACAGCAATATCTGACCACGGATGTAACCACCCACAACGCGTTGGAGTATCTCGATTGTAGAACTTAATTGCCCACGGCGCGACCTGGGAGTCGCATTACGTATCCAACTGAAGGCACGCGCTCCATATATCAACAAATAAATGCTGATTACCACTGTTAAGAGGATATTGACCATACCACCAGCGACCCCACCGAGCAATGGTAAAATCCCGCCTGCAAGTGAACTCGCGAGGTTTGATAATGTACCTACAATCTGTTGTTCGAGTACATTGATTTGAGCCTGTGTCAAGCCCAATTTTAATAACAATGCCAGTAGCGAAATAGGCCCGCTGTTGCCAGGCTTTAACCAGCCATTGACACCTTGTACGAGTACTCCGATCTGAAAAATTGCCGTACTCACAACATAATAGGAAATTACTCCTAAAATAATGATGACTATCAAGTAGGCAAGTAGAATCGCCAGGGCACGTGGCATTACTTTGTGTAATATCTCCACGGCCGGGGCAATAGCATAGGCTATGAGGGCTGCGATGACAACTACAAGCACCGATGTGGTGATGTGGCTGATGCCCCAAAGTATCGTCACTACCAGTGCAAGAGCAGCCAGAATGGTAAGCAGTATGATCAATCGCCTGTTCCAGCTTCGTGTCGAGCCGGAATCAGAGTGAGATGGCTCTTTTTGATTAGGTACTGTGAGCATTTGATAAACTCCTTTCGGATGTTTTTACCTTTGCGTTTAATGAAGTTCAGTATAACATAATGCTTTTCAACAGGCACGACTCAGATGAGTATTGACGTGGGCAATTTATATTTCTTATAGTCTTGTTCTATTTCTGATGTTATATCAACTCATAAATGTAAGAATTGATCTCTGGAGAACGATGAGGGCAAAAAGCATGCTGGAGATTAGGTGGTCTCTCAGTAGTTTTTTGATATATACTCTATAATGACTGGCAAGCGTAATCCGTAACATTGATACTCTAATGTGAGTTTACCAAACTGGGGGGCAAACTGTCGTTCGGCTAAGCTTGAAGAATCCGACGACCTTCACGTCTGCTGTGCGTAGCTTCTGCCTCATGGTATCAAAACAAAAGGAGAATTTTTATGGCTGAAAACGGTGGTAGTCCTGCACTCGTATCAATTGGTTTATCTATTCCTGAGACAATAACTGCCATAGATAAGATCGTGGAACGACGGGAGGTACGTAAGGCAGCACAGGAGAAGAATTTCTTTGCAGATATACGTGATGATTTAGATGTCGTTGATGCAGCCATTCAGGCACTTGATAATACCTTTGCTGATTTGGTCAATGCATTTTCGAACGAAGATATCATCGAAGATCCAGTACAACTTAAAGAGTTGGTCGGGTTAACAGAGTCCTACATGAGGACTTACAAGGTCGTCCCACGCTTCGAACGTAGTATAGGAACCATTCGGAGTTTAGCGGGTGACCCATAAGTTGAGATTCCTGGCCAATTACGGACGCGCTGAAGGAACTTAGCGGGAAACTAGATGAATATTGCAAAGGACTAGGGCTAGGGTGGTGAGGATTGAATTCAGGCGTTGGATGGGCATGGCTGGTAAGGCTCTCTGATGTCGCATCGCAGAGTAGGTCGAGGAATTGGAGGCTTGATGCACAGGTAGAAGCGCGCATCTTAGATTTAGTAAACGAAGTGCTGTATAACTATCCTTTTTTTAAGCTGTCTGGTGAAATTCGTCGCCTCGTTGGTCAAGCACGGTTCTATGCACGTGCCGGTATGCCTAGTTCAAAGAGAGGCTTCTTCCGGAGATAGCCATGTTGTGCTAACTCAATTGCTCGCGGCATTGACCCATTTATTGCCTTAAATTTGGCCCTCAAAGGATTTTTTGAGGGCCAAATTTAAGGCAATAAATGGCGCGTATCCATCAAGAATCGCTCCAGAAGGGTTATCAACTTGTGCCACATAACCTAGCACAAGCTTCATAGATAGATGGCCTATCGGTAGTTTTCTGACGAAAAGACACAACATCTTTGCGCCACTGTGCTCGGGAAGATCGTCCAGTTGCGAAGCATGTGCCGGGGTGGAAGAGTAGCATGGGCATGATTGGAGAAGTCGTGGCATTCAGAAGACAGAGACAGTTAGGGACAGTTCGCCTGAACTGTCCCAGGAAAGCCTGACGTCTCATTTCGCGTTTCGAATGCCAGTACGGTGTGGGTCAAAGGGTGTAGATTGTCACAAAAATTGTCCGTCAGGTGACTTCTTGCCAGAAATATTGTCCTTGAAGCGCCACTCAGGTCGCATTATGAGAATTTTTGCCACAAAAATTGTCTATCAATCGACGAGAATAGGTACATGCTGAAGATGTTTGCCGTAAAAGTTGTCCTTAGCCGAATTCTCTGCCAGTTAAATTGTCTTTGTCCGAAATACTAGCCACAAAAATTGTCCTTGGCCTCATATTCTTCTTATAGCCAATTGCTACAAACCCACGACACCAGTCAAAAGTGACATATGTCTTATCGATCGTAACGAATGAATTCAATTTGGGGATACCGTTGCGCATGATCCTCAATCGCTTTGATGAACCAACCTGGTGCGATCCAACTCCATTTGTTTGCCAGGAGCCACCGCCAACGATATTGAATGTCACTGGGAGTACGCCCTGGTACACGAATAGTTTGGTACAGGTGAGTGATAAAGGTATTGAATCGCTGTGGCCACCTGGAAAAGATTACATGGAAAAGTAGCACTGCAGCTTCGACTGCGTATGGGTCAATTGATTCCTGCTCAGATAGGATTGTACGCTCACCAAGCATGTGACAGAGCTGTAATAGTTGCTGCTGTGAAAGCGAGTAGTACAGGTCCATTTCTTCGCTGAATGTGATGAGAAGGGCAAAATAGGTAGAAGGCTTTACCGTAAGTAACGGAGATGCTCTAAAGCAGTTGAATGATGAGGGCTCCTCTGCGTCAGGGATTCTGAGCATGGAAAGGAGCAGATTGGTGCTTGCGAGGAGTACGTTGTTCGTATGAATGTGTTTTGCAGGCAGTACGTTGAATGCTTTCAAGCAGAAGGGGCAGGAGCCTGGTTCTGAGCGAATACTTGGAATAGTATGCAGACATGACGAGCACCGTTCAAGCAGTCGTACGTGGTGACGCGGGCAACAAAGCACACCCTGTACATTCCAAAAGGCTCGATCGAATTCTCTCTCGTCTCCAACGCAATATGGGCATACTCTTGTGGTATGGCGCCAATAGGGACGGAGCCAGGAAATGAGAGTGTATTCCGTGAGTATGAATTGACGCTCGAAAAAGTTAGTGCGAGGTAGATGCAAAGGAGCGATGAGAGCAGGATGTACGGATTGAGGGACATCCTCTTCCGGAATCTGCAGGAAATAAGCAAGTATCAAGTCACTCGCTTCATCAGGAACACGCGCGGTTCGATGCCATGCCGAATATTGTGTAACGGTGTGCGGTCAACCAGAGGATATGGGCGCGAGACAGATGCAGCTAGCGACTTGCGTAAAAGGTCCCCTCTCTCTGCACGATCTCGTGGAAGAAAGTCCCTTGCTCAGCGCACAAAAATGGCATAAGATAGATCGATGGAAGACATCCTTCTTCTTCGTCACACACCACAAGGAGCCCTTCGATGGCATCGGCAAGAAACAAAGCCCGACTGCTGGGAGCCCTAGCCACCTGCGGTCTCGTGAGTGGGTATGTGGCCGATGCCTTGAATGGAGCCATTCCCTCATTTCACCAGGTCCTCCAGCTGCCAGCGGTGGGTGTCCTGGTGATCCTCATCACGCTGGTGACGATCGCCGCAATGCTGCTATGGGCACGGCAGGGTGGATCTAGTGATCGCAAGGCTTTTGTGGCAGCTCTCCTGGTGGCAGCAGGAGTGGCGATGCTCTTTCACGCGCTTGCCCAGGCTTTGGGTTGGTGGGGCGGCCTCTTCTTTCAGGCGCCCCTGTTCATCCTCGCCCTGTTGACGGGCTTGCAAGCTCTGGCCCTCTTTGCCCTCTTCTTGCTCGCCTATCGTTGGTTGGCTGTGCGCTGGCCGCGTCTGGCTCTGGTGGCGTATGGTGTGCTCGTGCTGCTGGTCATGGCGGGAACGCTTGTCGGGGATCAGTCCTTGCTCCGCTCAGGCATGTATGTGTTTCAGGGTGGCTACACCATCCAGACGGATGTCGTCTACGGAGTCGTGATTTTCTGCCTTCCCCTGGTGCTCTACTACCTCATCCGTCACCGCCAGCGTGTGGCCAGTGCAAAGAGTTCTTCCATAACGGAAGACCAAGGGTGAAAGAGGGGCCTTGCGCTGCGAGAGCTCCCAGGACCGCCGACAAAAAACACCTCCTCCCAGACCACCCTTTCCGGCTGGTTGTGTGTCGGCCAATGACGATCAGCGCTTCGCCTTTAGCTGACCGGAATCTTTGGCAAGCGGATATCTTGCATCACGGCCCAGACGATGGTCAGACAAGACGTCTCGGTGGTGAAGGCATCAATCGGATCGGTGCGCTGCCGCACATTGCTAAACAAGCTTTCAATGGCATTGGTGCTGAGAATGTAGCGATGCATGACCGGTGGGAAAGCATAAAACGTTAACAAATGCTCTTCATCTTCGCAGAGGCTCCGGATGGCTTGCGGGTAGCGCTTCTGGTATTTGGCTTTGAAGGCCGCCAGATTGAGCAAGACGTCTTCTTTCTTCTCCTGCTTCCAGATCCCGGCCAGTTCAGCGGCGACCTCTTGCTGCTCGCGCTTAGGAATAGCATTCATCACATTGCGCTGCTTGTGAACGAGACAGCGCTGGCGCGGCGTGGCCGAAAACAGGGCGGAGACAGCTGCCAACAGTCCATCATGTCCATCCGTGACAATCAGATCGACCTCGCTCACGCCACGGGTGCGTAGATCTTGTAAGAGACAACTCCAGCCATCCTTGTCTTCCTCGGCGCAGGCGCGCAAGGCCAGCACTTCTCGACTTCCTTCCAAATCGACTCCCAGCGCGGTTAAAATCATCGTGGCATCAGTTTGTGTCCCATGACGCACGGTGAAATGCATGCCATCCAGGTACATGATACGGGAGTGGGCCAGCAGCCGACGCTCGCGCCAGGCTTGATATTGCTCGGTCAGCGCGTGGTTGAGACGACTGACGGCACTGGCACTGGGGGCCACTCCCAGCAGCTTTTCCGCCACTTTTCCCACGTGATGGGTACTGGTGCCACTGACAAACATGTCGGTCAGAGCTTCCGCTACCTCGGGTTCATAGCGGCCATAGCGCTCAAACACCTGTGTATGAAAGGCTCCGGCGCGGTCTCTGGGAACCTTGAGGTCCTCAATACGCCCAGTCGGGGTCACAAGATCGCGCGTGTAGGACCCATTGCGATAGCCACGACGGGTGGGAGTGCATTCACCCCATGAGGCTCCAATGCACTGCTCCAATTCTTCCCGCATGACGTGTTCAATCAAGACCTGCACGGCGCTCACGGCTAGTCGGCGTAAATGCTGCCGAAACTCCTCCTGATCTGGCACGACGGGTGAGGATGACTCCGAGGTTGAACCTTCCGGGGACAGTGTGGTAGGCTTGTTCTTGGCGACAGGCATAGCTTTCTCCTTTCGAGAAACACATGGATACAATCTATGCCTGTCGTATCCTCTCTGCTCCACTTCTTCGCAAAGCCTCGGCTTTACACACAACTCGGCATGGTGTCCTGAATAACAGGAAGATCATCATCTGACAATGCTCCTAGATAGTGTACGAGCAGAGTAAGCTCTTGGAGTGAAAAGAGTCTTGTCAGGTGTGAGGTCATCTCATGAAGAAAATACAGGTAGGAATCGCTAGAAAGTGAGGAGATAGGGGACTGTGCCATAGCCTCATCCGCAGGTGCATCCTCCAGTATCTTGGCCCCAAGCGCTCTGAGCAGGAAACGTTCGCTCAGAGAATAGAAATTGGTAGAGCTGAGTCGAGGTTGTGCGATCTCGCGATATTCGTGCTGGCAACGTTGGCAGATACGTGTTAATGGGCGATTTGCAGCAATTGGCATCCCACAAGAAGGGCATTTCCCAAGTAATGGCACTCTATGCAAAGGGCAATATAAAATCAGTTGGAGTCTCCAATAGAGTCGATCGTAGCTTTTCTGCTCGAGCAAACAGACAGGACATATTCGGATCATTTGGATGGGAAGAAAAAAGATCTTTTGTGATAGCAAGGAAAGCCCTACCGGACGTGAGGCGCTTTTATTAAGTGCGGCATATTGCTGTGTGCCGAGAGCCTGCCCTAGACGATCTACATAGTGACTCAGTGTGTGGCTTTTCACTTCTTCTTGAGGGAGAAGCAGCGGTCCTACCAGAATGTGATACTCTAGCTGTGTCAACGAGAGGGGTACGTCTTTTTCTCTTAAATGCCACTGCTTTCCTTCCGGCTGTAAAAACCACCCTAATTTTGGGTAGCCCATCTTTGTTGCGTTTCGTCTGAGGATGGAAAGAAGATCTTCATCCGGCAAGGGCGCAGCCCGTTGTGGAAGTGGTAGGAGGGGACGAATCCCTGCATGCGTTCCATTCCCTGCGTGTTCCATTGCACGTGTCCTTCCTTGTTTATCTCGTAGGGCTATTTTACCATTCCTGCTAGAAACTCTTTACTTAATAGGGGCTGTTTAGAGCATCGTAGGAGCGCTTGAAAGCCTCACCTTCATACGATACAACGATGAAAGATCCTTCTCACGCAGACAGCACGATGAATTCTCTGGTTGTTGGAGCTACCTCGGTTACTCGTATTCACGCAGTTGCCACTCGTATGCATTAAACGCGTCGAGGAGCCACCGTGGGGTGATTAAGAACCATTTCTGGGTCAGGAGCCACCTCCATCGATAATGGAGGTATCCTGGTGGTCGAAATGGCAAATGGACTGTGCGATGAAGTATGTCGAAGAACCTGTAGAAATACACCGGCCAGTGTGAGAATAACATAAGGAAAAGTAGTACTTCTGTATCGAATGCGTAGAAGCCATGCTCTACCAACTGATTGAAAGTGGAATCGCTATTATCAATCAAGTGGCAGAGGTGCAAGAGTCGTCGCTGCGAATAATCATAATATGATCCTAGGCCGCTTGTTCATTTTGCCCCAAATGTACTCTGGCTCTGATAAGCATTTCATACAAACATCCTTCTGAGTGCGCCTCCGTAGATTGAAAATCCATCTACCTTTGCAACAAAAGGCACATATTCTTGAATTCGTTGGTGAGTCCTACCGCTTCCGGCAGCGATTGATGCAAACAGATGGAGGCTAAAAGTGTATCTTCACTTTCTTACTACTTCTTCACAAAACACTAGGGGTGATTTTCCCCGCACTGTCCATGGCTTCGTCTGCAATCCGATATCTGTTGTGTACCAGGTAGCATCCATCAGCACACAACGCTTCCATTAACGCCCCATAGCCTCATCTGATTGTATCTATATATTGTCCACCGAGTTCGTCACTGACTGGGCTGACTCAAAACACATTCAGTGCAACCAACAGTGGTGTAGAATGCCACAAAAATTGTCCGTGGAGACCCCCTCGCGCCGCAATTTTCGAATTGTCTTGCCACAAAAATTGTCTTTAGCCTATATATGGAGGAGTAAAGGCAGACATTCTGTTTTTTCCAAAACAACAAAAGAAGTCACCATCATGAAAAAGTTGTGCAACCTCATCTTACCCGCATGTACCATAAAAATTGTCCCAAGTTACCCCTGAGTTGATGCGAACTAGTGGTATTCTATGTCCTCTGACTCTTTATACAGCAACTCATGTTTTTCGAAAGCATCTATGAGCCATTCGGGAGTGATGTAGGTCCACTTCTTGTTTAAGAGCCACCACCACCGATACTGAATGTCATTGGGTCTAAGCTTATACAAACGAACCGAACGATATAAGATGGTGAGAAACGTAAAGAAGTGTATTGGCCAGTTGGAAAACACGGCATGAAAGAGCAACACGATTGCATCTCGAGCATATGGGTCAATATCTTTCTGGTCGGTTATGAATGCGTTATCGCCAAACATATGACTAAAACATTGGGACAACAGTTGCCGCTGTGAATGAACATCATATGATCCTATTTCATCCGTGAAATGGGTAAGCAGAGCAAAATAGATAAATGGTTCTTCTAGAAGCAATGGAGAGGGATCAAGACGCTCATATGCAGTGGATGCCTCAGAGGAGGGAAAGCGAAGCATGGTCATCAATACGCTCGTACTTGCTAAGAGTAAAGAATCTACAGGAAGCGGTTCTGTTTGATGCTTGCATAGATCTCTTTGGCAGAATTGGCATTGACTAACCTGTAATCGTACTGAAGTAATGGAGTGCAGACATGTTGGGCACCGTTCCAGAAGCTGTACCCTGTGACGCGGACAACAAAGCACACCTCGTAGGTTCCAATAGAGTCGATCATAGCCTCCCTGTTCTCGTACACAGCTTGGGCATATCTTTGTGATGTGGAATGTTGTGCGAAGGAGCCAGGAATTGAGATCCGTTTCGTTGAGTTCGGCGTATTGATGAGAAATACCATAGGGTCGCAGTCCGAGGGAAGATACCAATTGTGCGCGGCTTAGTTGTGAGAGGTCCTCGAGTGGTATCTGAAGGAGATAAGCAAGTATCTGGTCATCAACCTCAAATGGGAGACGAGGTTCACCAAAAGAATCAGGCTGATTGGGACTACCAATCAAAAATGGATTTGGAGTAAAGGGAGGTCGATACAAGAGTAACTCTGGAAATGGATGTTTCATTTTTTCTGCAGCTCGCGAAAGCACTGATGTGATGCTTTCCCAGGGATATGGCAGTGTAGGAGTCAGTAATCTGGGTGGAATATAGAGCATTTGCTCTTTCTTCTCAATTAAATCCGAAGCTTTTGATTGCATAAGCTCAGGAGTTTCTCGTTGTTGTTTGTGCATTGATTGAGCAAGGTAATTCATTTTCTCACGGAGATGATCTGTACGAGTGGGATCAAAGCGGAATTGCTGATGATACTGTTGATACGCCTGGTGAAGCCAAGCATAGGAATCTTGATCAACCGAATCATTAAAGAGAGAGCGGCTGTAGGCGTTAACATTTTCGTGTTTCTCACCTATGAAAGGAGGAGTCGAGATGCTATACAAGGCATCGAGAAAGGTTGCGAAGTGCATGGGCCATTCGAGAAATAACCAATTGAAGAGAAGAAACAAGACACTCCTTTTTGTCGTGTAAAGGACGTGTTGAAGCGCAAGATCTTCTGTAGGAGAGGCCTCAAGCAGCTTGGTCAAAAGAACGAGTTCCTGAAGCGAAAAGACCCAAGCCAACTTTGAGGTAATAGCGCCCAAAAGGTGTAAATATGCCCTGCTGGATAGAGTCAAAAGTGGAGAACGTGCCAGGGTAGGAAGAGTTTGCTTCTCTTCAGAAATCATGATACCAAGCATTTTGAGGAAAAGGAGTTCACCTACGTAACAAGGATGATCCGTTCTGATTAGTGTGGAAACGGCAGCGCGATAATCTCCTTGTTGACAGTGTGGACAGCGATACGGAATATGGCGATGTGCGGAAATAGGAGCCTCACATGCCGGGCACTTCTCCAGCAAGCAGACGCGATGATGAGGGCAGTAAAGAATCAGTTGCATTCTCCAATAGAGTCGATCATAACTTTCTTGTTCCCGCAAGCATAACGGACATACCTTGATAGAGTCAGTTGGGAGGAAATAGTTCCCCTTTGAAATTGGGGAGAGGAGTATTTTGCGCTTCGATGCGTGTTGTCCAGGATCCTCTGATCTATGTGAAAGGTCATCTTGCACCTCCTCAAGGAGAGGAGCAAACCGATGGAGCGTATGATTGTACAATTGCTCTTCCGAGAGAAGCAGCATTTCGTATAGTCATTGAATACACTACTTGTAGTGCTCTTGAAGAAGATCTCAATTCTGTATACTTTATTTTGCATGAATATAAAGAAAAGAGAGCTCCTTGCCAAAATATCTGTGTCAGATTCGTCAATTTCCACAGATAGTGGCCTCCACTGCTATAGAACTCCTCCATTCGTTCAACTTCTACGATGATAAGCTACAGCGAAAAAAAACTCTCCTTATGTCTTACGCTGAATTCCCGCACGAATCATTCTTCGCTGAAGAGCCTGCTGCGTATACATTGCCTGTGTCTCAACGAAGAGTTGCTTGAGCGCTACAGAGAGATGCTCGCTCGATCCATCCAGGAGAGGAAGGCCTCCGTCTTGTTCATTGAATCGGCTATGGGAAATTGCTCCATGCAACGTTGCATGCAATTGGTCGGGCCAGGACATACATAACGCATGGAAAAGAGACACCTGTATCGCCGTTCTGTGATCTTCAAGCCCTTCATAGAGGGAACGTACATCCGGCAGTCCAAGTAGACCACAGAGAGAGGTCAGTGTTCTTTCAGGCCGAAGATAGAGGAAGACAGAGCCAAAGTAATAGAGCACATCGAAGTACTCCCAGGGATGGAGCAATGCGAGCGGTGTGTTTTGGAAAAGAGGAGGAACGTTCTGGCTACGCTGCACGTCGACTCCAAGTTCATGCAGTACCATGAGCTGGCTCATAGAAAGGAGCGAGTCTTGGGCGACGGTCACTTGCTTTACAGCACGGTAGTCACCTCTACCACAGTAGGGGCACGCTGATAGAGCTGCTCGCCGAATCGCTGGGATGAGCCAGTGGCAGTTCGGGCAACGGTCGACCAGGAAAAGATGGTTGTAAGGGCAGATGAGCACCCATCGTATATTCCAATACAGACGCTCATATCCGTCTTGTTCTAAACAGGCGGGACACACCTTCGTCGTCAGCGTAGGCAAACAATGACGGATGGCAGTTTCCCCTGAAAGGAGCGGTCGTTCGACCACACTCCAGAGGGCAGGAGATTCTGCAGGTTGATTGGATGATTGAAACCTGGAGGCAAAACGATGTAATGTGAGTGAATAGATGGTCATCTCATCGAGGAGGAACATATGCTGTAGGAAGTGGTAATCGCCATTTCGCTTGAGCAGGAGCACCTCGTCAGGCATAAAACTTTGCCTGTGGGCATTGCCGGGTGGCTCCTTCCACAACCCTTCCGTTCTCCTATATCCCATTACATCCGCTACACGCGCCATGATCGAAGGCAGACTTTCCCAGTGATGAGGAAGAATAGCTTTGTCCAGCGGAGTAATTTCCGCCTCCCTTTTTAAAATGAGGCGTTCATTGACAACCTCACCACCTTGGTAGTCCTCTTCTCTTTCAGCGACGGGAAGGGACTTGAATCTTTGCTCACAGACACGGTAAAGGTTCATCAACTGCGATACAGGTTGTTCACGATAGGATAAGGCACACCAGTAATTTCCCTGCACGATTGCTTGTGACCATCGTTGTACCACTGCACTTTGTGGAGCATAATGGAATGCTTCTTGCAGCAAGCGCTGGAGACACTTGAGGAACGCCAGAACATGGAGGGGCCAGGCGCTACTGAGGTAATGTATAAGAATCGGTGAAAGATTCTCATGCGAGGATCTTCCCAGGCTCTGCGTGAAACGTGTCTCGACCATCTCGAGCGGCAGCTCTCTCACCAAAAAGCGTGAAATTCTCTCGTCTGAAAGGGAATACAACTTGGAGAAGGATAAGCAGATGGAGAGTACTACGAAGTAGTCATAGGTGGGTAATCTTTCGAGCGCTGTTTCTTCGCTTGCTACAAGTGGCGTGCCCACTTCCGCCTCATCAATGCCAAGGTGCCGTAGGAGGCTACGATGACCAGACTCAAGCCAGAGGTCTTCCGGTAGTATCGGGTGAAGACACATGCGGTAATCTCCAGTTTTACAGGCGGGGCAGAGCGTGAGCGAGGGACGTAACGCGGGTATCGGTCCTTTGCAAGTTGGACAGCTATGAACAAGTAAGACCCTATGACGTGGGCAATACAGGATGAGTGTACATCGCCAGAATAAACGACCGTAGCCATCCTCCTCATCAAGGCAAAGCGGACAAACCTTGGTGTATCGCTGGGTCAAGAAAAATTGGTGTCCGTATTCGTATGAAAGACCCGCACGATTGATGGACTGCTGTACGTCTTTATGCATGGCTGAAAGGAGCCAGACATCTTGGCTAAAGTGCTGCGCAAAGCAGTGTAATGTCAATGCGTAGATCTCTTCCTCTTCGAGGAGCAGGAGACGCTTCAGAAGGAGATAATCTTTCTGTCGGTGCAGAAGTGGCAGGTTGTCAGGGTTGATCTTGTGCGGCACACTCTCTAGCCGTAACAGCCATTCCGGTTTCTCGTATCCCATCCTCCTTGCTGCACGTGAGAGCACAGAAGCCAGATCTTCCCGGGGAAGAGGTAAGATCCGCAGTGGAAGTGGCGGAAGTTCCTGAATACGGCGCTGCTTCTCTCGATCAAGCTGACGCAGCCTTTCCTCTTCCTCCTTCCTTACGTATGGCCATGTTATCAGATTATCCATGTATACTGGTAATCCCCCTGTTGTTGAGAGCGTTCACCTACACTCCTGCTTGCTCTCCATCTCTTACAAGTCTTTTTTTGCTTTTTCTTGAGCTCGGTCGACGAGCGATGGGTATTACTTCCATCATGGTGACGATCTTAGCACGAGTAGCTGATCTCTTCCACTGCAAGTATAACAGGCGACTGCTCAGAAAGTAGTCCAACCGGGGTAAAATAGCAAGAAAAGAGACATCAGTGGCACCACTGAGGAGTGCCTTTGCCTCAACAAGCGGAACGCCCAGGTAGCGGATACGACGCAGCAAAATGAGGCGGTTCACCTCGGCCATGCTATACCGACGATAGTTATTTGCTCCGCGTGATGGAGGTGGTAACAAGCCGATGCTCTCATAATAGCGAATGGCTTTTGCATGTACGCCTGTGAGATGGGCTACCTGGCTAATGGTGAACCTTTCTGTCAGAGATATACTGCTCACGTGCTTGCTGTATATTGCGTCTGTATGCATCTCTTGATCTCTCCTTCCGGAAACAACTTTACACCTTCCCGTCGCTGGAAGGTCAAGGGTTTTTCACCTGGCAACTTTAAGATCAATGATATATGGTTCCCTATGCTTGACCCGAAAGTATATACTACTCATACATTGAGTATGAGAGGGAAACGTGAGCAACAACCCGAATGAACAAACTGCTGACACCAATTCTAAGACAACTGAGCGAAAAGTACCATGGTTAACGCCTGGGGTGTGGGGTATTGCCCTCGCAAGTTTTCTTGCTGATGTAGGACATGAAGTGCCTACTGCTCTGTTTGCCAGCCTCGTGACGATCACCTTTGGTGCCCCTGCTGCTGTGTTGGGACTCATCGAAGGGCTTGCTGATGGACTGGCGGGAATGGCACGCTTTGCCGGTGGAACGCTTTCTGACGACCCAGAGCGTCGGCGTAGGGTTGCATTAGGTGGCTATACGCTGACTGCTATATTATCTTCACTTATTGGTGTAGCAGGAGCAATCTGGCAAGTGGCGCTCTTGCGTATGGCTGCCTGGACTTCACGCGGGCTACGGGTGCCAGCAGGCAACGCTTTGCTTGCAGACATGGTTCCGGCTGAAGCCTATGGTCGCGCCTATGGGTTTGAGCGCACGATAGATAACCTGGGAGCTATTGGTGGGCCACTCCTGGCACTTGGCTTGGTAACGCTCGTCGGAGTCTGCACAGCGATTGTCCTATCTGTCATCCCAGGGTTGCTGGCTACGCTTGCGATCCTCTTTGCCATTCGCCATCTTCCACGTGCGACTGCGCGTACACGCACACCAGTGCGGATTGTCGTTCGCCCGCTCCTGCGTGGTCGTCTGGGTCAGGTGCTCGTAGGAGTGAGTCTCTTCGAGGCGGGCAATGTTGCTGCAACATTGCTCATTCTCCGCGCTCCACAGCAACTGACGCCAAGTCTGGGGCTGAATGCTGCCACACAAGTAGCAATTGGTCTGTATGTCGGCTACAATGTCACGGCAACCATTGCTTCGTTTCCTGCTTGACGGCTCTCAGACAGGTGGGGAGCCATCGGCGTCCTCGCCATCGGTGTCTTCTTCTTTCTACTGGCTTATCTCGGTTTTGCGGTTATGGTTCCGAATGTGTTCATCCTGGCAGGAAGTTTCGTCATTGCCGGCCTTGCGATTGGGTGCATTGAAACCTCTGAACACGCTAGCGTAGCTGCACTCGCTCCTGTCAACCTACGTGGATCAGCCTTCGGGTTACTCGCGACCGTGCAAAGTTTCGGCAACATTGTGGCAAGTGGGATTGCTGGTTTGCTATGGTCTGTCTTTTCGCCCTCCCTCGCCTTCATCTACCTCGCAGCCTGGACGCTGATTTCTCTCATAGTTCTCATGAGACTCACCATTCGTCAAAGTATTTGACCTTTGTCTCAATGCTCTCGTGTATCCATCCCTACTATTTATGAGAATACAAGGGTGTGAGTGGCCCACATGAGTACCAAATGGCCCTCATGCTGAGGAACATTCTCAAAAGCTCATGGTCAAAATGGCTCTGATCCAGAGGAACTGGTGTTGAGGATCAAAAACAGTCACCGAGCTTGAAGCAAATCTGCTACAAGAAACTAACAAAGCGGTACTAGTAATACGGTCTATCCTCCATACACCGTTACTGCAAATATGATTCCACTAATACCCGGCTGAGCTAAAGCGCGTCTCAGTACTCACGCAGCCATTGGACAAATGGTTGAGATCCACCTGTACCGAGACCCGATAGTTCTGTGAGAAGACGCCGCTGGGAGGGATACAGTTTAGTCTTCCAGCGCTCAGCGCCTGGATCTTCACCTGAAATCCTGTTTTCAACAAGCAGCTAGTACTGATTGTGTATCTACACCAATACCGGACCTTTAAGCAGGCCCAAGCGAACTTGCAGACGGTTCGCGAGGATGTGTATCATGCCAAACATCTCCACTCGTCAATAGCCTATGTGCCTCCCGAGACGTTTGAGTTGAAATTCTCTCTGTGTGAACGGCATCGTGGTCTGGACTTTTTGGGGGCACTCCATTGTGTAGTATGTTACAAATAGTTTCAGTAGGAAATCAAAATTAACGCGACTGGCCCCACATGCCGGAGACCATCCTCCCATTAGTATTGCTCCTACGTCCCGCACATATTGCGATTCCCCGAACGATTCTTGGCAGATTTGGCCTTACTACCACCCACCAGGGGTCGGCTGCGGTTGATGGTAACTCATATGTGAAGTCTAGATATCTCGTGCTTAGGCTCATTGAAGTGATAGGGCTGCCCAGAGGTGGAGTGTCTCAAAGAGGTGCGAGAGAAAAGGAAAGCAAGTTGCATCGTGAGCGATCGAGGACCAGAGGTGCTGAACCAACTGGTCAAATTGCCAGAAATACTCGGGCAAACTCCCTTTGCCCCACTGCGCTCTCGATTCCGAGGCTATCAAATCGAGCAAGGCCAGGAGATTCGTCGGCCAGGATGCCAAGAGAAAATGGAAGAGCGCTGATTGCTCCGCTGCCATTCGGATTTCCCAAGACTCGCTGCTCACCAGATTGTCATACCAGGCGAGCTGCTTTAGAGACCGGACGACGACACTATGGGAAAGGGGCAAATGAGAATCGCGAAAGAGGGGCTCGAAGCGCTCCCACAGAGTGAAGTATTGCCAGGGTGCAATCAAAAGTGCAGGGGAGTCGACAAAAGCAGCTGGTCCCTCCCCTTGTCCTACTCGTTCCGATGTAAGCAGATGCAGCAGGAGCGCTTGACCAGCATAAAGCGACGATGATGTAGGAATCGACTGTCGTTGTGCGTACCGGTAATCCCCTTGTTGGCAATACGGGCAACCAGTGAGTGTCGGACGTAGACTGGGAATGGGCGCCCGACAGCGCGGGCAACAGTTAGTGAGCAGAAGGGCGTGCTCAGGGCAAAGGACCACTGGTCGAAGTCGCCAGAAGAGTCGGTCGTAGCCTGTATCCTCCTCCAGGCAAGCCAGGCACACCTTCGTGTCTCGAAGCGAGGCGCAGTACCGGCGACTTGTTGTATTGGTCAAGAACGGACGTCCATGCAGATCGTCAGAAGCTGCATGCGAAACAGCGTGTTCTCCCTCTACCGGACGTTGGAGGCGCGGGGCAAGGCAGTGGAGTGTCAGTTGGTAGAGCGCCTCTTCGTCGAGCCCTAACTGACGCTCAAGCAACCGGTAGTCATCCTGTCGGGCCAGTAGAGGCACATCCAGGGAGTAGATCTTTAAGTGTGGCGTGTCCTCCGAAATCAGTAACCATGTGGGATCTTTATAGTGCATGTTGCGGGCAACTCGGCTGATAACTGAGGCCAGGTCCTCCCACCGCGCGGGGCTCACCAATGTGTCCCGTTCAGGTGATCGTAATTGACTGGCAAGGAGTACTTCACTCGAGGTGATTCGCTCGCCGAAAATGTCTGCGCGATTGTGGGAGTGGGAGTCACGTTGAAAATACCCTTCGACCGTATCGAAGAACGAGTGTAAGAGCGGAACGGTGCGCTCCTTGTAGGCTTCCTGTCTCCACCATTCTCCCTCTGTGAGGAGCATCTCCCAGGGTCCGGAGATTTCGAACAAAGAGCCACGCCACAGGATGTTTTGCTGGAACGCATGCTGGAGACGCTCGAGGAACACCCACCAGTTGACAGGCCAGGAGGCGAGTAGGTAGTGGAGAATCAGGTACGGATTTTGCGGCGCACCTGGCACCAGTGTTGCGATCGGTAGAGCGCGCAAGAGGAAAGGCAGGAGCTTTGCACGATAGAGATAACCATCGAACAGAACCAGAAACTGTGTGACAACCCAACGATATTCGTGTGGCGAGAGGTCCTGCAGGAGTGAAGGTTCATCATTGACAGGGGGTCCTCCAAACTCACCTCTATCCACACCGAGCCGTGTGAGAAACAAGCTATGGGTGCCCAGTAGCCAGTCTGCTTCGGGAGTGAGCGGAAGGACGTACTGTCGGTAATCACCTCCGCAAAATGGGCATAGACTCAGGTGCAAGCGAGGTGTCGGAATGGGCCGACGACAAACAGGACAGGATTGAATCAAAAAGGTGCGGTGCCGTGTACAGAGAAGCAGAGGAGTGGCTCGCCAATAGAGTCTATCATAGCTCTTCGGTTCGGCGAGGCAAGACGGGCATACCTGGATGGTCTTTTGAAATGAACGAAAGAGCGGATCGTTGCTCCAGATTCGTGGCTGCTCTGTCGGGCCTGGGGCGTACTGCTCACTCACGGGATTTGCTACCCCTGTTGCACTCTCCGGTTCCATTGAGAAGCGATGGAGTGTGAGAGAGCGCAGGGTTGCTTCGTCAAGATCCAGGAGGCGGCCGAGCATCTGGTAATCTGCCTGGCCACCTAGTAGCGTGAGTTCATTGGGCGCTATGCTGTGCTTCGCTGATTCAGGGCGCAGAATCCAGCCCGGGGAAGCGTACCCCATTGCCTCGGCTGTGCGAGTGATCACCGAGGCCAGATCTTCCCACGGCCACGGTACCCTCCTCCGGGGAAGCGGTGAGAGTGCCTGAATGGACAGGAGCTTCTCCCGCTCTTCTTCGTCCAACCTGCGGCGGCCTTCCTCCCATCTTGCGCTCGCTTGTACCTTCCGCTGTCTTATTTCCTCACCCATAGGTTCTTTTTTTCTTTCATGGACTCATGAGTGCTGGATGGAGGCAGGTGTGTTCTTCGCACGGTTACACGACACCATAAAGCTGAGCTTTTCCGCCTGCCCTTTCTCAGCATCACTGTATGCGCCATAGTGCGCCCATTTCTGACGGAGATGGTAGGAGCACCTCCCGGCCTTTGGGAGTTACGCCTGTAGGAACGCACACAGGAGACCACCCAAAGCCACTTGCCGAAGGGATCCTGGCAAACTCTCCCCGGCAGTACATCAGACGAGATTGAGATGCGCCAGGAAGCACGGTGGTTGTTTTTCCTCCAACCCACGTACCCCTCTATAGAACGCGCGCACCCGCGTCCTGCGTGGGATGAGCATCGAAGCGTGTTGTAGCGGTGGACCGACCACCATGTGAGGGCACCTTTTCTACTGTTGGTTAACGTCACCGAGAGAGCGAACAATGTCCATGCGTGTATCACGTTCATTTCACCACGTCTAAAAGCATTGTGCGACTTTTGCCGGTGAGCGTCAAGCGTTTGACATTCTACGATGTGTGAAAAGGCACGAATGGCTCATCGCGCGTCTGGCAAAACAGCTCACGAACGCGCGGCAGCGCCTTCCTTGCTTCCGAGGCACCCAATCCTCGCAAGGAGGAGATCTCCTTCACGCTGTCTAAGCTGAATCGTCCTCGGCCTATTGACGGGCTGATGCGCAGCACGTGCTCATGACCAATCAACACAGAGGCGGTTCCAAGCGAAGAAAAGGATTGGGCCGTCATAAAAACATCAGTGATTTTCATCGCCCAGTAGCCCAACCCGAGTGGCAACGATTGCGCCATACCGACGTGAAGCGGTTCCGTCACACAGCCCAGGCTAAGTACACGAATCACATCGCGCGGCCAATCCAGCACCCCAATTGCTTCGACGACGGCCAACCCGGTCGGATTGTTTGCCCATACCCCCCCATCGATGAGCGGGATACCTTTTGCCGATCGATACGTAGGGAAATAGGTTGGTGCGGCAGCTGTTGCCAGCGCTACCTCGACCGCTCGTTCCTTGTAATCGACCTCTAAGCGTGGGTGATGCGCGGTTTTATAGACATGTACCTCACCAGTCTCCAGGTTGAGTGAAGGGATGAGCAGCCGAGTGTGGCTCTCGCCCAGCGTTTTCACGCCGAACGTCGCTACCAATGCTTTGCGCAAGGGTTGTGAATGATACCTGGCGAAGCCAATGCGGCGCAACCCACCCCCAAGTCGGTTCCCCGCGAAGACGGCGGGTCCCAGGCGCTCGTAAAAGCGCAGCATATCTGCGGCTGCTATGCCCAGACCCATTCCGAGGGCGATAATGCCTCCGGTCGAGGTGCCGCTGATCAGGTCAAAGAAATGGGCAATGCTCTCACCCAACGCCTCTTCTAGCTCCGCCAGGGAAGCAGCGGGGACGACTCCCTTGATACCGCCACCGTCAATAGAGAGGATTCGTCTCATGCCAGCACCTGCGTAGGGAAAAAGTCCCTGCCAAGGAGAAGCTGCCAGGTCTGGATTGCCATCGCTTTATCGGGCGAGTGACACGCAGCCTGAGCGAGCAAATCGAAAAATACCACCAGATCATGGAAGGTCTTCCAACTCTCCCAGTTCCATTCGGTTCTACTGAAAAGCCTCCGATCCAGGCAGGGTGTCCTGATGCTCCTCCCGTTATACCACGAATCCGCTGACCTGCTTGCTATGGCATGGAGTATCGACGCGATAGAGGTTGCCACACTGCCGCGGAACAGAGAGTCCGGGAGAGCGTACAAGAGGCATTCGAGGTAGAAAGAGACACTAGCCAGCCCATGGAGTGAGCGGATATGCTTCAGGACTTTGATGGAGGGAATGAAGTTGCCACCCGTTCTTGCCTGCACAATCTTCTCCGATAAGCGCTGCTGGTGACGACGTGCATATCCGTCTTCCCAGCGATCTGCTTCAGGTCGGTAAAGCAGGAACGGCTCGGAGTCCGCATCAGAGAACCATGACCCATAGATCACCGGGAGGATTTCGACCTTAATGCCGAGGTCCACCTTGATGCACATGCTGGCGCTTCCGTAGTGTACTTTGTCCCTGTAGCGCGGAGAGGAGCAGCAATGGTATCAAAGAGTTCGTCTCGTCTCCAACGCTGCTCCTTTGACCACATGGTAAGCCCGAAAGAGGGATAGAGATGGCAGAGGGCAACGATGTCAATATCATTGATGGTATAGATCGAGGTCTGCCGGGTGTAGGAACCCTGCAGAAAGCATGTGGGAGAGAGTCTGGCGGCTAACCCTGACGCATCCTCGATGAGGCGGGTAATTGACTGGTGTTCGCTTGCCGCTCGCTGCACAAACGATGGGCCTGGATTCAGCCGCCCGAACAAGAAGTCGAAGTGTTTACCGAGCGTGTGAATAGACATGGTGTAAATGCTCCCTTGTATATGTAGCCCTTCTGTGACATTGCAAGAACACTCCCTTTGGCTTATCGTAGCTTACATCTTTGCAACGAGTGCATGGAGACAGTATAGCTCGCCCTATCAAGATAGCATCCTTTCTGTACTGGTAGAAGGGATATTCAGAGAGAGGAATCCATGGTATAATGCCCTCGCTGCAGTGAACAGCTGTCAAGGGGAATATGCTCAGTCAGAGCAGTTCTACCAACGAGCACTGGCCATCCGCGCCAAGGCATTGAGAACGAGGCACCTCGATACAGTAGCTCCTTCGGAGAGCTATGCCCCCTCTGCCACCATAGGCAAACTGGGAGAGTGAAGCGGCAGAACGAGAAGTGTAGACCAAAGTGATGGGAGCGAAGCATGCCCATCGAAACTCACAGAACTAGGTTATCTTCTCAACGAAAAGTCGGCACGCAATCGGTCGTCTGTCTTGCTGGAGCTATGTGCTACTTTATGGCTGGTGGTAGCGAATGTGTGCCATACTCACACTGGCAATAGAATGGAGCCTGAACAGCAATGCCAAGCGCTAAACGCGTGAGAAGTCCCATTACCCGCAGCGGCGCGCGGCGCCTCGGCGATGAGTACCAGGACCTGATTGCCCTCGAAGTGCTGGTTGATTGGCTTGAGCATTCCGAGCGGTACGAGTGGGTACAAGTTGAAGCCGACGGGGCCGGGGCGCTTGATGATGTTGTCGCGCGCAAAAGGATTGGTCCCATCATCTATCGCCAGAGCAAGTTCTCCGTGCATCCTGACCATGTTGACGATCCATGGACATGGGAGAAATTGCTCAAGCAGGAAGCCGGTACTCAGGGCAGGAAATTGCCCTCACTGTTGCAGGATTGGGCGGAATCGCTGCGACGTGTATCGGTCTCGGGACAGACTGTCGATGCCGCTTTGTGCTCTAACCGCGGTGCTGCTGATGAAATCCGCCAGGCCTTTGCGCAGGACGATAGCACGCTGCTTGACCTTGCAAAGCTACCCTCCCAGACGCGCGAGAAGATCATTGCACAGTTAGGGAGCGAGGAAAGCTCTCGGTTTTTCTTTCAATGCTTCCGCTTTCTCGTTAACCAGCCAGATCTGACAGATCTAGAAGATGCGCTTTGGTGGTGATTCTCGCGTCTCGGAGGCACCCACCATGGGTGGCTTTCGTTGAAAGAGCAGCTTCGTTTCTGGGCATGTCATCGCAACGAGCCGCCGCCCGACGGATTTATCGGGCTGGCAGATGTACGGCGTGCAGCTCACTGGCACGAGCTGGAAGGATTAGCGCAGGAATACGCCATTCCGGATGATTATGTACCGCCTCAGACCTTCCTGCGAGATTTCGCGCAGAATGTGTTGCGACGTCGCACAGGCTGCCTCGTTTTGTCTGGCAGCCCTGGCATTGGTAAAAGTACCTTCATCAGCCACTTGTACAAAGGCTTTCAGGCGAAGAATCTGCCTGCTGTGCGCTACCACTACTCTCTCGGAACCAATCATCACACGTCTGGCTTTCGGTTGGATCACTTACGCGCTGCCGAATCGCTGATGCACGATCTCGCCCGCGACCACCCCCAGGCACTCGGCCCGCTTCTGAATGAAAACCCCCGGCCCGAAGACCTGCACAAATGGCTCGCTGCCTGCGGCGAGTATTATGCAGGGGAGGGCAAGACGCTCACGGTCCTGGTGGACGGCCTGGATCATGTCTGGCGTGAACGCCGCTCTCTTCTAGAATTGACCCGGCTTTTGGAGTACCTTTTACCGCCGCCTGAGGGGGTCATGTTGGTATTCGCGATCCAGCCAGTAGACAACGACCAATTAACCCCCATCCTGCTCCGCCACGCTCCACGCGACCACTGGGTGCGATTGCCCCAGCTCGATCAGCCAGCGGTTGAGCAATGGGCACGCAAGCATGTCCATGACTTCCCCTCGCAAGCGGAGCAAATGCAGTCAGCCGTGTTCATTGGCCGCCTGGCCTTTGCGATACAACGCAAAGGCCACGGCCATCCCTTGCACTTGCGCTACACGTTGAAGGCGATCCTGGAGCGCAACCTGGCCTTCACCGAAGAAGCCATTGCGGCCTTACCAGGATGTCCCCACGAGGGCATTACTGCGTATTACAAAGAACTCTGGCACGCCATCCCCGAGCAGAGCCGAGCGATCATGCACCTGCTGGCTGCCACACACTTCCCCTGGCCATCGCAGAGCATCATTGCCTGCCTGGATCCACGACACGAACACATCGCGCGTATCCGTGACGATGTGCGGCAGGTGGCGCATCTGCTCGTGCATGACGATTTGGGGCTGCGCCCGTTCCATAGCAGTCTCTTCGCCTTCGTCACGCAGTTGCCGGAACACCAGGATTACCGGAACCCCCACCTCCATAAGGCCCTCCTCTGGCTGCAGAAGGAAGCGCCGGACTACTGGCGCTGGGCGTACACATGGAAGGTGGAGGACGCGCTCGGGAATGACGCGCCACTCAACCAAGGCCCGAACCGCCAATGGGTCGTTGAAGCGCTTGCTGCACGCCGCCCGAGCCGGGATATCATCAGCCTGCTGCACTCCAGTATGGAAGGCGCGCTGCGCCACGGCGATCTGCCGCGCCTCGTTGAGCTTGGTCTGCTACATGACTATGGCACCGAGGCGTGCGAATATCACCACGGTATCCGCGCGCAGCTCCTGTACACGCAACTGAAGTTGGAAGATGACCCTTATTTACCCACATGGCTCCTCGCCGACATGGACGATTTGACCGATGGAGAACTCGTACTTATCGCAGAACACGCCTTAACCCAAGGGGATGTCGAGGTTTTCAATCGCTGTGGCGATACGGTGGCCGCGCGTTTGCGGAACGATTGCCAGCATCTGGCCGTCGGCTCCTACCCGTCCTGGCAACAACGTCATATGCCACAGCTTGCTTTAGCTGCTATGAGCGATGATGTCCAGCTCGTCCCTCATATGCTAGATTTTGCTGTCGCGAACCGGGAGCATGGCATTTCGCAGGAAATCCTGTCGTTGTACTGCGAGCATCTACGCGCGCAGTGCAATATCGATCACCTGCGCGCGCTGCGTGCCCTTCCCTGTTGCGGATGAGCCAACAGGGAAGGCACAACGCGAGGGAACAACGCTCACGCTCGAAGAGGCGATGGTGCTGCGGCGCCACAAAGTTTTCCATGCGCTGGAAGAAGACCTGGAGGTTGATGAATTCTTGTCTGCTGGTACCGAGCGTGATTCGTTCGCTGCGCTCTATGCCGCCATCCGGCATCTGCCGGGTTACCAACCAGGGGTGATACACCTGCCCGATCGCACGCTGCTCGGCTTGCCATGGCATGAAGCTTATGAGCGCCCCTTCGCGCTGCGCGAATTCTTCTATCAGGCGTTCTTCGGTTTCCTGGTCAACCATCTCTACGGGCTGGGTGAGCGGAACGGGGCCTGGCTGCAAGGAATACGATCGCGCACATGGGGAATGCATTTCCTGCAGGAATTAAACGCCTGCGCGGCACTTGCCGCCGCCGGGGTCCAGACCTCGACTCCCATGACGTTTGGGGCGTTGTTTGCCAAACTCAGTCGTGTGCTGCCACCCGGCTTCGAGGGCGATGAACGCTTCGAGGAGGGGAACCGCACTGCGTCCGAATACTGCACCGCTGCAGGCAACGCGGCGGTGGACATCGGGCTGGACCTGGTGATCCTGGCTGGGGCGATCGGGGGTATTCCCCTGGTCACCCAGACCGATATTCAGCAGGCCTTGTCTTCGCAGTACTGCGACGTGGACACCTTCCTCCAACGCACTGTGAGCCGCCGGCGAACCATTTTGGAAGACGCAGCGGCACAATGGCTGCTGGCTGACCAGAAGTCATTCATGGAAACGACGATTGCCCACTGCCCCAAGCGCGCTGAACGCTTTGCTTTGCTCAGTGCGCTTGCTGTTCTGCACGACAGGACGGAGGAGGCCCAGCACTGTATTGCGCTGTGCGCCGAGCACCTGCTCGCACACGGCGACCATAAGGATATGCTCTTCTACAACGTGTTCGGTGCCATTGGGCGCTACGCCGAGGAGGCTTCAAGGACTACCGCGCGAACGGTCATATGGCCCTGGGTGGCACAGCTCGCCCCTGCCATTGCAGCTATCCTGGACTACACCGACGGCGATGAGACGCGAAATTTCCCGGTAGAGCTCGCTGACGCATTGGCGCTTGCCGCCCCCGAAAAATTGCCGGCCTATTATGACTGGCAGTGCGCCCGCGGTGATCACCACCAGGCACTGAGCACATTGCATGCCTTTCTCGAAAGGGCCGACGTATCGGAACCGCTGGCGCAATCCCTGGCGATGACGGCCATCGATCAGGTGAGCCTGGGCATCATAGCCCGCCGCGCGGCTGAGGGCGACGCTGGCGCGCAAACGGTTCTGGCGCGCCAGCAGGCCTACCTGGGGTCGGCGGCTTTCGCTTCGCCACGTCCCCAAACGGATCAGAGTACACCTTATGGGCGCTACACCACGGCTTTTGACCCGGCCAGGTATCCACCGGCAGAGTTCGATGCTTACCTGCGAGAATCCTCCGGGTACATCGACAAGCAGCATATCGCCACTTGGACCGATTATTGGGCGACCAACGGGAACAAAAGCGAGGTGTATCGTATGCTGGCCGATGCCGACGAGCGGGGTTTCGATATTCAGTGTTACGACCGACTCTTCGCCCTGGCGCTAACTGTCTATGGGAAGGCGAGAGCGTATCCATGGCTCGTCAAGGCCCACATTATGGGCAACGGGTGGAGCTGGCGCCTCTCCGACCAGAACGAAGTGGAGCAGCGCTGGCAGTTGATCAGGCGGCATTATCCAGATCGCTGGCGAGAATTCCTTCAGCTGACCCTGGTGCAGGCTCCGACCTGGCTTACATCGTCGTTTAGCCATGGAGGGTTTCGACGCCTCATCGAGTACTGTCTGCTTATGGGGCAGCGCGACCTGGCACAAAGTCTCATCGATCAGATGGTGGAACGGTCTCTGGAACTGGTCTCTATGCTGCCGCTGCCCACTCCTGAATGGGTGCATGCTTCATGACGAATACGAGCATCTCCCCTGAGCAGGGCCTCTCCTGGCTCCTGACCCGCCTGACCTGGCCATCGATCATGGTCCGCGAGCGGGCCTGTGTAGAGCTTGCAACGTTGCTGCTACACCCTCAACTGGGCGATGCCACCCGCAGCGCCCTGCTGCATTGGATAGCCGCTCAGCAGCTGGAAAGTCTCGCGGCGATCGGCATGTTGCCGTTCCTGCGCGCCCGGATGCAGGACGAGGCGTATGACGCGCCACATGCTGATCTGACAAAAGCTGCCCGGGCGCCATCGTTGCTGGTCTGGCTCCTTCTGAATGAATTGAATGCAGGACATGCTCTGCCATTTGCCCAGGCATGTCAACATGCGGAAACGGCCCCACAGGGCTTTGTGCCCGAGCCATTCTTCGCACAATACGTCGAAAATTTCTTGTCGCCTAGTTATGCTGATCTCATCCGCGCCATCGAGCGCCCCGGAAGCATATCGCTGTGGAGGCAGTGGGCCTTTGAATGGCACTATCTCCTTACGGATCTTGGGATAACACCCACGCGAAATGAGCTGGATAGGTGGCATAGACGGTTTCCAGGCGGGGAACACTATGCCGGTACTGATACGACGCTCAGCGAAGTTTATCGCTCCGCGTTTCTGCGAACACTGGCCTGGGCGGTAGAACAAGGAGCTCACCCAGAGATTGCCCAGTTCCTGGCGGCGCACGCGTGTCCTGTTGACCTGGATCTCTGGCGCGTCGCACCTCACATACGACCGACATGGTGGCCGCAGATCGGGCAGCCGGAAGGCCAGATCGACACAACTGCTGCGGATATTTGGCAACAGGTAGAGGCGCAGTGGGAACAGAATCGGACAGGAAGAGAGCATGCGGACACCATAATAGCAGCCAGCGGCATCGTCTACCACCAGGAGACGATATACAATTTGGCGATCTTTGGCATGTTTCAGCGCTGTGTTGGCCCGGAAACACCTGAACTAGCCGACATTGCAGCATGGATTAGCGGCGCAGCCGATGCAAAAGATAACGCACTCACAGTGCATCGACCTTCACCACTTCGACTTGGTGGAGTAATGGCCGATCGGCCAGCTGAAGCCCTGCAGCGGCGCTTTGCAGATTGGCTCGTGCTGGCCACTGCGTATCCCATTACGCGCTCCGGGGCAGTACCACGTTGGCAGCTGTGGCGCACCTGGCGAGACATTTGGTTGCCAGCACCCTATCTCGCGGAATCGCCGGTCACGGTCACCTGTGAGCCAGAGGCAATAGTGCTGCGCGACAGTGAGAGTGAAATTGGGCGGTGGGTGGACTGGGCTGATGGCCTGGGGGAAACACTGCTTGAGGGCGTTCCTCCCATGTCTGGACAAACCGTGCGCGTTTGCGGAAAAGCTCTTGAGAAGTTCGCGCAGCAGAGGAATATGACCTTCTGCTGGCTCTGCCAGCTCACTGGCTACCACCGCGAGCAGCAGGGCCAGGCGTTTACGTCGTTTGCGCAGCAGCGCATGTTCGGAGCCTCTCATATTCTGCGGTCTTAACATATCGAGGCAGGGGAACGAACAAACCCAATGTGGGCAAAAATGCGCGTGGATGCCACAGGCACCAGGATATCGGGTGAGCAAAGGGAGGAGGGTAATCGAGCTATGTTGCTTTGACTGCCCACAGCCCTGGAACGGCTGACAACCGCGCCAGATGCATCCCAGCGGCTTTTCTTCTCACCGTTGCTTGTCCATAGTAAAATAGTGCGAACTCTTACCCGTAGATATGTCAAAGGAACCCATGATGACAACTCTTCACGAATTCTTCGATGCCTATGGCCTGACTCCGAAGAAGCCGGCGCTTCAAGTGCTCATAGGCTGGAGTGCGAGACGTCTGGCCCTGTTCGTCGAGGCCTACATTGAGCTTGCATCAATGCGCGAACTCACCTTTCGCGCGTCACCGGGCGCTCACGCACGGTGTCCTGGTGCGGAACGCCAGCATTGTACAGGAGACCAGCGGCGTAGACCGTCCATTGCTGGGTGTTAGCGCGCAGTTCCTCCTGCCAGAATGGCTTGTCGGTGAGTTTGTGTGGCGCGTGCCAGACATACATGCTACATGGAAATTCCATGATCGTAGTATAAACGTTCTTCCTTCCTCAATCAGGTAGGCCCTCTTTCATCCGGGTGATATTCCACTAATGTTGGAAATGGGTGGCCAAAGAATTCACGCCATCGCTTTAACGTGTCTGGAGAATCTTTGAGTCTGCATAGTTTCTGAGCCGACTGACCTAGCTGGTCTACCTTGCTCTTCAAAGCTTGCACTTCAGTAGGAGATAGGTTGAACTGTATCGGTGGGGAGTAGCTGTTTGGAAGTGCCACTGGACTGGCTAGCTGGCTTCCTACATTGCACAAGAAATACGTGAGTACTTGATGATAGCCCCAGTTCAGCCCATATGTCTCCCAGGAGGCAATGATTGGTGGGATGATGCGTGCGCAAAGGATTTCAATGTGGAAAGACTTGAGTGGGTCGGGCGATAAACCATGTCCACGCAAGAAGGCTTTGATGAGTTTGATGGATGGCACGAGTCTGTCGCCGGTTTGTTTATTGAGGCTGCTGATGTAAGCGGCCTCATAGTCATAATCAGCCGGAGACCAAGTATCTAGTTTTAACCCTACTAAATAGCAGTCAGCACCCCCAGATTGATGATTATATCTGCCAGTCTTATCCACCAGTGCCGGGACAATCTCGAAAGTGAATTGGTCTGCATAGGTTAATAAGACGGTAGGAGCATCGGGTTTGGGCCTCATAATTCTGTATGTCTGATCTGCAATAAGAACCTTTTGGATTGTATGAAGTGCCGATTCTGGTGTCTCCCAAACACCAGGTATCCCAAATAGAGACCAACTGACGGTCTTAAACTTCACAAGCAGGTCAAGATCAAGCTTGTCGCTCAAATCAAGTGGCCTGATCTTGGTCTTGCGTTGAAACGAGCCTATTTGGGTCACTGTTTTTCCAGGCAATGTCTGCTCGATCACTTGCTTGATCGCATTGTAGCGTTGCGATGCAAGCTGTACGCGAGTCGGATTCAATTCCATCCGCGAAAGAGTTGCTGCAAATGCTTCCTTGATGTCCACCTGACCTTAGCCTCTTTTCAGCTCTTTAGGCAGAAACGCGTCAATCTCTGCATCTGTGAACGTCATGTCCTCAAGCTTCTGCAGCGCCACTTGCGCTTTCTTGTATGCCTGGAATGTCGTGCTCGGCACACCGCTGTAAACAGTGTGAAGCTGCTCGACGAGTTGATCTCGCTGCTTCTGCAATGCTTCGAGGGGTTTCTCTCTCATGGCAAGATCCACAAGAAGAGACAAATACTTCTCACGGATGATCCACAGATCATTCGCCGCCTGCTTGTGTTTCTGCGCCAACTCTCCTTGGTCGTAGTTCTTGGTGTAGGAGTTTATCGCCAGCAAGGCAGTCGATACGATTATCCCCACTACAGCACCGATCGTGCCTGCACCAAACACCACACCAATAAAGCCGGCTGTAGTAATGGCAGACAATACAATCTGCACTATTCTGATTCGTTCCTGGCTGGAAAGGAGTATGTCCGCGCATTTTTCATGCGTCTTATGGGAGTACACAACACGCCCGTAAGACTCTCTCAGCTGGCCCTCAAGAATGCTACGCGCATGGGGTGTGTCATCAGTTTGGGAATGCTGTTCCAAAGATCTCCCTCCATTTCTGCTTGGCTGACCGCTCCTGCTTCGGATCGGCCGTCTCGTAGGCTATGGCTTCCAGAGAGATGTTGTAGCATCGCTTGGCCTTGTACTGGAAAAGCCCTTTTCCATACACATACTGACCACTCCCAGGTGCCTTCCAATACTCCTGTTGCTCATCCTGATTAGCCATCCATTTGAAAAAGTCCCGACACATGTAGTCGTAGTAGAGGTATGACTTGTCCCGATATGCATAGTTCTCAATGAACTGGTATGCCAGCGTCTCAACGAGTAGTCCGCCAATTGGAACATCCCACTTCTGTTTCCACGATCGCATCATCCGGCAAAGAGGGACAAGGTTCCCATTGCAAGCCGCACTCCTCGTGCGAATCGCCTCAATCTCTCGCTTGGGGTCAGTTTTTCGCCATCTTCCGCCATCGTTCGCATCCGGGTATGTGTAGCTCTCATCTGTGTTGATAAAGGCGGGGACGACTTCAAAGGTAATCCCATCAGTGAAAGGTACAAGGATTACTTGTCCATCAGCTCTGATACTGGTTTTCGAGTAAGTTTTCTCAATCGATTTCTTAACCGCCTGGAGCAGTGCGGATTGCCCATTTCCGGTATAGCGTTCGTGCTGCTCATAGAGTGAATATGGTAATTGAGAGAGCATATCAAGGTCGCTGAATCCTCGGATTGCCGTGTTTCTTCCGTAGGAGCCAACATAGAGACTATGTGCCGTGTCAGAGGTCGTTGTCCAGAAATCCGTGTTGAGTCGGCGAGTGATGGCCTTGTATCGTGTGGATATGGTACCACCGTCTTGGACCTGTAGGTTTGCGCAAAACGTGCTGAACCAGTCAGCCAATCCCATGTGTTTTCTCCATTGTCAGTATACATATCACAGCGACCGTGCGTGATTTACACCCGGGGGGAATAAAACCAGCTCGGCACCTCCATCATTTCATCTGGATTATACTCCGAACCGTCAGCCACCACGCGCGTGACGATTGAGACGCATACTTTTGGTTCGTGTTCAAGCCATTTCTTAGCGGTGATTCCGGAAGGAATACATGTTGTCATCCAGTATCGGTCGACTCAAACAGGCCCAGCGAACAGATAATCTGCGGCTCCTGCGCCTCCAGATGCTCGTGGACCTGGCAGAGGCGATTGTCGGCACGCAGGTCGATGACCAGTGTTGCCAGTTGATCGTCGCTGATGCCACTGCGCAACTGTCGGTTAAGCGTGTCCCTGGCGGTCTCCTGGAGCGGATATTTGTAGATGTCCTCGAGTGCGCTGTGCAACTCCGGTGGCGCGGGAAAGAGGGTGGGCTGTATTGTGTCGATATACTCCTTCAGGCGCGCATAGGTTTTACGCCGCGCGCCTGAAGCGGCCCCCAACTGACCGCCAATACTGCGCGTCTCTTCTTCCACGATGTGCTCTACTGCGCGCCTGACCAGGTCGTGCTGCTCCGGCGGACGTTCAATTGGCTTGGTATCATACGAGCAGGCAGCCGCGCGCAGGATCGCCAGTTGCGATTGGGTGACATTCTCGCCCTTGCGGTTGACCCAGGCCAGCGCGTCGTTGCCCTCAGAGGTGCGCATGTAGACCAGCACGCCTTCGGGCGTGGCGACACTGCCGCAATGGGCACGCGTTGAGAAGATGACATCGGGCAGCTTTTCGATGATGCCCTTGAGTTTCGGGTTGGCGTCGATGGCGTTCTTCCAGATCTGATAGGCCTGCGATGCCAGGTCCACCTCGCTATCGGCCTCGCCATCCAACACACCCGCTTTCTCGTTGTATAGGTCTTCAAAAGCTACTTTTGCCGTCTCTGTCAACTCATCTTCAAAAAAGGCTTCGTCTGTGCCCACCACCTCGGCGTTCTGTTGCAGACGCTGGCGCACGCGCTCACGCAGGCGGATGAGGCGTTCCACGCCATCGGCAGGCAAGAACGAATAGCAATAGATGGCATCCGACAACTGACCGATGCGGTCCACACGGCCCGCACGCTGGATCAGGCGGATGATGGCCCAGGGCAGATCGTAGTTAACGACAATGGCGGCATCCTGCAGGTTCTGCCCTTCGGAGAGGACATCTGTGGCAACCAGCACGCGCAATTCATTGGCCGGGCTGACCTGATTGCGCCTCTCATTGCTCACAGGGCTGAACCGCCAGGCCAGTTCGGTTGGATCGTCCGAGTCACCCGTGACGCCTTCCATGGACAGGATCCCGCGCGCTTTGAGCTGCTCGGTGAGGTAGCGCACGGTATCGGCGAACTGGGTGAAGATCAGCACTTTTTCGTCGGGATGCTGTCGCGTGAGCAGATCGTAGAGCGCGGCGAGTTTAGCATCACGGCTGGCATCCCAGGTGCCGCATGTATCCAGCACAGTGAGCAGGTTACGCGCATCGGCGAGTAGGTCCCGTTTCAGGTTAGCATGGAACAGAGAAGGGCGCAGCCACTTGAAACGGCGACGCAGTGGCCCAGTATACTGTGCGTAGACCTCGGCGGCGCGCTTGCGAAATGTGATCTCACTGTCCAGCGATGCGGCCATCTCAATCTCGTCCAAGGTGGAGGTCGAGCCCTCGTTCTCCTCCGCCATCTCAGGCAAGAGCGCCTCTTCGTCCTCATCGTTGGAGCGCGCGTCGAGTAGGGCCGCGTCCTGGGTACCTAGCGGCAGGTCAAGCCCAGCTTCGATAGCATGCAGGTAGACAAAGTTGCGCAGGATGTGCCGCTCGACGGATTGGATGAAGGCCGGCCCGCCGCTTTCCAGGCGTTTGAACAGGTTCGTGCGACAGAAGCCCATCAGGCGCTTCCCAGCATGCGAAAGATTCTCCAGTTGCTTTGCTTCCGCGGCAGCTGGCTGCTCTTTGGGTGATTTCGCGATGTAGTTGGCAAGGCCGTAGCGCGGCAAGTTCAACCCATTGACGATCTGCACCACGTCACCTGAGTAGAGCGTGGCGTAGGGGTCGGCTTCCCGTGTCTCGTCCACCAGGAACTTGATGGTGCGAGGGATACGTACGGGGAAATAGGAACGTCGTCCATCACTGAAAACCAAGTAGGGGCGCTCGGAGGCCTGGTCGGTCTGGGTTCTGACGCAAAGTTGGTGGTAACCTCTTCAGCACTCATGCGTACATAGAGTAACTTCTCTATGATGATGATGACGAAGCGAGGAGGATCTTGTTATTCACATCGAGCTAGATTTTTTGTTACCGTCCTGCCCTGGC
>WNGE01000896.1_pt1 | contig 38492 bp, 25 predicted proteins | sample 5400651 | NCBI WGS metagenome assembly WNGE01 (sample SAMN13153370, study PRJNA577476) | soil metagenome | isolation source: 60 cm soil or saprolite under grassland replicate 2 | place: USA:California | collected 2016-06-15 | reverse complement strand
CCCCTTCGCCGCTCCCCCCCCTCGCCGCCCCTTCGCCGCCGCCGTCAGCTGACGTCCCCGAGGTCATCGTCGTCGAGGACGATCCCGCGCTCGCCGAGCTGCTCAGCTTCGGCCTGGAGGCGCGCGGCTACCGTTTCGTGCACTTTCGCAACGGGCGCGAGGCGTTGGACCTGCTGAAGACCATGGACACGCGTGGCAGCCCGCAGCCGCCGCTGTTGCTGCTCGACGTCGACCTCCCTGCCCTCGACGGCTATTCGATCTTCGAGGAGCTGCAGCAGCAGTGCCCCGGAAAGTTCCGCGTCGTGTTCACCACGGTGCACGGCAGTGAAACGGAGCAATTGCGCGGGCTCGAGGCGGGCGCGATGGACTACATGGTCAAGCCGATGAGCCTGCGCGTCGCGCTCGAGAAGATCCGGCGCTGGGTGGGCCGATGAGCGCCCGCCATTTCCTCATCATCGTGGCGATCGTGCAGGGGCTGCTGCTCGGGGCTCTCGTCGTCCTCATTGTCCTCAACCGCTGGTTCAGATTGCGGCGCAGCACCCGGCTCAATCCCCGTCGCGAAGCGGTGGACGCCTCGATGCGCCGCTGGGCCGCCGGCACCACACCGCTCGCGGGCGTATTGGTGGGCTTGGCGCGCCTGCCCGTGCCAGTCGCCATCGACGCGCTGGTCAAATGGTCGGCGCGCGTCCCCGGCGAACGCTGGCGCCAACTGGCGCAGGCGCTGGAGCACACCTGGTGGGCCAGGCTCGTGCGCACCAACAGCACCTCGGCCCGCTGGTGGAAGCGGCTCGAATGCGCGCGGTTTTTGAGCGTGGCCGCGGTGCCGCAGGACGTGGAGCGTCTCAGGCGCCTCGTCAACGATCCGCATCCCGCCGTCCACGTCGCCGCCGTCGCCTCGCTCGAGCGGATGGAAAACACGTCGCTCACGCTCACGGCGCTGGATCGGCTGCCGCAGCTCGCCCCAACGGTCCAGGCGTACTATGCCGCGATGTTGCTGCGGTCGCGTCCCGTCGTGGTCGAGCATCTTCAGAAGCGGCTGCGGCGCGTCGACGATCCGGCCCTCCCCCGCCTCGCGGAGTTTGCGGCAAGGCTGGGCGAGCCCGCGTTGCGCGAGCGACTCACTGCGCTTGCCGACCATGCCGATCCCGAGGTCCGCATTCAGTCGGCGCGCGCGCTCGGCAGTTTTCCGCACCGCGAGTCCGTCGCGGCGCTCAAGCGACTGGTGACGGACGACGCGTGGGCGGTGCGCGCGCAGGCCGTGCGCTCGCTCGGGATGATTACCGACGTGAGCACGTTGCCCCTCGTGAAGGCGGCGCTGCAGGACAGCGTCTGGTGGGTCCGGCTGCGCGCGGCGCTCGCGCTGATGCGCTTCGCGGCGCCGGGCCGCAATGCCCTGCTCGAGGCCGAGGTCGGTGCCGATCCCTTTGCGCGCGCAATGGCCCAGATGGTGCTCGGCCTCCCGGCGCAGGCGCTGGCGGAGTTCGCGGCATGAGCCTGCTCACCACCGTCGTCGGCACCACGGACCTCACGATCCTCGTCTACTTCCTCGTGCTGAATTCCTTCTACGCGGTGCTGCTGATGCTGTCGATACCGGAGATCTGGGAGCAAACGCGGCTCGCCGAGGATGAGGATTTCCAGCGCCTGATGCAGAGCGATGCGCTGCCGCCGATCACGATTCTGGTCCCGGCGTACAACGAGAGTGCCACCATAGAGGCGAGCGTGACCGCGATTCTCACGCTCGAATACCGCAACTACGAAGTCGTCGTCGTGAACGATGGCTCGAAGGACGACACGATGGAGCGCCTGCAGCACGCGTTCGATCTCTACGAAATCCCGCGTGTCTATCCCGAGACGATCGCCACGAAGCCGCTGCGAGGGCTGTATCGCTCGCGCTCGCGGTCACGGCTGCTCGTGCTCGACAAGGAAAACGGCGGCAAGGCGGACTCGCTCAACGCGGCGATCAACGCCTCGCGGTTCCCGCTGGTGATCGCCGTGGATGCCGACACCCTCATCGAGCCTGACGCGCTGCTGCGCCTCACGCGGCCGTTTTTGCTGGGCCGCGAGATCGCGGCGGTGGGCGGCACGGTGCGCGTCGCGAACAACTGCACCGTGAAAGACGGGCGTGTGACGGATGCCCGTGTGCCCGGCAAGCCGATCCCGGGCATCCAGGTCGTCGAATACCTGCGCGCCTTCCTGTTTGGCCGGCTGGGGTGGAATCGGCTGGGCGGCAATCTCATCATCTCCGGGGCGTTCGGGTTGTTCCGCAAGGAGTACGTGATGGCGGTGGGCGGCTATCGCACGAACAGCATCGTCGAAGATCTCGATCTCGTGGTGCGGATGCATCGCCATTTGCGGCGCAACAAGATCAAGTACGAGATGCCGTTCATTCCCGACCCCGTCGCGTGGACCGAGGTCCCGGAGTCGTTGAAGATTTTGTCGCGCCAACGCGAGCGCTGGCACCGCGGCCTCATCGCCGCGATGTGGCAGTACAAAACGATGCTGTTCAACCCGCGTTACGGCCGGGTCGGTTTCCTGGCGATGCCGTTCTTCGCATTCGGCGAAATGCTCGCGCCCGTCGTCGAGCTGCTGGGATACGTGATCACGGTCGCCGGCCTCGCGTTCGGGCTCGTCAACGTGTCGTTCGCGCTGCTGTTCGTGCTGGTCGCGTGGGGGTACGGCATGCTGCTCTCGATCTGGGCCGTGGTGCTGGAGGAGGTGAGCTTCCGCCGCTATCGCCGCTTCGGCGACATGTTCCGGCTGTTGCTGTTCGCGTCGCTCGAGAACCTTGGCTATCGCCAACTCACCGTGTGGTGGCGCCTCAAGGCGTTCGCGAACGTGTTCAAAGGCGTGCACGTCTGGGGCGACATGGCGCGCAAAGGATTCGGGAAGCCGAGCGTCGCGGCACTCGTTCTGCTCGGCCTCGCGACGCCTTGCCGGGGACAGAGTCTCAGCGTCAACGCCTGGAGCGCCTACGAGACGGTAGACGCCAGTCAGGATTGGTCCAGTCTGGGCGCGCAGCTGACCCTGAGATCGGCGCGCGGCCATTCCGGGTGGGTCGCCGCGGAGATCCTCGGCCGATTTGGCGAGACCGATGTCGCCGAGCGCCTCGGCGGCGCGGTCCACCCGACCCAACGGCTCTGGCTCACGGCCGAGGCGGGAACGTCGCGCCAACCGCAGTTCACGCCGAAGAACACGTGGGAGGTGGACGCGAGCGCGCTCGTCGCTCCCCGCTCGTCCGTGGGACTGGCGTATCGCCGCTGGAACTACGCGGTAGGCCCGGTGGACGTCCTGACGCCCCACATCACGACCGAAACCAGCCGCATGTCGTGGAGCCTGCGCGTCTTTGTCTCGCGCAATCCGTCGCGTCGCACCGATACGGCGGTCTCGCTGCGCGCGACGCGCTCGCTGACACGGCGCACGACGGTGTCGCTGCTCGGGGCGACGGGGCGGGAGAGTTATCTGGTAGGTGGAGCGGTCCAATCACTCAAGACGGTGACGGGCGTCGCGGGGATCCGGTACAACGCCGGCAGCGGCATGACGCTGCGGTTCGACGTGAGCGCGATCCGTTCGCGGCCGGTGTTGTCACGGCGCGGCGTATCGTTAGGCGTGGAACGCGGGCTGTAGTACGGCTGTGGGATGAATGGTAGGGGCGCAGCATGCTGCACCCCTGCTCATCTAAACCCGAAGCTGTGGATGCTCTAACAACCGGCGTTGTAGCGTGGGATGAGTCCGCCACACCTGCCACCCCATCGCCAGCACGGCCAGGACATTCGCAACGGCGACTGTCCACCACCCGACCGTCCCCAGCACCCACTCTGCTCCGACTCCGATCGTCGCCAACACGAGAGCCTCGAGCAGGATCGCAGTGAGTAGGACGAGCAGCGCCATTGCGGGGACTCGCTCTACCTGCTCCGCCAGCGCAACGAAGACGATCCCGGCGATGGCGAACGCGGCAACGTGGACGACGGTGTAGGCCGCGACCAGGCCGAAAGTACCGACGATCTCGCCGGGGCCCGCCGCCCCGAGCAACAGCGCGGAGCCGAGCGCCGCTGGCGTGCCGAATGGCTTGCCGGTCAGGAGATCCAGAACGAAGAACCATACCGCGACGACGCCCGCGCCGATTAACCCGGTGACCACGCCACGCGCAAGGACGGGATGATCCCGCAGGGCCGCGAGCCCAACGCCGAGCGGCCGGGGATCGCCTTCCGCGTAATGCAAATAGCTCATGAGCACCAGCCCGGCGGCGATGTTCGCGCCGACGACATGCGGCCAGGGAATCACGCTGAGGTGCGGAGCATGCAGCAGGCCCAGGCCGACATAGAACACGACTTCTTGCAGCAGCAGCCCGAACAGGAGGCCGAGCAGCAGGCGCGAAGGCGCCGGTAAGGCTGCGCTCAGCCACGCCATCCCCACTCCCAAAACGGCAAAGACGCCGAAGTGCAGCACCGTGTAAGCGGCGACGAGCCGGGGCGTGACCTGTGCGAGCTCCTGGTTCAGGAGCATCCCAGCGAGCAGCCTGGGCGTACGGAAGGGTTGACCTGCCACCGTGTCCGCAACGAGGAACCACAACACGACGACGAATCCAGCGAGGAGTCCACCCGCCACGCCGTGGACGATCACTGCTTGTGCGGGCCGTCTCATCTACCCGACCTCGCGAAAAGGGGCTGCCGACAACATGGCGACCAGGGCCGCGACTGTCTACCGGTGCGTCCGCCGCATCTCGACCGCGACGCGCTCTGCCTCCCGCATCACCCGCAGCGTATTCAGTCCCGCCACTTTCTTCACATCCGCTTCCGTCCACCCGCGCCGCAACAGCTCAGCGATCAGATCGGGAAATTTCGAGACGTCCTCCAGGCCGACCGGCACCTCCGTAATGCCGTCGAAATCGGAGCCGATGCCCACGCAGTCGATGCCCGCGACCTGGCGGATGTGCTCGATGTGATCGGCCGCCTGCGCCAGCGTGGCGTGCGGCGCCCGCGCCTCCCAGGCGCGCATCGAGTCCGCGCGTGTCGCGGAATCGGCGCCCGCCTCGCGCAGCGCGCGTGACCACGCGTTCATGCTGTCCTCGTAAGTGCGCACCGCCTCCGACACGAATCCCGGATTGAAGTTGACCATCACGACCCCGCGATTGCCGGCCACGAGCTTCAGAATGGAGTCGGGCACGTCGCGCGCGTGGTTGGCCAGCGCGCGCGCCGAGGAGTGCGAGAAGATGACCGGCGCGCGGGACGTATGGATCGCGTCGGACATCGTCTGATCGTTGACGTGCGAAAGATCGACCAGCATGCCCACCCGGTTCATTTCGAGCACGACTTGCCGGCCGAAGTCGGACAGGCCACGATGGGAGGAATCGGTCGACGCGACGGCCCAATCGAGCGTGCGCCAGTGGGTGAGCGTCATGTACCGCACCCCGAGGCGCGCGAACATCCGCAGCGCCCCGAGCGAGTTTTCGATCGCGTGGCCGCCTTCGATCCCGATCAAGCACGAGATCTTGCCGGCCGCGAAGTTGCGCGCGACCGCCGCGGCCGTCGTCGCCATCGCCATCGCACTCGCGTTGCGGGCGCAGAAGCGCTGAATCAGCTCGATCTGCTCGAGCGCGTACACCGCAGGGTGAGGCCCCGAATCCATTGTCGTGACAGGCACGTACGCCGCCCAGAACTGGCCGCCCACCCGGCCACCGCGCAGCCGCGGGATGTCGGTCATCAGCTGCGGCTGGCTGACGGCAAGATCGACCGAATCGAGGCCACCCCGCTCGCGCATCGCGTCGGCGAGGTCGTTATGGCCGTCGATGAGGGGAACTGTACGGAGGATGCGAATGGCTTGGGCTCGGTAATCCTGGGCGGATAGGCGGATCGCCGGATGGGCGGATAGCAACCCAAGAGCAATCAGTATCGATCCGCCCATCCGCCGATCCGCCGTCATTAGCGACTCCGTATTCGTGTTTTGGTGCCGTAAGCTGGCGTCGCCCCTGCCTCTTATCAAGATTACGACGTGTCCATGAGCAACGAATCGAAGGTCAAGATCGCGCTGACGGTAAATGGCGAACCGGCGGAAGTGGCGTTCGCCCCGCACAAGACATTGCTCGAGGTCTTGCGCGAGGATCTGGGACTCACCGGCACGAAGCACGGCTGCGAGCTGGGCGAGTGCGGCACCTGCACGGTGCTGCTGGATGGAACGCCGGTTCTCTCCTGCCTGGTGCTCGGGCTCGCGTGCGCCGGCCACGCGGTGCGCACCGTCGAGGGCATGGCGCAGGGCGGGAAGCTGCATCCGTTGCAGGAGACCTTCGCCGATCTGGGCGCGGCGCAGTGCGGCTATTGCACGCCCGCCTTTCTCCTCGCGGCCGAAGCCCTGCTCGCCGCCAATCCCACCCCGACACGTGAAGAAATCAAGGACGCGCTCGCCGGCAACCTCTGCCGCTGCACGGGCTACATCAAGATTTATGAAGCGATCGAATTAGCGGCGGCGCGGATGCAGCATGCATAGAGTCATCGGCAAGGCGCTGCGCAAAGTCGACGCCGTCGCCAAGGTGACGGGCACGACCCGCTTCGCCGACGATCTCGCGTTCCCCCGCATGCTGTACTGCAAGCTGCTGCGCAGCACCGAGCCGCACGCGCGCATCGTCTCGATCGATACCGCGGCGGCGGCAAAGCTGGACGGCGTGCAGGCGGTGCTGACGGGCCGGGATCTGCCGATTCCTTTCGGGATTCTGCCCGTCTCCCAGGACGAGCACGCGCTGTGCGTCGATCGCGTCCGCTTCATCGGCGATCCGGTAGCGGCCGTCGCGGCGACCACCGAAGAAACCGCGACGGCCGCCCTCGACCTCATCACGGTCGAGTACGAACCGCTCACGTCGTTCGCCTCCGCCGAAGCGGCTCTCGAACATCCCGAGCCGCGCATCCACGACTACGGCGACGGCGGCAACCTCCACAAGCTGATCGATCTCGAGTTCGGCGATGCCGACGCAGGGATCGCCGCGGGCGACCTGGTGCGCGAAGACCTCTTCTTCTTCGAAGGCAACACGCACCTGCCGATGGAGCAGCACGCCGCGCTCGCACAATGGTCACCGGACGGCAAGCTGACGCTGTGGACCTCGACGCAGACGCCGCACTACGTGCACCGCGCGCTCGCCAAGGTGCTGGAGCTGCCGGCCGCCCGGATTCGCGTCATCGCGACGCCGAACGGCGGCGGCTTCGGTGGCAAGAGCGATCCCTTCAATCATGAGATTGCGGTCGCGAAGTTCGCGATGCTGACCGGGCGCCCGGTGAAGATCACGCTGACGCGGGAAGAGGTCTTCTACTGCCATCGCGGCCGCCATCCGACGTTGATGTGGGTGAAGACGGGCGTGAAGCGCGACGGCGCGATCACCGGGATGCACTTCCGGTCGCTGCTGGATGGCGGCGCCTACGGCTCCTACGGCGTCGCCAGCACCTACTACACGGGCGCGCTGCAGACCGTCACCTATCACGTGCCGCGCTATCACTTCCAGGGCGCGCGCGCGTTCACGAACAAGCCGCCGTGCGGCCCCAAGCGCGGGCACGGCACGCCGCAGCCGCGCTTCGCGCTCGAAGTACACATCGACAAGATCGCCGAAGAGCTCCACCTCGATCCCGCCGAGCTGCGTCTCAGGACGCTCGTACCGGCGAACTCGCTGACCGCGAACTACCTGCGCGTCGGCTCGATGGGGCTGGGCCAGTGCATCGCGAAGGTGGTCGAGGGGTCGGGGTGGAAGAAGAAATTCCGCAAGCTGCCGCGGGGGCGTGGGGTCGGGCTGGCGTGCTCGAGCTACATCTCGGGCGCGGGTCTCCCGATCTACTGGAACAACATGCCGCATTCCGGCGTGCAGCTGAAGTGCGACCGCGGCGGTGGCGTCACCGTGTTCTGCGGCTCGACGGAAATCGGCCAGGGATCGGACTCGATCCTCGCCTACATCGTCGCGGAAGTGCTCGGCGTCGATCCCTTCGACATCGCCGTCGTCACGGCCGACACCGATCTCACCCCGGTCGATCTGGGCAGTTATTCGAGTCGCGTCACCTTGATGAGCGGCAATGCGGCGCTGCAAGCCGCCGAACGGGCGCGCCAGATCCTGGCCGTGCATGCCGCCAAGAAGCTCGAGGTCCCGGTGGAGCGGCTCACGTTCGCCGACGGCCGCGTGTTCGACGGCAAGGATCGTACGAAAGGCATGTCATTCGCCGAAGCGGTGCAGTGGGCCGAGGCCGCGGAAGGAACGGTCGGCACCGTCGGCTCGTACACGCCGCCCCAGAGCGCGGCGAAGTACCGCGGCGCCGGAGTCGGGCCATCGCCGGCGTATTCCTACAGCGCCTGCGTCGCCGAGGTGGACGTCGATCCCGAGACCGGGATCGTGCGCGTACCGACGATCTGGATCGCGCACGACGTCGGCCGGTCGATCAACACCGCGTCCGTGATCGGACAGGTGGAAGGCTCGATCTACATGGGCTTGGGCGAAGCCTTGATGGAGGAGATGGCGTATCGCGGTGATCTCAAAGTGGTCCACAAGATTCCTTCCCTGCTCGAGTACAAGAGTCCCACGACGCTCGAGATGTGCGACGTCATCACCTATCTGATCGAAGATCCCGACCCGAACGGCCCGTTCGGCGCCAAGGAGGTCGGCCAGGGCCCGCTGCTGCCGGTGATGCCGGCGGTCGCGAATGCCGTCTATGATGCGGTCGGCGTGCGGGTCGACGAGGTCCCGATCACGCCGGAAAAGGTGCTCAAGGCATTGCGACGGAAGGAGAAAGGCGAGCCTGGACGCTACGGTCCGGACCACTTCCCCGACATCGCGTGGCCCGAGCCGACGCGCGTCCCCACCCCCTGGGAAGGTGGAGACGGAAAGGCTGTGTCGCCCGCAAAGGTCTGAGCGTCTCTTCTGGACACCGCCACCAGGAGAGGCCATGGCTCTGCATCCCGTTCGCTTGCTCACCTTGCTGCTCGGCGTCCTGCTCACGCCCCGACCCCTCACAATCGTCGAGACCGGCCGCATCGCTGGCCACGTGCGTGACAGTACGACCGGCGCTCCCATTCAGTACGCGCAGGTTGTCATCGAGCGCACCAGCTTCGGCGCCATAACCGATCGCCACGGCGCTTATTCCATCAAGAACGTGCCCGTCGGGAGCTACACGGTCATCGCCCGTTATATCGGATACAGAGCCAAGCAGCAGGCGGGAGTGCAGCTCAAAACCAACTCGACGGTGACGGTTGACTTCAAGTTGTTGCCGACCCCCGTCATGCTGGAAGGAATCGTCGTCAGCGGAGCGCGCGCTGCGCCAATTGCACGGCAGATGGTCGGCGCGCATGCGCTCATGAGCGCCGTTGCGACCGACGCTTACGCTCCTCCAGGCCCCGGCGTGCACTTCGACAGCACGGAAGCGTGGCGCTACCAGCGCCAGCCCGGTAACCGCGAGCAGTACGACGAAATCGTCGAGAATCCGTTCATCGCGGTCGCCGCCGATCCCCTGTCCACGTTTTCGATCGACGTCGATCGCGCCTCCTACAGCAACATGCGGCGCTTCATCATGCAGGACGGCCAGCTGCCGCCGCGCGACGCGGTGCGCATCGAAGAGCTCGTGAACTATTTCCCCTACGACTACGCCGACCCCGACGGCGACGACCCACTCGCCATCCATGCCGAGGTCGCACCCGCGCCCTGGAAGCCGCAACACCAGCTGGTGCGCATCGGCCTACAGGCACGGCGCGTGAAGGTCGAGAATCTCCCCGCGTCGAACTTTGTCTTCCTGCTCGACGTCTCAGGCTCGATGATGCCGCTGAACAAGCTGCCCCTCGTGAAAGCGGCGATGCGGCTGCTCGTGAATCAGCTCCGTGCCAAGGATCACGTCGCGATGGTCGTGTACGCCGGCTCGGCAGGCCTGGTGTTGCCGTCTACAGCGGGCGATCAGAAGGACAAGATCCTCGACGCCATCGACCGGCTCGAGGCGGGCGGGAGCACGGCGGGCGGCGAGGGGATTCGCCGCGCGTACGACGAAGCGGTCGCCAACTTCATCCGCGGCGGCAACAACCGGGTGATTCTGGCGACCGACGGCGACTTCAACGTCGGCGCCTCCAGCGATGCCGAGATGGTGCAACTGATCGAGGAAAAGCGCCGCACCGGCGTGTTTCTCACAGTGCTGGGCGTGGGCGAGGGCAATCTGCAGGCGGCCAAGATGGAGAAGCTCGCCGACAAGGGCAACGGCAACTACGCCTACCTCGACACCATCACCGAGGCACAGAAGGTCCTGGTGCACGAGCTCGGCGGCACACTCTACACCGTCGCGAAGGACGTGAAGATCCAGGTCGAATGGAATCCGGCGCGCGTGCGGGCCTACCGTTTGATCGGGTACGAGAACCGGCTGCTGCGCAACGAAGACTTCACCGACGACAAGAAGGACGCAGGCGAGGTCGGCTCGGGACACTCGGTGACGGCGTTGTACGAAATCGTGCCGGTCGGCGTGAACACCGACGTGACGATCCGCATGCCCGATTCGCTGCGGTATCAGCGACGCAGCGTCCAACAGAATAGCGCCGCCGGTCCCGAGCTGTTGTTCGTCAAAGTGCGCTACAAGCAACCGGACGGTGACGTCAGCCGGCTGCTGAGTCAGCCGGTAGTCGCCACAGCGGGACAGGCGCCTTCGACGGACTTCCAGTTTCAGGCGGCGGTCGCCGAGTTTGGCTTGTTGCTCCGGAACTCGGACTTCCGCGGGAAGGCTGACCTGAGTCGGGTGATCGCCGCTGCGCGTGACGCCCGCGGCAGCGATCCGGACGGCTACCGCGCCGAGTTTGTGCGACTCGCCGAAGCGGTCCGCGGCATCGGTCTGGCGCGCAGAGACGAGCACTGAGTCTGGACGCGAGGGGAGCCGCAGCGTAGGGTCCACTTATGCTGCGGCTCCCTTCGTTCACGTATCTCCAACCCAAGACCTTGGCCGAAGCCCTCCGCATGAAGGGCGACGCCGGCCCCGAGGGCATGTTCGTGGCGGGTGGCACGGACCTGTATCCGAACATGAAGCGGCGGCACCAGGAGCCGAAGACCGTCATTTCGTTGATGGGGATTCCAGAGCTTGCGGCGGATGGCCGGATCGGCGGATCGGCGGATGGTGTGACGATCGGAGCGTGCATGAGATTGACGCGACTATCCGACCATCCGGCGATCCGGCGATCCGTCGTTGCCACCGCCGCCCGCCTCGTCTCCACACCGCTCCTTCGAAACATGGGCACCCTCGGCGGTAACCTCTGCCTCGATACGCGCTGCAATTACTACAACCAGAGTTATGAGTGGCGGAAGTCGATCGACTTCTGCATGAAGAAGGATGGCCACATCTGCTGGGTGGCGCCGTCCTCGCCGCGGTGCTGGGCGGTCAGCTCGTCCGACGTCGCACCGGTCATGGTGGCGATCGGGGCGGAGTACCGCCTGGTCGGGCCACAGGGCGAGCGCATCGTGCCGGCGGGGCGGTTCTACAACAACGACGGCATCAATTATCTCACCAAGCAGCCGGATGAAATCCTCGTCGACGTGCGTCTGCCGGCTCCCGACGGCTGGGATGCCGTCTACCACAAACTGCGGCGGCGCGGCTCGTTCGACTTCCCGGTGCTCGGCGTTGCCGCATGGATACAGTGGAAGGGCAAGACCGTCGCGGATGCCCGCATCGTGCTCGGCGGTGTGGCGAGTTACCCGCAGGAGGTCCCGGAAGCCGGCGCCGCGCTCAGGGGTATGTCGTTTGGCGCGGAAAGCATTGCAGCGGCGGCGGACGCTGCCTACCGTCCCGCAAAGCCGATGGATAACACCGACTTCGATCTTTCGTGGCGGAAGCAAATGACGCGCGTGTATGTCAGCCGGGCCCTCAATGAACTGCGCGAGCGCAAACGCTAAAGCACTTCTCCTCACAGTCGCGGTTGTCGCGGCTTGTCAGGATCCTGCCCGTGCGCCCATTCCGTTGACGGTGTCGTCCGATCCGCCTGCGCAGACCGCGGGTGGCATCATCACGCTGACGTCCGACCAGTTCTCTGGTCTGACCCTCCTCCCAAGTCCCGATACGCTCCGGACGAATCGCTGGACGAACTTTTCGGTGACGGTCGGGGCGGATACCGCGGACACCTGGCGTGTGGGACCAACGGAGATCGCGTTTCGCGTACCTCCAGTGTACACGGGTAACTACGAAGCCTTGATCGACGCGCAGGGCTATGACGAAGCGCGCGCCTCATTTTTCGCGGTCGGACTTGCGTATCCCATGTATTGGGGCGGCCTCAATGCGTACACAAACGTCACAACAGGCACGCTGCTTCCCGGGCGTGGCCTGCTGGTTGCGGAGGGGAGCGCATGGCCCGGTTTCTCGACCGGATACGGTCTGATTGATGTGCAAGATCGGCAGCTGCAGATGCCGGCCGAGTTGCGGGAGGCCGACTCCAATCGCGTAAAGATGTACACGCCAGGTCCGAGTTACCGGGCCAATCATTACATCATCGATCTGTCACCGGCCGGTCGCGCAGCGGCCACGGTGTGGAAGCCGGACCCGTGGACCCTCGTCGATTCCCTTCCCTGTGGTGTCACGGCCGGCGACTACACTGCCGCTGAGCTGTCCCCGACCACCTGCCTCTCCCTGCGACTGGGCGTACTAGTCAGAAATGGCACGGATACCATCATTCCGAACTTCTACAGCGCGCCTTGGGGAGAATTCCGTCTCGCCCCCGGAGGGAAATGGGCCGTCATCCGGACCGAGCTCGACTCCCGGCAATATCGCGCCGCGTCGTTTCCCATGGATTGGCCGGTGCTGAATCAAACAGGGGATGTCGCGTACACCATCGACACGCTCTTTCATGTGACAGGCGCGGCGTTCTCGACCACGGGCGATACGATGTTCCTCACGACGAGTGTGCGGGACACGGCAGCCGCGAATCACCAGAGCGGCCGATTTTTCGTGTCGTTATACGAGACGGCGACGGGACGGTTCTTGACGGCGCGCGCCTTCCCGTCGACTCGCGCGCTCCAGGACATCACGCTGGATCCAGTCAGGCCAATCCTCTATGTCGGCGGGATCCAGTGGGAAGCGTCTTCGTCTCTCTTCCGACAGTATCTCACGGTCCTCGATCGACGAACCTTGGATATCGTGGCGGACATGCCCGTTCCAGCGATTCCGTACCGCTCCTCGGTAGATGACGCGACGCTCGTGTATCAGGCCGGAAGGGTGAACGTCGTCGGATGGTGCGGCTTCGATTGCGGCGGGCTGTGGGTGTTCACGTTCGATCTTCCGTAGCACCCTTTGCGAGTCCCTCAATCTCCGCCGTAGCCTTGGCGAGGGCCTCCGCGACTTGCTTGCGCGCTTCGTCGCTGTTGGCTTTCCAGCCCGTGCGGTAGACCGTCTTCACCAGCTGCCCCAGCGCGCGGTTCACTTCCACCATCGAGCCGCCGACGGTGCGCTCGACCGTTTCCCTTACGCGATCGAAGATGTCTTCGACAGTGTCTTTGTGTTCGTCCAAGAACGCCCGTCCTGTGTCGGTGATTTCGTAGACCTTCTTGCCTTCCACATCGCGCGCGACGACGAGACCCTCGTCCTCGAGCCACTGCAAGGTTGGATAGATGGTACCCGGCGACGGCGAGTAGCAGCCGTGCATCCGCTCTTCCAACTCCTTCATGACTTCGTATCCATGACGTGGCTTATCGCGGAGCAGCTTCAGGATGACGTATTTCATGTCGCCGGCGCCGAACCATTGACGCCGCCAACTCCTGGGTCCGCGTCCACGAAAGCCCCATGCCCGGGGACCGAACGCAAAACCAAACCCCTCCCAGCCGAACTTCCCGCCCATCAGCGCCTCTGGTTAGATGTTACGTCACGATATTCTTGTACGATATATCGTGTCAAGGGCGTGATTTTTGGCATGTGCGCCAAGTCACCATCCGGCTTGAGCTTGCACGTTCGACGCACGCCTGTACATTGCAGCCACGCTTGGACCCGAGTTTCCCACGCCCGCGCCCGGGAGAGGAGCAGCAATGGCAGTGCAAGTGACCCCGCACCCGTCCTGGGTTGCGGACCTCGATACCACGCTGGAACCCAGCCGTCAGGCGATTCTCGATACGCCGGTCATCATCGACGCCTCGGAGAATCAGCTCGTCGACGGCCGGATCCAGGATTTCCTGGTCGCCTTCTATCCCATCATCCGTGACTTCCCGCAGTGGCTGCAGATGCTGCTGGACCGCTCACCCACGATGGGACGGGAGTTCTTCACCGACAACATTCGGGTCGAGCGGCGGCACGACGCGATGTGGCGGGCCATGGGAGACGGGTTCAACGTGCACAAGAAGCGGTTCCAGGAACCGGAGCCGATGATCCCCGAGGTCAAGAAATTCCATGCCTACTTGACCGACATGTGCCGGAATGCGGAATTCGGGCGGGCCGTCTCGGCGACGAATTACGCCGTGGAGGGGGTCGCCCAGAAAATTTCGGAGAAGGCACTGCGCGGGCTCGCCAAGAACGAAAAAATCGGCCCGCGCGGCCGGTGGTGGCTCGAAGAGCACGCCAAATACGACGACGAGCATCCTATCCATGCACTCGAGATCATCAAGGATTGCGTCAAGCGCGGCAGCGATAGCCCTGAGCAGGTCACGCAAGCCGCGCTTGAGAGCCTCAAGTTGATGCGCGTCTCCATGGAGGCGTCCTATCACGCGTGAGTAAAGCGCGCGGCATCTCGCCGGCCCGGAGCACCCGGGCGACCGCTACGGGCGGCAAGCGTCCGCGGCTGGACCTCTTGCAGGCGGCAGCCGACGTCGTTGCGGCCCTGCCCGATGCCGTGGTGGTGACCGGGACCGACCGGCGGGTGCTGGCTGCGAACGAGGCCGGTGCGGAGCTCCTGGGCTGGGCGATCAGCGACGTCGTCGGACAGGCGATCGCAGACCAGGTGGCGCCCGGAGAGCGGGCCCACGTCGCCGCGTGCGAAGACAGGGTTCTGGCCGGCGAGCCACAGCGCTACGAAACGCGCGTCGTCAATCACGTGACGGGCGAAGAACGAGACGTCGCGGTCTCGAGCGGCCCGTTTCGCGTCGACGGCGACCTCATCGGAACCGTCGCTACCCTCCGCGACATCACAGAGCCGAAACGCGCTCAGGATACGCTGGCCCGCTCCGAGGCGCGCTACCGCCATCTGGTGGAGTCCGCGTCCGATGCGATCGTCACCCTCGACGCGAACGGCCGCTTCACCACGGTCAACCACGCCGCGGAAAACATCTCCGGATACAAGCGCGAAGAGCTCGTGGGGCAGTGGTTCGCGCCGATGCTCCCCGACGACGACCTTCCCAAAGCGCTGGGGCACTTCCAGCAGGCGCTCGCCGGCGAGACGGGGCTGTTCGAGTCGCAGTTTTATCGCAAGGACGGCGAGGTGCGCACCATCTCGATCACGTACTCCACGCCGCAGAAGGACGAAGAGGTCCTCTGCCTCATTCGGGACGTCACCGACCAGAAGATGCTGCAGGAGCAGCTCATCCAGTCCGAGAAGATGTCGGCGATCGGCCAGCTCGTGTCCGGCGTCGCGCACGAGCTCAACAACCCGCTGGCGGGTATCTCCGCGTTCGCCCAGCTGCTGCTGGCGGAAAAGCGCTTCCCACCGGACCAACGCACGGCGGCGGAGACGATTTACAGCGAAGCACGCCGCGCCAGCCGCATCGTGCAGAACCTGCTGACCTTTGCGCGCCAGCACAAAGCCGAAAAAGTGCTGACGGCGATCAACCAGGTCCTGGATGACACACTCGAGCTGCGCGCCTACGAGCTGCGGGTCCGCGGCATCGACGTGCGCCGCGAATACGACGAGTCACTGCCGGACACGATGGCGGACGCGCACCAGCTGCAGCAGGTCTTCCTGAACCTGATCACCAATGCCGAGCAGGCGATGGAGCAGCGCGAGGGACAGCACCATCATCGGCTGACCGTTCGCACGCGCCGCACCGCGGACGTGATTCGCATCGAGATCGAAGACACCGGCGCCGGAATTCCACCGAACCTCATCGAGCGCATCTTCAATCCCTTCTTCACCACCAAGCCGACGGGCTCCGGCACCGGCCTGGGCCTGTCGATTTCGCTCGGCATCGTGCGCGAGCACGAAGGACGGATCTGGGCGGAGAACGCACAGCAGACGGGCGCCCGCTTTGTCGTCGAGGTGCCGGTGACGGAGCCTCGTGCCTCCGGCGAATACGCGGCGGTCGCGCAGGTGCCAGCGCAAGACAGCGATCACCTGCGCGTACTGGTCGTCGACGATGAGGCATCGGTACGGGTGTCGCTGCAGCGCTACCTCGCCGGCCGGGGACACGAGGTCGAGACGACGGCGAGCGGCGAGGATGCGCTCACACGCCTGAAGGCGTCGAAATACGACGCCGTCATCGTCGACATGCGCATGCCCGACCTGTCCGGCGAGCAGCTGTTCGAGCGGCTCCGCAGCGACGATCCTGTGCACGCCGAGCGCGTCATCTTCACGACGGGCGACCTGGTGAACGACCAGATGCGCCGCTTCCTGGACGGCACGGGCCGGCCTTGCGTCCCCAAGCCCTTCGAGTTCGCTTCTTTCGATCAGGCATTGCCCGCGGCACGACGCCGCGCGTAATTCCCACCCTGAAGGGTGGGCTCGGCACAACATCATCCTGAAGGATTCAATGCGCCCGCTGCTCATCCTGCTCGTGTGGGGCAGCCTCGTGTCCCCGCTCGCCGCCCAGGAACCGTTCGACTTCTACTCCCGCGGCCCCTATCGGCCGGCGGTCCCCCGCCCTGAAGCGATCACCGGCTACCCGGCCGGCGACCAACACACGATGTACGCAGTGATGCAACACTATCTCGACACCCTGGTCGCCACCGCGAGCGACCGCGTGCGCATCGAGACGTGGGGACGCACGACCGAGTACCGGCCCATTCGCGCGCTGATCATTTCCGATCCCACGAACCTCGCGAAGCTCGATCAGATTCGCGCCGGCCTGGCGCAGCTGGCCGATTCGCGCAAAACCTCGGCGGCGCAGGCGGCCGCGATCGCGGCGCAGAGCCCGGCCGTAGCGGTGTTCCAATACTCGGTCCACGGCGACGAACCGGCGGGATTCGAAGCCGCCATGCAGGTGGCCTACCAACTCGCTGCCTCCGACGAGCCGCAGACCCTCGAGATCCTGAAGTCGGTGGTCGTGGTCCTCAACCCATCGGCGAATCCCGATGGTCACGAGCGTTTCGCCGCCTGGTACAACTCCGTCGGCGTGGGCGCGGACCACCCCTGGGCGTTCGAACAGAACGAGCCCTGGAGCATCACGGGGCGCTACAGCCACTACCGCTTCGACATGAACCGCGACCTGCTCGCCCAAAGCCAGCCGGAAGTGCGCGCCATGATGGACGGGGTGCTGCGGTGGCGGCCGCAAGTCTTCGTGGACCACCACTCGACGACGCCGAACTTCTTCTTCCCGCCCGTTGCCCAAGCCGTGAACATGAACCTGCCCGCGCAGACGACGAAGTGGTTCGAGACGTACGGGCGCGGCAACGCCGCGGCGTTCGACCGCTATGGCTGGCAATATTTCGTGCGCGGCGTCTTCGACTTCTTCTACGTCGGCTACTGGGATGAGTGGGCGACGTTCCAGGGCGCGACCGGGATGACGTACGAGACCGACGGCGGGCCCGAATTCCGCAAGCGCCGTGACGACGGCAGCATCACGACCTTCCGCGACGGCATCGCACACCACTTCGTCGCCTCGCTCGCGACGCTCGAGACGACGGCGCAGAACCGGCAGAGCCGGCTGCAGGACTACTATGACTTCCGTCGTTCCGCGCTGGCGGAGGCTGCGACCGATCGCCTGAAACGCGTCGTCATCGTTCCCGGCAACGATCCGCAGTCGGCGGCGCACGTCGTCGGATTGTTGCTCCGCAACGGCATCGAGGTCACGCGCCTCCGCCAGCCGCTCGCGTCACGTGCGGCGCACCCATACATCAGCGCCCGCAGCGGAGCGGCGGCGCGGACCTTCCCGGCCGGCAGCTACGTCATCGATCTCAACCAACCGCAGCGCCGCATCGCCAAAGCGATGCTCGAACCGGAAGCGGAGTTACAGCGCACGTTCGTGGAGCGCGAGCTCGCCAAGTTCCACCGCAACCGCCGGCGCGGGGAGGATGCCGACAAGGAGGAGTACGGATTCTACGACATCACCGCCTGGTCGCTGCCGCTCTCCTTCAATCTCGATGCGTATTGGACCGAAGACGCCGGCGCCGGCGCCGGCGCCGGCGGCGGGGGCGGGGGCGGGGGCGGCGATGCGGTTACCGACACGATCCTTCCGCCGCCTCCCGCGCCCACGCGCGCGGCGAGCGCGTATCTGTTCCCCAACGATCGCCCCGGCGCCGCCCGGTTGGCGGTGGCGCTCGAGGCGGAAGGATTCCGGCTCGCCGTCGCGATGCGTCCCCTCCGCGCCGATGGCCGCACCTATCCGCGCGGCACGTTCGTCGCCCGCCCGCAGCGCAACAACGCCGCGTTGCACGAGCGGATCGCCGCCCTCGGCCCGTCTCTGGGGGTGCCCGTCGCGCCGGTGCAGACCGCGTTCCCCGACACCGGCGACATCGGGATCGGGTCCGGCGACGTCGTGGCGCTGCACGCGCCCACGATTCTGGTCGCTGCGGGCGAGGGGATCTCAGAAACGAGCTACGGCTGGCTGTGGAACTTCCTCGCGCGCGAATTGCATGCGCCGTTCACGCCTGTGCCGCTGCGCGCCATCGGGCAGATGGACGATCTGCAGAGCTTCAACGTGCTGATCATTCCGGACGGCAGCGGCGGACGGATGCGTCGCGAGCTGGGCGATGGCGGCGTCGACAAGCTGAAGGCGTGGGTTCGGTCAGGGGGCGTACTGATTGGGTACGGCGGCGCCGGTGACCTGGCGGCGAACAAGGACCTTCAGCTCTCGAGCGTCGCCAGTGTCGCGTCCGATAGCGGCGCCAAGGCCGACACCACCGCCCCGGGCAACGAGCCGGCGTTGATCTCGAGCACCGCGCCGCCCAAAGACCGGCCGGAGTGGATTCCCGGCGCGATCTTCCGCGCCACGCTCGACACCACCCAGTGGCTGACCGCCGGCTACGAGCGCGACCGCCTGCCCGTCTTCATCGATGGAGACACGTTCTGGAAGCCATCCAAGGGCGGCGCCAATGCGGCGACCTTCACCGACCCCGTGGATTCGTTGGTGCTTTCCGGGTTCACCTGGCCGGACAACACCGCGCGGCTGCTGAAAGGCACGACATGGGCAGCCGTCGAGAATCAAGGCTCAGGGCGGGTGGTGCTGTTTCTGAGTGATCCGTTGTTCAGGGCGTTCTGGCGGGGACCGGCGAAACTTGTGACTAACGCAATCTTGATTGGACCAAATCGTTAGGGCGGCGAATTAAGCGGCGGCAAAGGCAGTTGCCGCCCCTCGCCGCCGCTCTTCTTCGCCGCCCTTCGCCGCCGCTTCTAGATTGCCCGCGTCGTCCGAATCACATCGCGGATTCTGAGCTTCGGTGTCACGCGGTACCAGCTCGGCTCCTCATGCATCCGCGGCATCATCCGGAAGTGCCGTTCCTCGTTCGAGGGCACTTTCCACGTCACGCTGACGTGTTTCTGCTTCCGCAGCACGTCGAGCGTCACCGTCTCACCTTCATCGTAGGAGCCCAGAATACGCATCGCCTGCTCCGGTGAAGCTGGCTTGCGCCCTCCGATCGAGATGATGACGTCTCCGCCTTTCAGCGCGAGCGTGGAATCCTCCGGCGCCCTGACCACGAGCACGCCTTCGCGCGTCCCGAAGTAGTCGCCGAGGTCGGGGTTGAGCTTGACCAGCTCGATGCCGCCCCACGGCGATCCAAAGGTCCACTCAAATGCGCCCGGTCCCTTCGGCATCATTTCGCGCAGGCGCTCCAACTGCCCGCCCATCTCGCCCATTCCGGGCCCCATCATGGTTCCGGTCCACGTGTGATCGCCGAGATCCTCGGCCACGATCGTAGCTTTGCGCGTGTCGCTGCCGCGGCGATACTCGACCTGCACCGTGTCGCCCGGCTCGAGCTTGCGCGCGAGCTCGATCAACTTCATGCCCGGTCCGGAATCCTCTTCCTCCTCGGGCTTCACGCCGGCGAGCGCGGTGCCGTTGAAGCGGGTGATCACATCACCCACCTTGAGGCCCGCCTTTTCCGCCGGCCCGCTCGGCGTAACGCCGTCGATCCGTGCGCCGACTTTATCGCCCGCCGCGTCGGCTCGCGGATCCACGATCACGCCAATGCGGCCGCGGTTGTCGTTGAACGTATACACGCCGAACGGCCCGTTCCTCGTCTCCACTCGGACGCGCGGTCGCGTCCGGGTGCGCGGTGATTCCTGGGTCACGGACGCCGCGGGCCACAGCAAACAGACGGCAAGCACTGCCATCGTCATATTGCGAATCATGTGTTGCTCCCCTCCAGGGCCTTTAGAGCCCGACGTAGCGGGCGCGCGTGGCGCGGGCGTTCACCAACTCCCGCATCAGACCGACCCGCTCTTGCCAAAGTCTCACGAGTTGGGCGTCCTGCACATTTTGCTGCCGCTGCGCCAGGCTGCCGTCGATCGCGGCAATGCGGTCTTCCAGCTCCGCCACCAGGGCCGCCGCGTGTCCGCTGAGCACACGGCCGTCGATGTCGTATTGCTGCAGGGAGTCTTCGAGTGTCGCCGATTGCCGCTTCGCCTGGCTCAGCTCGGCGTAGAGCCGGCCGCGTTCCCCACCCTTCGGCTGTACCAGCAGCACGGCCGCCAGCGTCGCGGCGAGAGCGAGACTGCCCGTCCAGGCGCCCCACGTCCGCCGTTTGCGGGACCGCTCAGCGCGAACGACCGCCTTGATTGCGGGCCAGCCGTCCCGCGGCGGTCGCAACGCCGGCAGGGCCTTGAGTTGCGCGACCCGCTGGTAGAGGCCTTCGAGCTCGGCCTGACAGGTCGCGCAGGTGGTGATGTGCCGGCGCGCCCACACCGACGCCTCACCTGCCCGCAGCGCTCCCAGATCTTCCATCGTGCAATGCATCATGCGTTCGCTCCCCCCGCTCCTTCACCCAGCACTCGCCGCAGCCGCGCATGGGCTCGCGCCAGCTGCGACTTCGAAAAGCTCACCGTCTTCCCCATCTGTTCCGCGATCTCCTCGTGCGTGTATCCCTCGACGTCGTGCAGCCACACCACCGCGCGTGACGTCTCGGAGAGCCGTTCGAACGCACGCTCGAGATCGATGTTGGCGCCGACGTGCATCCCCGGCTTGCCCGGCTCTTCGTCCAGACTCTCCGTCGTGCGCACCTGATCGCGGCGAATGCGCATCAGCGCTTTGGTCGAGGCGATGCGGCGAACCCAGCCCCACAGGTGGCCTTCACCGCGATACTGCTTGATGTTGCGCACCACTTCGAGAAACGTCTCCTGCACCACGTCTTCCGCGTCTTCCGGCCGCCGTAACATCCGCCGCACCAGGTTGTAGACCGGCGTCTCGAAGGCCCGGAACAGGGCTTCGAGGGCAGCTTCATCTCCGGCTTGCGCGCGGGCGACGAGGACGTCCGGAACGGCGAAGGCCACGGTCATGTCCGAAAGGTATGATGCTACTACGGTTAAGAACGTCGCGGGATTCCTTAACGCATTGCGACGTAGTAGCTTGCCCCGAATGGCAAGCCCTGACGTCCGCGAATGGCTGCATCACTGGCAGGATGAGGCCGATGCCGCCTACCTCTATCTCGCCCTCGCCGGTCAGGAAGCGGATCCACACAAGAAGGACGTCTACATCAAGCTCGCGGGCGTCGAGGAGCGCCACGTGCAGATGTGGAGTAAGCTGCTCGCCGAGCACGGCCATACCGTCGAGCACGTCCGCCCGTCCGTGAACGCCCGCCTGCGAGCGTGGTTTGGGCGACGGTTCGGGACTCGCTATCTGCTGCCGATGCTGCTGCGCGAAGAGGGGCAGGAGGTGAAAGGCTACCTCAACCTGCACCGGGAATCGAGCCTCGCTGCTGCGCAGGAGGTCTCGCTGCAGCTCGCCAAGGAGTCGGCGGCGCACGCCGGGACGCTGGCCGACCTGGCCGGCAAAGGCAGCGAGCCGTGGCACAAGACGGGGTCGGGCGGATTCCTGCGCAACGTCGTGTACGGCTTCAATGACGGGCTGACGGCGAACTTCGGTCTCGTCGCCGGCGTGATCGGGGCAGCGGTCCAGCCGCACGTGATCATGATCTCGGGCGTCGCGGGGATGATCGCAGACGCGCTGTCGATGGGATCGTCCGGTTATCTGGCGGCGAAGAGCGAGCAGGAGGTGTGGGAACACGAGATCGCGATGGAGAAGGAAGAGATTCGCCTGATGCCGGACGTGGAAGAGGACGAGCTCGCCCTGCAGTACGAGGCGAAAGGCGTGGATCCCCGGACGGCGCGGCGCATGGCGGAGGAAGTGATGCGCGATCCGGTGCGCGCCTTGGGCGAGCAGGTGCGCGAGGAGCTGAAGATCGGCGAGGCGCACGCCACCCCGTTCCGCGAGGGGTGGATCACCGGAGTCGCGACCGCGGTCGGCGCCTTCATTCCCGTCGCGCCGTTTCTGCTGCTCCAGGGTCGCGCCGCCATCTGGACCGCGTTCACGATCGCGATGCTGTCGCACTTCGCCGTGGGCGCGGCACGGAGCTTCTTTACCGGCCGCGGCGTGATCCGCAGCGGCATCGACATGTTCGTCATCGGAGTCGGGGTCGCGGCGGTGGGCTACTTCGTCGGCGACCTGATCGCGAAGCTGCTTTAGACGACCAGATTGACCAGCCGGTCCTGCACGTAGATCACTTTCTTCACTTTTTGCCCGTCCACGAACTTCTTCACCGCCTCATCGGCCAGCACGCGCGCGAGCACATCCTTCTCGGCCATGCCGCGCGGCACGGTGAGCCGCGAGCGCAACTTGCCGTTCACCTGGATGGCGATCTCGACGTCACCGGCAGAGGCCAGGCGCTCGTCGTGGGCGGGCCAGCGGGCCTGGAACACAGACTCCTTCCCGCCGAGCAGCCCCCACATCTCTTCGGCGATATGTGGCGCATAGGGCGCGAGCATGACGACCAGCGGTTCCACCAACTCCCGACTCCTGACTCCTGACTCCCGCAGTTCGTTTACATACTCCATCATCGCGGCAATGGCGGTGTTGTACTGTAGTGCCTCGGTGTCCGCCGTCACCTTGCGAATCGTCCGGTGCAGCTTCTGTTTCACCACCTCTGCCGCCCCTGCGCCGCTCTTCGCCGCCGCCTCATGCACCAAGGCCCAGACCTTCTCGAGAAACCGCCGTATGCCGATGATGCCCTCGTCGCGGAAATCGCCCCCCTCCTGGAACGGGCCGAGAAACATGAGGTACATCCGGAACGTGTCCGCGCCCCACTCCTGGATGTAGGTGTCGGGCACGACGACGTTGCCGCGCGACTTCGACATCTTGGCACCGTCCTTCACGATCAGGCCGTGCGCGCGGAATTTCGGATAGGGGGTGTCGAAGTGCAGGAGCTTCAGATCGTACAGCACCATACAGATGAAGCGCGCATACAGTAGATGAAGCACCGCGTGCTCGTTCCCGCCGATGTAGCTCGAGACCGGGAGCCATTTCTGGGTGCGGGCCGCGTCGAACGGCCGGTCAGAGAACTCGGTGGACGGATAGCGCAGGTGATACCACGCGGAATCGAGGAACGTGTCCGAGACGTCGGTTTCCCGCCGTGCACGGCCCCCGCACTGCGGGCATTTCACGAAGTACCATTCCTCGTGCCGCGCGAGCGGGCTCACGCCCGTGTCATCGGGCCGAAAGTCGTCGATCAACGGGAGCGCGACAGGCAGATCCTTCTCGGGTACCGGGACGACGCCGCACTTTTCGCAGTAGATGATCGGGATCGGCGGGCCCCAGTAGCGCTGGCGCGAGATGCACCAGTCGTGCAGCCGGTACTGCACGCGCGCCGTCGCCAGCCCGCGCCCGGCGAGCCAGGCGACGATCTTCCGCGTTCCCTCGCGACACGGCATGCCGTCAAATGCGCCCGAATTCATGAGCACACCGTCGTCCGACACGATGGGCAGCGACTCGCCTTCCACCGCCACGACCTGCTGGATGGGAAGCTTGAACTGCGTGGCGAACTCGAAGTCGCGCTTGTCGTGCGCCGGAACCGCCATGATCGCGCCGGTGCCGTACTCCATGAGTACGTAATCGGCGATCCAGATGGGAATTGCCTCGCCCGTCGCGGGATTCCTGGCGTAGGAGCCGATGAACACGCCCGTCTTGGTCTTGTCGCCGACGCGGCGCGACACCACGTCCTTGGACTGGACCTCCCGCTGATACACCTTGACGGCCCGCTTCCGCTCGACGGCTGTCAGCTCGTCCACCATGGGGTGTTCCGGGGCGAGCACCAGATATGTCGCGCCGAACACCGTGTCGGGCCGGGTGGTGAAGACGGTGATCGTGCGCCCGCTGGGCGTCTCAAAGCTGAGCTGCGCTCCCTCACTGCGGCCGATCCAGTTCTTCTGAAGGAGGACGGTGGAGGAAGACCAGTCGAGGTTGTCGAGGTTCTCGAGGAGCCGTTCGGCATAGTTCGTTATCCGAAAGAACCACTGGTCCAAGAATCGTTGCTCGACCGGGGTGTCGCAGCGCTCGCAGCGCCCGTCGATGACCTGCTCGTTGGCGAGCACGGTCTTGTCCTTGGGACACCAGTTCACGGCCGCGCGCTTCTTGTAGGCCAGTCCCGCTTTGAACAGCTGGATGAAGATCCACTGCGTCCAGTGGTAGTAGTCTGGATCCGTGGTCGAGAGCTCGTGCCGCCAGTCGTACATCCCCCCGAAGCGCCGCAGCTGGCGGCGGAAGGTGGCGATGTTCTGCGGAATCAGCTTGGCGGGATTCGTCCCGATGGTGAGGGCGTAGTTCTCCGAGTGGATCCCGAACGCATCGAACCCCATCGGCTCGAACACGTCGAAGCCCTGGAGCCGCTTGAAGCGGCCGTAGATGTCCGCCCCCGTGAACGCGAACATGTTGCCGACGTGCAGCCCTTCGGCCGACGGATACGGGAACATCATCAGGTTGTAGAACGGCCGCGCGGCGCGATCGAGCTCCGGCTCGTTGGTGTGACGCTCGGCCCAACGGGCCTGCCACTTTGCTTCGAGTGCGGCCGGATCGTAGCTTGGGACGTCTCGCATGAGTGCCGAATATTAAACCATGGCCATCAAGTCTCAGCAACTCCGCCAGAGTTTTCTGCTTTCGGGGGCCGGCGCCGCCGTCCTCCTTGTCGTGTTCGTCGCCTGGCTCACCAGCAGCCACGTCGGCCACGTGCTCGAGCAGCAAGCCGATGTGCGCGGGCGCGATGTGGCCACCCGCGTCGCGGCCATCGTCACCCAGTACCTGAAAGAGCGCCGCCGCGAGGTCGTATCCCTGGCGAGTGAGCCGCAGCTGATCGCCGCGGTGCGCAGCGCGGGACAGGCGGCAGCGGCCCGCGGCCTCGACCGCATGGCCATTCCGGACTTGGAGCGCGCCTTCAACACGAGCCGCCAATTGGGCGCCGATCCCGCGCTGCGGGACTATCTCCACGCCTATACGACGATCTCCGATTTCGCCGAAATCATCGTGACGGAGAGCCACGGGCTCAACGTGCTCGCGTCGGAGCGCCCGTCCGATTTCGTGCAACGCGATGAGACGTGGTGGCAGCGCGCGCTGGCGGAGGGACTATACGAGGGTGAGGCGCGGTTCGACTCTTCCGCCGGCGTTGCGTCGCTTGAATTCGACGTCAGCATTCGCGCGCCGCGTGTTCCGCAACCCATCGGCGTGGTCAAGGCGGTGTTTGCCCTCGATCGGCTGACGGCGCTGCTCGGCACCCAGGAGCTGGCGGGTCGCGCCTATCTCGAAGTCGTGGATGTGCATGGCGACCTGCTCGTCACCAAGAATTCCCCTCTGTTGCTACACACGTTCCCGGACAAGGACCGGATCCCGCTGGCAGCAGAAGCAGCCAGCGCGCGCGTCACAACGGTGGGCGGCGAAGACGAGCTGGTCGTTTCCATGCCGGCGAATCAGGGCGAGTGGTGGGTGCTGTATCGCGAGCCGGCGGCCACGGCCTTCGCCGCCGCGCGCAGCACGCAGCGCGCGGTGTGGCTTGGCGCGCTGCTCGTCGCCGTCGTGGCGGTCAGCGCGCTCTTCCGGCTGTCGCAGCGGCTGGGCCGCCTGGTCACGGAGCCGGTGCGCGCCGCGGGCGCGATCGCGAGCCGGGTCGCGGGCGGCGATCTCTCGGTGACGGTCACGACCCATCGCGCCGAGGCGACGGAGGTCGCCGAGCTGCTGTCATCGGTCCATTCGATGGTGGTGGCATTGCGCCGGCTGGTCGGCGCGATTCGCGCCGCCGCGGACGAGGCGGCGGCCATGGCCACGGAGATCTCCGCCTCGACGCAACAGATGAGCGCATCCACCGAGCAGATGGCCGCGACATCGCAGGACCTGTCGCGCCGGGCCGGCGAACAGGCGCAGCTGGTGCGCGCGGCAGCCGACGATGCCGCCCGCATTCTCCAGATTGCCGCGAAGCTCGCCCAGGGAGCGGAGGAAGCGGCGCGCCGTAACGCGGATCTGTCGGCGCTGGCGCGGCGGCACAAGGACGGGCTGGACCAGAGCACGGTGCGCCTCGCCAAGCTCGCCGACGAGGTGGCGAAGGGCGCGGAAGAGGCCGAGGCGCTGGCGCAGGCATCGGCGCGGATCCAGGTCTTCGTGGCGCAGGCGAAAGCGGTCGCGACGCAGACCAACATGCTGGCGTTGAACGCTGCGATCGAGGCGGCGCGCGCCGGCCCGCAGGGACGCGGCTTCGCCGTCGTCGCCGACGAGGTCCGCAAGCTCGCCTCGGTGGCCGCGGCCGCGGCGGGTGAGACGGCCGACACGGTCCGCGGCGTGCTCGCGCGCGTGCAGGCGACCCGCGACCGCCTGGTGCGCCTGGCTGAGGGCGGGGCCGCAGTCCGTGCAGCGTCGCAGACCGCGGCCCAGGGTCTGGCGACGGTCGCCGGCGAAGCGGACGCCAACGCCACCTGGAGCCGCGAGATCGCGCAGTCGGCCGGAGAGCTGCGCGCGCTGGTGGAGGAAATCGCCAACCGGCTGGGGACGGTGGCCGGCCAGACGGACACGCTGCTCGCTTCGGCCGAAGAGCTCGCCGCGTCGGGCGAGGAACAGAGCGCGTCTACTGAAGAGATCGCATCGTCCGCCAATCAGCTCGCCGAAGCGGCCGACCGGCTCACCGGTGCCGTGAAGTCATTCCGATTGTTGGCGGACGAGCAGCAACAACAGCAGGCGGCCGACTAGGTCTGAAGTTCGCCAGCTCGCAACAAAAGCAGGTCCCTCGCTGCGCGCGCGTTCCGCGCGCTTCGCTCGGGATGACAACGCGGCGGCGCGCTTTGTAAAGGAAGTGAGGAAGTAAGGAAGAGAGTACCAGAGGAGCTCAGGACCCTTCGATTGAAACGGTAGCTGTCCAATGGTATATTGCGAGTGCGAAATACCCCCCTTGTTCCTTCGGGAGCTAGGCGCGAGGCCGCGCCGATGAGGCCGGCCTCTGCTTTTTCAGGCAGGGCCCTTGGACACGTTCGTTTACATCGTCCGGGTGAAATACTTTACCGCTCGTGTCAGCGCTCGTCCTGGAGACCCGGATCAGCCGATGCGCCAGCAAACCTTCCTCCGTGCGCTCGCCACGTTAAGGGATTTCGACATCATCTACGGGCATTTCTTGACCAAAGAGACGTACATGCCCGTTGCTGGATCGGCTCCAGGAACGGCGCTCAAGTATGCGAAGGTGATCCGTACGGATGAGAAGGGATCTGACGTCAATTTGGCGACGCATTTGCTGTGGGATGGATTCAAAGGACGCTACAAAGCAGCGGTTTTACTGACGAACGATTCAGACCTGCTCGAACCCGTGCGGATTGTGAGACGGGAGCTGGGTTTAACGGTGGGGATTCTCAACCCGCACAGGAAGACAAGCCAAGTATTGGCACGCCACGCTTCGTTCGTTAAACCGATCAGATCTGGTGCGCTGCAGGCCTGTCAGTTCCCGCACACGCTCAACGACGCGAACGGCACAATCACAAAGCCGCAGGTCTGGTAGTCGAAGCAGGGTTTGGGTCGTGGGGCCGTCCTGAACTCTGTTCGTCCCCTCTCGGATCATTAATGGTGATCACGTGCCGCGGGTTGGTTTTATCCGTGCGCTGAAGCGCCGGCTCGGCGAGAGCGCGAGCCCTGAAGGGCTAATCGCGTCCTTCAGGACGCGCGAAGTGGCCGAGCCGGCCCCTTCGCTGCGCTCAGGGCAGGCTCTTCAGGGCACGGGTGCCAGCGCCGATCTTCGGGCCGTCATGGCCGAGATCTCCCGAGCAGGTGAAGGTGCTGGACGGCGTCGTGCGGTATCGGTTCGGCGACAATGCCGAGCTGATGGGCGCGTGGGCCAGCGTCCATAACGTGGCGGGGCCGTTCCGGTCACGCACTGAGCCGCAGGTGGGTGGTGGTGAGACGCCGAAGGCGGCGTAGTCCTCACCCCCTGTCCTCCTCTCCGTTCCGGAGAGGGGAACGAAGGGATGGTTCAACAACGAGGCGCGGTGGGTGGATGGATGGTTACCTGCCGCGCCTTGTTCTTGTGAAGGATTGCCGCAAAAACACCCCTCCCCTGCCGCAAAAGCACCCTAACGCTATCACAGCCGACCGCGATCTTCGAAGCAGACCCAACGTACCGGTGGAGGAGCGATGACTCAGTTACCCGTGCTCATCCTGCTTACGGCCCTCATGCAGATTGCCGCCGCAGGCGCTCAGCTGAAAGCTGGCGACACAGCATACAGCACCAGCCCCATTTCCATCCGAGCTGAAGCCCGAGCCACCGCTCGCTCCGTAGCGAGTCTACCCGCGGGCACGGCAATGGAGATAAAGGGCTGTTCCAAAGGCTGGTGCCGTGTGACTTCGGAACAACGCGGAGGCTATGTCCTTGCCGAGTACGTCACTCTTCAGCCCCCTTCACCGCCAGCTCGGCCAATTCCGCACGAGGTCATTCTAGCGGCTGTAGTTGTCCTGCTTATCGTCGTTCTAGCGATCCTCATAGGTCGTTACAAGAGCTTGTCGTCTTCCTATCGTCGGTATCAGGAACGCTTTCGTGGCGTCTTTGATGCGGATGCCGAACGCGACCGGATTCTCAAGGAGGTCGAGTCTGGTGAGCTGAGTGTCAAGGCTGCCGATACGCTTCGGAGGGATTTGGAAAGCAAGATCGAAGCTCTTCAACTCGAACTCCAGCCCCTTGAGGAGGAAGCAGACGTTCGTTCGTTCGGATTCTACAAACCCCATTATCAGTTTGAACACGTAGAGAGTTACGAGATAGAACTCGAGCGTATTCGCGAGCTGCAGAAGGGAATGCTCAAGGCCAAGACCGCCGCGGTCTGTGGAACGGAATGGAAGGTCAATAACAGTATTGTTGAGGGAAGGAAACAGATCAAGGACACGCTCAAGCTGCTTCTGCGAGCCTTTAATGGGGAGTGCGATGCTGCCATCGCCAAGGTTCGCTACAACAACATTCAAATAATGGAAGCGCGTATTCGCAAATCGTGGGAAGTGTTGAACGACCTCGTCGGTGTTCAGCAGTGCCGCCTCGTCGTTGAGTACCTGGACCTGAAGCTTCAAGAACTGCACCTCGTCCATGAATACGAGGAGCGCGTGCAAAAGGAAAAGGAAGAGCAGCGACTCATTAGAGAACGGATGAGAGAGGAAGAAATTGCTCAGCGTGAGATTGAGAAGGCGCGCTTACAGGCCGAGAACGAAGAAGAACAATATCAAGAGGCACTGGTGCGGGCTCGCGAAGAGGCAGAGAAAACAGTCGGTGAGAAGCAGGACAAGTTGCTCGCAAAGGTCGCAGAACTCGAACGGCGCCTGGCAGAAGCGCAATCCAACAAGGAGCGTGCGGTAGCACGCGCCCAGATGACCCGTTCCGGGCACGTGTACGTGATTTCGAATATCGGATCTTTTGGCGAAGAAGTGTTCAAGATCGGGATGACGAGACGGCTCGATCCACTCGAACGAATTCGCGAGCTCGGCGACGCTTCGGTGCCATTCGAATTTGACATTCACGCCGTGATCTTTTCGGAGGATGCCCCCTCCCTCGAAGCCACTCTCCATCGCGAATTCGACGGACGTCGCATCAACCTCGTGAATGAGAGGAAGGAGTTTTTCGGAGTTTCCATCCAGGACATCTCACAAGCGGTGAAGAAATGTCATGGCGAGATACAGATCACCCTAGCTGCGGAAGCCAAGTCTTACCGTCAGACCCTCGCCATGCGAGCTGCGGATCAACAACCATTACCGGGCGGCAAGAGAAGCACCGATCCTCCCCTCCCGTCGGTTGCGACGCCACCAGCAGGTCCGTTGGGGGCTCAGGCATGACTGGCGAGAATGTCACGACGAACTTTAGTCGGCCGAGAAGACCTCGTGCCCTCTAAAGCTCAAGGTCAGGTTGCCTATAAGAGGCTGGATGAGCGGAACCTCGCCTAACACGCGCATGAAACAGTCAGCGCCGCCGGATCTCTGCGTAGTCTTTTATTTCTGAGATCGTCGGGTTCGCACCGCAGCTTGGGCGCACTTCGTTAGGCCGCGAGTGTGAGTAACACCAATCTTTCTGATACTGAGGCGAAAGCTCGATTGCTCGGATGGCCTGGCCGAACCCGTGTTTGGCCGCCGCCTGAAGGAGTCGGGTTTTGGCTTCGTGCACAACCTACCGGTGGTGGATCGAAGGGGCCCCGGATTTCATCTCCAGGTGCTCGGCTGTTCCACACGCAACCCGACGGGCTCTGGGTTTACTTCAGCAGTCGAGAATCTTGTGATTTGGTCGCAATAGAGGTATGCGGAAGCGTTCAGAATCTCAACGACAAACGGTCTCGATACATCCCAGCCAGCCATAGTTTAGTGCTAAACTGTGGCCGCGAGTGGTTACTTGCTGAGGTTGCAGTACAGCGGGGTGGACAAAGGCCAAGATGGCGGGCTACGGGTTCGTTGGACGGACCCGAGCCCAGCACAGACCTAGTGGTTCCAGTTCGATTCCTAAGAGTGATGTACGCCTTACCTAATGTCATCTACCACAAATGGTGTCGGGATCATACTCCCACAGGTTATGAGTTCTTTTCTCCTCATTCATCGCTAGCGACTTACAACAGTCAGCCGATGCAACGATTCCTCAAACAGATGTCAAGCGCAGCTCAATTCCGCGTCCGCATCCAGCGGGATTAAGACTGGGCTAACGTCCCACGAGCCGATCTTCGGGCCGTCATGGCCGAAATCTCCGAGCAGGTGAAGGTGCTGGACGGCGTCGTGGGTATCGGTTCGGCGACCATGCCAAGCTGATGGGCACGTGGGCCAGCGTTCACAGCGTATTGGGGCCGTTCCGGTCTCACACGTCCTCACCCCCTGACCTACGCGACGAGGCGCGGTGGGTGGATGGTCACCTGCCGCGCCTTGGTATGTTCCGTCGCCTATATCCATCGCGATGGACTTTGGTGAGCAGGGTTGGCGATTCGGAGCTTTGATGCCTCGACCCAACGACTGAGACAATCCGACTGATGCAGCCCTGCGTATCAGAGTTTACTTGATGCTGCCAAATCCTCAGCACCGCCCAACCATCGCGACGTAGTTTGCGAAAGTTCCGTAGGTCGCGACGGCGATTCTTTTCGATCTTCACACGCCAAAAGGGAGGCACGCTTCGGCGCCAACTCGGGAACCGATAGCCATGCCAAAAATCGCCGTCAACGAAGACCGCCACCTTTGATTGAGGGAAAACTATGTCCGGTTTCCCCGGCAGTCGCTTGTCATTTCGCGCGAATCGGAGGCCATGCCGCCGAAGAGCCGACGTGAGAATCATCTCGAGATCCGTATCTTTTGTGCGGACTCGGGACATGCAGTAGCTGCGCTGCGTGCGCGTCAGGTTGTCAGCCACGCTGAGTCTTCATACCGGGCCAATTTCGCGGAAAACGGGAGCCATTCGCTCGCCGCCAGGCGTATGGATCGGCGGCGGGCGTCCGATGATCGTGTTTTGTAGGACCTTCGGACAGATTGCCGCGAAGTCGCAGTTGCGACACTTGTCGGCGTGCGGTCGCATCGGGAACCGCCCCTGCATGATGTTTTCCACGGCCCATTCGACGTTCTGAATCGCCGCCGCGACGGCCACATCATCAACCGGCACGTCGATTCGCTGGCCGTCCTTCAGGAAATGCACGGCTCCGGTTCGCGCGTTTTCGCCCAGGACTTGCCGGGCTGCGATCGCGTAGAGCTGGACCTGAAGGGACAGCTCCGTCCACTCGATCTCAGTCGCCTGCTCCGGCTGCTCGCCGGCTTCGATTGCCTTGAAATCGATCACTTGCGCGTCGATTACGTTCCCGTTCGCATCCTCGCGAATCAGCAGATCAATGGACCCCGAGATGACGGCGCCCCTGATAGGGATTTCGAACCGGGCCTCGATCTGACGCTGCCGAGTGAAGTCTGTTCCAAATCCCTCCGCATAGTCCCGCACGATTTCGCCAGCGCGGTCCTTCGCGCGCTCGTAGGGCCCGGGGCGATCCTGCGGGTCGCCGCTGGGCGCGACGTGCTTCAAATGGAAGGTGTCGCGGGCGATCCGCTCCGCCTCGTCCCCCGAGGGGGCACGATCTGGAAATTGCTGGTGCAGCGCCCCGATCCCGGTGTGGACTGTCTGGCCAAAACCGAAGAGCTCAGGTATTGCTGGACTGAATCCGAAGCGCCGGCGGAGCTGATAGCTCCGTGGACACGTCAGGTAGTACCGAATCTCCGAGAATGTCGTCGGGAGATCGGTGTCCTCGATGCGTCGAACGGGCTGCGCGGCCTGTAGTCCGGCCGGAAGTGCCGTCGCATCGTCTGAGATTTCCGGGTGGTTCAGGCCGAGTGCAAAACGAGACCGTTTGCGCGGCTTCTTACCGCCTGGCAGGCTCGCCGCTCCCGTCACGTACAGGTACCGCTCCGCGCGCGTGAGCGCCGTGTAGAACAGGCGCGCCTCGCCCTCATCTGTCGATACGTACGACCCACGATTGATTGCCGCCTGCACAAGCTGCTGCGGCAACCATCCACTGTACTTCTCCTTGTTGCCCGGAAACCGCCCCTGCTCGACGTCGACGACGAAGACGACCGGGAATTCGAGACCTTTCGCCTTGTGCACTGTCATTACGGACACCGTGTCGGGCCGCAGCACAAGGTCGTCCGTCGACGTGTCGTACCCCGTTTCGGCGACGTTCTCGAGGAAGTTGAGAATCTCTTGGAATCGGCGCGCCGAATCGATGCTCAGGTAGACGGCCTCCACGTCCTGAATGATCCGGCTGAAGAGGCCTAGATCGCGCATCACGTCATCGGCGAAGTTCGCCCGCTGGATACCGAACGCCGATAGCAAATCGTGCACGAGCCTCTGCGGGTACACGCGACGGCGCGCCCCGTCGCGCGGCGCATGGATTTCACGACCCCATTCAGCCATTACCTGGGCGAACGCTTCGAACTCCGGAGCCGGGTAGTTAGGTACGACGACGGTGTCGAAGAAAGCGCGCGCCGCGTTGCGGTCCGGCGATCCGTTCCGCAGCAAGCCAAATGCTCCGACGAGCGCGCGGACCTGGGCTCGATCAAACGCGCCTCCGCCCGCTTCGAGGCTATAACGAACCCCCCGAGCTTCGAGAGCGCGGGTGAAGGCGGCGTGCCGCGGCTCATCGTTCTGCTCCTCCGACCGCGTCGAACGCATCAGCACGGCGAAATCGGCAGGCGTGAGTCCCCGGATTGTGCCGTCTCGCTCGATGTATGCGGTGCCAAGGAGTGCGGCGATTCGATTGGCCACCCACTCCGCCTCGTCTTGCCGGTTTGGAAACCACAACACGCGCACGTCGCGCGGGCCATTGGGGTTATTCGCGGTCGGATTCTTCACGAGCCTGGTCGCCCCGAGCTCCGAGGCGGCGAACCCGTCGGCCGCCGTGACGATGGGCTCAGTGCTCCTGTAGTTGTGGGTCAGCCTGTGCTGGGCGGCCCCGTATCGCCCTTGGAACGCCAGAATGTTGTTCACATCGGCGCCCCGCCATCCGTAGACGGATTGGTCGTCATCGCCGACGGTGAATAGCGTGCAGCCGCGACCGTGGAGCGTTCGGATGAGCGTTTCTTCGGCGGTGTTTACGTCCTGGTATTCATCTACCAGCAGATGCCGAAGGCGGTCGACGGTCTCGCTTCTTCGTCCGGCCTGATGCGCGTCGACCACCTTGCGGACCATCAGCGAGAAATCGATGAACTGATCGCGCTCCATCCGCTCGGAGAGGTAGCGCAGCGTCGCACCCAGCGTGGGGTCGAGGCCTTCGACGTCCTCGATCCGGAGCATCTCGTCATTCAACATCGTCCAGGCATCGGCGACCGCCTTTATCGTCCTGAAATACGGGTGCGGCTTGCCCTGGGCATCGGGGCGCGCCTGACGGAGCGGGTGGAGGCCGATACCGGCGTAGCGCGAGATCAGGAAGAGCTTGAGCCGGTTTGTGTCGAGGACGTCGAACTGCCGATATCTCGCTTCAATCTCGCCGAGCACCTTCTGACAGAAGGCGTGGATCGTGCCGATGTACATGGCGCCGAGCGCGGTCGGATCCATTCCGGCCGCTTCAAGGGCATCGGCGACGCGCCTCTTGATCGTCTCGGCGGCCTTTTCCGTGAACGTGAACGCCACGATGGAATCGGGCGCGGCGTTCTGGGGCGACGAAAGCAGCCAAGCGATGCGGTAGGCGAGCGTCCGAGATTTCCCGGAGCCCGCGCACGCCAGGCTGAGCGTCTCGCGGGCAGTTTCGGAGGCGGCTTGAGCTTGAGGAGGGTCCAGCTGTTGCCGGAGGACGTCGTCGATTGTCACCGAAACTGCAAGATACCGAAACTACCGACGCCGGATCAACTCCGCACGTGGGCGGCGAGCTGCACGGCGTGACGGCGGACGAACTCGGGCGGCAGTGCGTTCCCGATGAGGTCAGCGGCGGCGTACTTCCCAAATCGCAGGCTGAAGAAATACCTCCGCGGAAAGGTCTGAAGGAGCGCTGCCTCCCGAAGCGAGATCGCCCGGTCACGTACCGGGTGCAGGAAGCGGCCCTTCGAGGGGTTCACGCATCCGCTCGTGATGGTCGGCGAAACGGCGTCCCATGCCATCCGGCCGTAGACATCCTTGAAGCCGTCGAAGTCCGTATGGCATGTGAGCTGTCTCCGCTTCCCCAGTGAGCGACGGCTGCCCCCGTTGTGTGGGATCGCTCGGATCAGGCGTCTGATGCGAGCCTTCCGGCGGCGGCTCTTCAGGTCGTGGAGCTTGTCCTTGCTTCGGCCCACACCGGGCATCTTCCCGATGGCATCGCGGACCGTACGCCGATTCGTGCCGGGCACCGCAAATGAGACGGCACCACGTTTCGTGGCGAGGAGGATCAGGCGCCGACGTCGCTGCGGCACTCCGAAGTCGGCCGCGTTGAGGATCTTGTGCTCGGTCCTGTATCCCAGCTCTGCGAACACCGTGAGCACCTCGGCGAATCGTGGGTCGTCGGCCAGCGCAGGGACATTCTCCAACATTATCGCCTGCGGCTTGAACGCCCGGGCGAAGGGAATGAACTGGAGGACGAGGTCGTTCTTGGCTTCCTTGACGCCTTTCGATCCGTTAAGCGTCCGAAGCGTCGAGAACCCCTCGCACGGGGGACAGCCAGCCAAGAGCCCGAGCTCGCCGATCGCTAGTCCCAATTCCTTCCGGAGTGCGTCGGCGTCGATCCGCTGGATGTCGGTCTCCCGGGCGAGCACCTCTGGGTGATTGACACGGTAGGTCTCTACGGCGAGCGATGACTCGTCCACCGCCCAAATCACCCGGAAACCGGCTTGCTTGAGTCCGAGCGTGAGACCTCCACAGCCGCAGAATAGGTCGATCGCGACCGGAGCGGACTTCCGCAGTTGGCTCATGGCTCACACAGTTTAAGCATCGTGAAACGAGGGCGCCACATCAAACAATCGCGAGCATCTGCATCAACGCCGACGGATGACCCGCCCGGGCAACGCGCCGGTCGCAGCGCCATTGTTGACCACCACACCATTCACCCAAACGCGCCCGCACACCCGTCGCGGTGAGGTGCGGTTCCTTGGGCGTGGCCCGATCCGCTAGCGAAGGCAGTGTCGAGCAGCACGAGATCGGCAAACATCCCGCCGCAATCCGACCACAACCCGTGATGCCCACGTTCGCGGCCGGCAGCGAAGTCACGAGCCCTCGCGCTGGCGCTCCACATCAACGAGTGCGATCCTAACCTTATGCGACCAATCCTTGCGCTCTTCACGATTGCTGTGGCGGCCCCGCTCGCGGCGCAAACGTCGCTCGAAGGCCGGGTCGACTCCGTCTTTAGGCAGTACGCGTCCGCCGAGACGCCCGGCTGCGTGGTCGGCGTCGCGCAGCGCGGCCGCGAGCTGCTGGAACGGGCCTACGGCATGGCGGACTGCCTAGCGCTGTCGGGTCCAGACTTTCCCCTTGTCCCTTACTAAAAAAACGAGCGCAGCCATGTCATCCCGAGCGCCGTAGGCGCGAGGGACCTGCTGTTCAGGTCCTTCGCGACAATAGCAGGTCCCTCGCTACGCGCGCGTTTCCCAAAAGCAGGTCCTTCGCTGCGCGCGCCTGCGGCGCGCTCGCTCAGGATGACAACGCGGTTCGCTTGTTTGGGGAGGAGAAAGAAAGACTGGGTGCAGCTCCACTAGTCTCCGAAGTTCGCCAGCCGCACGTCCACCACATCCGGCAGCGTCTGCAGCTTGTCGAGCACTCCGTTGGTCAGCGCCTGATCCACATTGATGGCGGCGAGCGCGTCACTCGCGCCTCCACCGGCCTGCGCGGTACGCCGGGCCTGGTGATAGCTGGCGATATTGATGCCGGCACTCCCGAGCGCCGACCCGACACGCCCGATCACGCCGGGGACGTCGCGGTTGCGGATGACCAGCATCCAGCCGTCCGGCGCGACGTCGACGTGATAATCGTCGATGCGGATCACGCGGCCGTGGCTGCCGCCGATCAGGGCACCGGCCACGCGAACGCGGCCCCGCGCCGTGTCGACCTTCACGCCGACCGACGTTTCGAACCCCGCTTCCGGTGCGCCGGTGCGCATGCCGAGCTGGATGCCCTTCTCCTCCGCCAGCACCTGCGCGTTCACCAGGCTCACGGGCCCGGCATTCATCGCCGCGAGCAGCCCTTCGAGCGCGGAGACGAGGACCGGCCGCTGCGCGGCTTCTTCCCTGCCACCATATGCGATTTCCACCGCCTTCACGGGGCCGTCCGCCAGCGCGAGGGCCAGGCGGCCGAGGCGGCGCGCCAGATCGAGCAGCGGTGCCAGGCGCCGCAGCAGATCGCCGCCCATGCCGGGCACGTTGATCGCGTACGACAGATCGCCGGCGACCAGCGACTCCCGCACCGCGGTGCAGATCTCCACCGCCACGCGCTCCTGCGCCTCCGCCGTGGAGGCCGCGAGGTGCGGCGTGAGGATCACGCGATCGAGCGCCCGCAGCGGCGAGTCGGCGGGGAGCGGCTCGACCGCAAAGACGTCGATCGCGGCGCCGCCGATGCGCTTCGCTTTGATCGCGTCCGCCAGGGCCGCCTCATCCACGAGCTCGCCGCGGGCGGTGTTGATCAAGACCGCGGTCGGTTTCATCAGCTTGAGCCGCTCGGCATCGATGAGGTGATGCGTCTGGTCGGTCAACGCGACGTGCAGCGTGACGACATCCGCGGCGCGCAGCAGCGCCTCGAGCGGCAGCAGCCGGACGTGCATCTCCGTCGCGCGTTCCGGCGGAAGGTACGGGTCGTGTCCGACGACCTGCATGCCGAACGCCCGCGCCAGCTGCGCGACGTGGCCGCCGATCCTGCCCAGCCCGACGACGCCCATCGTCTTGCCGCGGAGCTCCGTGCCCTCGAAGCGCTTGCGATCCCACTCGCCGCGCCGCATCGCCGCCGCGGCGTCCGATATCCGGCGCACCAGCGCGAGCAGCAGGCCCAGCGCATGCTCGCCGGCGCTGACGGTGTTGGCCCCGGGCGTATTCATCACGGCGATGCCGCGCCGCGTGGCGGCCGGCACGTCGATCGTATCGACGCCCGTGCCGGCTCGCGCCACCACCCGGAGGTGCGGCGCGTGCGCCATCAGGCTGGCGGTGACACGGGTCTCGCTGCGGACGATCAGCGCATCCGCGGCGGCGATCGCGCGATCGAGCTCCGCCGGCTTGCCGGCGACGTCGACCACTTCGATGTCCGGTGTGTTGGAAAGCAAGTCGAGGCCGCTTTTTGCCACACGGTCGGCCACGACGACGCGCCACGTCATTCCAAGGCCCGGCCGATCAGCGGCAACAGCTCATCCAGCGCCGCGACAGTGTGATCCCCCATGTGGCCGATGCGAATGGTCGCATCCTTCAGCGCCCCGTAGCCGGCGCCGATCGTCCACCCCTGCTGCTTCAGCGCGGCGACGACATCCTTGGAATGCTTTCCCTCGGGGAGCCGCAGGCAGGAGACGGTCCAGCTGTGGCGCCCTTC
>WNGE01000894.1_pt1 | contig 38534 bp, 47 predicted proteins | sample 5400651 | NCBI WGS metagenome assembly WNGE01 (sample SAMN13153370, study PRJNA577476) | soil metagenome | isolation source: 60 cm soil or saprolite under grassland replicate 2 | place: USA:California | collected 2016-06-15 | reverse complement strand
TCGCCGAGCCTCAGCGGAGGGCGCTCGCCGTCGTGGTCGGACTCGAAGCGCCGCCGGACGAGGCACCTGACCCCACGGCTCTGCCGCGCGCCTTCCTGGCGTGTTTGCGCATCCTCGCAGGTCGCTCGCCTGTGCTGGTAGCGATCGACGACGTCCAGTGGCTCGACGCGCCGTCGCAGCGGATCCTCGCCTTCGCGGCGAGACGGCTTGGCGACGCTCCGGTCGGGATCCTGGTCACGCAGCGCGGCGACGCGGGTGACTCCCTCGATCTCGGCCATGCCTTCGAGGAGCACGTCGCGGAGATCCGCGTCGGCCCGCTGAGTGTCGGCGCCCTCAACCATCTGATTCGGACGCGTCTCGGCCTGTGCATCCCTCGAGCGACGATGGCGCGTGTGCACCAAGCCTCGGGCGGCAATCCGATGTTCGCGCTCGAGTTCGCGCAGGTCGCCGCGTCCGTCGGCAGCCCACTGCCGCTTCCGTCGTCGCTCGAAGAGCTCGTCCGCGATCGCGTCGGTGGTCTGCCGGCCACGATCCTTCCTCTGCTTGCGGCCGTGGCGGCTTCGGAACGACCGACCCCAGCCGTCCTTGCGCGTGCCGTCAGCAAAGGAGAGGTTGCGCTCGACGAGGCGATTGCGGCCGGGGTTTTGGTGATTGGGCCGGACGGCATCGTCCGCTTCACTCATCCGCTGCTTGCGTCGGCGGTTTATGACGCCATTCCGCCAGCCCGCCAAGCCGCGGTGCACACTCGCCTCGCGAACGCATCGAGCGAAATCGAGGAACGCGCGCGCCACCTCGCGCTGGCAACGCGAGAGCCGGACGCGAAGGTCGCAGGATTGCTGGATGAAGCAGCCGCACACGCTCGGGCTCGCGGCGCGCCCGACGCCGGGGGCGAGCTGGCGGAACAGGCGATTCGACTCACGCCTTCGTCGGACGTCGAGGCTCGCGAGAACCGGATGCTTGCGGCCGCCGAGTTCCTGCTCGATTCCGATGTCGCTGCCTCGACCCGAGTGCTCGACGGACTTCTCGGCGCCGGCGTCTCCGGGCCCCGGCGAGCACAGGCGTTGCTGCTTCGTTGCCAGACCGAGCAGGACGCCGAGCGCTCAGGGCGGTTCGTTCAAGAGGCTCTCGAACACGTGGAAGGCGATCGTGCCCTCCGAGTCCGCGCACTCCTCCTTCTCAGCCGTCACGCTCTGAATCTCGACGACCCTGCGACCAGCGTCTCGCTGGCACATCGAGCGCTCGTTGAGGCGGAACAGGTCCATGAGCCTGGACTTCTCGCGGAAGCGCTTGCGGCGACCGCGTTGCGGTCGGCCGCTGCCGGGCACCCGGAGCCGGAATTGGCCGATCGTGCGCTCGCACTCGCAGCGGAGCACAAATCGGTGCGAGGCTCATTCAAATTCGTCACACACGTGGTGGCGCTCGAACGGATGCTTGGAGGGAATCTCGCGGAGGCCCGTAAGCTGCTGGAGCAGAGCCTGGACGCGGCGGTCCGAGGCGGTTGGGAACGCGATCGCTGGGTGACCGTGACCGTCCTCATCCGTCTCGAGTTGGAGGCGGGGAACTGGAAGGCCGCCGAGCGCTACTACCAGGCTGCGGCGGAACTCGCTTTCGACGCCAACAGTCGCGGGGACACGGCGGCACTGGCGGGGCTGATCGCTAGCCTGCGAGGCCGTGTCGCCGACGCTCGACGCCTAGCGAGCGAAGCCATACGCCACGGCGAATCCTTGCACCTGCCGTCGCTGGTGACGACAGGCCGAGCGGTGCTCGGATTCCTCGAGCTCTCGCTCGGCGAGCCGACCGATGCCTGGCGAACGCTTACGGAGCCGCCCGCTGCGCTCGAGCGGCGCTTCCCGACGTTTGGCTTCCCTGAACCGATGCCCAACGTTGTCGAGGCGCTCATCGCCCTCGGGCGTCTGGATGACGCGGAAGCGGTCCTCGCCACATTCGACGCTCGCTGGCCCGACCACGGATGGGCGATGCCGGCCCGTCTTCGCTGCCGGGCCCTGCTTCTTCTCGCACGCCGGGAACTAGAGGAAGCGTTTGCTGCCGCCGAGGAAGCCGTCGCGGCCTCCGAGGTCGTCGGTCTTCCGCTCGACCGGGGGCGAGCGCTGCTCGCCGCGGGCGAAGCGCTCCGCCGGCTGGGACAGAGGCGCCGCGCCGCGGAAAAGTTCGACGGTGCGAAACAGGTCTTCACCGAGCTCGGCGCGCCGCTGTGGGTCGCGCGCACGGAGAGGGAACTGCGCCGAGCGCGCCCCCGCCCGCGGCGGGACAGAGAGTTGACGAGCGCCGAGCGCGGTGTGGCAGCTCTTGTAGCGGCCGGTCGGACGAACCGGGAGGTCGCGGCAGAACTCTTCACAACGGTCGGAACCGTCGAGGTGCACCTCACGCGCATCTACCGAAAGCTCGGCCTGCGCTCCCGAACCGAGCTCGCCCGCAACGTCGCCGAGGGAACGCTCGACATCGCCGAGTAGTAAGCATCTTGTCGGGTTTCCCGAGACGCGCGAACGTGGCAGCGAGGCGTACGGTCGCGACGTGTTCAGTGGAGCCGCGCGGACGTTTCTCGTCGAGAGCTACGTTCCGGGGCTCGACGAGCGGGCTGCTGCCACGCTCTCGTCGCGCCTTAGGGAGTCGATCCGTCAGCTCAACGAGGAAGGCACGGCACTTCGCTGGGGCGGATCCTTCGCGCTCGTCGCGGAGGAAACGTACATCTGCGTCATCATCGCCCCAGTCGTCGACGACGTCGTCCAGTTGAGCGAACGAGCGGGACTCGAACACGACCACGTCGTCGAGGCATTCGCGATCGACGCGCCCGGGACGCAGAGTCCGTGACTCTGGGGTTAGCTCCGAGTCAGCCGACGCTCCGGCGCCGCTCCGTAGCGCGCCGTCAGGCGGCGGGCCGACCGGCGCGCAGCACCGGCACGGCCTGGTGCCGCGGCGCATCGCCATCGTCGTTGAGGATCGGCTCGGGGGAGTACTGAGCCACGTAGACGCGGCGCAGGCGATCAGTCGTGTTCGGGCCGCTGCGATGGAACACGGTGCTCGAAAAGCAAACGATGCTGCCGGCGTCGACGATCGCGGGCACACCGGGGTCGTCGCCGAAATACCCAACCATGTCGTTGGTCGCCGGGTCTCGGCGGTGTGGCACCACCTCGCGCGTGCCGGCGCGGTCGTACGGCAGGACGTAGACGGTGCCGTTCGTCTCGTCGACGTCATCCAGCGCGATCCAGCACGTCACATACTGGGGATGCTCGTCCGGGATGTAGCCGCCGTCCTGATGCCAGGAAAAGCTCGTCTCCCCGTCGGTGCCCTTGACGACGAACTGGTCGTTGAACAGGTAGACGTCGTCGCCGACCGTGGCGCGGCAGACCTCGCGCATTGCCTCGCCGAGCAACAGTTGCCGCAGCGCGTCGCTGCGCGTCGAGCAGTCGTTGACGAAGTAGCGTTGACCACGCCGGTCGAGACCGATGACGTCGGTTCCGGCCGCGTCCATCTGTGCGTCGCGCTCGTCCATGAAGCGCTGGCATTCGCTCCGGAGCACCTCGAGCGACCCACGGTCGAGCGCGTCCTCGAGGACGAACCAGCCTTGGTCACGGTAGGCCTGAATGTGGTCTTGGCTGATCATCGGCGGTCTACTGTCGGAGTCTGACGCTAGGCCACGTGGATGGTCGTTCGCAAGCGGTCGATAGGCCAGGAAGATCGATGAACTCGGCAAGCACCCGCCGTAAGGGTCAGCTGTCGATCGGCGGCGCCTCCCCGTACTCCTCGTCGGTCACATGGTCGCCCCAGGTCGCCGGCGTGCCTTCGTCGTCGACCTCGAGCATCGCGAGGTGCGTCATGAAACGTGTCGGAGCCGCACCGTGCCAGTGTTCCTCGAGCGGCTCGAAGAAGACGCGATCGCCGGGCCGGATCACCTCGATCGGGCCGCCTCGCTTCTGTGCCAGGCCCACGCCCTCGGTGACGTAGATCGTCTGACCGTTCGGATGCGTATGCCAGGCCGTGCGGGCGCCCGGCGTGAAGTGGACGCTGCTAGCACTCACCCCCGAACCGCCGCCGGGCGCTGCGACCGTGTCGATGTAGACCGCGCCTGTGAACCAGTCGGCCGGCCCTGCTCCCGTCTCGACGGTATTCCTGGTGATGTTCATGCGCTCTCCCTCGCTGGTGTGATTGGTTCTCGTGGCTGTGGTGGCCAACGCTACGCTCGCGGGCATTGCGAAGTCTGGGAGGTGAGTGGTGGGAGCGATCCACGTGCACGAGTTCATGAGTCTCGACGGCGTCATCGATGCGCCGACCTGGACCGCCGATTACGGCTTCGATCCGAAGATGGGAGAAGCGATCGGCGCGGTCACCGGGCGGAGCAGCGGCATCTTGCTTGGGCGCAAGACTTACGAGATGTTCGAGCCGGCCTGGTCGACGCGGACTGCCGAAGACGACCCGGGAGCCCCGTTCTTCAACGACACCACCAAGTACGTCGTCTCGGGGACGCTCACGTCCGGGTCCTGGCGGAACTCCGAGATCGTCGGGCCCTACGACCCCGACACGATTCGCAGGCTCAAGGACGACGTCGACGGCGACCTCTACGTCAGCGGTAGCGGCACGCTGGTGTGGGCAATGCTCGAGGACGGGCTCGTCGACGAGCTCCATCTGTTCGTCTATCCGCTGACCCTCGGCGCCGGCCCCAGACTCTTCACGGAAAAAGCAGCGCCCGGCAAGCAGTCGCTCGCCGCATGTGAGCGCTACGAGAACGGCGTCGTCTACCTCGCCTACCGGCCCGAAAGCTGAGTCAGGGACTGTCCCTGGCGGGACAGTCCCTTCAGCGAGAAAATCCGCGCACATGGAGCGCAAGCTGGTCACCGTCGTGACCTCGTCGGATCGACCGCCCTCGCCGACGAACAGGACCCAGAGCGTACGCGGGCCGTTCTCGACCGCTTCTACGAGGAAATGGCCGCCGAGGTCGAAGCCGTCGACGGCACCGTGGAGAAGTTCGCAGGCGATGCCGTGATGGCGGCGTTCGGCGCGCCGAAGGCGCACGAGGACCACGCCGAGCGCGCGCTGCACGCGGCGCTCGCAATGCAGCGGCGCCTCCGCGAGGCCGTCGACCCGCGCCTCTCGCTCCGGATCGGGGTCAACACGGGCGACGTCGTCGTCGACCGTCCGCACGAAGGCAGCTGGTTCGTCACAGGGGATGCCGTCAACGTCGCGGCGCGGCTCGAGCAGGCGGCCGAGCCGGACGGACCCTCGTCGGCGAGCGCGCGGTCGCCGCGGCGCGAGGCGCGTTCGAATTCGGCGAGCTCCGAACGATCGAGGCCAAAGGCAAGGAACCGCCCGTCGAGTGCCGTCCCTTGCTGAGACCGCTTTCGTTGATGCGTCCGCGCGGCGTCACGGGCCCGAGCCGACGTTCGTCGGCCGCGACGGCGAGCTCGCCGCGCTCGAGGCCGAGTTCGACGAGGCCGGCAAAACGGGGCAGGTACGGCTCGTCACCGTGCTCGGCGACGCTGGGGTCGGCAAGACCCGGCTCGTGGGCCTCCCCGATCCAGTAATTCAAGAGGCCAGCTCGCCGTCGGGACTATCGTGAAAGAACTAAGAGCCAGGTCTCCCAGGCGCCGTACGCCGGAGACCGACGAGCCGTGGCGATGCGCGCGCGGCGGCCTTGAAGAGCCATGTGCGCAACGGCCCCGGGTCACCGAGCGAGAAGATGCCGTGCACTGTATTGCGCCGCGGAACCAGACCTCTCAAGCCCGCGCCTGCCGCTCCCGTGGTGAGAAGCCACGCGATCGCGCGTGCATCGTTGTGCTCCAGGCGGTAGCGCACACCGGGCCGATAACTGGAGACTTTCGGCTCCCTGCCGAGGACTAGATCTGCCCAGATCGCCGGCAGGTTTCGACCCGCTGCCATTGCGAGGGCGATTGATCCATACAAGCGTGGATTGAAGTCGATGAAGAAGCAGTCTCTTTGCACTCGGATGAACTGAATCTGGAAAACGCCGCTCCACTCGACCTGCGCGAGCAAGTACCGAGCCGCCTCTTCCAGCGACTCATCCGGAGTCACGGTCTTGGCATACGAACTGTAGCCCGCGTAAGGCGGCCAGATGCGCTGCGCCACCTGATGGACGGCGCAGACGAGAGTGCCGCGCCAGGCGACGCCGCCGATCGCGCTGAGCTCCGCCTGGAAGTACGGCTGGACAACCCAGGGACCGTGAGGCGCATCGGTGAGGACTCGCAAAAGCTGCTCAGGTGTCTCGATCCTCCGAGCCTGGAAGTAGCGCATCGTCCCTTCGCCCGTCGGAAGCTTCGATCGCAGCGGCTTGAGAATAAGCGGATAGTCGAACCGCGACGCTTCAAGCAGGAGGTCCTCGCGGGTTGTTGTGCGACTCGGCGGAGTCTGTAGACCCGCCCTCTCGGCGAACTCGACAACGGACGTCTTGTCAACAGCGGCCATAACAGTGCTCAGGGACGGGATGCCGATGGCGATGTTCGTGGGGATCGCTGTGGAATTGCGGGAGAGGACGACTAACGAGCTTTCCGTTCCCGGCAGGATCGCACCTGCACCGATTTTCACCGCGGCCTCGCCGATCGCCTTCGCGTACGCGACCGGATCCAAATCCGGATCTGGGACCTCGACCGTTGCCGCCGTATAACGAGAGTAGGAGGCGTAAGTGCGGCGGGTAGAGAGGGCGACGTACGGAATATGCCCACCTGCGTGGAGGCCCCGCACGCCAGCGAGAGTTGCGTGGAACTCGTCTCCGCAGAGTAAGACAGCCGCCATCCGCTTGCATGGTAGATCGTTCATCACAGGCATACAGTTGGCTTCGTGCCGACAGAGCGGTACGAGAGAACGGCGCCGATCGCGCAGGAATGGGACAAACTGGCGGATCGGGTCCAGGCTGTGCCGTGGGTCCGGCCTGGCTGGATCGATGCCTGGTGGCGCGCATTCGGTAGAGGAAGAACCGAGATCGTGGCGCTACGGCGAGACGGCCGCCTCGCCGGTCTGGGCGCGTTCGCCTGGAGGAATGGTGCGCTCGTTTCCCCAACAAATTGGCACACACCCGAGTTCGGTCTCCTCGCGGAGGACGACCAGGCTATGTCGGAACTCGTCGCTTCGCTCTGGATCTCGTCGCCGCGGAGTATTCACCTCTCCTTTCTTTTACCTCGCCACGCGGAAGCAGCCGAGTGTCATGCGACTGCGCGAGCGATGGGATACCGCACGATAGAGCGCGTCGTTCAGCGCTCGCCTTATGTCCGAATCGAAGGCGACTGGGAAGATCACAAGACTCGCTTGGACAGGCACATGCTGAAGGAGATCAGACGGTGCCGGCGCCGTCTCGAGGAAACCGGCAAGGTCTCTTTCGAGCTCGTTGATGGTAGGCAAGACCTCGACCGTTACCTCGAGGAAGGCTTTCAAATTGAGAATTCGGGCTGGAAAGCGAAACATGGGACTGCGATTCTCTCAGTCCCCATGGTGCGTCAGTTCTATTCAGAGGTGGCGTCCTGGGCGGCCCTGCGTGGGATCTTGCGACTCGCGTTCCTCCGGCTGGACGGCAGGCCGATCGCCTTTGACTTCAACATCGAGCAGGACGGTGTGTGCTATGTCTTGAAGGGTGGCTATGATGAGAGATTTCGGAAATTCGGCCCAGGAATGATGCTGACGCACGAGATGCTGAAATACGCGTTCGTAAAGCGCCTGAAGCGATACGATTTCGCCGGAGGCGATGAGGCGTTTAAGATGGATTGGACGCATTCTTATAACGACCGCATTCTTCTTCAAGCCTTTGCACCGTCTCCCCCGGGATTACTCGAATACGCTGCGTTCGCATACGCGCGGCCGTTTGTGAAGCGCATCGTCGAACGTGTCCGACCGCGACCTTGAAGTATTCCCGCTTGCCTTTGTCGGGACGATGAACATCGTCGAATCCCTCGATTCTGTCCTCCACGACAAAGTTCTGATCTTCGGCCGACTACCGCCGGCTGGGCGCGACATAGACCTTCTCGCGCGCCCTCCCGAGCACGATGCGATCGTGGCACTGTTGCGCGCCGAGGGATTCCTCAACAGCGGGCAACAATGGGTCGCGTTCCAGGGATGCAGGGCGCAGGCCGTGGAGCTCGTTCCTGCCCGAGCGTGGAAACTCCCGGCGCAGGAGATTCGCTTGCTGTTGGCTGAAGCGCGCCCGTTCAATCACCTGAACAACCTCGTGCGCCCTGCACCACACCACGTTCTGCTGATCGCCGCACGAAGACTCGCGCAGATCGGCGACTTCTCCGATCGCCAGCGCGCGAAGGTGGAAGCTGCACAGGCCGAGGACTCCAACGTTTGGCAGATCGCTGCTGAGCACGCGGCGAACTGGCAGGCTGAGGCAGCGCTCGCCCTGCTCCAAGCGTCGCTCGAGGCCGGACGCCGCGTAAGCCGACGGCGCCGAGCACGGGTCATTGTCCGCGATCTCGCAAGCGCGCGACCCGCCGCTCAGTACAGCGAGGCAATCAGAGCAGTCACGCCACGTCGGCGGCGCGGAAAAGTGGTGTCGCTGTCGGGCTGCGACGGGTCCGGAAAAAGCTCCCAGGCCCAAGCTCTGCAGGGGGCGCTCGATACTGCTGGCATCGAAGCGGTCATCCTGTGGAAGCCACTTGGGAACTTCGTTCTCTTGGACATCGTCGCAAAGCCGGTCAAGAAGATTCTCAGTCTGCTCCGCATGAGACCGTTCCGCGGAGGAGCTGTGCGCGACGACGCTCGGTCGGTGATGTCAACGCGCACCGATTCTTCGAGCTTTGCCAGCGCCGTCTTCAAGAACATGTGGGTGACGGCGATCGCGCTTCTTAATTCACTGGCGCAGCGTCGCGCGGTCTTTGCTCATGTCCGCCGAGGCCGAGTCGTGATCCTGGACCGCTCCAGTCTGGATGCCATGGTGCTTATGAGATTTCTCTACGGGGAAGGACACCGGTTTCGCTTCCAACGCTGGCTTCTGCGGACTCTTTCCCCTCGCGTGTCGCTTGGCTTCTTCCTCGACGTCGCGCCGGAGACGCTTTTGGCACGGAAGCTCGACTGGTGGAGCTTGGATGATCTACGAAGTCACGTCGACCTCTATCGTGAGGAGTGCGGGCGTTTCGGTGTTCGACGCCTGGACGGCGAACTGCAACAGGACCTGATTTGCACGACGATAGCCGCTGAGACTTGGCGTATGGTTACCAGAACAGTTCAGGAACAACGGGGCTGACCTCGACCTTCGATGACGACTTGCTACCCCCTCAGGGCGGGGCGGACCGACGTCCGGAGGAGTAAGCCTCAGTCGAGCCGCTCGGCTCCGTCGGGCACCGTCACCCAGGGGTGCCGCCGGGACTCGTAGACGGAAACTTTCGGGGGCGGGAAACCCGGATCGGCGAAGGCGCCGATCGGGACCGCGATCAGCTCTGGGTCCGTCTGGTAGTAGACAGTCGAGCCGCACTCCGGGCAGAAGTTGAACGCTCGCGGCTCGCCTTCGTCCGAGATCCGGACGTACTCCGTCGAGCGCCCCTCGATCCGCACGCGCTCCTTCGGAAACCGTGCCTGCATGCCGAACGCGCTGCCGGTTCGCCGCTGACAGGCGAGGCAATGGCACATCGAGATCCGGACCGGCTCTCCCTCAGCCTCGAGGTGGAGTTGCCCGCAAGAGCAGGAAGCACGGCGCATCATGCCTCGCCACCGTACATGCCCTCGTAGGGTCCGCGGCCCGTGACGCACGCGGCACCGCAGCGGGCGCCGAGCTCGAGCGCCGCCGCAGGTGGCAGGCCTTCCGCCAGTCCGAAGGTCAGGCCGGCGGGAAGCAGTCTCCGGCGCCGTAGGCGTCCACCGGCGGCGCCGGCAGCGGCGCCGCGGCCCAGTGACTCGTGCTCCCATCGGCGGCGAGGAGCGACCCTCCGGCCGAGCCGGCGGTCTGGGCGACGAACACTGGCGGCGGCTCGATCTCGCCCGGCCGGTAGCGCTCCCCCTCGTCCTTCGAGCTCGCGACGAGCATGTCGAGCTGCACGCCGGCCGCCGCGAGCGTCTCCTTGGCTCGAACGGTCGCGACGAGCTTCTTCGCGACGCGCGCAGCGCGGAGCGCTCCGGTATCGCCGGCGGTGAAGTAGACCGCGTCGCATTCTGCGAGCTCGGGCCACGGCAGCGGATCGTCCCCGTTCGGGCCGAGACGGTCGCCGATGACCGTGATCGTGCGCTCGCCGCCCGAGTCCAGATAGACGAACCCTCGCCGCTGCTGCTCTGGGCGCCACGAGGCCTCGACCCGAACCCCCAGCTCCTCGAGCCCGCGCTTGGCCCGGTGTCCGAACTCGTCGTCGCCGAGCGCCGTCAGGAACAGACAGCTTCCTGCGAGCCTCGCCAGCTGCACGGCCGCGACCGCACCGCCCCCGGCCGGTTCCTCCCAGGCCTCGCTCGCGTGCACGATCTGGCCGGGCGTGGGCACGCGCTCGACGCGGGCAAAATCGATCCACTCGACGTGTCCGACAACCGCAACCCGCATGGCGTAGGACCGGGGCGCCCTGTGGCTGCGGCGACACAGAAGCACCCCGGCAGGCCCACCGTACACCCCGATACGTAAAGCCGTCGCAAGTCATGGAAAGTTTTTGCGGAGCGCAGCGTCTATCTCTCAGGGCCAGCGATGCGGCGGCTGGCCCTTACCCTTTCTTCCCTGCACCGAGCGAGCTTCCGCCTTCGAGCAAAGGATTGCCCCCAGGACTTCCAGCAATCACAATGAAAAGGCAATCCGCAGCGCTCTACTCTCACCGGGGGTAACCAAGTGGCCAAGAAAGTCTTGAGTTCCGCCGCGCCGAAAGCCGACGCAAACGGCCAAGCGCAGCAGGATGGATCCGCCTCGCGCGGCGCCCTCGTCGCCGACATCATCATCGCGAACGCGCCCGACCCGGTCTTCGTCTCCGACCTGGAGGGGAAGATCCTGCAGGCGAACGACGCCGTCTCGGAGCTGCTCGGCTTCCGCAAGGACGAGGTGGTCGAGCAGTCGCTCTCGCGCTTCATCAGCGCGGAAGAGACGCAGGAGTTCACCGCCGCCCTGCGCGAGGTCGTCGAGCGAGGCGTCACGCGTGACGCAGTGCTGAACCCGCGCTCGGCCGCGGGCGAGGTGATCCCGACAACCCTGAACGCATCCGCCCTCCGCGACGCGGACGGCAACGTGATCGGCGCGATCGGAATCCTCCGCGACATGCGCGAGCTCGACAAGGCCCGCGCGTACGCCCAGCGACTGATCGACGACGCCCCGGACCCTGTCTTCGTCTCCGACCTCGAGGGCAAGATAATCCAGGCCAACGAAGCGGTGTCCGAGTTGCTCGGCTTCCGCCAGGACGAGGTCGTCGAGCAGTCGCTCTCCCGCTTCATCAGCCCTGAGGAGACGCGCGAATTCATGGCCGCGCTGGACGAGGTGGTCGAGCGAGGCGTCACCCGCAACGCCGTGCTGAACCCGCGCTCGGCGGCGGGCGAGGTGATCCCGACCAGCCTGAATGCCTCCGCGCTCCGCGACGCGGACGGCAAGGTGATCGGCGCGATCGGCGTTCTCCGCGACATGCGCGAGCTCGACAAGGCCCGCGCCTACGCCCAGCGCCTGATCGACGACGCCCCCGACCCGGTGTTCGTCTCCGACCTCGAGGGCAAGATCCTCCAGGCGAACGAGGCCGTCTCCCAGCTGCTCGGCTTCCGCCAGGACGAGGTCGTCGAGCAGTCACTCTCGCGCTTCATCAGCCCGGAAGAGACGCGCGAGTTCACGGCCGCCCTGCGCGAGGTCGTCGAGCGAGGGGTCACACGCAACGCGGTGCTGAACCCGCGCTCCGCAGCCGGGGAGGTAATTCCGACCAGCCTCAACGCGTCGGCGCTCCGCGACGCGGACGGCAAGGTGATCGGCGCGATCGGAATCCTCCGCGACATGCGCGAGCTCGACAAGGCCCGCGCCTACGCCCAGCGCCTGATCGACGACGCCCCCGACCCGGTCTTCGTCTCCGACCTCGAGGGCAAGATCATCCAGGCCAACGACGCCGTCTCCCAGCTGCTGGGCTTCCGGCAGGACGAGGTCGTCGAGCAGTCGCTCTCGCGCTTCATCAGCCCGGAAGAGACGCGCGAGTTCACGGCCGCCCTTCGCGAGGTCGTCGAGCATGGCGTCACCCGAAACGCGCGGCTCAATCCGCGCAGCGCCTCGGGCGAGATCATCCCGACGACGCTGAACGCGTCCGCGCTCCGCGACTCAGACGGGAAAGTAATCGGCGCGATCGGCATCCTCCGTGATATGCGCGCGTACGAAGAGGTCGTGCAGGACCTCGAGCAGTCGAAGACCGAGCTGCAGGAAAAGATCCTCGACCTCGAGAAGTTCGAGGAGGTCGTCGTCGGCCGGGAGCTGAAGATGATCGCGCTCGAGAAGGAGCTCGAGAGCCTGCAGCGGGAGAACGAGAAGCTCAAGGCGGCCCGCGCCTCGGCCTGATGACCGCGGAACCTGAGGAGTTCGACCAGGCGGGCCCCGGCAACGGCGGGGCCGGCAACGGCGGGGCCGAGCTCGACGCGGCCGCGCTTCGCGAGCAGGTCGAGCAGCTGCGCGCCCACGTCGAGCGAGCCGAGGAACGGCGGCGGGCGCTCGTCCACATCATGGGCGACCTGAACGAGTCGAACCAGAAACTCGCCGACCAGCGCAAGGCGATGCTGCACATCCTCGGCGACTACGAGAACGACCGCAGCCGGCTGGCCCGCCAGACCGAGCGGCTCGACAACTCGCGGCGGGCGCTGCTCCACATCCTCAAGGACTCGCACGAGTCCAACCTCCGGCTCGGCGACAGCCGCAAGGCGATGATCCACATCATGGGCGACCTGCGTGAGACGACGCAGGAGATGGAGCGCCGCGAGCACGAGCTGCGCGACAAACAGGAGCAGCTCGTTCAGGCGGGCAAGCTCGCAACGCTCGGCGAGCTGACGACGGGTGTCGCCCACGAGCTGAACAACCCGCTCAACAACATCGGCCTCTATGTCGGCAACGTGATCGACCGGATCAGGCTCGGAGCGGACGACGCCGAGCCGCTCGTCAGCGACCTCGAGAAAGCGATGGAGCAGGTCCGAAAGGCGACGGAGATCATCTCCCACCTGCGCACCTTCGGCCGGGCCGCGCGGGTCAGCATCGAGCAGGTAGACGTCGACGATGTGATCGAGCGATCGCTGCTGCTCGTGCACGAGCAGCTCCGCCTGCGCGGGATCGAGGTCGAGCTCGAGCTCTGCCCCGACGAGCTGCTCGTCGTCGCCAATCCGATTCAGCTCGAGCAGGTCTTCATCAACCTGCTGACGAACGCCAGAGACGCGCTTGCCGATTCGAAGCGCAAGACGATCCGGATCGCCTCGAGCCGCGACGGCGAAAAAATTCGGATCGCCTTCTCGGACACGGGGCCCGGGATCCCGCTCGAGCTCCAGCAGCGCATCTTCGACCCGTTCTTCACGACGAAGGAGGTCGGGACCGGGACCGGTCTCGGCCTGTCGATCACCTACAGCATCCTCAAGGAGTACGGGGGCGAGATCTCCGTCGACAGCCGGCCGGGCAAGGGCGCCACGTTCCTCGTCGAGCTGCCGTTCGCGGACGAAGAGCCGCCGCAGGAGGCCTTTCTGTGAGCGCGAGGATCCTCCTGGTCGACGACGACAAGGCGCTGCTCGACGCGCTCCCCGAGGCGCTGCAGCTACGGATGAACGGGATCGAGATCGATACGTCCGAAACGGCAATCGACGCGCTCGAGCGGATCCGGGACACCGACTACGACGCGATCGTCAGCGACATCAAGATGCCGGGCATGGACGGGCTTGCGCTCCTGCACGAGATCCGGGAGCTCCGCCCGACGACGCCGACGCTGATGATCACCGGCCACGGTGAACGCGATCTCGCCGTCCAGGCGCTGCGCGGCGGCGCCTACGACTTCGTCCAGAAGCCGATCGACCGCGACTACTTCGTCGCCTCGCTCGAGCGCGCGATCCAGCTGCGCCGGCTCGACCGCGAGGTCGAGCAACAGCGGCTGGCGCTCGAACGCCACGCGCGCGTGCTCGAGCACGTCGACGACGGGGTCTTTCTCATCGACGACGGGGGCGTGATCCGGCACTGGAACCCGGCAGCACACGCGATCACCGGCATCCCCGCCGACCAAGCGCTCGAACGGAAAGCCGCGGAGACGCTGCCCGGCTGGGAGGTCGTCGCCCCGCTGATCCCGGTCGCGAGCATGCCGGGGCCAGGGAGCCTCGAGGCCAAAGTCGTGCCGCTCGAGCTCGACGGACGCGAGCTCTGGCTCTCGATCTCCGGCGTCACCTTCAGCGACGGGATCGTCTACGCCTTCCGCAGCCTGACGGAGGAGCGCGCTCTGGACGAGCTCAAGGGTGAGTTCATCGCGACCGTCTCCCACGAGCTGCGAACGCCGCTCGCCGCGATCTACGGCTCAGCCCAGACCCTGCTTCGCGAGGACGTCGAGTTCGACGAGTCCGACAAGAAGCGCCTCCTCGACGTGATCGCCCACGAGTCCGAGCGCCTGAGCCGGATCGCCGACGACATTCTCTTCGCGAACAAGCTCGACTCGGGGCAGCTCGCCCTCGGCGAGAACGGGATCGACCTTCGCGCGCTCGCACGGGACGTGGTCGAGGAGATGCGCCGCTGCTTTGCCACGCGGGAGGACATCTCGTTCGAGCTGACGGTCCCCGATGCGCTCGACTCGGTGGCCGGGGATCCGGACCGGCTGCGGCAGGTGCTGATCAACCTGATCGACAACGCGGTCAAGTACTCCCCCGACGGCGGTCGCGTCGAGGTGGCGGTCGAGTCGCGCGACGGCGGCGTCCGCATCGCCGTCCGCGACGAAGGGATCGGCATCGCGCCGCTCGAGCAGCGGCGGATCTTCGGCAAGTTCTACCGCGTCGACCCCGGACTGGCTCGCGGTGTCGGCGGCACCGGGCTCGGCCTCTACATCTGCCGCGAGCTCGTCCGGCGGATGGATGGGCGTCTCTCGGTTAGCTCGGAGGAGGGCAAGGGCTCGACGTTCGCCGTCGACCTGCCCGTCGCCACGGCCGCGGGCAAGGACGCGGCGGCGCTGGCGCAACCCGCTTAGCCGGCAGGCATGGCTGCGCCGATCCGCGTCGGAGTGTGCTCGTGGGCGGACGAGACGCTGACGAAGGTCTGGTACCCGAAGGGCGTCAAGTCCGGGGAGGACCGCTTGCGCTACTACGCCGAGCGCTTCGACGTCGTCGAGGCGAATTCCACCTACTACCGCCTGCCGGACCCGGCGATGGTCGAGAACTGGGCCGAACGGACACCGTCGGGATTCACGATGCACGTCAAGGCCTTCGGCGTCATGACCCGGCATCCGGTCAAGGTCGACCAGCTCCCGACCGACCTGCGCGACGTGCCTACGGACGCGCGCGGCCGCGTCGACCGGCCGCCGCGCGAGTACCGGGCCGAGGTATTCCGACGCTTCCGCGAGGCGCTCGAGCCGCTCCGCTCGGCCGGAAAGCTGGGCGGGATCCTGATGCAGTTCCCGCCCTACGTCGTCTACAGGCCGCCGTCACTCGAGTACCTGGAGTGGGCGCAGGAGCAGCTCGGCGACGACGAGATGCTGGTCGAGTTTCGCCACGCGAGCTGGCTCGACGAGGAGAACCGGGCCGACACGCTTCGCTTCCTCGAGGAGCACGGGATGACCTACGTCGTCGTCGACGCTCCGCAGACCGGAGGCAAGAACGTCCTCCCCACCGTCGTCGCCGCCACGAACGACGCGGCCTACGTCCGCTTTCACGGCCGCAACGCCCAGACTTGGAACAAGCGGACGGGAAGCGCGGCCGAGCGCTTCGACTACCTCTACTCCGAGGACGAGCTACGCGAGTGGGTGCCGCGGCTGAAGGAGCTCGCAGGCGAGACGCAGACCGTCTACGCGATGTTCAACAACAACGGCCGCTCGGCGATGCCGTCGCCCCCGCTGCCCGAGGCGATCGAGAACGAGAAGAACGGTTTCGTCGCCCAGGCGCCTACGAACGCCCAGATGCTGAAGCGGCTTTTGGCGCAGTAGCCAGGGCTATCATCGTTTAACGACCGGGTCTCGAGGAAAGGGGGCGACATGCCCGAGCGCGTCTTGATGCGGCTCCCACAGGGCGTCGTCCTGGTCGATTCGGAGCTGCGAATCGACCATGCGAATCCGGCGGCCGAGCGGCTGCTCGGAGTAGGCTCGCCGGGCGATCCTCTACCCGATCCGTGGGCGGATTTCTCGCTCCGTGACCTCGCGGCGAGGCTTTTCGGTCCCGATCCCCCGACGGGCGGCACGCTCGTCGAGACCGACCACCATTTCTTCTGGGTCGAGGGGGTTCCGGCGTATGCAGCCGAGACCGCGATCCTGATCGTCGACGACGTCACCGAACGCGAGCGCGCACGCGAGAGCGAGCGTGAGTTCGTCGAGAACGCCGCGCACGAGCTGCGCACGCCGCTGGCGGCCATCGTCAGCGTCATGGACGTGCTGGAGGGCGGTGCCAAGGACATTCCCGAAACACGCGATCGCTTCCTCAAGCACATCCGCGTGCACAGCGAGCGGCTCTGGCGGCTCGCGACGTCGCTGCTCGTCCTCGCCCGGCTTCAGACCGGCGTGGAGCAGCCGCGGCTGACGGTCGTGCCGGTTCGGCCGCTGCTGGAGGAGATCGCCGACCGTCTCGAGCCCGCCGGGGGCGTGGAGGTCTCGGTTCGCGCTCCGGAGCAGACCGGAGCGCTCGCGGACCGCGATCTCCTGCATCGGGCGATCGCGAATGTGGCCGAGAACTCGGCCAAGCACACGCAGACGGGCGAGATCGTCCTCGAGGCCCGCGGGAACGCCACGACGACCCAGATCGAGATCCGCGACACCGGCCCGGGAATGAGCGAGGAGGAGCGGGAGCGGGCGTTCCACCGCTTCTACCGTTCTTCGAACGGCATCGACGGCTTCGGCCTGGGCCTCGCGATCGCCGAAGAAGCCGTTCGCGCGGTCGGTGGCACGATCGAGCTCGAGTCCGAGCCTGGTGCAGGAACGCGAGTTTTCGTCGTGGTGCCGAGCGCGAAGCTCTTCGGCTGATGCCGGAGCGGATCCTGATCGTCGAGGACGAGCCGGCGATCGCCGAGGCGGTCGAGTACGCCTTGAAGGCCGAGGGCTTCGAGGTCGAGGCGGTCGACGACGGAAACGACGCCCTCGAGCAGGCTCGCACGCGACCCTACGACCTGCTCGTCCTCGACCTGATGCTGCCGGGCCTCTCCGGGATCGAGGTCTGCCGGCGGCTGCGCGAGGAGAGCCCGGTCCCGATCCTGATGCTGACCGCGAAGGACGGCGAGGTCGACCGGGTCCTCGGGCTCGAGGTCGGTGCGGACGACTACGTGGCAAAGCCCTTCTCCATGCCCGAGCTCGTGGCGCGTGTGCGGGCGCTGCTCCGCAGGCGCAAGCTCGACAGCGGTGAGAGCACGACGAAGCTTCGGGCCGGCGAGCTCGAGCTGGATCTGGCGAAGCACGAAGCCCGCCTTGCCGACCAGCAGGTGCCGCTCACCGCGTTCGAGCTGAAGCTGCTGGCGCTGCTGGCTGCCGAGCCGGGGCGCGTCTTCTCGCGGCGGGAGATCATGGTCCACCTCTGGAACAGCTCCTACGTCGGCGACGCGCGAGCCTGCGACCTACACGTCTCGAACATCCGCCGCAAGATCGAGCGTGACCCCGCCCAGCCCGAAAGACTGGTGACGGTGCGAGGCACCGGCTACAAGCTGCAGCCTCTGTAGGCAAACGCCTACAAAAAACGGACGCGCGCCTCGCGGAGCCCGCCGTACGCTCGCGCCGTGTACCTGGACGAGTTTCGGGCGGCGGTTGCGAGTCTCACGCGCGAGCTGGCGCTCGTGTCGGTGTCGGGTGAGCTTGACCTGCACACCGCCGGTTGCCTCCAAGCTCGGATCGAGGAAGCTGACACCGTTGGGGCGGGCACGGTCCTGGTCGACCTGTCCGAGATCAGCTTCATCGACTCCTCCGCGCTCGAGGTGCTCGTCCGGGAGAGCAAGCGTCTGGAGGGCCGCGGCCACTCACTCGTCCTCGTGACGAACGATCCGCGCACGCGACGGATCCTCGAGGTGACTGGTCTCGACCAGGTTCTTCGAGCCTACGCGACCCTCCAAGACGCCCTTGCCGAGGTAACCCCAGAGCCGTCGCAGCTGACCGCGGCCGAGGCCCTGAGGGCTGGGCGATGACCGCATCCGCGAGCGAAGCCGTCACCACGAAGCCGAGCCTGGTCTTCTTCCACTCCGCGTCTTCGGGGCGCTGCCGTCGCGTCGAGGGGTTTCTCGCGCAGGTTCTGCAGCGGCGCGCCAATCACGACACGTTCGAGCTCGTTCGCGTCGATGCCGACGAGAACGCCGAGCTGGTCGAGCAGTTCAAGATCGAGACGATCCCGACGCTCGTCGTCGTCGCCGACAAGCGAGCCCAGGGCCGGCTGCCGAACCCGCAGGGCTGCCGCGACATCGAACGATTCCTCGCGCCGTGGCTTCGGTAGCGTCTGGGGCGTGCTGCCCTGGTCGATCGACTTCGCCGGCCGCCTCGAAGAGCACTCGTTCGAGAGCGAGGCCTTAAAAGGGAACGCGCTCGACGATCCACATGTGCGACCGCTCTGGGTCTACGTGCCGCCCGGCTACGACGATGAGCCGGAGAACCGCTACCCCTCGATCTACCTGATCCAGGGCCTGACCGGACAGCTCGACATGTGGCGCAATCGCGCGGCGCTCCGCAAGAACCCGCCGGAACTGATGGACGAGCTCTTCGCCTCCGGCGAGGCGCCGCCCGCCATCTTGGTCTGGATCGACGCGTGGACGTCGCTCGGCGGCAGCCAGTTCCTCGACTCGCCGGGCACGGGCCTCTACCACACCTACCTCTGCGACGAGATCGTCCCATGGGTGGACGAGCGCTACAGAACGCTCGCAGACGCCGGCCACCGCGGTATCGCCGGCAAATCGAGTGGTGGCTACGGGGCGATGGTGACGCCGATGCTCCGCCCCGATCTGTTCGGCGGCTTCGCCACGCACGCAGGCGACGCGCTCTTCGAGACCTGCTACCTGCCGGACTTCCGGACCTCGGCACGCGCGTTGCGGGACGAGTACGACGGCTCGTTCGAGCGCTTCTGGGAGGACTTCCGCTCCCGCCCGCCGTTCTCGAAGAAGGCCGACCACGCCCTCCTGAACGACTGGTGCATGGCCGCGTGTTACTCGGCCGACGATGACGGGACGATTCACCTCCCCTACGAGCCGCTCACCGGCGAGCTCATTCCCGAGATCTGGGAGCGCTGGCTCGCCTGGGACCCCGTGCGGATGGCTCCGCACTACGCGGACGCGCTGAGGTCGCAGAAGGCGATCTACATCGACGCCGGCAAGCGGGACGACGTCTACCTCGACCTCGGCGCCGAGGCATTCCGCCGTCGCCTCGACGAGCTCGGGATCGACGACTACTTCTTCGAGCTCTTCGACGGCACGCATGCCGGGATCGAGTACCGCTACCCGCTCGCTGTCAAGTATCTGGCCGAGAAGCTCGGCCCGTGATCGTCACTTCGCCGCCGCCGCTCATCTGCATCGATCCCGGCCACGGGACGCCCCCGGCGATCGGCCGGCAGGCAGAGCCGATCGGCCCCGGCTCGGGTGTCCTGAAGATCAAGGACGGCGGCGGCGCGGCCGGCGAGGCGGTCGTCAACCTCGCGATCGCGAAGAAGACGCGGACGCTGTTGCTCGCACGCGGCTACCGGGTCGCGATGACGCGCACGGGCCCGGTCTTCCGCTACGGCAATGGCGGGAACATCGCGCGCGCTCAGTTCTGCAACCGCCGGCACGCCGCGTTGATGCTGCGGATCCACGCCGACGGATCGGCCAACACGTCGCTCCACGGCTTCCAGACGCTCTACCCCGCCTGGCACAAGGGCTGGACGGACGACATCTACGCCCGCAGCCTGAAGGCCGCCCGGCTCGTCCAGGGCGCAGCCGTGCAAGCGACAGGCGCCGCCAGCCTCGGACTCGTCAAACGCACCGACCTGACCGGTTTCAACTGGGCGGACGTCCCGTCGATTCTGGTCGAGTGCGGCTTCATGTCGAACCCACCCGAGCGGCGGTTGCTGCAGTCGAGGGCCTACGAATGGAAGGTCGCGCGCGGCCTGACGGCCGGCGCGGCCGAGTTCACTCTTTTGCGGTAGGTCCGCGCATTTGCCGGGCCGCCTCGTGGCCGCGCTCGTGGACGGCTGCGCGCTTGCCCTCGAGCGTCCGCAGTTCGACCTCGTCGACCGGCGTCTCGCCCGACTCGAACTGCTCGCGCTCCTCGACGAGCTGCTTGGAGTCGTCGAGCTTCCGCCGGAGCTCGTCCGCCCGCGGGTCCGCGGCCGGCTTCGGCTGACGTCGCAACGCCCGGTAGGCCACTCCCGCGGCTCCGAGCGCCCCGGCGATCCAGGCGGCGCGGTTCCTCACGGGCTCGATGCTACTCTTCCGCAGCTTCCTGCCCCGCCGTCGCGCCGTCAGCCCCGAAGCGGCGCCCGCAGGCGAGGCCGACTCAGACCGTGGGAAGGAGTGATTCGGGACGATGATGATCGGCTACGAGATCCTGCTCATGCTCGACCCCGAGCTGCCGGACGACCGGCAGGAGGAGATTGTCACGCGCGTGCGTGAGGGCATCGAGGGCTCGGCCGGGAGCTGGATTGCTCACGACGTCTGGGGCCGCCGCAAGCTTGCCTACGAGATCGACCACAAGGCCGAGGGCGTCTACCACCTGCTCACCTTCGACGCGGAGCCGGAGGCGCTTGCCGAGGTCTCCCGGGTGCTGAAGATCACGGACGGCGTCATGCGCCACCTGGCCGTCAAGCGTACGGCGGCGACAGGTCCGGCGCAGCCGCTAGAAACTAGCGTCGAGCACAGGCAGGATTCCGAAGACCAAGCAACACCCGTCGGGTGAGGAGGTTTTAGATGGCCGCCAACATCAACAGAGTCGTGCTCGTGGGCAATCTGACGAAGGATCCCGAGCTGCGCCACACGCCGAGCGGGACCGCGGTCTGCAGCCTGCGGCTCGCCGTCAACACACGCCGCAAGGACAGCGCGACCGGCGAGTGGACCGAGAAGCCGAACTACTTCGACATCACCGTCTGGGGAAACCAGGGCGAGAGCTGCGCCCAGTACCTATCCAAGGGCCGCCCGGTCGCGGTCGACGGCCGGCTCGAGTGGCGTGAGTGGGACGCCCAGGACGGGACGAAGCGACAGGCGGTCGAGATCATCGCCGACAGCGTCCAGTTCCTCGGCAGCCGCGGCGACGGCGAGGGCGGCGGCCAGCCGCAGTTCGTTCCCGCAGGTGCGGCCGCGCAGACCGAGAACGCCGACTTCGCCGCCGGCGCTGACGACGACATCCCCTTCTAGTGGCCCAGACCAAAGACAGACAGCAACAGCGCCGGCGCGGCGGGCCTTCCGCCGGGCCGATCCGGAAGAAGAACTGCTGGTTCTGCCGGAACAAGATCGACGAGGTCGACTGGAAGGACGCGAACCAGCTCCGCCGCTACGTCTCCGAGAAGGGGAAGATCCGCTCGCGGCGGATCACCGGCGCCTGCCGGCGTCACCAGCGGCAGGTCGCGGTCGCGGTCAAGCGCGCGCGAGAGATGGCGCTCTTGCCCTACGTGGCCGAGGGCCGCGAGGAGCGCCCCGACGGCCGGCGCGACCGCGGCGACCGCGGAGACAGGGACCGCGAACGCTGATGCAGGTCATCCTGCGACAGGACGTCGAGAAGGTCGGCCTCCGCGGCGAGGTCGTCGACGTCGCCGCGGGCTTCGCGCGCAATTACCTACTGCCGCGACGGCTCGCCGAGCCCGCCGCATCGGGCCGGGTGGTGGAGCTCGAGAAGCTCGCCGCGAGCCGCGCCCAACACGAGGCGCAGAGCTTCGAGCAGGCGCAGGAGCTCGTGCAGAAGCTCGAGGGCACCGAGCTCCGCTTCGACGTCCAGGCCGGTGAGACCGGCACGCTCTTCGGCTCGGTGACGGCGACGGACATCGCCGACCGGGTCTGGGAGAGCCAGAGGGTCCGGATCGACCGGCGTAAGCTCGACCTCCCCGAGTCGATCAAGCGGATCGGACGCTACGAAGTTCCGGTCGAGCTCTTCGCGGATGTGACCGCGACGCTTCGCCTCGCGGTCGTGCCCGAAGGCGGCGAGCTGCCGCCCGAGGAAGAGCTGGAGGCGCTCGATCAGGTCGCAGCTCAGGAAGAAGCTGCGGCAGCAGCCGAGGCCGAGGAGGCCCGGGCCGCGGCAGAGGCCGCGACCGAGGCCGCCGTCGCCGAGGCGGAGGCCGAGGAACAGCCTGCCGACGAGCCCCCGGCCGCGGAAGCGCCGAGCGAACCGGTCGCCCAAGCACAAGCCGAGACCGAAACCTAGGTTCCCGTTTCGGTTCGGCGGGTTGCGGGAAACCCGTCGCCATGCGCTTCCAGGTACTCGCGGTGGCGCTTGTCGTCTCCCTCGGGGCCTCCGCAGCTGCGTTCTCGGCGCCTGGCGACGGCGTCCGCGCGAGGCCGGACCTCGTCGTCAACTCGCTCGCGAATCCGCCCGCCGTCGTCTCCGCGGGCGATGGATTCTCCGCCAGGGACCGCACGCGGAACATCGGCAAGGCAACCGCGCGCGCGACGGTCACCCGGTACTACCTGAGCAAAGGCGGGCATCGGACGCAAGTCGCCAGGCGCTCAGTCAGCCTGCTGAAGCCGGGCAGATCATCGGCAGGCTCGGTCACGGCAAAGGTCCCAGTGACGCTCGATACCGGTGCCTACTCGTTGGTCGCCTGCGCCGACGCACCTGGTGCCGTCATGGAGACGAACGACCGGAACAACTGCCGCACCGCCGCGACGAGGATCGTCATCAAGAAACCGCCGCCGCGCGTCTAGCGAATCTTTCCCCAGCGGTTTCCACCGCCTGGGGATTGCCAAACGAACTTCCCGCAAGCAGCGAAGAATCTTCCCACAGATCTGTCCGGTCGTTTTGCGAACATATGTTCTATTGTGCCTGCAGATCGAGAGAACCTGTCTAGTAGGAAGGAGCCTGTTATGCACAGGTCTTCACTTCCGGGCACGTCCGCTGTTGACTACGCCGATATGGCTCAGGTCGCCCAGCTCGCCCAGCCTGCGCAGGCCTCGCAGACCGCCCCAGTCCCGCCTCAAAATCTCGACGCCGAGGAGTCGGTCCTCGGCGCGATGATGCTCTCCCCCGGGGCGATTGGGGCGGTCAGCGAGGTCCTCGACGCCTCCGACTTCTATCGCGAGAGCCACGCGAAGATCTACCGCGCCGCCCTGTCTCTCTACGCCAAGGGCGAGCCAGTCGACGCGATCACGCTCGTCGACGCGCTCGAGGAGCGCGGCGATCTCGAAGACGTCGGTGGCAGGGTCCGCGTCCACGAGCTCGCCGCCCTCGTCCCAGCGAGCGCGAACGCAGGCCACTATGCGCGGATCGTGCGCGAGATGGCGACGTTGCGTGGCCTGATCAACGCGGGCAGTGAGATCTCGCGCCTCGGCTGGGAGCGCCCAGGCGAGGCCGGCGACCTGGTCGACAAGGCCGAGCAGGTCGTCTTCGATCTCTCGCAGGCGCGCGTCACAGGCGAGTTCACCCACATCGACGAGCTTCTGAAGGAGGGCTTCGAACGGATCACAGCCCTCTACGAGGCCGGCGCCGACATTACCGGTGTGCCCTCCGGGTTCCGCGATCTCGATCGGCTGACGTCGGGCTTCCAGCCCGGCAACCTGATCATCGCGGCAGCCCGCCCCTCCATGGGTAAGTCGGCGCTAGGCCTCTGCATGGCCGCGAACCTCGCGGTGCGTCACGAGACGCCCGTCGCGGTCTTCACGCTCGAGATGTCGAAGTCCGAGGTGACGCAGCGGCTGATGTGCAGCGAGGCGAAGGTCGAGTCGAACCGGCTGCGGACGGGCAAGCTCGGTCCCGACGACTGGCCGCGGCTGACGGCGGCCTGCGACAAGCTCGCGAAGGCGCCGATCTACGTCGACGACACGGGCTCGATCACGATGATGGAGATCCGCTCGAAGGCACGCCGCCTGAAGACGCGCGAGCCGAACCTCGGCCTGATCGTCGTCGACTACCTGCAGCTGATGACCTCGGGCGCGTCAGTCGAGAACCGGGTCCAGGAGGTCTCGCAGATCTCACGGAACCTGAAGGTGCTCGCGCGTGACCTCGACGTCCCGATACTCGCGATGTCCCAGCTCTCGCGCGCGGTCGAGCAGCGCCACGACAAGCGGCCGATCCTTTCCGATTTGCGTGAAAGCGGTTCGATAGAGCAGGATGCCGACCTCGTCATGTTCATCTACCGCGACGAGTACTACAACGAGGAATCGGATCAGCAGGGCCTGGCTGAGGTGATCCTGGCCAAGCACCGGAACGGGCCGACCGACGCGGTCAAGCTCTCGTTCCTCAAGCGATACGCGAAGTTCGCGGACCTGGCAGCGGCGGCGTAACCGATCGGGAGGTGACTGAAGTTGTTCGAGCAGACGATCGTCCTCCTCGGCTCGACAACTGATTTCGCCGTCGTCTGCCAGGCCTGCGAGAGCCGCGGGCTCGGCTTCGGCGAGGAACACTCCTCGCTCGTCCGCGGCAAGCTCGGCCTCGGCCACGACCTCGCCTGGACGGAGTGCGAGCGCGGCCACCGCATCCGCGCCGTCCGCGCGGGGCGCGACGTGCACGTCGAAATGACCTCGCCGCTTTGGTGAGGGACGCCTTCAGGGACTGGCACCTCTGGTGCCAGTCCCTTTAACGCTGGGCGACAACAGCACACGGTAAGGGCTGCAGCCGCGCGGTAAGGCACACTCCGGCTGTGACGGCGACCGTGATCGTAGGAGCCCAGTGGGGAGACGAAGGCAAGGGCAAGATCGTCGACCTGCTCGCCGAGCACTCGGACCTTGTCTGCCGCTACAACGGCGGGCCGAACGCTGGGCACACGATCGTTGTCGGCGGCGAGACCTACAAGGTCCGCCACGTCCCCTCCGGGATCCTGCGCGGCAAGGAGTGTGTGATCGGCGCGGGCTGCGTGGTCGATCCCGAGGTCCTGGTCGAAGAGCTCGACGAGCTGGCTGCGCGCGGAGTCCCGGTCGACCGGATCCATCTCTCGGCGAACGCGCACGTGATCATGCCGTGGCATGTCGCGATCGACCAGGGCGGGGAGCGGCGGCTCGGCAAGCTCAAGATCGGGACGACGAAGCGGGGGATCGGGCCGACCTACGCCGACAAGGCCTTCCGGCTCGGGATCCGCGTCCAGGACCTGCTCGACCCGAAGATCCTGCGGCAAAAGCTCGAGGTCGCGCTGGCCGAGAAGAACGTCTGGCTCGAACGCGTCTACGGCACCGCGCCGCTCGAGCTCGAGCAGCTCGCGGCACGCTACGAGCAGCTCGCCCAGCGCCTGCGTCCGTTCATCACCGATACGTCGCTGCTCGTCGACCACGCGCTTCGCGACGGCAAGACGGTCCTGCTGGAAGGAGCGCACGCGACGCTGCTCGATCTCGACCACGGGACCTATCCTTTCGTCACCTCCTCGAGCACTGTCGCGGGCGGCGCGGCGCCGGGGATCGGGATCGGACCGACGCGGATCGACGAGGTGATCGGCGTCGCCAAGGCGTACGTCACACGCGTCGGCGAGGGGCCGTTCCCGACGGAGTTCGAGGGGCCGGATCAGGAGCGTCTGCGCGAGCTGGGCGGTGAGTTCGGAACGGTCACCGGCCGCGAGCGGCGCTGCGGCTGGCTGGACCTCGTCGCGCTGCGCTACGCCGTGCGCCTGAACGGGATCACGTCGCTGGCGCTGACGAAGCTCGACGTGCTCTCGGCGTTCGCCGAGCTGCCCGTCTGCGTCCGCTACCGCCTGCGAGACGGCAGCGAGACGGACGAGTTTCCCGCCTACCAGTCCGACTTCCACCACTGCGAGCCGGTTTACGAGACGCTTCCCGGCTGGGGCGAAACGCTCGACGAGATCGCCGAGGTTTCCGAGCTTCCCGATGCTGCCACGCGGTACATCGAGTTCGTCGAGCAACAGCTCGGCGTCGAGATCTCGCTGATCGGCACCGGCCGGGAGCGCGAGCGCGTGCTCGCCCAGCACGGGCCCGCCGCGCTCGCCGGCTAGAGGCGGGCCAGTTCTTCGGGCGCGTTGACGTTGACGAGCTGCGCCGGGTCGAGCTCGACCGTGACCGTGGCCAGCTCGGCGAGGGCGTCGCGGAGGGCGAGCTCGCCTGCGGTGAGCCGGCGCTCCAGCACGGCGAGCGCCGAGCGCGCGTAGGCCCCGGGTAGCGGCCCGGTCTGGGGAACGGCGGCTCCCTCACAGGCCTCCCCCAGCGCCCGAACGAGCTGCGGGGTCGCGAACGGCACGTCGACCGGGAGGAAGACGCAGACGTCGTGCCGTGCAGCGCGGAGGCCGGCGACGATTCCGGCCAGCGGTGCCCGCAGGTCCGTGCCGTCGTCACGGACGGGAAACGGCAAATCGAGCTCGTCGGCGACCTTGCCGAACGCGAGCCGTTCGTCGCAGGCCTCGCCGAGAGTCCCCCAGGCCTGCTCGGCGAGCGTCTTACCGTTCAGGCGGGCCAGCGCCTTCGGCGAGCCGAACCGGCGGCTTGCGCCGCCGACCAGCAGCACGCCGGTCAGCTGACGACGCGCCATTCCTCGCTGTACACGTTCACTCGCCCGCCACGCACGAAACCGCAGAGCGTCACGCGGCGGTCGCGGGCCAGGTCAATGGCGAGACTCGACGGCGCGCCGACCGCGACCACGATCGGGCAGCCGGCGACGGCGGCCTTCTGGACGAGCTCGAAGGAGAGGCGCCCGCTCACGCAGAGGATCGCGTCGGCGAGCGGCAGCCGCTGCTCGCCGAAGGCCCACCCGATCACCTTGTCCATCGCGTTGTGCCGCCCGACGTCCTCGCGCAGGCAGAGCAGCTCACCCTTCGGGTCGAAGAGCCCAGTGGCATGCAGGCCGCCGGTCTCGGCGAAAGCGGGCTGCCGATCACGTAGGCGTTCGGGCAGCTCGGAGAGCAATGCGGCCGGGGCCTCGAGCTCGCTTGCGACCTCCGGCGCCTCGACGGCAACCGCCTCGAGCGCGCCTTTGCCGCAGACGCCGCAAGAGGACGAGGTGTAGAAGTGGCGCTCGAGCCCCGCCGGGTCGAACGCCTCGGCTTCGACTTCGATCGTGTTCGCGGCAAGGTCGCCGGGTGGCGCCGCGTGCAGCGGATTGATGCCTTCTGAGAGAAGAAAGCCGAGCGCGAGCTCCTCGTCGTGCCCAGGGGTGCGCATCGTCACCGCAACCGCCGAGCCGTTGACGCGGATCTCGAGCGGTTCCTCGACCGCGACCGAGTCTCGTTCCCGCCGTTCGCCCGGCAGCCGAAGGACGTCGACCCGAGCAGCCGAGTACGGCGGAGCCCTCATCCCATCCAGTCTAGGGAGCCGGTCCTGCGCCGATCGTCGCGAAGGCTAATCTCAGGACGCGTTCGCCCGGGAAGCGTGACGCGAGCTCTGCCTCGCATGACGCGGCATCCGCGTCACGGGCCCAAACGATCACCGCCGGCCCGGAGCCGGAGAGCGTCGCGCCGAGGGCTCCGGCTGGAAGGGCCTCCCGCACCGCGCCGAGTAGCGGCGCGCTCTCTGCCCGGTAAGGCTCGTGCAGGCGGTCCGTGAGCGCCTTCGCGAAGAGCTCCGTCGAGCCGCCGGCCAGCGCCGCACCGAGGAGGGTCGCACGCCCGGCGGTGAAGGCAGCGTCGGCGTGCGTCACTGTCGCAGGGAGCGCCGCCCGGGAAACAGACGTCGAGACCGTGGTCTCCGGGATCACGGCGATCGGGACCGCGGGCGGACGATCGGCGATCCGGACGAGCTGCGTTCCCCAGCTCAGGCAGACGCCCCCGAGGAGCGCAGCCGCGATATTGTCGCCGTGGCCCTCGAGCTCGAGCCCTTCGGCGAAAAGCTCGGCGGCATCCGTGCGACCGCGCTCGAGCAGCGCCGCGGCGACGAGCCCGAGCGCGATCACCGCGGCGCTCGAGCCGAGCCCGCGGGCCCGCGGAATCCGGTTCGTCCAGGTGAAGCGCCTCCCGTTAAGGCCCGCGAGACGGGCGAACGCGCGCACCCCGATGTGATCGAGGTCGGGCTCGTCGTCGCCGGAGCTCACCTCGAGCTCGTTCCAGAGGTCGAGCGCGACCGCGGCACAGTCGAAGCCCGGGCCGAGGTTCGCGGTCGTCGCGGGCGCGCGAACGCGGAGCGCCTCAGTCATCAGGCCCGCTCAAGCGACTGCAGCGATCGCATCGGGATCGGGGTCGACCGCTACCGGCGGGGGCGTGAGGCGCTCCACTGCCTCGGGGTCCTTGAGCCCGTGCCCGGTGATGACGCAGACCACTCGAGTGCCCGACGGGAGCTGCGCCTGCGCGAGGCCGGCCACCCCGGCTGCCGAGGCCGGCTCGCAGAAGATCCCCTCGTCCTGCGCGAGCGCGCGCCAGGCCTCGAGCAGCACCTCGTCGGAGACCTTGGCGATCAGGCCGCCCGTGCGCTCCAACGCCTGTGCCACCTCGGGCGCATGGACGGGCGCGGAGATGCGAATGGCCGACGCCGCCGTCTCCGCTCGCAGCGAAGACTCGACCGCGACGACCCGCGGCAGACCGGCGCCCGCTTCCTCGAAACCCATCACGTAAGCGCGGGTGTTTCCCCCGCCGCCGTAGGGGAGCGCGAGCACCGCTGGCGGCGCGCCGAGCTCCTCGAGGATCTCGAACGCGGCGGTCTTCTGGCCCTCGAGCCGGTAGGGGTTGAGCGAATTGACGAGCACGTGGGTTCCGCGCTCGGTGAGCTGGCGCGCGGCGGCCAGGGCCTGGTCGAACGAGCCGCGCACCTCGAGCACGCGTGCACCGAGGGCGCGCGCCTGGGCGAGCTTCCCGAGGGCCACCGCTCCCGCCGGCTGCAAGACGAGCGCCGGCAGGCCGGCACGGGCGGCGTAGGCGGCCGCCGAGGCGGCCGTGTTCCCGGTCGAGGCGCAGACGACCGCGCGCCTGCCTTCCTCGAGCGCCTTCGAGAGCGCGACGGTCATCCCGCGGTCCTTGAACGAGCCGGTGGGGTTCGCGCCCTCGCACTTGAGCCAGACGTCGAGATCGAGGCGGGCGGAGAGACGCGGCGCAGGCAGCAGCGGCGTGTCGCCTTCGCCGAGCGTCACGATCGGCGTCTCCGGGCCGAGCGGCAAACGGTCGCGGAAGCGCTCTACTAAAGACGCGCGGCTAGACACCGCGCTCCGAGATCACCCGCATCAGCGTCGGCGTGCCGCGCACCTCCGGGAGCTCCGCAACCGTCGCGAGCGCGGCCTCTACCCGCCCGCTCGATGCCTCGTGCGTGACGAGGTCGAGCGAGGCACCATCGTCGAGCTGGCGCTGCGCCAGCCGCGCCACCGACACACCCTGTGCCGCGAGCTGCTCGGCCACGTGCGCAAGCACACCCGGCCGGTCATCGACCTCGATGCGGACGTAGTAGCGCGAGCGCAGATCACCGGCCGGCAGACGCGGGAGCGTGCGCCAGGCGGCGTCGTTGTGGAGGAAGCCCGTCGCCGCCGTACCGACGACGCTGACGATGTCGGCAACGACGGCCGAGGCGGTCTCGAGCCCGCCCGCGCCCGGCCCCTCGAGCGTGATCTCGCGGATCGCGTCGCCCTGGAGCATGACCGCGTTGAACGCCCCCTCGACGGCCGCGAGCGGGTGGTGCCGGTCGACGAACGCCGCCTGGACGCGCACGTCAAAACCCCCGTCGACCAATGTGGCGGCGCCGACGAGGCGGACGGTCATGTCGAGCTCGCGTGCCGCCTCGACGTGCTCCGGGCGCACGTGCTCGATGCCCTCGTAGAGCACGTCCTCGAGGCCGACGCGGACGCCGAAAGCAACGGTGGCCAGGATCGCCATCTTCGCCGCCGCGTCTGCTCCCGAGACGTCGTCGCTCGGATCGGCCTCCGCGTAGCCGAGCTCCTGCGCCTCCGCCAAAGCCTGGGCGTAGTCGGCGCCGGCCTCCATGCGCGTGAGGATGAAGTTCGTCGTCCCGTTGACGATGCCGAGCACGCGATGGACGTTCGTCGCGACAAGCGACTCGCGGAGAACCTTGATCAGCGGGATCGCGGCGCAGACGCTGGCCTCGAAGCGAAGCTGGACGCCCTCCTCGGAGGCGACGCGGAAGATCTCCGGGCCGCGGCGCGCGATCAGCTGCTTGTTCGCCGAGACGACCGGCTTGCGGGCGCGGAGGAGCTGGAGAACGTAGTCCGCCGCCGGCTCGACACCGCCCATCACCTCGGCGACGAGCGCGATCGAGGGGTCATTGCAGATCGACTCGAAGTCCGTGGTCAAGAGATCGTCGCCGGCGGGGAACGAGCGCTCGCGAGCCGGGTCGCGCACGAGCGCACGCACGACCCGGATGCGGTGTCCGGTCGCCCGCTCGATCTCGTCGCCGTTCTCGATCAGAAGACGGTTGACGGCCGCGCCGACCGTCCCATAGCCGAGCAGCGCGACCGGAACGTCAACCGCGGCCATCGGCACGGTCCTGGCCGGGCGGGTGCACCTCGAGCGAGAGAGCCTCCTCGGAGAGGTGGAAACGGTCGTGGAGCACGCGAGCGGCCCGCTCGACTTCTGACGCGCGCACGACGCAGGAGATCCTGATCGACGAAGTCGAGATGATCTCGATGTTGATGCCCGCCTCGGCGAGGGCGTCGAACATGTCGGCGGCGACGCCCGGGTCCGACTTCATGCCGGCACCGACGAGGGAGATCTTCGCGACGTCGGCGTCCAGCGTCACGCCACTCCCGCCGACGTCCCGGGCCACCCGCTCCAGCGCCGGCTCGACTCGTCCGAGGTCCTCCTTCGGCAGCGTGAAGGAGACATCGGTGCGGCCTTCGGCGGAGACGTTCTGGACGATCATGTCGATGTTCGCTCCCGCCTCCGCGAGCGGGCGGAAGATGCGCGCGGCCACGCCGGGTTGATCGGGAACCGCGAGGATCGTCACCTTCGCCTGCGAGGCGTCATGTGCAATTCCCGAGACGATCGCCTGGTCCATCTGCTCGGCCTCCTTGCCGATCCACGTCCCCTCGTTGTCGGCGAACGAGGAGCGAACGTGTAGCGGCAGTCCGTGGTTGCGAGCGTATTCGACCGAGCGGAGCGCCAGCACCTTCGCGCCTGAGGCAGCGAGCTCGAGCATCTCCTCATAGGAGACCCGGTGCAGCTTGCGCGCGCCGGGGACGACGCGCGGGTCGGCTGTGAAGACTCCTTCCACGTCGGTGTAGATCTCGCACGCCTCCGCCCTGAGTGCGGCCGCCAGTGCGACCGCCGTCGTGTCGGAGCCGCCGCGGCCGAGCGTCGTCGGCTCGAGCTCCGAGGAGACGCCCTGGAAACCTGCGACGATCGCGACCTTGCCCTCTTCGAGGGCTTGGAGGACCCGGCTCGAACGGATGTCCAGGATTCGCGCCTTGCCATGTGCCGCGTCGGTGACGATCCCGGCCTGCGAGGCGGTGAACGAGATCGCGTCGCGGCCGAGATCCATGATCGCCATCGAGAGGAGCGCGATCGAGATGCGCTCGCCAGCGGTCAGGAGCATGTCCAGCTCGCGCGGCGGCGGAAGTGGTGTGACCTCTTCGGCAAGCCCGAGCAACTCGTCTGTCATGTCGCCCATCGCCGAAGCGACGACGCAGACGCGCCGACCCGCGGCGGCTTCGACCACGCGGTTTGCCACGGCCTTGATGTGCTCGGCGCTCCCGAGGGAGCTGCCGCCGTACTTCTGAACGATGAGGGTTAAAGGATCCGCAGTCGTCTCATCATGCGTGACGAGAACCGGGCGGTCTAGGAGGGGGAGAGCAGGAACTCGTAGAGGTTGCGATAGCCCGTGATCGCGGCGCTGACAGAGCTCGGGTCCTCAGTCTCCCCCGACTCGATCAGGCTCGTGAGCCGCCGCGCCTCTAAGAACTCGGCGACGAGCTTGGGGTCGGCAGACTCGCGAGCTCCCTCCTCGGTCGTCGGGTAACCGCGGGCGATCAGCATGCGCTCGATCAAGCGATCCACCTCGGGCAAGGCCTCCGCAGGCGAATCGATGAGCAGGGGCTCGAGACCTCGCCACTCCGTCTCCCACTCATGCCGATCGAGACCGGGTTCGGGCACGAAAACAGGATGCGCGCAACCGACCCCTTTGAAACACTGGACGCGTGAAGGTCCTGGTCGTGGGGTCGGGCGGGCGCGAGCACGCGCTTGCCTGGAAACTGGCCCAAAGCGAAGACTGCGAAGAGCTGCACGCGGCGCCGGGGAACCCGGGAATCGCCAAAATCGGCCACTGCCATCCCGTCCGGGCCGAGGACGGCGAGGGATTGCTCGGGTTTTGCGGTGAGCACGAGATCGACCTCGTTGTCGTCGGGCCGGAGGCACCGCTCGTGGCGGGCCTCGCAGACCAGCTCCGACACGCGGGCGTCGCCGTCCTCGGCCCGAGCGCTGCCGCCGCTCGCATCGAGGGCTCGAAGACCTTCGCGAAGGAGGTCATGGCCTCGGCCGGCGTGCCGACGGCGGAACGGCTCTCCGTGGCGCGGCCGCCCTGCGTGGTCAAGGTCGACGGGCTCGCCGCGGGGAAGGGCGTCTTCGTCTGCCGAACGCAAACAGAGCTGGACGAGGGATTACGCGCCGCCGCGGCGCTCGGAGGAGCCCTTCTGATCGAGGAGCTCCTCGAGGGCGAGGAGTTGTCGCTGCTCGCGATCTGCGACGGCCAGAACGCGGTTCCGCTGGCGCCGGCGCAGGACTTCAAGCGGCTGGAGGACGGCGATCGGGGACCGAACACAGGCGGTATGGGTTCGTACTCTCCAGTGCCCGGGATCGGCCGCGCCGAGGTCGAGGAGCTTCTGGAGACAGTTCACCGGCCGGTACTCGTCGAACTCTCCCGCCGCGGCGCTCCATTCGTCGGCGTGCTCTACGCAGGCCTGATGCTCACCGACGCGGGGCCGCGGGTACTGGAGTTCAACTGCCGTTTCGGCGATCCGGAGACGCAGTCGATTCTCCCGAGGCTCGACGCCGACCTGCTGCCCGCGCTCGCGGCGGCTGCTGCAGGCGACCTGGGCGGCCACGAGGTCGCGACGGGCGACCGCGCTACGGTGACCGTCGTCCTCGTCGGCGCCGATCCGCTCGACCGAGGCGACCGCGGAACGCCGATCGAGGGCGTCGAGGACGCAGAGGCCTCAGGCGCGCTCGTCTTTCACGCGGGGACCGCCGAGCGTTCGGGGCGGTTGCTGACCAACGGCCGCCGAATCCTGAACGTGATCGGCGTCGGCGGTGATGTCGCCTCCGCGCGCGCGGCTGCATACGAAGGCGTCGGCCAGATCTCGTTCGCCGGCATGAAGTACCGAACCGACATCGCCGCAGCCGCGGAGGCTCGTGTCGGCTGACGCGCCGGTGGTCGGCATCCTCGTCGGCTCCGAGTCCGACCGGGAGCGGATGCAGGGGGCGATCGACGAGCTCGAGCAGCGCGGGCTCGCACATGAATTCGAAGTGCGATCGGCGCACCGGCAGCCCGATGCCGTTGCCGAGTATGCGCGCTCTGCGAGAGAGCGGGGGCTGAGGGTCCTGATCTGCGGCGCGGGCCTCGCCGCGGCTCTGCCCGGTGTCGTCGCAGCGCACACCGACCTGCCGGTGATCGGGGTACCACTTCGATCGTCGATGAGCGTGCTCAACGGCCTCGACGCGCTGCTCTCGATCGTCCAGATGCCGCCCGGTGTGCCGGTCGCGACGGTCGGCGTCGACAATGCACGGAACGCGGCCGTTCTCGCCGCCCGGATCCTGGGCTCCTAGCCAACGTTCGAGCGACGGCGCCCGCCTGCGGGGCCTCTACACTCCGGTCAGTGATCGCCCGCTACTCCCGCCCGGCCATGGCCAGGATCTGGTCGGACGAGGGCAAGCTCGCGCGCTGGCTCGATGTCGAGCTGGCCGCGCTCGAAGGATGGGCGGAGGTCGGCGTCGTCCCGGCGGAGGCCGCCGGGCAGATCGCCGCCAAAGCCGAGCCGCCGTCGCCGGAACGCGTCGCGGAGATCGAGGCTCTGACGCACCACGACGTTGCGGCCTTCGTCGATGCCGTTGCGGAGGAGCTCGGCGACGCGGGGCGGTGGTTTCACTACGGCCTGACCTCCTCCGACGTCGTCGACACGGCGCTGGCACTGCAGATCCGCGACGCCGGCGCGCTGATCCTCGCCGCCGTGGAGCGGGCCTTTGCAGCCGTCGTCGCGCGAGCCGAGGAACAGCGGGAGACGCTCCAGATCGGCCGGACGCACGGAATCCACGCGGAGCCGACCACCTTCGGGCTAAAGCTCGCCGGCTGGGCGTTCGAGCTCGACCGCGACCGCGCGCGGCTCGAGCGTGCTCTCGAGGGGTTGCGGGTCGGCAAGCTCTCGGGGGCCGTCGGAACGTATTCCGCGACCGACCCGGAGGTCGAACGAGTGGCCTGCGAGCGGCTCGGTCTCGAGCCCGCGCCCACCTCGACGCAGATCCTCCAGCGCGACCGGCACGCAGAGTTGCTGTCGACGCTCGCGCTCGTCGCCGCGTCGCTCGAGAAGTTCGCGCTCGAGATCCGTCACCTTGCGCGGACCGAGGTGGCCGAGGTTCAGGAGCCATTCGGCCGGGGGCAAAAGGGCTCCTCCGCGATGCCGCACAAGCGAAACCCGGTCGTCGCAGAGCGGATCTGCGGGCTCGCGAGGGTCGTCCGCGCCGCCGCGACGGTCGGCCTCGAGAACGTGGCGCTCTGGCACGAGCGAGACATTTCGCACTCCTCCGCGGAGCGCGTGGTCGTGCCGGATGCCTTCCTTGCGCTCGATTACATGCTCGATCGTTTCGGCTGGCTCGTCGAAGGCCTGGTCGTCCGCCCCGAGCGGATGCGGCGCAATCTCGATTCGAGCCACGGCCTCTTCTTCAGCCAACGCTTGCTGCTCGCACTCGTCGAATCCGGGCTCACACGGGACGAGGCGTATCGGCTCGTCCAGCGTCACGCCCTTCGGGCCTGGGACGAGGAGCAGGACTTCCGCGAGCTCGTCCGGGCCGACCGGGAGCTCGCCGGCCGCGTCGATCTCGACGCCGTCTTCGATCTCACTGCCTACACACGCCAAGTCGACACCGTCTTCGAGCGGCTGCGCTCGCTCGTCCGGAAGGAGGAGACCGTCCATGCCTGAAGCCGCACACGTCGGAAGCGGGAAGGTCAGGGAGCTTTACGCGCTGGACGACGAACGGCTCTTGCTCGTCGCGAGCGACCGGATTTCGACCTTCGACGTCGTGCTGCCGACCGAGATACCCGACAAGGGGCGGGTCCTGACCGGGCTGTCGGCGTTCTGGTTCGCGCGCACGAGCTCGATCGTTCCGAACCATCTGCTCGGCCTGCAGCCCGACGGCCGCTCGAGCGAATGCCGACGGCTCGAGATGCTGCCGCTCGAGTGCGTCGTCCGCGGCTACATCACCGGGTCAGGCTGGAGGGACTACCAGGCGACGGGCGCGACATCCGGCCACACGCTCCCCGCCGGGGTGCGCGAATCCGACCGGCTGCCGGAGCCGATCTTCACCCCCTCGACCAAGGCGGACGAAGGGCACGACGAGAACATCGACCTCGACCGGGCCGGCGAGCTCGTCGGGCCCGAGCGGCTGCAAGAGGTGGAGCGTGTCGCGCTCGAGCTCTACCGCTTTGCTTCGGAGCACGCGCTCGCGCGCGGAATCATCATCGCCGACACGAAGTTCGAGTTCGGGGTCGACGGCGAGGGCCGCCTCGTGCTCGCGGACGAAGCATTCACGCCCGACTCCTCGCGCTTCTGGCCGGCGGCCGACTACGAGCCCGGCCGGGCGCAGCCCTCGTTCGACAAGCAGTTCGTGCGCGACTACTGCGAGTCGCTCGGCTGGGACAAGACCCCTCCCGGGCCCGAGCTACCCGATGACGTAGTCGCCGGCACACGTGCGCGCTACATCGAGGCCTTCGAAGGACTGACCGAGATCCCCTTCAACCGCTACCTCGACGACCCGGAGGTCGTCCTCGGATGAGAGCGACCGTGCTCGTTCGCCCGAAGCCTGGCATCCTCGACCCCCAGGGCGAGGCTGTGCTCGGCTCGCTCAAGCAGCTCGGCTTCGCGGTAGACGATGCACGGGTCGGTCGCGTCGTCGACCTCGAGCTCCAAAACGGCGACCGCGAGCAGGCGCGCGCCGACCTCGAACGCATGTGCGAGCAGCTCCTCGCGAACCCGTTGATCGAGTCGTACGAGATCGAGCTGGTCGAGGACTAGTGAGCACGCCCAAGCCCAAGCCGCGAGTCGCCGTCATCACCTTCCCGGGCTCGAACGACGACCACGACGCGGCGCTCGCTCTCACGCGATTGGGGGCGGAGGCCATCCCGGTCTGGCATGCCGACCGCGAGCTTCCCGTCGTCCGAGCGGTCGTGCTTCCCGGCGGCTTCTCGTACGGCGACTACCTGCGCGCCGGTGCGCTCGCGCGGTTCGCGCCCGTGATGGAGTCGGTCCGGGCGCTCGCCGCCGACGGTGGCCTTGTCCTGGGAATCTGCAACGGGTTCCAGGTCCTCTGCGAGGCAGGTCTACTCCCCGGCGCCCTGCGACCGAACCACTCCCTCAGTTTTGTTTGCAGCGACGTGCCGCTCACGGTCGAGCGGACCGACACGCCCTTCACAGCTCGGTGCACGAAGGGACAGCGTCTGAGCATCCCGATCAAGCACGGCGAAGGCTGCTTCTTCGCCGGGCCGGAGCTACTCTCCGAGCTCGAGCAGTCGGGCCAGATCATCCTCCGCTACGAGGGCGAGAGCCCGAACGGCTCGGTCGCCGGCATCGCCGGGATCGTCAACGCCGAGGGCAACGTGATGGGACTGATGCCGCACCCGGAACATGCGGTCGACGCCCTCACCGGCTCCACTGACGGCGCGCTCCTGCTCGGCTCGCTCGTCGATGCAGCGCGCGTAGACGCCGCCGTGCCTGCCGCGGTCTAGCTATCTCTAGCCACCCAAGCGCAACACCTCCGCCAGGTCGGGATGCTCCGCAAGCGCTGCTCGCAGACGCTCGAGGTCGCGTAGACGCAGGGTGACCGGCCCGCGCCGCGCCGTCCCGCCGGTCGAATACGCGAACCGCACGAGCCGCTCGCCGCGCGGCGCCTCGAGCAACTGCACGACCGAGGCGAACCGCTTCTCGCCCGCCCGCTGAGGCAGCGTCAGCTCGTCGATCAACTTCGCCGCACCCCACGGCGTCGCGGTCTTCGATGCTCCGTTCGCGTCCATGCGGCAACCGTAGAAAGAAATGTGTGACGCGTGTGTGACCGCTTCGTGCCGACTTCGTCACAACTTCCGCCCACGGTTCGTGTGGGCGGCCGAGAGTTGGGCTAGCCGTCCCCCAGGCTGAGCAGATTCGCGCGCACGCGTGCGATCTCGTCCTCGCTCATGCCGGTTTCGCGTGCGGTCTTCTCGACCAAGGCCCAGTTCTCGGTCAGCAGACGATGCGTACCCTCGCGTGAAGCAAGCCCTTCGCCGCCTTCGCCACGAGCGACGCGTCGAGCGCGCCCGACGACAACGATCCCGGCGATGCCGATGACGACGGTGACGAGAACGAGCAAGAACAAAGCGGCCGAGGTGCTCACAAGGGCCTCTATCGGCAGCGGCGGCCGCTGGCGAGAGCGGCCGAATTCCTTATCCGTTTCTCAAGCAACGGCGATACGCTCGGCGGCGTGAACGAGGAGCGTCTCAGCCGCCGCTCGATCCTCCGGCTCGCCGGCCTCGCAGCGGCTAGCTTCGGCGCGGGAGCCTGGAAGGCCGAAGGCGCCGAAGGCGGCGGCCCGGCTGCGGTCGAGTCCGGTGCCGTCACCTGCGTGCTGACACCCGAGCTGACCGCTGGTCCGTACTACATCCCGAACGAGAAGCTCCGGCGCAACATCACCGACGGACATCCCGGAACCACGCTGATCCTCCAGCTCGCCGTCGTCGACGCGTCGACCTGCAAGCCGATCAAGGGGGCCTCGGTCGACATCTGGCACGCCGACGCAGCCGGCAACTACTCCGGCTTCGGGGCCGGCAGCGGCAGCCGCACGTTCATGCGCGGCATCCAGAAGACCGATGCGCGCGGGATCGCAACCTTCCGCACCGTCTATCCGGGCTGGTACCCGGGCCGTAGCGTTCACATCCACGTCAAGGTGCACGTCCGCGGCAACGTCGTCCACACCGGGCAGCTGTTCTTCTCGGACACGTTGACCGACCGCGCCTACCGCAGCGCCCCGTACAACAGGCGGCCGAGCCGGACGACCCGCAATGCGAAGGACTCGATCTTCGTCAACGGCGGCCGCAAGTCGATCCTGAACATGCGGCGCCGGAGCGCAGGCGGCTATCTGGGCAAGATCATGATGGGTGTGCACCGCTCGTGAAGGTCGCGGCGATCCGCTAGCCGCGCTCGATCAGCTCGATCCGGTACCCGTCAAGAAAGTTTACATCTAGCAACTCACTCGCTACGCTGAGGTCCCAGGCGCTAGACCTCTGGAGGATACGTGCCCGCAACGATGGACGGATACATTCGAGT
>WNGE01002804.1_pt1 | contig 38542 bp, 32 predicted proteins | sample 5400651 | NCBI WGS metagenome assembly WNGE01 (sample SAMN13153370, study PRJNA577476) | soil metagenome | isolation source: 60 cm soil or saprolite under grassland replicate 2 | place: USA:California | collected 2016-06-15 | reverse complement strand
CCCAGGGAAGCCGCCTCCCGTAGCCGATCAGCGTCTGAATAAACCTCGCCTTGAAGCGCAAATACGCGCTGTCCAGTCGAAGTCTGGCTACCACTGTCCAGCCCTTTATTACTGCTGAACACACGCGCCTCCACTTCAGCCGACCAAAACCCACCACGTCTGGCATAGCCGGCAAACGAGAGCACGAGAACAACCAAGACAGCCGTGCCTACAGCTACAAGCAAAGGAGACGAAAAGACCGTGCGCCCCAATGACCTGGTTGTCTTTGTCTTGATCACTTCGAAGCTACCTTTTCACGCCGCTCGTAAACTCGCACGCTGACGACACGAAAACTCCTCTGACACCCAGGCATCAATTTCCCTGTGAGGACTGTTTACCATCTGCTCAACCCGTGCCATTGACTGCAACAAATAGTCGCGATCACCGTGGCGCTTAGCCAGATGGCACAAGTACTCAACCAAGAGTGGCTCATCAACCATCACTACTTCATCTCGAGTGAAAGCCTTCAATAAACTGATACCTTCACGAAGCGCGGGCTTGTCCACAACGCCAGGAATGTCACGAATGCAATCAAGCAACTTCGCCACACAGGTAACCATCTCGGCCTGCGCCTCCGGAACGCGACTACAAAGAATCCTCACTCCCTCACGCGGCGTCGGCAAATCAATCCACGTGTAAATACAACGAGAGCGCATCGGCGCCGAAAGATCGTGGCGGATATCATTCGATAACAAAATAACGATTGGCCACCGGCTCGAATCCTTCACACCCACGTCGCCAAATCGAGGCACATGCGAATACCCGCGTCCAAAAAGCTGCAACAGCATGTCCTCAATACGGTCTTTCAACTTATCTATTTCATCCACGATAAGAATCGGGACCACGTTCTCACGTCCAGCAAATTCGTAAGCGCCCAGCGCTTCCCCGAAAATCAAATAATCACGCGACCATTGCTTGGCCCGCGCCGCTTTCAGATCTATTCCAGTCGACAAAGCCTGTCTCACAAACTCCGACTGCCCGTCTCTATCCCAACTAAAAAGAACATCCTCCAGCTCCAAACCTTCCATTCCCTGAAGATAAAAAACCGGAAGGTTACAAGCCTCGGCCAGCGCCTCCGCTAACGCCGTCTTTCCAGCCCCGCGAGGACCTTCAATCAAGTGAGGCATGCCGCTCTTTATCGCCTGAACCATGTCGCCCAAAACGCGCTCCTGAACCATGTATCCGGTCGCACCCAACAGACGCGCCATCCCCTCCGGGCCCTCTTTCTTCAGAACCTCCCGCGGATTAACACTCGGCAACTCAGACTTCATCGGATTCATAATTCAACCAGCCTTACCTGTCACCACCCTGGCCCATCACAGCTTCAGCAACGCGCCTCATTTCCGGAGTCATTCGCGGTAACGCCAACTTGATTCGCTCCGGATCTCCCGACTGGATCAACTCCGCCAACTCATGCTCGGATATGCCAGTCGCGTCACGTCGCTGATCCGAATCTGCCCGCGACTCAACATCGCGGCCTGAAAACTTCGCCAACGCATCAACACCCTGGATCGCTTCCGGTAACTCAGTAATCATCACGTAACAGGATGTCCCCGCGGCGACCTCCACAAATACGTTGCGATCCTGGTTAAGAAGTGCTCCATCGAATTCACTCGTTACTCGCGAACCCGCCCCACCGAACGCATCCGTGATGATCACCGGACGACGCCCAACAGAACTCGCCAGACTACCTGCGATACCGAAAGCTGCTTCACCAAGCTTACCTAAAACTTTGGACCACCCGCTCGACATCTTCCTTCGCTTGCCCCGAACGCCAGTCCCGCCATCCGACCCCAACACGTCACCAGTAATTTTGACAAACCTCCCTGACCCCGAATCAATAAAACCAATCAAAGAGATAAAGGCCCGGTCATACTCTGACCCACGCAATGCCCCCACTAGAACTGTCCCGTGCGGAAGAAACCACCCCTTGCCCTTAACATCCCGCGTCAGCTCGAAGCGAACCAAACCACCTGATCTCAAAGTGTAGATGACTCCCAGACTTCGCACCGGCAACATGCTGCCAAAAGAAGGCAAGGCCACTGCCCCAGCACTGCTCTCCTCACCCTTTGCGCGCTCAGGGCTTGTCGTTTCTCTCTTCGCCGGCGCAATGAGATCTTCTCCAATACGCACGGACCGTTCATTGTTCCGCTCAGTTCCCGAAACAACCTTACTCACAGATGAAGACAGTGAATTCGAGTCCGAAGCCTGTGTCGAACTGTTACTTGAACGCGCAGGGTCAACAGTGCTCGAAAGATTGGGATTGACTGTCGGCGGCAACTGCGTGACCGGCTCCTTGGATACCGATTGAGTAACCACCTGATCAACCGCAGGAGACGGCTGCGGTCGAGCCACGCTCCCATCACCAAAGGTTACTCCCGGCCCGGAATTCAGTTCCTGGATTGCCTGCCGCGTCATACCCTCTTCGCTTTGCTGCGCCGAATTTGAGTTGCCCGCATTAACAGGAACTTTTGCCTTTCGCGTGGCTCCGTTGCCGAGCATAAACCAAATCACAACAACAGCCACGACCAGGACGACTACCCCAAACAACGCCCCGATTATCCGCTTGCGTCCGCGACCTGCTTGGGCGCCACGCTCACTTTCCACCCCTTGAATAATGTCGCCTTCTTCGGCCACCATCTCCGGACGACGCTCTTCAACCTCATCGCCGGAAACGACGTGCGGCGCTTGCGAGTCATCAACGAAAATAGAGTCAGTCCGTGGCGTATCCGCGAGATCAACAGCAGAGCCATTGCGGTTACCCTGGAACCCATTACCGTTGGCGTCAGAAGCTCGCTCTCTCAACATTACTCAAGCCCCCCTTTCGCCTAATTCCGTTTTCCCTCTCCCGCTAAAGAAGTCGTCGCCGACTCGTCAGCCGCTTCCGTCTGGCTCACCGATACCCGCAGTCGCTGGCGCGCTCCCAAGATCGGGGCCTCGTAGACAACTGCAAAGTACACAGTCTCTCCCGCTGCAATCTTGCCCTCGAGCGAGGTACTCTCGACATGAAGACGCTTTACCTGTTCGATCTGCAGGCTCTTACCCTGGTCGTCAAAAGTCTGGACATAGATCTCAGGATTGCCCGGCACGATCCGCAACACAGCCCGACTGTCGTTCCTCACCCCAATCACAACCAAACGCGTTTGCGCATCAACGTCCACCGCGGGCGCGACCGCAAGACTCAGCCCATGATTCGATTTCGAAAACTCCCCTGCCTTTGACGGCGACTTAAACACATCTTTCAAAGCACGGTTGGCAACTTGTGAAATCTTTGGCTTTTTCTTCGAGACCTTCCCCGAACGCACTCGCTCATCAGCACGATCAGAATTCACGTCAGCGATCACAACAGAACGCTTTTTCACGCCTAACACAGGCTGCGCGTTACTATCCGGTTGCCCGTCTGAACCGCCGTAATCACCAAAGCGCACAGTGCCAGCATCGCGCTTGACCGGCTCCGGCTCCCGGCCGTCCAGGTTAACCGCGAGACCGGCAGCGCGCCGCGAAGCAATTACCTCGTCGCGGTTGTACATCACCACGCACCTATGCGCATTCTGTGAAAGTTCCCTCACGGGATAAATCAAAAAGGTCACCACCACACCCGACTGCATCTGCACGCTGATCGACGCTGAAGGCACTCTCGAAGCAGATCCCGGCGGCGGCGCCACAAACGCCGCGCCTGGCCTCAGTACCAGGGATCGCTTACTCAATCTCGCCGTGTCCTGATCAAAGGAAACCAGATCGGAATTACCCGGATGAATCATGAAGAAAGAATCGGACGCCGGGAACTCAATGATGTTGACTCCGTTCTGGGCCAACCCCAGCCTAATAATAGGATTCTGGTTTCCCTTTACAGTGACGTTGGCTTCGCCGGACAGGTACTCGGCCTGACCATTACTCACCAGCGCCACGGCCGGCGACACCGGAGTCGGAGAAGGCAACGGCTTAGTCTCCGCGGGCTTCTTTGTCGCAGCCTTAGAAACATGACTGCGGCGTCTGCGAACAGGACCGCGCGCCGGCGGCGCGCTCGCGGCAGTCGTCTTAGACTTGCTCTGCTCCTGAGCCAGCACTCCCGAACTCCACACAACTCCGGTTGCCAAAACCAGAACCAAGAAAAAGAAAACAAACCTATAGTTCTTTTGCTTCAACATAGAAAGCTCCGCTTCCAACAAGACACGCTCAAGTCACTTCACGGCTGATCCTGAAGTGCGGTAACAGGAGTCACCCTTTTTGCGCCCGAACCAGACAACTGCGTCTCTGGAGACGCCGGGGCGCCTGAATCATTCAACTCGTGAGAATCCAGGTAAGAGACGAGAAAGCCGGATCGCAGATTACGATCAGCCCGACCTTTGTTATCAGCCGCCAACTTAATAGTGAGACGTAGCTGCTTTATTTCCTTCTGCACTGCCCCGGCAACTACTTTGTTGATTTCCTGCTTGCCAATGACATTTACCGTGTACGGATCGTTCTGGTCCACCGCTACATCCATCGGCGACCAACTCGCCTGCCAACTCTCGGCTTTCTGTTGATCAAGAATGCCTCTCTCTTTCATCCACTTCGCAAACTTGACCGCCGAATCCGGCACCATCATGGTCAGCGCCTTTTCCACATCTCGCGGACGGGTTGCCGGATCCACCTGGTAGAGATAGCGCACGAACTCCCGCGTGATATAAAGCTTGTCCTGACTCGTCAAACGATCAGGACCGAACTCAACACCTTCCTCTTTACCGTAATTGCGATCGTTAATCGAAAGAACCCGGCCCGAAGAGCCGTCAACCACAATTCGATCAGGACGCCTGTAATACTGATAGATGTTGACTACCGCACTCGCCACTACCAACACAGCCATTATCATCACTAGCCGAGTCAAATTCAGAATCGTGGTCACATCATCCTTGTCGCGGTAAACAACCGCGGGGTACGAAACCTCGCCGACCCTGCTAGCGCGAGAGACCACAGCCGGAACCTTTTCAGTCCTCTCGTCTGAGGCGCGATCAGCAACCGAGACGCTCGCTTCGGCATAACGACACGGTTCGCGAATAACAGGAACTCCGTCCAAAAGCTCCGCAACTCGCGGATCCGTTTCCAGCTCTTCTAAGAGGCTCTCCAGGGAACCGCGGCCGTTGCCCTTCCCATTGGCGTTTCCCGGAAGTTCACGAACGCTCTTGTCCAACATGCTCATAAGGTGGTTTTGCTCGCGGACTCAGATTTCAACAGGACAACTAACCCCATCGCGAACTGCTTTCAACAAAAGCCATGCCACAAGGAATTTTCCAGGGTCGTAAGAAAACACTGTCTATATCCGTAAGCCTCGCCCGCAAAACTCACCCGGCCACAAAACAGACGTCACTCCTTTCTCAACGCCAGTGTTGCCATTCGACCACAACCCACGTTCTAAAAAGGCTTGAGGTCTGCGATGAGAACCGTGCGGTTAGGAACGAGCGCGGGCATGGGCTGACCCCAGCGAGTTTGTGCGGATGAGTAGGGCAGACGAGTAAAAGAGGTAACGGATCGCGCCGCCCTAGCGCGCGAACTGACCAAGAGATAGAACCCGGTGCTCGTCAAATAGATAGGCTTTCCTCTCGCGGTCGGTAACCTTCTTAAAAGCGAACGACCCACGCGAGTCCTCACCCCACGCATGGGTCTTTCTGAATTCTCGCGGCGCCAAGCGGTTGCGGTTTCCCGCTAACTAAGTCGCCGCCGTCTCTAGTTTCTTGGCTAATCCCTGCGATTCGAATAGAACCCAGCTGCGCCACAGTTGTACTTGACCTCAACATCAAGGATGGGTATGCTCTAGCCATGCTGAAACTGGGTTCACGGATCAGAGAACGGAGGAAGGCGCTAGGTCTCACTCAAAGACAACTCGCCGAACTTGTGGGAATTGACTTTACTTACTTGAGCAAAATTGAGAACGATGTCATGCCTTATTCGCCTTCGACCAAAGCTTTGAAGCGGTTTGCGGACGCCTTAAAGGTTGACGAGCTGGAGCTCTTGCAACTCGCGGAGAAGCTGCCCAGCGACATGGGCGCGATTGCCGACACCGACCAGGGCATTCGGCTATTGCGACATGCAGCCAAGCTGAAGAGTCCCGAAGAGTGGGAGAAGTTGCTGGCTTTCTTAGACGAGCAGACGAAGAGTGAAGGCGAATGAGCTATTCTGTCCAGAAAGTGCTTCGTGAAGATGAAACAGTGGTCCATATCTGCGCATAACAGCTTCAAGCGTTGTCAGCGTCAGTTCTTCTTCAAGAATATGATGGCTTGGCACAACGCTAAAGATCCAGATCGACGCGAGGCATATCTGCTGGCTCAGCTCCGCACGATGGACACGTGGCAGGGGCATTTGATTCACCTGGCCTTAGAACGGTTCTTTGTTCCTTCGCTACAACGTAAGGCGCTGATTTCGCAGGAAGAGTTAATGACCGAAACTCTAACTCTGGCACGTCAGCAGTGGGAATTCTCAGAAAGAGGCGATTATCGCAAGGACGGCGTTCATAAGAGCGACTCTTATTTGGCGCTGCGGGAACACGAATACGGCATTGCGATCGGAGAGGCCGAATTCAACGCCGTAATTGAAAAGGCAAGAGCGTGTTATTCCTTCCTGTACTCGCATGAGGGCTTTCTGAGCTTTTTACAGAAAGGCACTTGGTATAGTTCGGAACCCCTTCTTCACTTTAGTATCGACGGGACTTTGGCAGTCGCCCGCCTCGATTTAGTAATGGGATATGGTGATGGGAGGCTCTGTATCATTGACTGGAAGATCGGTGAGAGTCTGACCAGTGATTATTCTATTCAATTGCGGCTCTATGCCTACGCGGCGCTCAAGAAATGGCCGAGGTACAGAGTGGAAAACATATTACTCGTTGAGGCGAATCTGCTTCAGGGAAAACTTCTGAAACATACCATTGACCACGACGGCTTACTACAAACGGAGGACTTGATCTATCGAAGCCTCTCCGATATCAAGGCTTTGGGGAACGGTAACGGGTATCAGGATCAGAATCTCGAGGATTACGGATACGCTCGCAGCCCCATGTCCTGCGAGTACTGTAACTTCGAACGGCTGTGTGTGAGGTTGCACTATGACAAACCACATTCTGAATCTCTTTCCAGTGGAAAATTTGACTGGTTTGAGTTGTGATTACAGGCTCTTGGAAATTTCCAATCTGCCGCAGGATACGCGGTACGTAGAGAACGTCAGTCGCCTGGCGACTCTCGTCAGCAAAGAGACGCGTAAACCAGTCAGCGTCTATAAGCGTGATGGTGTGATGTATCTTGCCACTACTCATTGGAATGAACGTTTACACGCGAACTGGCGCTTAACTCCGCATGTTGCCGTACTCACAGTCCTGGAAGAACCCGGACACTTGGATTTTGGAGTACTGGTGGAAGAGCAGGTAGATCTGGCTCTAAACTTGTTGCGATATGACGTCCGCACGGCATTGGCGAGTGCGCCCGAGCTATGGAATGACAGCCCGAACTCTTTCTACAAGAGGACAGGGTCGCCCATCCCGGATGCCGGCGACGACGTCGAACTCCTCGACGGTTTTTTCTTCAGCCTCCATCGGTTACCGGACGGAAGGATCTATGTGGCGGTTGATCCGACGGTAAAGTATGCCGATCCACTTTCATTTGCGGAAAGACTGAAGCGAGGTGCCAATGCAAAGGACTTCAAGTTTAAGCATTTTATCTATAAGAACCCTCGTCAGCCGTATCGAGTTCAATTCATGGGACTCGCGGGCAACTCAATATCCAAACAGCTGTTCGTTCACAACAATGGAGAGACTCATTACGTCTACGACTGGATAGTGAAATCCTGCCCTCCGCCCGTTCCAGACTCCGTTCAAGAGTTGGATCCTGAGTCTCCGGCGGTTCTTTATCGCTACGCAGCGGGTGGTAAGCATTTCCATGGCGCAGCGGCTCTCTGTTTTAAGACGTATCATCCCGAAGACGCTCGGGTCCGTGGTCTGCATTCACAATCTCTCATGCGACCGTGCGAGAGACTGGAAGAGACGAAGAACATCGTTCGGAGGTACTTCCGGGATATCAAGTTTGCCGGGGGCGGGTCGTTTTCTTTCTCTTGCCAGCCGTTGACCAAAACCGCCGAGTACTTTGACGTGTCCGACCTCGTTTATAACAAAGGCAAGGTCTTACATGTACGCCAGGAAGGAGAGTCAGAGGGGGTGTCATTGAGCGAATATCCCCGGAAACGGCTGGAATACCTGCAGAAGCACATTGGGGGCGTGTTGGTGCAGGATGGGTTCCAGATGCAGTACATGTTTGTTCCGACGTCGCTGCACCGCAGTATTGTAAAGGAGTTCATGGAAGACTTTGTCGCCTATATCCAGAAAGTGTGTGAGCAGGGATATACGATCAAGATCATTGTCTACGACGATCGGTGGGCGCGGAACCTTCGTCAACAAGTGGCGGCGATTAAGAAAGCAGTCGCCGACAACCGAATCGATCGCGGCCGGGCGTTACTAATACTTCCCGAAAACGCCGACCGTGACCTGCACAATTACATCAAGCGCGAGTTGTATGAAACGCTCCACTTCCAGTGCGCACAGGCCTCTTCAATCAAGCGATACTTTTTCAGGGATGGAAATAACTATCAGGTGCGAAGCGAGACCACCGGTCAATACCTGTCCTATATCAGATACACCGCGATCGGACTGTTATTGGTCAACCGGAAATGGCTGTTCGCACTAAAGTCACCGCTTAACTACGATCTTCCTTTCGGGATCGACGTCCTCAATTCGATGGCCGGATTTACCTACGCTTACAACGGAGGTAAAGATGCCCGGTTTGAACCTGGACGGTCCACGCAGGGTGAGAAACTGACCAAGAACCAAGTGATGCGAATGCTTTACCGAGATCTCAAACGAGATCTGCCTGTATTGGGAATCAGACCGAAAGCTCTGGTTCAGCAGCGTGACGGGAATACTCATCCTGAGGAGATTGAAGGAATGGCCCTGGCCGTTCGTCGGCTACAGTCGGAAGGACTGCTTGATGTCGGAATTACAGTTGGAACGATTAAGGTTCATAAGTCGAGCGCCTCACACCTCCGGCTCTATGAAGAAGAGCACGGTCAGATCAGAAACCCAACGATTGGATCATATTTTCTTCTGAACGACAGACAGGGGATCGTTTGTAATACGGGGTTTCCATTCAACTTTAAGGGAACGGTCAAGCCCCTGTTGATTACGGTCGCGGATGGGGAATTGGAGATCGTTAAAGTCTTGTCGGATATCTTCGGTCTCGCGCAGCTTGCCTGGACCGCTCCAGATCGGCCTGCGCGACAACCGATCACGACGAAATTGGGTGACATGTTCCTTCGTCCAATCGCTAGTGCGGCCGACGAAGAGTCCGCGCTTTATGGGGAGGGAGACGACAACTTTGACGACGAAGGAGAAGAGGTAGTGGATCTGAACCAGGTGCTTCTAAAGACCGCAGTAGCGAGGTAATTCCGATGAGTGAAACAGGTGTCATCTCTCAGGAGTACTACAGCACGGCTGAACTCTTCCGGTCCATCAATCAGTCCATCATTATCTTGAAGAAGAAGCACTTTAACCTCGCAGGTGCTGTGAGCGTTACTCCTGAGCAGCTGCGTGAAGCACGCGATCTGCTGACTCAGTTACTTGACCAGCTGATTGATGCGCTACATTCGCAGCAGTCTCAGTTGGCGAGTGACGATGACCGCCTACAAGTACCTCCTTTTTTTATCAAGCGCCTGCAAGAGCGCCACGGCAATGAGATGGATTGGTATCTTGATGACCTGCGGGAACTGCTCGCGGCCATTCGAGATGCGAAACCTCTCACTGATGATTTGATTGCTCACCTTGACGAACTGTGCGGGCAGCTGGATGCCGAGACATCCGCGATTCATCGAAGGCTGTGGAGAGGGTAACGAATGCCGTCGCAGTTCTTCTCGGGCCAGGTTCACCTGCTCTTAAAACGGTGCCGTACGCTGATTCAGCGACTCAACTCTCTGCAGCATCTTCCGACCGAGTTGCAACCGCACGTCTCTGAATTAAGCAACACGCTTAACCGAATAAAAGTTGCCATTGAAAACCTGCTCAATGATGCAGATTTTGCTTCTCCCCGTCTGTTGGTAAATCAATTTGACTCCTACAAACGACTTGCAGAGTTACTGAATACTTTCGAATGGCATCCGTTGAGTCTGCTGGATCACTACAACGAACGTGACCTCTTCTTCTACCGCTTTTCCAAGCTATTCTGCGAACAGATTCAGTATCCCTATCAGCCGCCTTTGCTCAGCGCCCACAGCAGTGAGTACTTTTCGTCGGTTCCTCCAACCAACCTGATCAGCGTTCCGATGTGTGAGGATACCCATCTATTGGCACTGCCCGATTTTGTTCACGAGTTGGGTCATCTCATTTACCATCACGTTTGGAAGAAATTCCTTGCTCAGTTCATGCCACACTTGCAGAAATATATTAATGATCAGAAGTTAAATACCGCGAGCCAGGCTGCGAAGGCGTATGAGGACAAGCTTCAACTTCTGGAGCAGAGTTGGTCACAGAGGTACGCGATCGAGTTTTTCTGTGACGTCTTTGCCAGCTACGTCGTCGGCGCCGCTTATGGGTGGTCCCATCTTAGGCTTGTGCTCTCCACGCAGACCGACCTGTATCACCCCAGCTTCGGCGATACGGCTACCCATCCTGCCGACGAAGCAAGGATGCGCATTATTCTCTTTACGTTGGAACGAATGGGCTACGAGAGCGCGGCGGTTGCTCTAAAGGGCCGTTGGGACGCGTTTACTTCCATTTTCGTTGGCAAACCTGACGGTGAGTATCATTTTTGCTATCCGGACGCACTGCTTGAGAAATTCAGTGAACTCGTGACCAAGCTCTGTCAGGATCTGGATCTGATACCCTTCTTCGATCAGCAAAACGACGCCAACAATTTGCCGTCCCTGATGGAGCAGGCGTGGGGTCAGTTTCATAGCGATCCGGTCGCTTACCAGCAGTGGGAGACGACAAAGATAGCCGCTCTAAAGTTACTGCTTTCCAGTTCTTGAAATTGTTGTCGGCTGCGCCAACGCGATCTCCTACGGGGTCCCAACACCTCGGCGTAGCTGTCAGTTGGACTCAATGAGTTTGCGGATAATACAAAACGCCGAAATCGGCAAATCAACACAGAACCAGAGTCTTGTTCCAGGGACCTCTTGGTCAATTGACCGCTCTTTTAGCGACTACCTATGATGAAGCGGTGGCGAGCTGAGGGAATTAATCTTCGCTCGGTTCTCTGACGCTATGAGCGTCTGAGCCGCGCGAAGTCTTGGATTACGGAAGAGCTAAAATGGTTTGTGGATGGTCAGAATCGTTATCGCGCTGTCGTAGTAAGGTAAGAAGATGGAATCTTCCCAAATTGTGGCATCGGATGGAAGCTGTTCGTCTTCCAGCCAGGCTTCAGCTGGAACCGCTCCGTCTCGCTCCCTGGTCGCCCCCATGAACAAATTCGCTGCCAACGATTCCGACGCGAGTCTTCCACGGCGAATGTAATGCCAGAAATTCTCGTTGCGGCGAAACCATTTGATTGATTGATCAACACTATAAACGAAAGCGCACTCTTCGTCGGTTACCTCTACACACTTGAGGCAGGCTGCTGTCAAAGACGAGCCAAACCTTTTGGCGACATCTTTGGCTAAGGCGATCGTTGCCTTTTCCTTCCGGATCAGCGACGCAAGTTCCTTGTAAGGAAGCAAGAGTTCAGAAGCAAATGCGTTCGCTTCGATCTCGTATTCCGGGACGCCATTTCGCCACGACTCAATATCCTCGGATTTACACACACAGCCATCGGTACCATGCCCGGGTAGGATAAAGTGTCCGATCTCGTGGCAGATCGTAAATCGCTTTCGTCCTTCTTCGGGAATGGCACGCTGAATTGCGATTATTCCCTTCCGCCGATCAGCGCGACATACTAATACTCCCTCGAAACCGTTTGAATCGACTTCCTTTAAGGACAGGCCTAAGCGATCGAGGAGAGCGGTCAAATCGGCCGCACTTCTCAACTCAAGGCGTGCCAGTAACTCGCGGGCGAATGCCTCGGGGCTACTTGCAAGTCTCTCCTTTTTGCCTGCTAGACTCACTCTTCTCCTAGTTCTGCTTCCAATTCATCAAGGATCTTCTTGTCATTGGCCGACACGGCGCCTTCCCGTTGCCTATGGAAAGAGTACAGCAATTGAGGTTGGGTTCCCGAACTTATGATGCCTCCCAAGAAATCGTCAATCCATGAATCGGCTCTAATAGGCTCAGGTTCCGCGGCGTGTTGCTGATCCCTAATGCTTTTCAGCGCCGCCTCAAGCGGCTTCGAAATTTCGTTTGTCGCTTGCAAATGATCCTTCAGTTCCGCTTGCAAGCGCAGTTTAAACTCCTCAACCAATTGCGGTCCCGTAAGATCGTAGCCGCGAAGGATGTCGTCAGCCATCTCGTCGTCCATTTCATCATCCGGGCCAAGGATCGCATCGCACAATTCCTCCTGCGCGGATTTCGGTGGCAATAAGTTTTTATCAGGTTTGGACATAAATCCTAACTTTCCAGTTTTGCTTGAGCTGGTCGCTGTCGGGTTGCTCGTCTGTATTTCAACTTCTTCTTCATATTGGTGATCTCTGCCGGAGTTACCCCGAGCATATCAGCTTGCTCATCTCTGTCGCGGCAGTCAAACATTGCGACAGCATCAATCAGATTCTTAAGCTCCTCTTCGCCATCGGTAAGTGGATACAGGCTGCGAGCGACGGACGCAGCCTCAGCACTGGCGAAGTCGTCCCGCGAATCGGGCAAATTCTCAAATTCACTTCGACCTTCAGCATCGACAGCTGCATCGAGAATGACGGTCCTGTCATGTGAGCGGCCTTTCCTGACGAGGTCAATGAAATCTCGTCTCATGATTGTGTAAATCACGCGAAAGCGATCTTCATCGGATTTCGGTTTGTACTCTCCCTCGTTCTTAAGAAACTCCAAGTACGCGTTGTATACCAGGTCTCTGGCCGACACACCGGTCCCCGGCAGCACGGACTCGTCGTCACTACAACGCCTGTCGTAGAACCATCCGAACGCCACTGCCGTCAGCCGTTTTAGCAACGATTCCCAGTCGGGAGAAGGGGTAGATTTCATGGCCATGTAACGGCTTCCCATATTAATAGCGATTGAAGTAGCCGAGAATTGCGAATCAGGCAGAAAAATTCTTCGACATTTTGACCACCCTCAGTCGCTTATCTATATAGGGGCGAAGGCTCTATCTCGTCCCGGCCACGCCGGAATCTCCGGCGGGGCGGAAATACTACCAAAAAGCAGTGGTTAAGACAGTCCTGAGGAGGAATTCAATGATAAAAGAAAACGATTTGGCTGTTGCCGATAAGCAACTCGGCGACGATTGGCTGGAAGACATTGACGCAGAATTGCCTGCGGAAATAGGTGCCGGCGCAGCGCACGGCAAGCTGGACCAGCGGCTTCATGAGAAGAAAATTGAGTTGGGCGTTCGCACGTGGCCCGATGGCCGTGAGATGCATTTCAAAGCAGCTCTCACCGACAACCTCGGCGAAGTATTCGCCAAAGGCGCGGCAGCCTTGGCTGAGCCGTTATTGCCGCCCGCGCCCCAAGCTCCGCTTGACGCGCTCAGATATCTCAAGAAGCAACACGAGTGGAGCGAGCCACTGACGAAATTGGAGCAACCGTTGTGGCTCGCGCTGGCGCACGGTGTGACTCGTCACTTCGGTGTCGAATACAAGCTGGTGGTCAAAATCAACACCCGCTGGGGTGTGGCTCAATCGGCGACGGCAACGCCGCGCGAACTACTGACTACTTTCGGCATGAGTCCGCAGGAATTCAGCTTGTATAAAGTTGACGCAGTTGAGCCGCTGCCGCCTGACACCCCGCTCTCGCTGCAACGAGGCGATTGCTTTGAGGCGCAGAAAGACGGCAAGTATGGCTCGGCCGTTTTGGTGAGTCGTGCCGCTCGCGGCTCACAGACAATCGAGGATGATGTTGAGGCAGCGAATGAGACGGGCGTAATTGCCCGCCTCATCACTGGCGGGGCTCAGAATTATGTCGAGGTGCGAGACATAATTGTCCCTTCGCCACCCTGGGGCAATAGCAGAGCCGACATCCTGATCGCTGTTCCGGCCACTTATCCAGCGGGCGGTCTGGACGCTTTTTACCTGGGACTTCCGTTCACGCACTCAAGCGGTTCCATTCCGAACCAGCAACAAGCCGTGTCGATTGAGGGGCGCAATTGGGTCTTGATTTCCTGGCACTATCACGAGAGCCGTCCCTGGAATCCACTCCAAGATGACCTGACGACTCACCTTCAACATTGCCGTGGCTACTTTCTGAACAGAGGTGTCAGGCAATGAAACTTAGAATGAGCGGGCACGATTACAGCGAGATGCGGGGGCTGACTTCAATTTCTTTTCTTGAGAATTTAACTTTTCCACCCGAGGCGGGCTGCCTTTTGTTGGTAGGTCGCAAAGACCACGTCGCGAATCAATCGCTGCTGGTGCGCGAGATCCTGGCTCCACAAGATGGTGACTTGAAAGAACAAGCGCATGGAGCAATTACTTTTTCAAATCGCTACCTCCGCCGCGCATTGCTAGGCGTCAGGGAACTTGGTTTGGCGGGCTTCCTTACGGTTCATACTCATCCAGGATGCGATAAAGATGTGGGATTTTCGCCCTACGATGATTCCAATGACCCTGAACTCATGCAAAACCTGTATGAGCTGCAACCCGCAGGAATCTTTGGCAGCCTTGTGTTGGGCAAACGCGCAGCTGCCGGCCGAGTATGGTTACCGGGCCAGAACGAACCCGTCATGCTCGATGAACTGGTTGTAGTTGGCGAACAACTCGAGTTCTTACCGCTCAACGGAAGCCTTCAAGACTCACAGCCTGACCCGTCGGAGATCTTCGATCGCAGCCTAGCGCTTACAGGCAAAGGTGCGCTCGCGCGCCTTTCACGGATGCGAGTGGCCGTTGTTGGTGCCAGCGGCACCGGCTCAGTGATTATGGAGCTTCTACAACGCGCCGGCGTCGGCGAAATCGTGGTGTTCGAGTTCGACATAGTCCAGGACCTTAACCTGAATCGTATTCTGCACTCGCGCCAATGTGATGCTGATGCAGGGGTGAACAAGGCCACGCGTTTGGCAGAGGCTTTGAACGAAGCTGGGCTTCCCACCGGCGTCACGGTTATCGAAGGCGGGGACATCACTAATGAACGGGTTGCGCTTGAATTGCGCGGCTGCGACTTCATTTTCGGCTGCGTTGATAATCGGGACTGGCCGCGCCTGGTTATGACCGAAGTCGCTTATCAATACTTGATTCCCTACATTGATTTGGGAACTGAAATCGGGATTGATGATATCGGCATTCAAAGCCTCGATTCGAGGGTGTCATACGTCGCGCCCGGCAGAGCTTGCTTGCGTTGTTCAGGAATCGTATCTGAGGAGCAAGTAAGACTGGAAGGCTTAGAGCCGGATGAGAGAAGTCGGGTGCTGGCGATGGGATATTCTAAAGATATTCCACTAAGTGCTCCCGCAGTGATGGACCTGAATATGAGAGCGGCGTCTTACGGTATGTTAGTGTTGCGTCACTTGCTACAGCCATTCCTGGACGTACCTTTACCGACACACATCAAAGAGGGACTGACTAACTACAGCATCAAACGCATTCGGCAGCATCCTCTCCCGGATTGTCACTTGTGCGGCTCGCGAGGACGTCTTGGATTCGGAGATGCTGTTAGGCTCACGGTTCGTCGAGATATTCCTTCTTGAGATGAAGTCTGAAACGCGAAGATCTTCTATGGCCTTAGCTCCTGGCCTGCCTCACGCGCCGCTCAGGCGCTACGCTGGGTTCGACTGCCATCTCGTGTGCAATTAGGACGTCAAATGCGTTCCAATGCTTAGTATTAGTCAATTTGGAATGTGCGGCTTTGCAAATAGGGAACTAGGCAAAACCCTCTCTGCTCCACGATTGTCGTTCCGCGCATAACGCGCATCCTACCGATTGTGCCGCCAGAGCCCGCAAGAGACTTAGTCCTCGCCCGAACCAAGATAGACAGACTTGGATACTTCCCTGTGAACAACGCTAGTTTCCGAAGACGTTTCGGCTGAGTCGTCGCTAAGATGCTCGAGTGGTTTGACGATCTGACCGGACTTCACCAGATAACGCGCGCCGGAGTGAATGTCAAAGAAGACCGTGTCGAAAGAAGAAACCGCTGGCCGTGCATTTGCAGTCTGGAGAAGACTCGTATTAACGGCGGTCTTGGTCGAAAAAAGAACCGTCGCCGGTGTGCCGCCAAGATCAACCAACTCCTTGTCCACCGCTGCTTGTTCTCGCATTGAAATAGCCATCGCCGGCGACTGAAGCATTCTGGTCACGGCAACCAGCTCAGGGGAAAACACTGCGGCGGATGTCACGCGGGAGAAAACCAAGACTCCGCGCCGGACGTACTTCAGTGTTTCGCTGTAAGGAGGTACCCCACCTGTTTTGATCCCACGAGGATTGATAGCTCTCCCACTCCGGGTCCTCACCGTTCGCCCATTCAAAAAACAATCAACGGCCGTTTCCCCTGAGTTGTAGCCGGCAAGGACCAGATCGAGCCGGCCATTAAACTGTTTTGTCAGCTCAGAAACATAGCGAGCCGCCGCGTCGATTGACTGACGCGCATCGTATGGATTCGTGAGGTTAAATCGCTTCGCCGTCGACGGAATAAACTGCATTAGCCCCTTCGCGCCCTTCGGCGATATCTGATCGGACCTAAAGCGCGTCTCGAGATAAGCGATCGTCCACAACACGCGCGGGTCCACTCGATATTTTCGCGCCGCCGAGGCAATGAACGGCTCATAAACGAGTGCTCTCTTGCGCATTCGCGCGCGTGGCCGCAAGCGCGAGTGTTGCCGTTTGACCACACGCCTACCTGTTTTTCGGTGACCTCCGGCAGGAGCCTTAACATCGCGCTTCTGATCTTTCTGCCTTGCTGTTTGCGCTCGCGCTTCAGCCTGGCAAAGCACTGCAATAAGCGCCAGGCCCGCCAGATTCATAGGAAGAAATCTTTTTGTCTTCATTAGGACAATGGCCCTCCGACACACGGGTCTGCATAAGCTATGCCGCCGTAATTCTAAGTAACAACGCCTCGATTGCTGATGACCACAAGAAGACGATCCAGGCGTGGCACAAACTTTGTTAGCGAGCCACACGACGACCGCGCCGGGTCGAGACTAACCTCGGGCGGTAACGAACAAAGGAAGTTCATTTCCGAACCGAATTAGAATCTCGAAGGAGTTAGAACGATGAAAAGATTCAACATACGACAGTGGCTACGTGACCGTGCTGCTGACATAACTATCGACGAGAGCCTTCTACAGCAATCCCAAACCGCGCGGGCGTCCAAGCGGCTCATTCAGGCAAGCATGATCGTGCACGTACTGACACCCCTGCTAGTAATACTCGGCATCATCACGCTTACAGCTCTACCGGTACTCGCGCAAAGTCCAGGCGGCAGCATCTTCGGCGGAAACGATCAGACACTCGGCAACGGCGTCCGCGAAGCCATCAAGTGGGGTAGAAACCTTCTATTCCTCCTCGGCATCGGCGGGCTGATGTGGGCCGCGTTCAATTACATGACCGAGAAGAACTGGACCAAGCAGGCCGTAGGCTCTGTCTTCTGCTTTGCCTTTGGCGCCGTCGCGAGCCTGGCGTATTCCTTCTCACAGGGCAACGCCGTCAATCTCGACACGAACCTCGGCAACTAACGACATTCGCGCGAATTGTTAGGGGGGCGCGCGAAATCGGCCAAAGCCCCCTTCGTCCTTTCTCGACGCCAGTCCCCCGAATTGCTTACTCCCAAGGCAAGGGACTTAACAAAAGCGAGCGAGGACGGAGGGGCTTGGCGGCTAAACCCAAAGAATCGATGTAACGAAACGCGGGCCAGATCAGACAGCAAGACTGAAGGAAACAGGCAATGCGACCACGGCCAATCCGCTCACAAATTTACCTGCCGGTAGTTCGCTTCGGCGTAGTCGACGCGGACTGGAAATTCGTGATCTTTATCACGCTGCTTTGTTACAGCATTCCTTTTTTCTTCAACCTGCGCGTCATGAATTTTCCGCTCGAAATCTGGTCCACCATTATCGGCCTTGTAGTAAGCGTCGGCTTTTTCAATTTCATCCGCATCGGACGCCGGCCCCTCTGGCTGCAACACCAGATCGCTGCCCTGACCAAATCATCGCGACAGCGACACGCGCTTCCGAGCGATCAGAAGCAGTCGCCCTGGCTATCGAAAGACTAACTCAGGGGGAAATTACGAAACAGTGTCAGTCACAACCATTTTATTCCTGAGCCCATTCGTTCTTGTGGCCGCCGTGGGCCTGGGAATTGGATTCAAGACCGTTCGCGTGGCCGGCAGAGCAAAACGCGATCTCTCAAACATTGCGGACGATCCGACCAGCGCCAGAATCGAACAAGATCGCTCGCGCCTCAAACTTTTGGCCCAGCCAGCCGGCCGCAAGCGAGAGTCATCCATTATTGGATTAGTCGGCGCGTTGCTACGACATACAGACGGCAGCTACACGAAGGCCTATCACGTGCAGCTTAGCCACACTATCTTTCAAAACGAACACCTGATCGAATCGCGCATCAACGAGCTTGCTCGCCTGCTCGCAACCACCAAGCCCCCTGATACCGTTATTCAATTCCGGCTCTCTACCAGCCCCGATCGCGGCCGCGCCATTCAGCGCCACTTGCGCACGAAAGACGATGCCGGAACCTCCCAGCTCGCAAACCTTTTGCACACAATGGGAGTTTGCTTTTACGAGGATGCCGCCCAAGCGGGACTCTTCCGTCAACACACACTATCGGTCTGGGTGCGCGTTCCCGTAAAGCACCATAACGATGAAAGCCGCCGAGGGCTCGGAACTCTCTTCCCGACACTCAAGCGCGAGATCGCTGTTCGAGGGAGACTTGGTTTCATTGGCGCGCTACTCCACGCCTTTCGCGAGACGAGTAGCGACTCGCTCATTCGTCGGACGATCGGCGATGAACGTCATTCCGTCGAAGAAGCCGAAAAAACTTTTCGACTCATCGAACACCAAAGCCCGCTAAAACTCGTTCCCTTTACCCGCAACGAACTCTGGGAAGCGGTTTACCTGGGCCATCGTCAGGATAGCAACACCGCTCCCATACTTCCGGAGGTACCCGGATGCGACATCAGAGACTACCTGTGCGGCGAAACCATCGCCGGCGACGGCTATTTCATTATGCACGGCAAATATCCTGCGGCCGTGATCTCCATGTTCGGGCCGCCCCAGCCTCACATTTTTGCGGACTGCATGCGCGTCCTCACTACCAACGTCCAACTGTCTTTCCGTCACACAATCATCACTGAATACGTTTACCTCAACCAAGACAAGGTCCGAAAACGACTCGACAAGAGAATTCGGCAGGTCAGCCGTGCAAGCAAAACCGGACGGCACGGGAGCTTCGAAGGGCGTAAGGCGATGGGCCAACTTGCCAACGTGCGCGAGGAAATTACCGGAGACACCGAAGCCCTCGTCAAGGCTCGCTTCTACGCTATCGTCTACAGCGAACCCGCCACTACCAAAGAAGAGCTCCACGCTTCTTTGTGCAACCTGGATCGCTACTGTGAACAACTGGTAACCGTTATCCGACGAATACCGGGCGCTGAAGCCGCCCGCGAAGAACCTGCAGCGCTTCGCGCCGTCTATCACCAGTCGCTCGTCGGCGAACTCGACAAGAGCGATACCGGCCGAGAGATCCTCGAGACAACGGATTCGCTAGCGCCACTAACGCCCACCGAATCCGCCTGGACTGGAAGCCCGAGGCCTCACACGATTTGCTCGACTCCTACCGGGCACATGATCGGCTTCGATCTTTACGACCGTACTCTGGTTACTAGTCCACTGGTGCTGCTTATCGCGCAGCCCCGTGGCGGCAAGTCAGTCTTCATGTGTCGCATTATCAACGACGTACTCGCTACCAAAGCACAAGTACGCGTACGCGCCGTCGACTACGGCAAATCCCTCGCACCGCTGGTCGAAGTGCTTCAAGGCCGTTACCTGCGTTTTGATCAGGGCTCGCGGACAATCAACACCTGGGACTACCCCGGCCTAGAACAAGGCGTGATGCCTGACGATCTCCAAAAAACGTTTGTCGTTGCCGACCTTATGCATCTGTCACGTTCGACCGACACGGTTGCCGAAGACATCCTGATGTTGTTGGTCAACGAAGTCTACAAAAACCAGGTTCCGCGGAATCAACCCGGACGCCCCAAGCACGAACCACGACTGTCACACTTGTTGGATCTTTTAAGCATTGCGCCTTTCAAAGAAGCCATCGCCAGAGAACGTGCGGAAACCCTGAGAATTTCACTCGAGTCTTTCCGTAACGATCCGTGGATCGACGCGCCCACACACGAAGATTTTCTGACCGACTCTAGGTTAGACGTTTACGAAATAGATTCGCTCGTAAACCTCCCGGATCGTGTCCGCGAATCGATGGCTTTTCGCATTGCTGCGCACGTCATGCGCTCAATCGGCCACCAAAACTTCGACGGCACCCGTTCACCCGTGTTACTGGCATTCGATGAAATGTGGGAAATCGTAAAACGCTACCCACTGATTCTCGATGTCATCGAGCGCGCAGCCCGCACCGGCGGAAAAGAAAACGCTGTCACGTTACTCGCCTCCCACGCTTACGAGGACTTCACAGGCAGCCCCGACGCCCCGAACCCGATCGGCATTGCTCTAGCTAAAACTGCCGGCGTCAAACTTATCGGCAAACAAGTCGGCGACTACTCACGACTGATCAAGGAGACCGGTCTCGCCCTCGTCTTTCTCCCAGCGAACTCTTGACTTTTACTACCAATCCGGACGAAAGAAACGCCCGCGCGCGCGTTGCCTCACTCAAATCTGACTGGCCCATGGCAGTCATCATTGCCTGGCTGGCTCAAAACTATCCGCGCGGGCTTACGGCTCAGGGGTTAACGGACATCGACGAATTGCTGCTCTCAGCAGACGTGATCGCAGCTTAAGCGAACGAGGAAGAAGGAAATGAAACTGCGCAGCTTCACCAAACATACTCTTATCGGAATCCTCTTAGGCCTGATCCTGACGCCCGGATTCATAACCCCGCCTGCGGCACAAGCACAGTGGGCCGTATTCGACGCTTCGAACTATGCGGCCAAGCTCGAAGAGATGCAGAAAGAACTGGACCGCTGGATGAAGACTGTAGAGCACTACACCAGGATGTACGACAAGGCTGTACAGCAGGTGACCAGCCTTGGCGGCATATTAAAGACCGTAGATCAGCAGCTCGCGCGCAATAAACAACTCGTCGCGTCAGTGGCTGAAATTGGCAAAGCGGTGCGACAGATCTATCAACTCAAGCGACAAATCGAGAGTATGGTCCAGTGCCGCATTCGCGCTATCAGATCGCTAGACTCGCGACGAACGCCTCGCAAATGCCGATAACGAATTCGAGCGCTTGCGTTATGAATTGCAACTTGCCTACGGCCGCCTCGCCGAAGCTGAAGCCGCGTTGAAGGAATTTGAAAAGATGGTAGACGCGGAACTCGCCAAACCAGAGCACGAACGCTACAACCTGGGCGTACTGCAAACTCAAATCGGGAACACCAAAATTCAGATCGAGCAAATCAAAATCCAGATCAACGACTTGACCGAAAAGATTGCCGCCAAGATGAAGCAATACGGCATCCGACTAAGCATCAGGGCCGATTATGGCCAGCTTGTTCACAACAGCGTAAAGGCTTGGGAATCAACCGTACCCATTCGACAGGACATCCTGCACACGATCGACGAAACATTCGCGCAGGATGAAGGCATAGACGATGACCCGGCCGATTTGCCTCGATAGGGTGTCTTAAACCGACGGTTCCTGATTAACGATGGTAGTTACAGCCCGGCAGAAAAAGTACAGGCAATGAAGCAAACGCGAAAAATCCGACAACAAAGCTTGACCGGCCTGCGCCGCGCTTTGCCTACTACGACCATCGGACTGGTCCTTCTGGTCCTGGCACCAATCGCGCCACTTGTCTCTCCAACCTTTGCTCAGAGCCCCTCACCGACTCCGCCAACGGCCGGGCCCTCCTGGGAAGCCGGCATGCCCAGCGCGCAAATGAGCGAACTTCTCAACCACGTCCGCGAACTCGTGCCTTATCTCCGAAGGCAAATCGAGAGACCAATGCTGCAGAAGTTTGAAATCCTCGCGATGATTCTCGGCAGTTTGATCCTGCTCTTTTCCTTCATCCGCACCATCCGCGAAAACGACGGCGCCTCCCAGGAACTCTACTATTGGTTTGGCCGGGCCGTGATCTTCATGACCTTCTTTGCGATCGCGCCTTCAATGATTAGTACGCTCTACAAAATCGGCCGCACCCTGACTATTCCCATCGAAGGACAGATCGAAGAAAAGCGTGTCACCTTCAACGACGCCTATTACGAATTCGTACATGGCACCTTCATCGTCAAAGACGAGAAGCAAATCATCATCGACCCAATCTATCTCAAGCCGGGTCAGGAAGGATGGGTGGGAGTACTAACCGATCAAGAGTCGGGCGACGGAAAACTAAACGGCATCAAGGCCATGGAAAAAGCGACTGATCTAACTTCCTGGTCCATGCCAAAACTATTCTTCGGTCTCAACGTCTCGCGAGGCATTCTCCAGGCGGGCGAGATCTTTTTATTGCTGCTCGGCGGTTTTGTGATGGTCGGACTGCGCCTGGCAGCGCCTTTCATGGTAGCAGTCGGGATAGACAAAAAACTCGCCGAACGAATTACCTACCCCTACCTTTGGGGCACGGTTGTGTTTACGCTTATTTTCCCGATCGTCCGAGACATTCTCACCTACATAGCGTATACCGCAGGCAGCTTCGGGCTTATGCTCTATAAGGGCCAGGCGATATACACGATCGACGACAAAACCGCAGAGCTGATCAAAACAAACCCCTACGATCCGACTCTGGTGATCATCATGACGCTGGTGATCATGACGATCACTGGACTAATGCTTTGGCTTTCACCTTATCTTGCCTATCGCATTGCCACAGGCCAGATTTTTGAAGCGGTATCGTCAACTGCCTCCGGCTGGATGGCCGCAATCATCGGCTCAGCAATCGAATTCACTGGATTGAAGGCCGGCGCTTCGCTGCAACGGCAGGCAGAAAACACGCAGACGCAAGGCGCTTACCAGGCCGAACTAACCAGAGCCAAAGGAACACTCGAGGTCTCAAATCTCGGCGCACAGGCTCGAAAAGTCTCCGCGCTCGCCAACATCGAGGGATCCCGGCAAGCGGCTCTGGGCGCGATCTTCGGAAACGCGGCCACCGCCCGCGGCATGGCGCAGACAACTCAAAACTTCACAATTGCCGCCGCACGCGCACAGGTAGGAGACGGTAACCGCCAACTCTTTAGCCGCGCAGACCAGGCCATAAGACAAGCAGACATCTCCCGCAGCTCTGAATCCATTCGCGTTGCCGGAGAATCACACGCGCGTAAGGAAGAGATCTTCGGAAAATACGAGACGGCGATCCCGTACGTCGGCATGATCCCGTCGGCTGAGGCTGACGGCTTCGCCAACACTGATCGAACCAGAACAAATAACGAAGCAAACAACTTGTACGCGTGGCGAAGCCAGCAAAACGAAATGCGCACAGCCCAGGACGTATCCCTGAGCCAGCACATCTACCAGAGCAACATAGAAACGGCCGCGCAAGAACAATACAAAGGCAACGTCGCGGCCATTAATGAAGGCGCCGGAGTCGCAGCCGGAGGAGCCAACCGCGGCGCCGCGACCTCGGCAGGCGGAGTGAACAAAGCCTACGGACTGGAACTTGATGGAAACAAGATTCAGTTCAACACCACGAACACTGCCGCAGGCCAAATCAAAGATGCCAACCTCGAAGCCTCACGCATGCGCGAACTCTCAACCGTCATCAGCGGCATGGCCAGAGATATGGATCGGCGTATCGAGGAAGGAATGCGACAACGCTATTGAAGAACAGGACAGGCGAAGGGCTTACTTTGGCTGGCTGAAATACCGGTCCGCACGGATCTCTCACCATCGGCAACTACGAAGCAGAGAGAAAAAGGCGGAAACCGATCCCTCACCCGGCGAACAACAGGCTCGCTCGGAAGTAACTACGACCGCATAGAGGAAAGTCAGAAACGTCATGTCACCCGCAATCGAGGAAATGAAAACCAGCAGCGCGGCAATTGGTCTTAACGCCCAAAAGGTTGTGTCCAAGCGCTACTCTCTCAAAGACCAGCAAGGCAATCCAATCGAAGAGTGGCCGGCGATTGTCCGGCGCGTCGTCACCCACGTCTCAGCCGCGGAAAGCGACTACACCAAACGCGAACATTTCTACGAGCAGATGTCTCGCATCATACTCGCCCGCGAATTCCTGCCCAACACTCCCTGCCTGGTTAACGCCGGACGCGCAAGCGGCCAACTCGCCGCCTGCTTTGTCCTCGAAGTGCCCGATTCAATCGAAGGCATTATGGAACATGCCAAGACTACGGCCATCATTCACCAGACGGGCGGCGGTACCGGAATGAGTTACGAATTCCTGCGCCCGGCCGGCGCGATCGTCAACTCCACGCGCGGCGATGCATCCGGACCGGTATCTTTTATGAGCATCGTCAACCAGGTTACGGATGTCGTCAAACAGGGCGGGGTACGTCGCGGCGCCAACATGGGCATGATACGTGTCACTCACCCGGACATTCTGCGCTTCATCCACGCCAAGAACGATCAGACCACGCTGGTCAACTTCAATATCTCGGTCAACGTCACTGATGACTTTCTCAAGGCCGTCGACAACAACGAATGGTTCCAACTCTCATTTGCCGAACAGCCGTGGACGAAACCTATCTTCGATCCGGTCACGCAGGACACCTATGCCGTCTATTACAACAAGCGCGATTACGACACCGCGACGGCCCACGCGCGGCTAGTGCCGCTTACTTTCTGCGATCGCGAGGCCTTTACCTCACGAGATATTAACGAGCTCGTGAAAGTAGATCCTCCGGCTCCAGGAATGATCTACGCCCCTGACATCTGGAGCCGCATCGTCGCCTCCGCGCACAAGTACGCCGAACCAGGCGTGGCCTTCATCGATGAAGTCAACCGGCACAACCACATGATGGACTCGATGGGACCAATCTTTTCCTGCAATCCTTGCGGCGAACAATTTCTCCACTCCAACAACTCCTGCAACCTCGGCTCAATCGACGTCAGCAAGTTCTACGATCCCGAGGACCGCGGCCGGCGCAACATCAACTGGAGCCACCTGCGCCACGTCGTACAATACTCGACACAGTTTCTGGATAATGTTATCGACACCTGCGCCTGGCCGCTGCCGCAAATCGAAGACACGGTGAAACGCACCCGGCCAGTGGGCCTGGGCATCATGGGCTTCGCCGATCTCTGCCTCAAACTCCAGATCACTTACGGCTCGCAGGAGTCCTGCGACTTGATGGACGAACTGATGGGCTTTGTTCGTCGTGAAGCATGGATCAAAAGCCTCCAACTCGGCGCGGCCAAAGGAGTCTTTCCGGAATTCGAAGCCAACCGCGAGGCGTACAGCGCTTTCATCTACGAAACGCTCAACATCCCGCGCAGCGTCCCGCTCACGCCACGCAACTACGAAACGACCACCTGCGCGCCCACCGGCACTATCTCCCTCGTCGCTGAAACCTCCAGCGGCATCGAGCCTAACTTCTCCTGGGCTTTTGTGCGCAAGGACACCATCGGCACCCGCACTTACGTGCACACGCTCGCCGCGGAAGCTCTCGGTATCACGGTCGACCAGACCCACCAGGAATCGATCGACGCGGCAGCCGACTACGTCGTCGAACACGAGAGCGAGCTGCCGCCGCACTTCATCTCAGCAATGTCAATCAGTTCAGAACAACACGTTCGCATACTCGCCGCCGCGCAACGAAACGTCGACAACTCGGTTTCCAAAACCTGCAACGGATCCAACACCGATACCGTCGAATCGGTCGCCCATCTCTACCGGCTCGCCCGCGAACTCGGCTGTAAAGCCGTCAGCTACTATCGCGACGGCTCACGCGACGGCCAAGTTCTGACCACCATCAAAACCGAAATCACGCTACCTGCTGGTTTAGTCGAAGCACACGAACCGATGACAATCGAACCACCAGCGCCAGTCTTTGAAACCGAACGCGCTCCCGATCGCGAAGACCGGCCGAAGGAGCTGCTCGGCGCCACTTGGCAAATCCCCTTCGAAAGACAAAACCTCTACGTAACCGTCAACCACGATGACCATCACATCATGGAAATCTTCGTCACCGGCTCCATCTCTGCCAGCGTCGGCAAACTTGCTTCCAAGATGATGCGCGGAGGCTTTCACGCAATGGAAGTTGCTCGCACTCTCGACACTACCACCGGCACTCACGCCGTCTGGTTCAACGAACGGCTGCTTACTTCCCCTGAGCAGGCCGTCGCCGAATGCATCATGATCATGCAACGCAGACTGACAAGTCAGCCTGACTCGGCCAGAGAGGTAAAGCTAGTCGACAACCAAAATCAACAGGCCTTCACAGCAAGAAGCAGCCTCAAGGAATGCCCGGATTGCCACGGCCCAACGCGACGTGCCGGCGGTTGTTACATCTGTGAACACTGTAGCTATTCGAAATGTTTCTAGAGAACAAGCTGAAGCCAACGGAATGACTAATACAGGATTCGATTAACCGATCTTGAGTTAACACCTCTACCTCATGCCAACGCGTAAGACAGACACGAAGCAATCCAAGTCCTACTCCACTCCGGCGCGGCAACCACTCGTATCAAACGGCTTCCGCAAAGTCACCACCAAGCGACCCTGCCGCATTTGCCGTAAAACGGACTGGTGCGGCTTCTCCACCGACGAGCGCACTTCCATCTGCATGCGCGTCAGCGATGGCGCCAAAGGCACAGCTCGTAATGGCGGCAACATTCACGTTCATAGTGATGTTCCACCAACCAGCAGCCCAGGAAAGAAAACGAAGCCGGCTCCGCCTTCAATCGAGATCGCACCAATCGAGATCCGCGACGCCGTTTACCGCGAACTCATTCGCACCTCGCCTGCGCAGAAATACTATCCTCACTTGTTAGACGGCCCGGACGGACTGCTATCCAGAGGACTGCTGGAAAGAGAAATACAAAACTACGGAGCTCTGCCTCCCACGCAGAAAGAACGCGCGCAACTCGCCCGGCAACTGCGGCAGTTCGTTATCGACAAGTTTCCCGAATACGGACGCCGCTATTCATACGCCGGCGTCGTCGGCATACCCGGGTTCTGGCAAGACGCTAACGGCATCGTCCAACTATGGAAACCCCGCGAATACAGAATGCCGATGCTCGTAATTCCTTACAAAGATGATCTCGGCCGCATCCAGGCCTGTCAGCTTCGACTTCATAAAGCCGACATTCCGGAAGGAGAAAAGCGATATCGCTGGCTGGCATCGCCACTCGAGCGCCGCGGCTGCAGCTCCGGCACTCCAATCCATTTCACTTTCAGGCCGTTAACACTCTCAAATGGCAAAACCGTTGTCATCACCGAAGGCGCGCTAAAGGCAGAAACACTCGTCAGCTTAAGACCACAGGTTCGCGCCATCGCCACCAGCGGCGTTAGCTGTTCACATCCGGAAATAATCGAAGCCGCCCGCGCCTATAACGCACTGATTGCTTTCGACTCTGACCACAAAACCAACCCGGCCGTTTGCCGGCAACTCGCCAGGTTGATCGCCGCCAGAGAACAGGATGCGGCCAGTCGCCATCTGTCCATCAAGACAAGAATAGTTTATTGGGAAGGATATAAAGGAGTAGACGACGCCGCTAAAGTAGGAAATGTGGCTTTTACCACGCTCTCAATCTCTGAGTGGTTTTCAACTCTCGCCGGTGAACTCCTAGTAGAAATAAGAAAGATCTGGGACAAAGCCGGCTACCCATTGCCAGCAAGCAAGTAGAGTCTCGAACACTCTTAAGCAACGCCGGTACGCCGGTAAAGTGGTTCAGAAGCTCTGCCTGATGCTTTCGTCTGCGCGCTACTGATACAACAGACAACCTGGGGTCTCTGTAGAACTATTCTCTAAACAATGCGGGGGACAAGCCTTGTTGACTATAGATTGCACCATGGCCGCTCCTACAGCACCGGGCGCTCAACAAATCACCCTTACAGTCAACGAGGTAACGCGCTCAAACCCTGTTAATGTCAGTAATTAATGCGGATGCCATATTGCATTCAATATGGTAGCCTGAGCGATCCATGGTATAATGTTTTGTAGTGACCGAATACGCGTGAGGTGCCAATAGATATGAATGGAGTAACCACAAAAATAGCTGAGGGTGGACGGCTGGTGATCCCCAGCCAATACCGCCGGGCGCTTGGACTGGAGACTGGTGACGAGGTTATCGTTCGCGCAGTGGACGGCGAACTTCGCATTCTGACGCGAGCAGAAGCGGTGAAACGGGCGCAGGCACTAGTGCGGCAGCGAGTTAAGAAGGGACGTTCACTGGTTGCCGAATTAAGCAAGGAGCGTCGCTCCGAGGCAGCCAATGAGTAAGTATGTGCTCGATGCCTCGGCAGTTTTAGCGCTGCTCAATCAAGAAAGAGGGCAAGAAAAGGTCGAAGGAGTGCTCGATGAGTCTGTGATGTCTGCCGTTAACTTCTGCGAAGTTATGGGCAAGCTAATTGACGCCGGGCTGCCTGAAGATGAGGCCCGCGATAGTATTGAGCTCTTGAACATCGAGGTCATCGACTTCAATAAAGACATGGCGCGCGTCGCAGCCGCGCTCCGCGCCCGCACGAGAAAACTTGGGCTCTCGCTAGGGGACCGGAGTTGTCTTGCCTTAGGTTTAGCACGTCGCAATACGATCGTCACGGCTGAGAAGATATGGGCGAAATTGAAGATTGGCTTGACCATCGAGATAATCCGCTGATCACCTGCTGAAAAAAGGCTAAGGCATTCTCTGAAATCGAACGGCCTCCTTGCCCAACTCAAGTGTTGCCATCTAGTCACTAGCGCAACTAGCATCCCCTGACCCAAAGACGCACCCAACTCCCAAAGCCTGGGACTGTCTTCTCAAAACAACCCGGCAAACGAGCCAAAATGCGGCCCCGCTTATCATATCGCCCCATGGCACACCACATGCCATTCAGGGAGAGCGCCGGATATAATCCGGCTTGTTGCTCACAACTCACGATGTACGGATCCGCATAAGTAAATAGTCAAAGCAAAGCCATGCCCTCGAACAAACCAGAAACACCGACCACGCCCAAGAAACAAAGAGACTTTGAAAAGAAGTACATGCCTGCCATCGAGCTTGCTCAACGATGGGGCGTCTCTGAAAGCGCGATCTACCACGGAAAGGCCGAGTCCAATAAATTAAAGAGAATTTACTTCGGCAGATCACTCCGTTTCCTGCGACAAGAGGTACTGGATTTCGAAAATCGAAAGAACCCTTTGCCAGCATAAACACATTCGCAGTAGAATCCGCGCGCCGAAAACATTGCGGCGACTAGTTTCTTCGAACATGGAAGCAAAAGCCAAAAGACGACCCAAAGGTTCGCAAACAGTCAGACAGGAAAGACGCGGCGACAAAAACGTTTGGGGATACCACGTCTGGATTCGCCAGCCAGACGGATCGAGAAAACAGCACCGAGAGTTCACCTTCAAAACAAAAACTGAAGCGCAACAAGCTCTAGCGGCTCTACGAATAGCCGGCTGGAAAACACGATACGCCATCAACCCGCCAGCAAAAGAAGTTCCTACCACAATCAAAGAAGCTGCCGCCGACTACCAAGACCTCGCTGAAGCAAAACTGATCACTCATAGAACTGAAGACACCACCTACTGGAGAGATCACCCAGGCCACCTACACACACTGAATCGCTTTGTCACATGGGTCGGCGAAGAACGCCACATAACTCATGTGACTGAAATCAATAAGGACGTCATTACCTATTGGATCGCAGCGGAAACTAAGCGCGCCCAGAAAAAGGGCACGACTCTCAAACAAGCAACTATTAAACGTGGCCTAAATACAATATTAGCTGCTCTCCATCATGCAGTAGAATCGGGAAAGTTCAAAGACCTTCTTAACTACCGCGTGCCAAAAAACCCACTGAAAAAATATCAGGTAGAAGAAGACCGCGACCGCGTACTGACAGATGAAGAAATTGAACAAATATCAACAAAACTAGCAGACCATCCAGAATACGAAGAAGCTCTTTTCTTCTTTCAACTCGCTCTGATCACCGGCGCTCGTATGGCTGAACTCCGCAGAATGAAATGGGACGAATCAAGCGTGCGGTTCGGAACTGTCAAGTTAAAATCAACCAAAACCGGCGGCAAGGTAAGAACTATTAAAGCTCCGGCGGCCGCCGAACTAATTGCCCAGCGCAGAGAGGCAAAGCTTGGTGGACCTATCCGCGTGCTAACCCAAGACGATAAGTGGTTCAGAGGCGCCTTCAAAGAAATCTCTGAAAGCCTAAATATCCTATACGGCCAACGCATACCAGGAGGGTGGACGATCCACGATCTCCGCCACACTTGCTTAAGCAATCTCGCGCTCGAAGGAATGCCTCTACACGCTATTAAAGAGTATGCCGGTCACAAAAACATAACTGAGACACAACGATACCTGAAATACATGCCTCAACAAATAGAACTTGGTGCTAAGGTCTCGACGAAGCTGGCTGTGCTTGCCAACGCCAGGCCAAAATCTCACGCCCACGCTGGCGCAAACGAAATTGAATGTCCAAATTGCGGCTTCGCATTCACCACGACAAAATCCAAGAATCTTCAGCTGGTGAAAAAAACTTCCTGACCCAACTATGTGCCAGCGCGTCGGTAGCATTCATAATCTTTCCCTGTGAAAAGAATTAGGTAAGTCTCCGATCCTTCCCTTCTTTTCCCCGCTCTGAGGCTCTCCCAAGAGCTTCCCCAAGACTAGGAGGTCCACAAACTCTGGCCGATCGAAGGGGAGAAGAGTCAGCGTCCAACTCACCTCGCGTTCGCAAACCCACACATATACCCGGGGTGCTCGAAGAGTTTCATCAATACGGAAGATACTTTCCCTTCGTCGGCCCTTGGAAACCAAGCGATCCCCACGCTTACGCGGTTTGGAGTAAACGCCGAGAGCTGCCGAGCGATGATCGGAGGCTTCATTTTGAAGGGCGCCTCTTGCCCTTGCCCTTCCGGAGTGTAAAAGGGATACCGTAGCCGCGCGATGGAAACAATCCGACCTGCGTTTGCGATGGCCCGATAAAGATACGGCGGACTTTTCACACGCTTGACCTGCCATAAACGATCGAGGAATACCCTTGGGACTCGGGAGCATTCTTGATTACCGAGGATGGGCTTTTGAGGAAGAATTCAGTGCGGGAAATCGAGTTGTTGGTGTTACCAACTCTGGCGTGTCTGGAACAATTCTCAAAAAGTTTGTACCTTAGTTGTTCTTCAAAACTTTAGAGTTTTTGTAAGTCCATGTAAATAAAGCACTTATTTCATTGGGGTGGTGCCGAAGGGGGGACTCGATCTCATCGATGGAGCTAAGTTATTGAAAATAAATCAATTGTGTTAACCTCTTTCGGCAGCATCAGTTGGGTCTGCTCTCTCCAATGCACCCTATTCTATATAGTCTCTCTAGTGCTCTCCAATAATAGACACCAAACAGACACCAAATCTTAATCTGGCCCACCTTGCCAGATAGGATCACAGTCAGAGTCAGTTGCATCGTCCGAAACTTCCGATGAAGAAAGATTGGTGCTACGCAACAACAATTGAACGCAGGTTTGATTGAGACAATTGATGTTGCCAGCGGCAGAGTCGCATCTACCTGGGAATTCATTGGGATCACTGACGAGGGTATGATCTAGTGTTATCGTAATTCTCAATACAGCCCAGTTCGTCGTAAGAGGTCAACAAAGCGAGGGTCGGATCGAAGTGGATCTACTGTTGGTGAGACCTTGAAAAAAGCGATGGGATTGGAGCGCTCCTGATACGCTTTCTCAAGCCACGCAAACGCTTGGTCCTTGTTCCCGAGTCCAATGTAGACATATGTGAAAGCCATCGGTGTGACATAGCGTTTCTGCTGCAATTGCAATAACTCATTCAACACGTCATTAGCTTTGCGTTTTTGACCCGCAAGACCATAGGCCAACCCGAGGACTCCCAGCGCAGCGGGCGCACGTCCCGAAACAGCAACTGCCTTTTCAGCTTCATTGATCCCTTCATCGACCTGCTTATTAGCGAAACAGTTAAGTGCCAGACCCCAATGTGCCTCATAGTAGTTCGGATCTATTGCAATGACGCGGCGGAGTTGTTCTCTAGCATCTTCGTAGCGCCGCGCGTTCGTGAGGATGAATCCCCTTCTCGAACTTAAGGACAGTGATAGCGGGTCTAACTCCTGGGCGCGATTGATCTCTGCAAGAGCTTGGTCGACGCGACCACGACATACGAGATAGTGGGCGTATTGGCTGTGTGCGCTGGCGTAGTTTGGGTTGAGTTCGATGGCTCGCTTGAACTCTTCCTCGGCTGTGGTCCAGTTCCAATTGAAATAATTCACATAACCCAGTGCGGCGTGTGCTTCAGCTACGTCGTTGTCAATCTCGAGCGCTTTCCTCGCTGCAGTTTCTGCAGTTCGCCTCGCTTCTGAAGGTGGCAATACACCAATCATCGCGGTGCCGAGCTGGTTATAACAATCAGCCAGCCCTGCATACGCTTGGGCGTAGTTTGGGTCTGCCTGGATCGCGCCTTCGAAGAATTTGATGGCCTTACGCAGGTTTTGTTCTGTGCGTCTGTTTAAGTAATAGCGGCCTTGCAGGTAATCGTCGATTGCTTCACGGGCAATGACTCTCTTCGGAGCCAATAGTCGTTGTTCAGCAGGCGTGATTTTGATGCGCACCTCGCTGGCTATGGTCCGAGCGACTTCACTCTCCAAAGCCAAGACGTCGCGCAAATCTCGATCGTATTCGGCCGCCCACAAGTGCGAGTCGGAAGCAGCATGGATCAATTGTGCGCGCACGTGCACCCGGTCGCCGGAGCGTTGCACCGTTCCTTCTACCACTGCATCAACTTTCAATTCCCTGGCGATCTCCGGGAGCGATTTGTTGGTGCCTTTGTAGTGCATGGCTGAAGTCCGGGAAATGACTCGCAACGATCCAAGCTGCGCGAGATCTCCGATCAGAGCATCCGTCATACCGTCGGCGAAGTATTCCTGAGCAGGGTCGTCCGAAAGATTCTGAAATGGCAGGACTACGATGGATGCGATGTTTGGGGTCGGCTGAGGACGTTTTCCACGAATGAAGACTAAATACGCGAGCGTTGCAAGGAGCACTATCGTTATAACGATTAAAGGAACCCAGGTTCTGTTGAATGGTCGAGTTCGTGCCTGGGTGGTTTCCGATCCCGACGCCGGATACTTAGGAACTTTTTGTGAGTCGCTCGATCGCTGTTCGTCCGCGTCGAGTACTAAATCGCTCTCTTCATGGTCATTCACCTCTCGCACATCGGCGACGAAACGATAACCGCGTTTAGGTACCGTCTCAATGTACTTATGCCCGCTGTCGCCTTCACCAAGGACTCGGCGAAGCATTGAGACGTTCTTGTTGAGATTCCCTTCTTCGACGAACTGCTCCGTCCAAACGGAATTCATCAACTTTTCCTTCTCCACCAGGTGGCCGTGGTTCTCGATCAAAACCAACAGGATGTCGAACACCTTCGGTCTTAGTGGGATTGGTCGCCCCTCACGCAGCAACGTCTGTTCGGCAGGGTCCAGGCAGAAGGGGCCGAACTCATAGAAACGTTTGACTCGCCTGCTCATAACCCCGTTCAAGAAAAGTTCCGAAAAAATTCTGGTTCGGGTAAGGACATCGGTGCAGGGGTCGGCGTAGCTTCACCACTGGCTACCAGCCGCTTGGACAAAAACGCACTCGGGGGATCCCCTGCGCTCGGCATTTTACTCCTCGGAGCGAAGTTAATAAATCGCCCTTTGAGATTTTGCTTAGTCTTCGCGCTTGTAGACGGTCATTCTCAACCAGGAACTTAAGAAAGGAGTAGTTGTGAAACTAAGACTCTATAGCTTCCCAGCAATCGCTATTGCTGCAATTCTATTTGCCATGACGAGCGGTCCCAACGGGCAATTGAGCGACCAGGCGCCGATTACGCCCGTCAGTGCCCTCTCAGGACCGGCAGTGCTCGACGATTGGGGAAACCGATTCACGTCGCTCGGAGCATCGGTTCCCGAGAACGCGTTACGCACGCAGGTCCGCACCACCATTGCACAGATGGCGATGTTTGACGCCGTGAACGCGGTCCTCGACGGGCCTTACCGACCCTTCGCTTCGAAGCCCGCGTCGGCTCCAGGTGCATCACCCGAAGCTGCGGCGATCCGTGCAGCGTACATCGTTGCACTGAACGAGTTCCCGACGAAAACGGCGACGATCAACAGCGCCTATGACACGTCGATCGCCGGCGTTCCTGCGAGCCCTGAAGCGATCGCCGATGGCATCGTGGTCGGCGACGCCGCAGCCAATGCGGTGCTCGCGGCGCGCGTTGGAGATCACCGCAACGATCCGGAGCTCGAGGGCTACACGCCCGGCAGTGGCCCCGGTGTGTGGATTCCGACTCCACCCGCATTCGCGAATCCGCAGACTCCGTTCCTCCAGTTCGTCACGCCGTTCGGGTATGACGATCCCACGCGCTTCGGTCCCCATGCTCCGCCAGCGCTCGACAGCAGGACCTATACGATCGACTACAACGAGGTCAAGGACCTCGGACGGGCCACCGAGACGGGCCGAACCGCCGAGCAGTCTGCGACTGCACTATTCTGGTCGCCATCAGCGAGCGCGCTGTGGAGCGCCAACGTTCGCAGCATGGCGAGCTCGATGGACCTGTTGACTGCCGCACGTTTCGAGGCGATTGGCATTGCTGCCGTGACGAATGCCTTGATCGCGTGTTGGGACGCGAAGTACACCTACATGTTCTGGCGGCCCGTTACTGCCATTCGTGCGGGCGATACCGATGGCAACTCCGAGACCGAACCGGATCCGGCGTGGACACCCTTCATCGTCACGCCGTCCCACCCCGAATATCCCGCGGCTCACAGCACGGTCGGCGCGAGCGTGCTGGGGTTTTACACGGTGTGGTTCGGCACCGATCAATTCCCGTTGGCGTTCAAGGGCAATGGCGGCGCAGTTCGCAACTACACAAGCGTCAACGAGATTCATGCCGAGGAAGGCAACGCGCGTGTGTGGGGCGGCATGCACTGGCGCAACAGCACCGAGGTGGGTACCGCAGTCGGCAGCAAGGTCGGCAAGTTCACGGCGACGCATCTGCTCAAGCTTCTCGATTAACGGACGGTTGCTCGCACAAAATTTCGATCACTACGGAGGATTTCGCGATTACGCGACCGCCGCTTGCTCACCTTTTATGAAACCAAGTAGGTCTGTATTTACCTGATCCTTGTGAGTCGAGCACATTCCGTGCGGCGCGCCCGGATAAACCTTGAGCGTCGCATTCCTAACAATCTTCGCTGACAGTCTTGCCGAATCGTCGATGGGCACGATTTGATCGTCATCGCTATGCAGGATCAAGACCGGTACGTCGATTTTTTTGAGATCCTCGGTGAGATCGGTTTCGGAAAACGCCTTGATGCAGAAGTACGCGCCTGGAAGTCCGCACATCATCCCCTGCAGCCAGAATGATTCGCGCAGACCTTCCGAAACCTTCGCGCCGGGTCGATTGAATCCATAGAACGGAATGGAAAGGTCCTTCCAGAAGTTCGAACGATCGGCCAGCACGTTCGCACGAATCTCGTCGAAGACAGCCATCGGTAAGCCGCCGGGATTGGTTTCGCTCTTTAGCATCACCGGTGTAATGGCGCCGATCAAGACCGCCTTGGTAACGCGGCTAGTGCCGTGACGTCCGATGTAACGCACCACCTCGCCACCGCCGGTTGAATGGCCCACATGAATCGCATCTTTCAGATCGAGAGCCTCAGCAAGCTCGGCGAGATCGTCGGCGTAGGTGTCCATATCGTTGCCGTTCCATGGCTGACCCGAGTGTCCATGACCGCGTCGGTCGTGCGCGATGCAACGATATCCGTTCGAAGCCAGGAAGAACATCTGATCTTCGAAAGCATCCGCTGACAGCGGCCAGCCATGGCTAAAGACAACCGGTTGACCAGTGCCCCAGTCCTTGTAATAGATCTGCGTCCCGTCCTTGGTAGTAATCGTAGACATACAAAACCTCCTTCTTATTACGGTCGTTGAATGAACTCGACAAATCCATTCGTTCAGTTGAGTTCGTCAGGCCATAGTTAGCACGACGCGGAACCGCACTCGTCCGCTGTGCATTTGTTCGTAGCCTTCGGCCACTTGATCAAGCGGATACTTCTCGATCATCGGATGGAGGCCGCTCAACGCACTGAATTCCAGAGTGTCTTGCGAATCCTTCGCGGTGCCGGAATACCAACCAGCGACTGAACTCCGTCGCATGATTAAAGAGAACACATTGATTGTGAGTGGTTCGGCGGGCGCGGCCGGCACTAGCAGTTTGCCGCTGGGCGCCAATCCGTCAACCAAGGCAGAGATCGCGGCTGCGTTCGGCGCGGTCGCTAGGATGACATTTGCACCGCCAAATTTCTGCAATTCCGCCACGACGTCCATAGCGGTCGCATCGATGTAATGATGCGCGCCGAGCTTTCGCGCCAAACGCTCTTTGTCAATACCGCGATTAATCGCGACTGTTTCAAAACCCATTTGGCGAGCGTACTGAACTCCGAGATGCCCGAGTCCGCCGATGCCGTGCACGGCCACCACGTCGCCGGCGCGCGCGCCCGAATTCCGCAGCGCATTAAATACGGTTACGCCTGCGCACATGAAAGGACCGGCCTCCTCCGCCGGCAATTCATCAGGAATTGCAGCCAGGGCCGTCGCCGGTGCGATCATGTAATCGGCATATCCGCCATCAAAGTCGATGCCAGTAACCTTTCGATTGACGCACATGGCGAAGTCGCCACGCCGGCACCATTCGCACACGAAACAATGCCCGCCATGCCAACCGACACCAACGCGCTGCCCTTCGGCCCATGCCATCACGTTGTCGCCCAGCGCATCGATGCGTCCCGCGACTTCATGACCTGGCACGCGCGGATACTGAAGACCCGGCCAGAGACCTTCTTTGACCAGAGCGTCACTGTGACAAATGCCGCACGCCTCAACTTTCACACGCACGTGCCCAGGATGTGGCTCAGGTACATCGCGCTCTATCAACTCCCAGTCTCCACCGGGTTTGCTTATCTGTGCGGCCTTCATTTTCGTACTCATGACTCTCCTTTGTTTTGCTTAGCTGCTTCTCCAATCGCGGTTCGTTTGCCTATCCTGAGTTAACGCCGATCAATAACCATCAACTTCAATGACAACTTCGGCAAAATAATAGATGGCGGAACATTTCTGACGGTGCGACCACCGATCTCGGAAAATCTTAAGAAACCTGAAACGACTTAAGAGTCTTCCAATATTCCTTCGACATCGAGGGCGATAGCGATCTCATTTCCGACTACGATGCCGCCGCGATCCATCGTATCTTGCCAGCTAACCTGAAAGTCCTGACGATTGATTTTAGTGGTCGCTACAAAACCCGCGCGCGTTTTCGGTCCCTTGTTAACACCACCTCCCCACCAGGGCGTCTCCCACTGTCCCAGGTAGCGGACGTCCAATGTAGCTTTGCGAGTAACTCCCCTGATAGTCAGATCTGCGGTTACTGCAAAGTCGTGCTCGCCTTTGACCTCCACCTGATTGCCTTGGAAGGTGATCTGCGGATGATTCTCCACATCAAGAAAGTCTGCGCTGCGCAGATGGTCGTCGCGTTCCTTCACTCCCGTCCGGATTCCCCGGGCATCAATCTGTACTTCGACCGAAGAATTGCGCGGGCTTTCTGGATCAAACTCAAGCGTGCCGAGACCGCGCACGTAAGTCACCATCATGTGCCGCCCGAAACTCAGCTGCGGTATGCCCCGGCTCAAAACTCCATTTAGCCATCGTTCACTCTCCGTCGAAACCTCAGGTGCGTTGCACAAATATCCCGGAGAAGTATTGCCGCTTACCGTAGAAGACAATAAACCACAGGATCGTTACCACTGCTGCGAACGCTGCACCACTGTGATTCAGGAAGACGTGATAACAAAGGATGTTCACGATTACTGGTCCTAGCAGCACTAGCGCGAGAGGCACGAACCGGTTCGCAAGTAACAGCAGTCCGCCCGCGATTTGGAGCGCAGCGACCACCCAATAATAGTGGGAAAGGAACAGCGCGCCGATGAACTGGCCGGCTAGTCCTGTAGGCATAGGCCCCATGCTCAGGAAATTCAAAAAACCATTGAGGCCAAACACTATGGAGATCAGCCCGAGCAATAACCGCGCGATCAAGATTACGATTTTCATTTCAAGTTA